>Ga0208454_1000231_pt1 | contig 38764 bp, 41 predicted proteins | sample EasRivMeERMZT100_FD_187530 | JGI IMG/M metagenome (GOLD analysis project Ga0208454, IMG submission 187530) | Soil microbial communities from meander-bound floodplain in the East River, Colorado, USA - East River MetaG ERMZT100 (SPAdes) (version 2) | ecosystem: Environmental > Terrestrial > Soil...
TGCCGCATCGATATCGCGTACCGTGCGTGAGATCTGGCCGATCGGCCCGAGGTGCAATGAAGTGCTAGTCGTCATCAGTTCATCCTCGCGAGTATGCTGCCGTTTCGCGGCGCTACGTTTCGGTGCGCCGCGCCAATTCTTCAACTCCAGGCGGTTCCGCAGACCAAGCTTCGCCACGGCGTTACGCACGTGGTATTTGACGGCATCGATGCTGATTTGGCGGCGGCGGGCGATCTGCCCGTTGGTCATGCCGTGGCGAACGGCGTCGACCGTTCGCCACTCGGCTGGCGTCAACAGGTCGTCGTGGGGTGGCCGGCCACGCCGAGCGTTGCGGCTGCGTCGATTCAGCATGGCCGGATGTTAGCGGCTGGCAGCGCGCATTTCCCTCCCCCTTTCCACTAGCATAGCGTCATGCGCCGACGCCCCTCACTCACTCTCGGCACCGTGTACGCGTGGTCGGCGCTCGCGGGTGCGGCGGATCTCACGGATGCGGATATCGTGGCGCTCGACGCGGTGGCGCTGCGCGCCGAATTGGCCGCGGGACGAGTCTCGGCCGAGCGCATCACGCAGGTTTTCTTACAGCGCATCGCGGCACTCGACGACTCGGGCCCGATGCTAGGGGCGGTCATCGAGATCAACCCCGACGCCGAGGCCATCGCGCGCGCACTCGATCGTCGCCGCGACGGCCAGCCGCTCGGCGAACTGCACGGCCTCCCTGTCCTCGTCAAAGCCAATATCGACACCGCCGATCGGATGGCCACGAGTGCCGGCTCACGAGCGTTGGCCGAGCATCATGCGGCGGCCGATGCCGCGTTGGTGACCCGGTTGCGTGCGGCAGGCGCCGTATTGCTCGGCAAAACCAACCTCAGCGAGTGGGCAAACTTTCGCTCCACCGCCTCGACGAGCGGTTGGAGCAGTCTTGGCGGCCAAACGCGCAACCCCTATGTGCTCGACAGGAACCCGTGCGGGTCGTCGAGCGGCGCGGCAGTCGCCGTCGCGGCAGGCCTCGCACCGCTCGCAATCGGTACCGAAACCGACGGCTCCATCGTGTGCCCCGCGGCGACCAACGGTGTGGTCGGCATCAAGCCAACCGTCGGGCTCGTCAGCGCATACGGCATCGTCCCGCTGGCGCCGAGCCAGGACACCGCAGGACCGTTGGCACGGACGGTGGCAGGCGCCGCGCTCTTGCTCGACGCATTAGTGGAACCGGGCGCCGTCGGCGCCACGGCCCGCTCGGTCGCAGCCGGCGACACTCTTATCGGTGTACGAATCGGTGTCGTGCGCAACTACTTCGGCGCGGAACGCGATGCGCCCGTCGAAGCCGCCTTTGCGGCCGCGCTGCGAGTCCTCGATAACGCCGGTGCGGTATTGGTCGACCCCGCCAATCCCTCGCTCGGGCCGGAGTCCAGCACCGCGGAGTCGTCGCTGTTGCTCGCCGAGTTCCGCGACAACGTTGCGCAGTACCTGAGCCACGTGACCAACGGCCCGCGCACGCTGAACGATCTCATCGAGTTCAATTCAGCGCACGCTGGCGACGTGATGCCCCACTTCGGCCAGGAGTTGCTGATTGCCGCGAGGGATAGCGGCGGCGCCGCAAACGTGGATTATCGCAACGCCGTGACGACGATCGCCGCAGAGCGACGTCTGCTCGCGGAGCTCTTCGCGACTCAGGAGCTCGATGTGCTCGTGGCGCCCGCCAACGCGCGCGCTTGGCGCACCGACTATCGAGCCGGAGACGCCGTCGGTGTCAGTAGCTCGAGCATCGCAGCCGTGTCGGGGTACCCAAGCATCACGGTTCCGGTGCGTTTGGCTACGGACTTGCCCCTCGGCATCGCGTTCATCGGCAAACCACGCGAGGAAGCCTTACTGATCGAAATCGCAGCTATCGTGGAGCGGCTTCGCGGGCCGTTTCCACGGCCGCAGTTCTTGCCGTCGACGACCGACTAGTGCTGACCTAACGCGGCTGGCGTCATTCGGGGGCGCCGAGGCGCAAGCGCGTCACGCCGTTCTCATCGGCGTACTCGCGGTTGTCCTCGCAAACGTACTCGATGATTTCGTAGTCGGGCATCCGTTTGTAGGCGAATGTCACCGTCCAGGGTTTCTCGAGCACCGCAGGGTCCTCGATCGTGATTTCGTCCCAAAGCACATCCGGCGTCACTAACCGCAAGCGTTCCGTGATCCGCCTGTCCGGCGTATGCGGAACGTCACGGAAGCGCACATAGTCCTTGATGCCGATCGTGTCGACGACCAGCGTACCGCCATCCCACACACCCGCGGAGCGCCCATAGAAACCCAGCTCGATGTCGTCGAGCGTCAGCTGCGGTTTGCCGAGATAGATACGGCGAACTTGGCTGTAGGCCTCTTGGGCGATGTTGATCTGCGTTCTGCCCTGGACGATTTCCAGCGGAAACGGCCCGCTCATCATCGACGGCACCCCATCCGGCAGGCAGTGAACGTAGCCGCTGGCGATGGGCTCGCCCCGGGCGTCGGCAGCTCGCTCGGCGTCGCGGCGCGCCTGCCATTCGGCCAACAGGGCAGCCTTGAGCGGTGGCGCCGCTTCCGGTGGCGGAGTGGCCGGATCGCCGGTCGTGCCGCGGTACCGTTCCCAAGACCCACTGAGATCCGGTGGGCTCTGCGTCTGAGCCTGCACCAGGGCGCACGCAAAAGTCAGCGCAGCCGTAGTCACGAGTGCCAAGCGATGAGTCATGGTCAGGGAGTCCGCTTGAACGTGCCGATCGCTGGTACCGGCGGAGTGAGTGTCCGCCCGTCGGGAACCTTGAGCTCGAGCAGCAGGCCGCCCGGGTCGCCGTTGAGAAGTGGCGCCACGATGGCGGTTACCTGATCGCCGGTCTTGACGTCAGAGGATTTCCAGCCGGCGCGGCGCAGCATGTTGATGCTCGTGAGCTCCAGCGTGAAGTGCTCGACGTCGCCGGGTCCGTCCTCGACGTCGAGCTCAAGGTAGCCGTGCGGATTGGTCCACTGGAACGAGAGGACAGTGCCTTTGAGCGTGTACGTCTGGGTGTGATCGAAGATAGCGAACGAGTGATGCGCCATTGCCGAACTCGCAACGAGCAACGCAAGCGCAGTCAACGTCCCACGCGACAACCATCCGCCCATAAGATACCGCTCCGCTACAACGCAGTGACCGCAGCCTACGTGGTCAAGGCCCGCCCGACTATGTATCGTGGGCTATACCGGCGATTCCCAGGAGGAATGGGGTGGAGATCGATCTGCGCCAGCTCCGCGCTTTCGAGGTTTTGCTGCGGGAGCGTAATCTGACCCAAGCGGCAGTGGTTCTTGGCGTCAGCCAACCTGCGCTCAGTAAGACCTTGGCCAAGCTGCGACGCTATTTCGCCGACCCCCTGTTCGTCCGCGCAGGTCATCGCATGGAGCCAACGGCCAAAGCGCTGGAGCTGAAAGGCTCGATACACGCGCTGCTCGACGACGTGACGATGCTGCGCGCAACTCACCAGCCGTTCGACCCGAAGACCTCGATACGCACTTTCAGTTTCACCGTCGTGGACTCGGGTATGGTGCGTCTGCTGCCGCGCCTGCTGCCGTTCGTCGAGGAACACGCCCCTAACGTCAAGTTGCGTGTGCTGCCGCTCGATGAGGAAGGACTCGAGGCGTCGCTCGAAGCCGGACATCTCGACTTTGCCATGGGGTCGTTCACGTCGATGTCGAAACGGATTCGGCGCCAGTCCCTTTGGTCCGTGAGCTATGCCAGCGTTGTACGCCGCGAACATCCAAGGCTCGGCGCAAAACCATCATTGAGCTCCTTCGCTGCAGAGCGCCACGTGTTGGTGTCGACGGCGGGCACGGGACACGCTCACCAATTGGTGGAGCGCGCACTCGAACGCGCTCTGCCGGCCGAGCGAATCGTCTGCCGCGTGCCGACCTTCATAGCGGCCGCGTTCGTGGCCAGTCGTACCAATGCCATCGCGACGGTGCCGGCTTCGATGGCAGCCGAATTCGCCGACGCGCTCGGGCTGCGGCTATTCGCCACGCCGCTGCGACTGCCGCGGATCGACGTCTCGCAGTATTGGCATGAGCGCTTCCACCGCGAGCCCGGCAATCGGTGGATTCGCGGCGTGTTCGCGTCGCTGTTCGCTCCCGCGAGCTAGCGGCCACGTCATCATCGTCGACCTAGGCGTCGCTGACGTCGCTCAATCGATCGTAGTAGACGAGCCCGGCCTTCGCCAACGGCTCGCGCATCTTGTACAGATCCAAGCCGAGCTCCCCGACCGCCAGCCGCGCGCGTTTCTGCTCCTCGTTGGTGAGGCGCTTCCTGCTCGACTCCAACACGCGCGCTGCGGTCTGACGTGGAACGACGACTACACCGTCGTCGTCGGCGACGATCGTGTCGCCAGGGTTGACGAGCATGCCGGCGCAGACAATCGGCACGTTCACGGAGCCAACCGTCGCTTTCACGGTTCCCTTGGCCGATACGGCCCGACTCCAGACCGGGAATCGCATCTCCGTGAGCTCTTTGACATCGCGGCAGCCCGCATCGATGACGAGACCTACAATGCCGTGCGCACGGAAGGACGTGGCCAAAAGTTCGCCGAACATACCGTCCGAGTTGGTCGCGCTGACCGCCGCGACGATGACGTCACCGGGTCGAGCGAGCTCCACGGCCACGTGCAACATCCAGTTGTCGCCGGGGTGCAGTAGCACGGTGATGGCGCTGCCGCCGATGCGTGCGCCCGCATAGATCGGCCGGACGTTGGGTTGCAGTAGTCCGGTACGACCCTGTGCTTCGTGGACTGTGGCGACACCGAGCTCGCCCAGGGCGACGACGGTTGCCTGCTCGGCCCGATCGATATTGCGCACCGCAACGTTGTTCACTCGAATCTCCTGTAACTCGAAGAAAAGCAAGCGCTTATACTAGCGGCCGATAATTACAGCATAACTTGGAGACGCTGTGGTCGACGTCGCACCGTTAACTGGGATCAAGGTTCTCGACATGACCGAAGCGCTGGCCGGTCCTTACTGCGCCATGCTCCTCGGCGATCTCGGTGCCGACGTCATCAAGGTCGAACGCCCCGGCGATGGTGACCAGGCGCGAGGATGGGGGCCGCCGTTTCTCGAAAGCGAGAGCGCCTATTTTCTTGCAGTCAACCGCAACAAACGCAGTATCGAGCTCGACGTCAAGCAAGCGCGGGATCTCGACGCGCTGCAGAAGCTGGTGGGCCGCGCCGACGTGTTCCTCACCAACAATCCGCGCCTTACATCCCTGGCTCGCTGCGGGCTCGACCCCGATAGCCTTCGCGCGCGTCACCCACGCCTCATCTACGGCGCCATCAGCGGCTACGGTCACACAGGGCCGAAAGCCAACCGCGCCGGTTACGACATCATCGCTCAGGGCGAGGCCGGTCTCATGGCTCTGACGGGCCCCCCTGACGACGGTCCGAGTCGCTTCCCCTCGCCAATGGCCGACCTATCGGGCGGCATCTACACCTGCCTAGGCGTGCTCGCCGCCCTCTACGCACGCGACAATCGGGCCACGGGGACGAACGTTGGCCAGTTCTTGGACGTCGCCCTCGTCGATGCCCAGTTGAGTTGGCTCGCGAACATTGGCGCCAGCTATTTCGCCACGGGCGTCCGGCCGCCTCGGCTCGGCAATGCGCACCCGACCGTTACGCCTTACCAACCGGTCCGCGCCAAGGACAAAATCATGATCATCGCGGTCGGCAACGAGCGGCTATGGGCGAAGTTCTGCAAGGTCCTCGGAGTGGAAAGGCTGATGGTGGATCCTCGGTTCGCGTCGAATGCCCAGCGCAACATCCATCGAGCAGAGTTGATAGCGCAAATCGAAACGATCCTGCAGGGCAGAACGGCGGCCGAGTGGGTCGACGATCTCGTGGCCGCGGGGATACCCGCCGGGCCCATCAACTTTCCGGACGAGACGCTCAATGACGAGCAGGTGATCGCGCGGCGCATGATCGTCGAGCTCGAGCATCCACTGATCGGTCTGGTCAGGTCGATCGCAGTACCGATCCGTTTCGCCGCCAACGGGCCCACGTATCGGCGCTATCCGCCGCGCCTAGGTGAGCACAATGAGGAGATACGGGCGGCCGCCGGCGAGTGGTAGGCGCCCCTAACGCTCCCAAACGTTCTGTAGATAAGCCCTGAAGCTCTCCCCGAGCTCTGGATGCCGTAACCCATATTCGACCGTGGCGCGCAGGTAGCCGATCTTGCTGCCGCAGTCATAGCGAATGCCGTTGAACGGCAGCACGTGAACTGGTTCGTCCGCCATGAGGCTCGCGATCCCGTCGGTGAGCTGGATCTCGCCACCCGCACCGCGTTGCGTGCGCTCGAGCTTGGCAAAGACCGCCGGCGTGAGCACGTACCGGCCGACCACCGCAAGATTTGACGGGGCATCCGCAGGGCGCGGCTTCTCGACGATGCGCGTCACACGTTGCGCGCCGTTCTCTTCTGTCTGCACCGCCACGATGCCATAGCTACCAGTCTGATCGTGCGGCACCATCTCGACACCCAACACGCTCGTGCCGTACTTTTCGAAGTGTTGCCGCATCTGCGTGAGGCAGCCGACTTTGCTGTAGATGAGGTCGTCGGCCAGGTGGACGAAGAAGGCCTCGTCACCCACGGCTCGTTTGGCGCACAGCACGGCGTGACCGAGACCAAGGGGCGCTCCTTGGCGGACGAAGATGCAGGTAGCCTCCGGCGGCACGATGTGCCGAACCAAAGCGAGTAGGTCGTGCTTGCCGGACTCGAGCAGCTGTCGCTCGAGCTCGACGTCAGTGTCGAAATGGTCCTCGATGGCCCGTTTTGAAGAGCCGGTGACGAACACGAGCCGTTCCGCACCCGCCTCGAGCGCTTCCTCCACCGCGTATTGGATCAGCGGCTTGTCGACGATCGGGAGCATTTCCTTAGGCGAAGCTTTGGTCGCCGGAAGAAATCGTGTTCCGCGGCCAGCAACCGGAAACACAGCCGTACGAAGTTGGAGCATCTAAGCACCTCACCCATTGACTCCAGACATAATACCGGAGCATTGGCGTCGGGGAGATGATGTCAATCACAACTTATTGCCGGCTTCAGGGGTGCGGGCCCGCGGGAGGGCCCCCACCCCTGCGTCGTCTTACGGCCTCAGCGCTTGGGCTCGGGCGCGCTCACAAGGATATTGGCCTTGTTGATCTCGACGATGCGAGCACCAATGCCCTTGACCCGAGTCAACGCCTCTGCCGACGCGAAATTGCCATTCGCCGAGCGGTCGGCCACGATCGCTTCGGCCAACGCTGGTCCGACTCCGGTTAGCTCGGCGGCGAGCGTGGCTGCATCGGCCGTGTTGATGTTCACGGGCCCCGCCGCAGCGCTGAACGCCATACAGGCCAACAGAGTCGCACACAGACTGAGCACACCTCTCAGGTTCATTTCCGTCACTCCTTGATTGAAAGGAGCGGCAGATCCTAGAGATGCGGCACACGCCTCGCAGCAGCGTAATCTCGGCAGTTGGCGGAGTTATCCGGCCGAGTGCGCCCTGATCGCCTTCAGGAAAGCACTGTCTCGAGCGGGAAGCTCTGAATCGGTCGCACGGTCTCCCAAAGCTTGCAGCTCGGGCAATGCCAGATGAACCGTTGAGTGCTGTAGCCGCAGCTCGAGCAGCGATAGCGCGCACTAGACGTTGCGATCTGCCGCAGCCCTTGCGCAATGCGTTCGATCGCTCGGCGCCGTTGCTCGGGCGCGAGGGTTTTGAGCTCGTCGGCGTTCACGAGACTCGCGAGTACCGCGTTGTCGAAGACGAAACGCTCGACGCAGCTTGCGAGCGCGGCTGAATCCGTGATGTCGCCGATCACCGCGGCGAAGGCCAAATCGCGCTGTAGAGTGGCGTCCTTGGCGATCAAACCTTGCAGATACGACTCGAACTCGGCGCTGCTCCCGGAGTCGCGATAACACTGCATCAAGGGCGACAGAACCTCGGTGATGAAGTGTCTATCGGCGTCTATCACCTGCTCGTAGAGCGCGATCGCTTGCCCATAGTCCTTCTCCTCCTGAGACAGCGCCGCTCGGATCAGCGTGCCGCGGAGTGCGCCTGATTCGCTCCGAATGGTGTTCTTCAGATGCTCGCGCGCGAGGCGACGATCGCCGCTGGCGCGCGCGCTTTCGGCGAGCTCGCAGTAGTAATGGGCCACCTGGCTCGATTTCGAGCCCCGCGACATCTCGAGCTTGCGGTGAACGTCGATGGCCTTCTGCCATTCGCTCTCGCGCTCGTAGATATGGACCAACTTCTCTAATGCGGCCTCGGCCAACGTGGGACTCTCGCGCAGCTCCGAAAACAGCTGCTCGGCGCGATCGAAGAGCCCCGCCCCCAGGTAATCTTCCGCGAGCGAGAACAGCGCCTGATGACGCTGTGTCTCATTGAGATTCGGCCGCGCCAGTAAGTTCTGGTGGACGCGAATGGCGCGCTCCACCTCGCCACGCCGTCGAAAGAGATGTCCCAACGCGAAATGCGTCTCGAGCGTGTCGTCGTCGACCTTCGCCATCTGGACAAAGAGCTCGAGGGCCTCGTCAGTGCGCCGGCTGAGCACCAAATTCAAACCGCGAATGTAGTCCGCACTGATTCGCGGCGGCAGATCGCGATCCCGGTCGCTGTATATTTTGAAGGCGAAACCGCTGGCGGCCGCAATTATCAGCAGCGCAGCGAGGAGGAAGGTGGCGTCAGTTGGCATCGGGTGGCGTCGATCGGCGTAGCGTGTTGAGCTCAGCTTCGGCGTACTGCAGGTCTTTGCGCAGCCGCCGCCGTTCAGCGGCCCCGCGCCACAACGCTAGGCCCGCGGATAGCAATCCAAACACCCACCCGAAGGTAAAGACCACGGCAAATGCTGCGGCAAGCGAGATCTGCTCGATGCGGACGAAGCCGATGTCGACGTCGATGGGCTCTGGGTTGCTGTAAGCGAAGACCGCGGCTAGCACCATCAAACCGACGAGCAGGATAGCGAGTGCGATCCGGCGCAACGTAACCAAGTCGGCATCCTTGAGCGCAAGTGACGACGCTCGATTGTAGAGACGGCGAGCTAGTCGCGCACGGGCAAGTGCCGAGACTCGTTGACGCGTTCGCGGAGATCCTTACCCGGCTTGAAGTGCGGCACGTTCTTTCCCGCCAGAGCTACCGCCTCGCCGGTCTTGGGATTGCGACCCATTCGCGGCGGGCGGTAGTGCAAGGAGAACGAACCGAAACCACGGATTTCGATTCGTTCGCCATTGGCCAGAGCCTCGCTCATGAGTTCGAGGATGTGTTTGACAGCGAGCTCAACGTCCTTAGCCGGCAAATGCTTCTGACTACGGGCGATAGACTCGATCAGCTCCGATTTCGTCATGAGTATGGAACTTCCTCCCAGGCCACACCACACCCTCGCGCGACGGCGCGAAGACCTATTCCGGGTTCATTTGCTCTTTGAGCAAGTCGCCGAGCGTTGTCCCTGTTGTAGTCCGGCCAGAGTCGCTCTTGTAGCTCTGGATGGCCTGTTGCTCCTCGTGGACTTCCTTGGCCTTGATGGACAGGGAAATGATGCGCGTCTTGCGGTCCACACCCGTGAGCCTCGCTTCGACAGTTTCGCCGACCTTGAGCACGGCACGCGCGTCTTCCACGCGGTCCCGCGCGATTTCCGAGGCCCGCAATTGCCCGATGATGCCGCCTTCGAGCGCCACCGTGGCCATCTTCGCGTCGAGCTCCTGAATCACGCCCGATACGACGCTGCCCTTCGGGTGCTCCGCGAGGAATAGCGAAAGCGGATCCTTATCGAGTTGCTTCACACCGAGGGAGATGCGCTCGCGCTCCGGGTCGATGGCGAGAACCGTAGTCTCGAGCTCCTCGCCTTTCTTGTAGTTGCGCACGGCCTCTTCGCCGGGCACGTCCCACGACAGATCCGACAAATGCACGAGACCGTCGATTCCGCCCGGCAGGCCGATGAAAACACCAAAATCGGTGATCGACTTGATCTGGCCCGAAACCTTGTCGCCTTTCTTGTAGTTCTCGCCGAACTCGGTCCACGGATTGGCCTTGCACTGTTTCAGGCCAAGCGAGATGCGGCGGCGCTCTTCGTCGATGTCGAGGACCATGACCTCGACCTCATCGCCGATCTGAACCACCTTGTGCGGATTGACGTTCTTGTTGGTCCAGTCCATTTCTGAAACGTGGACGAGACCTTCGACACCCTCTTCGATCTCGGCGAAGCAGCCATAGTCGGCGATATTCGTGACCTTGCCGAAGAGTCGCGTGTTGGGTGGGTAACGGCGAGCCAAGTCGGCCCACGGATCAGCACCGAGCTGCTTCAAGCCGAGCGATACGCGGTTGCGCTCGCGGTCGAACTTCAGCACTTTCACTTCGAGCTCTTGACCGACGCTGACCACTTCCGACGGATGCTTGACGCGCTTCCACGCCATGTCGGTAATGTGCAGCAAGCCATCGATACCACCGAGGTCGACGAACGCGCCGTAGTCGGTGAGGTTCTTCACCACGCCCTTCAGCACGGTGCCTTCTTGCAGATTCTTCAGCAGGGACTCACGTTCCGCGCTGTACTCCGCTTCAACGACAGCACGGCGGGATACCACGACGTTGTTGCGCTTCTGATCGAGCTTGATCACCTTGAACTCGAGGGTGCTACCCTCGAGCGCGGCGGGGTCGCGAATCGGTCGTACGTCGACAAGGGAGCCCGGCAGGAACGCACGCACGAGGTCTATATCGACAGTGAACCCGCCACGAACGCGGCCACTGATGGTGCCGGTGACGATCTCGCCCTTTTGGAACGACTCTTCGAGCCGCGTCCAGGTCCGAGTGCGCTTGGCTTTCTCGCGTGAGAGGCGCGTTTCGCCGAAACCGTCTTCCACCGTGTCGAGGGCAACCTCGACTTCATCGCCTACCTTGACCTCGAGCTCTCCGCGCTCGTTGAAAAACTGATCCGCTGGAATGACCGCCTCGGACTTTAGTCCGGCGTTGACGATCACCATGTCGGCATTCACGCCGACGACGATACCGGTGAGGATCGATCCGGTTTTTAGCTTCTGACTCGAAAAACTTTCTTCTAACAGTTGTGCAAATGATTCGCTCATGTGTTCTTCCGCTCTCCACCGTGCGTCCTGCCCGGATGGGTTGATTGCAACCACAGCGGCATCCTGCCCCTGCGTACCTTAGGCTCGTGTGATTCTTACGCCCGCCGCCTCAAGCCATTCCAAGATGCGAGCAACGACTTCCTTGGGAGTAAGACTCGTGGAGTCGATCACTCTCGCGTCGGGTGCGGGCCGAAGTGGCGCCACCGTGCGGTTTGCATCGCGTGCATCCCGCTGCGCTATGTCCCAAGAAAGGTCGGGCAGGCTAACATCAATCCCCTTTTCTTTCAACTGCTTATGGCGCCTCATCGCGCGCTCTTCCGTGCTCGCCGTGAGAAACACCTTGAGCGCAGCGGCGGGGAAAACCACGGTGCCCATGTCACGCCCATCGGCCACGAGCCCCGGCGGGCGCTGGAAGTCTCGCTGGCGCTGCAATAGCGCGTCCCGTACGCCCGGGATCGCGGCCACCTGTGACGCGGCTTCGCCGGCCCGTTCCGTCCGCAGCTCTTCGGCCACGTTCGCGCCGTCGAGGTAGACCCGTTCTACATCGGGCGCGGGTGCGAAGCGCACATCGAGACCGGCCGCCAAGGCCGCAAGCCCAGGGCCATCACCCAGGCCCACTCCCCTGCGCGCGGCCGCTAGGCCAACCAACCGGTAAAGGGCGCCGCTATCGAGGTAATGCCAACCGAGCTGCGCTGCAAGGCGCCGACTGATCGTGCCCTTGCCCGAGCCGCTTGGGCCATCGATGGCCACGACAAAAGGCTGTTCGCACTTCGTCACCTCTGATCGCCACCTGCCGATACGTTGAGGCCCGCTGCTGTCGCGACGTCGAGAAAGGTTGGAAACGACGTCGCCACTTCCGCAGTGCTTAGAATTTCGATTGGTCCGTCGGCCAGCAAGCTTGCGACTACAAACGACATCGCGATGCGATGGTCGCCCCGGCTATCCACGGTTCCGCCTGTCATCTTGCCGCCTTCGATACGGATGCCGTCCGGTCGCTCCTCGACCGCGATGCCCACGGCCTCGAGGGCGCGAGCCATCACTGCGATTCGATCCGTTTCTTTCTTACGGAGCTCCTCTGCGTCCGTGATCGTGGTCGCCCCGGCAGCGGCGGCCGCCGCGATGAACAGTATCGGAAACTCATCGATCGCCAGAGGCACGAGCTCCGCGGGAACGTCAATGCCTTCAAGCTCGCTCTGGGTAACGAACAGGTCGGCAACCGGTTCGGCCCCCACTCGCCGCTCGTTGCGCAGCTCGATATTCGCGCCCATCTCGCGCAGGATCGTGAGCAACCCGACACGTGTGGGATTGATGCCGACGTCCTTGATCAGCAAACCGTCACGAGCTCCGAGGCAGCCCGCGACGAGAAAGAACGCTGCCGAGGAGAAGTCGGCAGGCACGCGAATCTCGAGCCCACGCAGTGACGCGGGGCCAACGACTGATGCGCTGTGACCTGCACCCGTCGAGGTCTGAACAACAGGCACGCCCATACCCTGCAGCATGCGCTCCGTATGATCGCGACTCGGTCCCGGCGAATGTACCGTGGTCCGTCCAGTCGCGCTCAGACCAGCCAGCAGGAGCGCCGACTTGACCTGTGCACTCGCCATGGGCAACGCGTAATCGATACCGTGCAGACGTGCACCGCCGCGGATGCGCACAGGCGGCTTGCCAGCGTCTGTAGTGTCGATTTTGGCACCCATCGTCCGCAACGGCGCTGCAACGCGCTCCATGGGTCGTTGCCGCAGCGACGCATCGCCAGTGAGCTCGCAATCGAACGGCTGTCCCGCGAGCAACCCCATGAGCAATCGGATCGCGGTGCCGGAGTTGCCGAGATCGAGCACTCCCGCTGGCGTGCGCAGGCCGTGCAGACCCACGCCTTGGATACGTACGGGCTCGCCGGGCACGTGACGAATCGGTACACCTAGGGCTTCGAGCGCCGCTTGCGTGGCCAGGCAGTCCTCACTCGCGAGGAAGCCGTGCACCACGGTGGGCCCCTCTGCGATCGCGCCGAGCATCAGCGCCCGGTGCGAGATGGATTTATCGCCAGGGACCGTGATCGTGCCACCCACTCGATCGACCGGCATCGCGCGGAACGTATTCGGATGCTGCGACACAGCTGGCCCGTGGGTCAAAGGATGGCCTTCGGATAGGCGCCGAGCACTTTGAACAACGAGGCCTTCGACTTGATCTCTTCGAGCGCCCGCCGAACGGGTTCATCCTCCGCGTGACCGTCGAGATCGACGAAGAACACGTAATCCCATTTGCGCTTGCGTGACGGTCGCGATTCGATACGGGTCATGTTGACGCCAAAGCGCGCCAACGGCCCCAGCAGGTGCAAGAGCACACCGGGCCCCTCGGTCCCGGTCGCCGAGACGAGCATCGACGTCTTGTCGTTGCCGCTGGCAGGAAACAGCTTGCGGCCAACCACCACGAACCGCGTGCTGTTGTCTTCACTGTCCTCGACGGCGCTGAAGAGGATGTGCAGGCCATAGACCTTGGCCGCAGCATCGCCGGCAAGTGCGGCCGTGCCTTCCTCGTCTCGGGCGCGTCGAGCCGCTTCGGCATTGCTCGCCACGGGTACCTTCTCGACGTCAGGCAGATGTTGCGTGAGCCACGCGCGGCACTGCGCGAGCGACTGCGGGTGAGAGCAGACGCGCTTGATGTCTTTGATGTCTTCCATCCGCCCCAAGAGGTGCTGATGGATTCGCAGCTCGATCTCGCCGCACACTTTGAGCGGCGACGTGAGGAACATGTCGAGCGTGTGAATGTTGACCGTGCCTTCGCTCGAGTTCTCGATCGGCGCCACTCCAAAGTCAGCCGTCCCGCCCTCGACCTCGTGGAAAACCTCATCGATGGTCGGCACGGAGAGAGCGTGTACGGAATGGCCGAAGTGCTTCAAGACAGCGGACTGCGTGAACGTGCCTTCCGGTCCGAGGTACGCGACCTTGAGCGGCTCCTCTTGGGCAAGGCAGGCCGACATGAGCTCACGGAACAGACGCACCATCTCCTCGTTGCGCAACGGTCCGTGATTACGCTCTACCACTTTGCGCAACACCTGCGCTTCCCGTTCGGGGCGATAGAAGTCGGCCGTGCTCGTCAGTCCCTTGAGAACACCGATCTCCTTCGCGTAGCGTGCTCGTTCGGCAATCAGTGACTGGATCTTCTCGTCGAGCGAGTCGATCTTGCCCCGCACCGCCTGCAGCGCGTTGACGTCCGCCGATGCGTCGACCGATTGTCGTGACTTACGAGGTGTGGCGGCCGACTTCGTCTTGCGCTTCGTCATGACCGCTCCCGCGTGCTCAACTCAACCTCAAGCATCGATGATCGGCAACACACGCGCCGACAGGATACCGTCGATGTTGCGAATGCGCTCCAGTGTCGCGGCGTTCGGCGGCACGTCGAGATCGACGAGCGTATAGGAAAGCTCGTCGCGCGAGTGATTCAGCATATCGGCAATGTTGATGTTCTGCGCCGCCAAGGCTGTGAGAATCTGCGCCACCATGTTCGGCACGTTCTTGTGCGGAATGGCCACGCGATGCGGTCGCGTGCGGTGCAGAACCGTTTCCGGGAAATTGACGGAGCGCGTGACGTTGCCGTTCTCTAAGAACTCGCGGACGTTGTCGACGACCATGACCGCGCAGTTCTCCTCCGCCTCGACGGTAGAGGCGCCGAGATGCGGCAAGCAGATCACCTTCGGCTGATCGATGAGCGTGCGCGTGGGAAAGTCGGTGACGTAAGCGCGCAGCTTGCCGGTGTTCAGCGCTTCGACGACGGCCGCGTCATCGACGATCGCGTCTCGCGAGAAATTCAAGATGACGGAGCCGCGGCGCATTGCTTCGAGCCGGGCGGCGTTGACGAGCTTGTCGGTGTTCTTGTTGAGCGGCACGTGAACCGTCACGACGTCCGCTCGCGCGAACACGTCGTCGAGATTCGCGGCCTTCTGCACACCGGACGACAGCTGCCAGGCATGCTGCACGGTGATAGTCGGATCGTAGCCGAGCACGTTCATGCCGAGCTTCAGCGCCGCGTTGGCGACTTCAACGCCGATCGCTCCGAGACCCACGACGCCGAGCGTCCGTTTCGGCAACTCGAAGCCCACGAACTGCTTCTTGCCCGCCTCCACGGCCTTATCGAGCTCATCCCCGGATCCTGTGAGCGTGTGCACGTAGTCAATCGCCTGCGGCAGATTACGGGCGGCCATCAATAGGCCGGCGATCACGAGCTCCTTGACCGCGTTGGCATTGGCTCCGGGCGTGTTGAACACCGGAATACCGTCCTTGCTGAGCTTGGCGACGGGGATGTTATTGGTGCCCGCCCCCGCACGCCCGACGGCTAACACCGAACCGGGGACCTGCATGTCGTGCATCTTGAACGATCGCAGCAAGATGGCGTCGGGGCGGCCGAGCTCGGACGCCACTTCGTAACGATCTCGAGGCAGGCGATTGAGCCCAGTCACCGCGATGCTGTTGAGCGTCTGAATCTTGAACATGGCCATAAATCAACCGTGCCGCTTGGCGAAGTCCGCCATGAATTGGATCAGAGCATCGACGCCGGCTTCCGGCATGGCGTTGTAGATACTGGCGCGCATTCCGCCGACGACGCGGTGTCCCTTGAGGTTCGTGAGCCCCGCGGCCTTGGCTTCCTGCAGGAACGGTTTGTCGAGGGCCGCATCGGCGAGCGTGAACGGAATGTTCATCCACGAGCGGCAGTCCTTGTCGACGGGGTTCTTGTAGAAACCCGAGCCGTCGATTGCGGCATACAGCTTGGCGGCCTTGCGCTTGTTTACCGCGCCCATCGCGGCGAGGCCACCTTGCTCCTTGAGCCAATCGAAAACGAGCCCCGCGAAATACCACGCCAATGTCGAGGGCGTATTCCACATCGAGTCGCTCTCGGCCATCGTCTTGTAGTCGACGACGCCCGGCGTTTCGCGCCGCGCGCGCCCAAGTAGGTCTTCCCGAACGATGACGATCGCGAGACCCGCTGGGCCGATGTTCTTCTGCGCGCCTGCATAGATGACGCCGAAGCGGCTCACGTCTATCGGCCGCGACAGCAGCGTCGACGACATGTCGACCACGAGCGGTGCGGCCGACACTTCCGGAATCCGATGGAACTCCACGCCGAACACCGTTTCGTTCGGGGTGTAGTGCAAGTAGGCCGCGTCCTTGGACACCTTCCAGGTGGCCGGGTCCGGAATCGTCGTGAAGTTACTGGCCTTGCTCGTCGCCGCGACGTTGACGCGCGCGTAACGCTCCGCCTCTTGCACGGCTTTCTCGCCCCAGTTGCCGGTGACGACGTAGTCGACCACCGCGCCTGCCGGCGCAATGTTCAACGGCACGGCTGCGAATTGCAGCGTCGCGCCACCCTGCAGAAAGAGCACCTTGAAGTTCGCCGGAACCGCCAACAGCTCGCGCAGATTGCGTTCCGATTGCGCGGCAAACTCGATGAAGTCGGTACCGCGATGGCTCACTTCCATCACCGACATACCACTGTTACGCCAGTCGAGCAGCTCCGCCTGTGCGCGGCGCAACACGGGCTCCGGCAACATCGCGGGACCGGGGCTGAAATTGAAAACGCGTTTCATTGTACGGGTCTCCGAACGCTATTCCGTGCTGGCGTCGTCGCCCGGCAGCGCCTCTACGCGAGAGATACCGACGAGGTGATCGCCCTCATCGAGGCGAATGAGGCGCACGCCTTGCGTGTTGCGGCTCATCGTCGAGATATCACCAACGGGTGTTCGTACGAGCGTGCCGGCCGACGTAATGAGCATCAGCTCGTCGTCTGGCGATACCTGCAACGCACCGACGAGCCGGCCGTTGCGCTCCGAGGTCTGTATGCAAATGACGCCCTGCCCACCACGCCCCTGGACCGGATGCTCTTCGATGGGCGTGAGCTTGCCGTAACCGTTCTCGGTAGCGGTGACGATCGGGCCGTTGCCGATGATGCTGAGCGCAATCACCTCGTCGCTCGGGCCGCTGAGGCGCAAGCCGCGCACACCCGAGGCGTTGCGCCCCATCGGCCGCACGTCCTTCTCGGCGAAGCGAATGGCCTTGCCCGAGCTCGCGAATAGCATGATGTCTTGATTGCCGTTGGTGATGCCTGCGCCGATCAGCCGATCGTCGTCGCGGAGCTCCACGGCGATGATCCCGCTCGTGCGGGGACGCGCGAACGCAGCCAGTGGGGTCTTCTTGACCGTGCCGCTCTTGGTGACGAGGAACACGTACTTGTCCTCCTCGAAGCCCTTCACAGGCAGCACCGCATTGATGCGCTCGCCTTCCTCGAGCGGCAACAGGTTCACGATCGGCCGCCCACGGGAGCCTGAGCCGGCCTGAGGCACCTGATAGACCTTGAGCCAGTAGACCTTGCCGCGACTCGAGAAACACAGGACCGTGTCGTGTGAGTTCGCGACGAACAGCTGATCGATGAAATCCTCATCCTTGACCCTGGCCGCAGCTCGACCACGGCCGCCGCGCCGCTGGGCTTGGTAAGCCTCTGCCGGCTGCGACTTGGCGTATCCGGCGTGGGACAGAGTCACGACGACGGTTTCTTCCGGGATCAGGTCCTCGATCGTCAGATCGCTGTAGTCCTCGACGATCTCAGTGCGACGCACGTCCGCATAGGCAGCGCGCACCTCGACGAGCTCGCCGCGGATGACCTCTTGCAGCTTGTCCGGGCTGGACAGAATCTCAAGGTAAGTCTGAATACTATCTATCAACCCACTGTATTCTTGAGCGATTTTATCCTGCTCGAGGCCCGTCAAGCGGTGCAGCCGCAGTTCCAGGATGGCCTGTGCCTGCGTCGTTGAAAGGCGATACCCGGCTGCTTCGAGGCCGGACTCCTCCGTCAGACCTTCGGGACGCGTGGCGGAAGCCCCGGCTCGCTCGAGTAAGGCCGTAACCGCGCCCGGTCGCCACAGCTTGGCGCAGAGGCCGACACGGGCATCGGCCGGAGAGGCCGATGCCTTGATGAGCTCGATGATCTCGTCGATGTTCGCGAGGGCGACCATCAAGCCTTCCAATACATGCGCGCGTTCCCGCGCTTTACGCAGCTCGTACAGCGTTCGGCGCGTGACCACCTCGCGACGATGGCGCAGGAACGCCTCGATCAGCTCTTTGAGGGACAGCAGCCGCGGTTGGCCGTCGACGAGGCCCACCATGTTGATGCCGAACACGCTTTGCAGCGGGGTCTGCTTATAGAGGTTGTTGAGGACGACGTCCGAGAGCTCGCCGCGTTTGAGCTCGATGACGACACGCATGCCGTCCTTGTCGGACTCGTCGCGCAGCTCGCTGATGCCCTCGAGCTTCTTCTCGCGAACGAGCTCCGCGATCCTCTCGATGAGACGGGCCTTGTTAACCTGGTACGGCAGCTCGGTGATGATGATCGCCTCGCGACCCCGATCGTCGAACGGCTCGACGTGGGTCCGACCGCGGACGTAAATCCGGCCACGCCCCGTCGTGTACGCGCTGACGACACCTTGGATGCCGTGGATCAGACCAGCCGTCGGAAAATCCGGGCCAGGCACCAGCTTGATCAGATCCGCGATCGTCAAGCTCGGATCCGCCAGCAACGCAAGACAGGCGTCGACGACCTCGCCAAGATTGTGTGGCGGGATGTTCGTGGCCATGCCGACCGCAATACCCGATGACCCATTGACCAATAGGTTCGGAATCCGCGTTGGCAGGACGGAGGGTTCGCGCTCGCTCTCGTCGTAGTTCGGCACGAAATCGACGGTTTCTTTGTCGATATCCGCCAGCAGCTCTTGGGTGATGCGCGCCATGCGCACTTCGGTGTAACGCATGGCGGCTGGAGCGTCGCCGTCGACGGAGCCGAAGTTGCCTTGGCCGTCAATGAGCAGGTAACGCATCGAAAACGGCTGCGCGAGCCGGACGATCGTGTCGTACACAGCCACGTCGCCGTGCGGGTGGTACTTACCGATCACATCGCCGACGACGCGGGCGGACTTCTTGTAAGCGCGGTTCCACTCGTTACCGAGCTCGCGCATGGCGTGCAGGACCCGCCGGTGCACGGGCTTGAGCCCGTCCCGGACATCCGGCAGTGCCCGTCCCACGATGACGCTCATTGCGTAGTCGAGGTACGACTGACGCATCTCGTCTTCGAGATTGACGGGAAAGACTTCCTTACCTACGGCCATCAGTTCAACTCAAAAAAATGCAGTCCCGCCCCCCGCCCGCCCGCGGTGGCGCGGAGGAGGCCGAGAATCGACAACGTGTGGGTTTGCCGGGCAATGCCCCAGGACCGTTATTGCGGCTCTCGCATCACCCGAGCGACACATCCAAGTGCCCAAAAAACAAGGGCGAAGTCTAACACAATGGCACGGCAGCCCGTAGCCTTCGGCGCTCTGTGGGACGCTATACTTGCTCGCTTTTCCGCGACCTCAAGAAGCCATCCGATGCAAACCATCGACGCCCTAATCTGTCCGCGCTGGACCATCCGCGTTGAGCCGCAGGTCGTGGCCGAGGAAGGGCTCGCGTTGGCCGTGGACGACGGGCGTATCGTCGCCGTGGTGCCAGTGGCCGAGGCGGAGCGGCGATTCGCACCGGCGGCACGCCACGATCGCCCTGAGCACGTCCTGTTGCCGGGGCTCGTCAATGCCCACACACACGCCGCCATGGCGTTGTTGCGCGGTATCGCCGATGACTTGCCGCTGGAAGAGTGGCTCCACGGGAAGATCTGGCCGGCGGAATCGAAGTGGTTGAGCCCAGAGTTCGTCGCGGATGGTACGCGACTCGCCGTGGCCGAAATGCTGGCCGGTGGCATCACGTGCTTTTCCGACATGTACTACTACCCCGATGTCGTCGGTGAGGTAGCCGTCGAAACGGGTATCCGCGCCGTGCTCGGAATGATCGCGCTCGATGCGCCCACGGTGTGGGCCGCGAATGCCGAGGAGTACCTACGCAAGGGGCTAGAGGTCTACGATCGGTTCCGTTCCGAGCCGCGACTTACCGCCGTGTTTGCACCGCACGCCCCCTACACGGTAACTGACGCCACGCTCACGCGTATCCGTCGTTTGGCCGACGAGCTCGACGTGCCGATTCACACCCACTTGCACGAGACGGCGGCGGAAATCGCAACTGCCGTGGCCAAGACAGGACGCCGCCCATTGGCGCGCCTCGATGCGCTCGGCCTCGTGACACCGGCGCTCATCGGCGTACACGCGACGCAACTCGAGCCCGCTGAGATTGAGCTACTGGCCACGGCCGGGGCGTCCGTCGTTCACTGCCCACGCTCCAACCTAAAGCTCGCCAGCGGCGTCTGCCCCGTGGTCGCGCTCCGTAGGGCCGGCGTCAACGTGGCGCTCGGCACCGATGGCGCTGCGAGCAACAACCGCCTGGACCTTTGGGCGGAGCTGCAGACAGCCGCCCTACTCGCGAAGCAAACGACTGGCGATGCCACCGCGCTGCCGCCAGCCGAAGCACTCGCGATGGCCACGATCAACGGCGCGCGCGCGCTCAACCTCGCTGACGAAATCGGCTCGCTCGTTTCCGGCAAGGCCGCGGATCTCATCTGCGTTGATCTGTCGGGGCTCGAGCATCAGCCGCTTCTCGATCCGCTATCGCAGCTGGTTTACGCTGCGTCCCGACACGACGTCACGGACGTTTGGGTTGCCGGCGAACACCTCATCGCTCGTCGCGAGTTCGTTCGGCTGGAAGTGCCACCGATTGCAGCTGCGGCGCAACGTTGGCGAGAACGGTTGTCGAGCGTTCCAGGATGAACATGGACAATGTGGATTCTAGCGAGCTAGCCAAGTTCGCCTCTCGGGCCGGGGAATGGTGGGACCTCAACGGACCCTTCAAGACGCTACACGAGATCAATGGCCTGCGTCTCGACTACATCGAGCAGCGAGCCGCGCTCGCGACGGCGCGCGTGCTGGATATCGGCTGCGGCGGCGGCCTCCTCTGCGAAGGCATGACCGAGCGCGGCGCGCACGTCGTGGGCATTGATCGTGCGGCGGAGAATATCGCCGCCGCGCGCCATCACGCCGCACAGCGCGGCTTAGCGATCGACTATCAATGTGTCGATGTCGAGCGTCTGGCCGCGGACGCGCCAGGCGGCTTCGACATCGTGACTTGTCTCGAAGTGCTCGAGCACGTCCCCGAGCCACACCGCATCGTTGCTGCGTGCGGTGCGGCACTGCGGCCAGGTGGTGCGGCGTTTTTCTCCACAATCAATCGGAATCCCAAGAGCTTCGCCTTCGCGATAGTCGGCGCAGAGTACCTCTTCGGTTGGTTGCCGCGCGGCACACACGAGTACCTCAAGCTAATTCGCCCTGCAGAGCTCGCGGACGCTTGTCGGCACGCCGACCTAGAGGTCAACGAGTTGACGGGGTTGCATTTCAATCCGGCGCTGCGAACCTATTGGCTCGGCGGCAACGTCGACGTCAACTACTTCGCCTATGCGCGTAAAGCGGTGCGGGGGTGAGTGCGCTGGGAGTGCTGTTCGATCTCGACGGCACGTTGGTGGACACCGCACCCGACCTGGTCGCTGTGTTGAACGCTTTGCTCTTCGAACGCGGCCGCGTGCGTGTGCCCTACGCCGTGGCTCGCAACGAGGCATCGAATGGGGCGGCCGGGCTATTGCGCCTCGGTTTTGGCGATCTGGCGCCGAGCGAGCTCGAGGAACTGCGCCAGCGTTTTCTAGGCATCTATCGCCGCGACGTTTGCGTTCGCTCGCGTTTGTTCATCGATTTGGAAGACCTCTTCGAGCAAACGGTGGAATGCCGTTGGGGGATTGTGACGAACAAGCCGGGCGCGTTCACTGAGCCGTTGCTCGAGCAGCTCGGAATCGCGGATCTCTGGGCGAGCATCGTGAGCGGAGATCGATTGCCACAGCGTAAACCCGATCCTGCACCACTACTGCTCGCGGCGCGCGAGCTCGGCCTCGAGGCCGCCGACTGCATCTACGTGGGCGATGCCCCACGCGACATCGAGGCAGGTCGGGCCGCCGGGATGGCCACGGTGGCCGCGGCCTTCGGCTACATCCGTCCGAACGAGAATCCTGCTGCTTGGGGCGCCGATGCAGTGATCCGCCAACCGCGCCAGCTGGCCGCCGTGCTGCGCGATCTGCGCGACCGGAGGGACGCGTGAGCATCGACCCCGGCACCCTGCTCTACGTCGCGTTAGCGGCGATCGCTGGTCTCGCGTTGGGCTTGCTCATCGGTCTCGCACGCGCCGGCTCGTTTCGCCGTGAGTTGGCAATCAAAGAGACCGAGCTCCGCACCCACCAGACGGCGGCCGTCGAGCGCGAGCGCGCGCTCGAGCTCGCGACGGAGCGCTTGAGCTCCGTGTTCGATCAACTCGCCAATCGCCAGTTTCAACACCACTCCGAGACGTTTTTAAAGCTGGCCCGCGAGAGCTTGGGCACGCAGCAAGAACGAGCGAAAGGCGAGCTTGCCGCGCGTGAGCAAGCGATCGACACCCTCGTGCAACCGATCCGCGAGGCACTGGCCCGAGCAGAGCGCCAACTGCAGGAGCTCGATCAATCGCGACGCGAGACTCACGGCAGCATCACGGCGCAACTCGAGTCGCTCGCGGCGAGTCAGCAGGCCTTGAGCGCGGAGACTCGCAATCTCGTGAGCGCGTTGCGCCGGCCGGAGGTGCGGGGGCAATGGGGGGAAATCACTCTGCGGCGTCTCGTCGAGCTCGCCGGTATGGTCGAGCACTGCGACTTCGTCACTCAGACCCACCAGGCGACCGAAACGGGGGCCATACGCCCCGACATGCTGATTCACTTACCCGAAGGCCGCGAGCTCGTCGTGGACGTCAAGACGCCGCTCGATGCTTATCTCGAAGCCACCGAGGCGGCCACCGACGCCGACAGACGCAGCGCTCTCGAACGACATGCCGGGATCGTTGCAGGCAGAATCCGCGAGCTGGCAGGCAAAGCGTATTGGAGCCAGTTCGACAAGAGCCCGGAATTCGTCATTCTGTTCATTCCAGGCGATCAGTTCTTGAGCGCCGCGCTGGCAGAACGCCCCAGCCTGCTCGACGATGCCCTGCGCCAGAACATCATTCTCGCTACACCGACGAGCTTCGTGGCCCTGCTCAAGGCCGTGGCGTATGGCTGGCAGCAGACTGCACTGGCGGAAAACGCCGCCGAGATTCGCGGCTTGGCTGTGCAGCTCTATGAGAGGCTCACCACGTTCACGAACCATCTTGCCGGTTTGGGCAAGGCGCTGGGCGACAGTGTTCGTGCGTTCAACAGCAGCGTCGGTTCGCTCGAGCGCATGGTGTTGCCGAGTGCCAGGCGTTTCACCGATCTTGGCGTGCAACCGCGGCAGCACCTCACGCCCATCAAAACCCTCGAAGACATGCCGCGAGACACCGGGAGCTCGAGCGAGCCCAACAGCGAAACACCGGAGCCGCCGCCCAATGAAGACGGAATCCACTAGGCCCTATGAATTCGAACTCTGCTGCTGATTGGCGGGCGTACCGGCCCGCTCCGGATGCGTTCGTCGGTCGCGTCATCCTAGTGACGGGCGCCACGGCCGGGATCGGCCGTGCCGTAGCGCGCGATTTGGTCAAGCATGGCGCGACGGTGATATTGCATGGTCGGAGCGAACGCGCGCTCGAGGCTCTCTATCAGGAGCTCCGCGCGCTCGGTCCAGAGCCGACCGTCGCGCAGATCGATCTCGAGCGCGCGCAGGGCCCGCAGTACCAGTCCCTCACGACGGAGATCGAATCCCGCTACGGCCGACTCGATGGTCTCGTGCACAACGCAAGCGTTCTCGGCGATCGCAGTCCGATCGAGCACTACGACATCGGTTTGTGGCAGCGTGTGCTGCTCGTCAATCTCACCGCACCATTCATACTGACGCGCTGTCTGCTCCCGCTGCTACGCAACTCGCCGGACGCTTCCGTGCTGTTCACGACGAGCGGCGTCGGGCGGCAAGGTCGCGCCTACTGGGGTGCGTACGCCGTCTCAAAGTTCGGCACCGAAGGCCTCGCCGAGGTGTTGGCCGACGAGCTCGAAAGCACCGCGATTCGCGTCAATCTCATCAATCCGGGTGCCACGCGCACACGTATGCGGGCTCGCGCCTATCCCGCGGAAAACCCGGCAACGGTCCAGACGCCCGAAAGCGTGACGCCCGCGTACCTGTACCTCTTGGGGCCCGACAGTCACGGGGTGCGCGGACAGCGTTTCGAGCTGCTGGAATCCAAGGCGGGACGTTAGCTACTGCTCGCTACGCTCCGCCGCCGTTGCGAGCAGGCTTTCGACGAGCTCCTCGCGATCGACGTCGGCCGCTGGACCGTAAATGCGCGGTAGATCCGCGGCCCGCAAATAGTCCGGGTGGTGAATCTCGACGAGCGCGGCGTATTCGAACACCTGCCCGCCTTTCGCAATGTCCAAAACGTACACATGCTGCGCAAGCGCTGCACCGCGGGCCACGTGCATCAGCGCAGCCACGCGCCCTGCCGCCGGCGTCTCGCCGAAGTGCAGATGCGATTTGCGCACTTCCCAACCGGCAGCCGCGAATACCGCGCCGATCGATCCCCCTTTCAGGATGGCGGCGTGCTCCGCGGCAAAGGCCGGGTCCACGGTGGCCGGGTAGCGAACGACGGCGAACGTGCGACACGTTCTCGCGCCATTCTCCGTGCTGAACAGGTTCGATACACGGATGGTTTCGCTGCTTTCGAGCACCTCGATTCCGTAGTTGCCGAAACGTTCTGCGATCCGTTCGCTGTTGAGCAGCTCGCGGGCGGGAGTTTGTGCTTGCGTGGTGCACTGCAACAGCACGCAGAAGAGCACGATAAATAAATGTGTCGGCGACCACCGCAAAGTCGGCGGAATGGCCGCGAAAGGACGGCTTGGATTGGCGTACATGCGGTAGGTCGGTACGGCGGATCAGTGGCCTGGGGGCTGCAGAAACCTTAAAGATTTGCCCATGTCAACGATAATCGATTGCGGTATATACTAACTGAGACTGGCAACCGTTCATCGAGCCTGAGGGCATAGCCCCCGATTCCTCCTTAAACGGTTCTACCTTGAAACATATCTGGGAGGCATCGTGGGCAGGAAACTCTACGTCGGCAACTTGCCGTTCTCCGCGACTGAGGAAGACATCACAACCAAGTTCGCCGCGTGTGGCACGGTCGAGTCGGCGAAGTTGATCACTGATCGGGACACCGGTCGTAGCAAGGGCTTTGGCTTCGTCGAAATGAGCAGCGATGCGGAAGCGCAGGCAGCCATCGACAAGCTCAACGGTCAGGACTATGGCGGCCGGCCGATGACCGTTAATGAGGCTCGCCCGCAGAAGAAACGCACCGGCCCCGGCGGCGGTGGCGGCGGTTACGGCGGCGGCGGCGGTGGCGGCTACGGTGGTGGTGGTGGCGGTGGTCGCGGCGGCTATGGCGGTGGCGGTTATGGTGGCGGTGGTGGCGGCGGCTACGGTGGCGGCAATCGCTAGCTCTTAGTCGTCACGAAATTCCAAAACGCGGGCGGGCTTCTCGGAGCCCCCCGCGTTTTTGCTTTTGGGGCATGAAACAGCAGTCAAGGCTGTGTGCTGCGTTGCGTCGTCGTAAGCAGAGCGAGTCCAGCGAGGATCAGCCCCATGCCGAGCCCCTCGGCGACGGTGGGCCGCTCGCCAAGCTGAATCCATGCGGCGGTTACACCAACGATCGGCACGGTGAGCGCATTCAGACCACTGATCGTCGCGGGTAGTCGCTGCAGGATGTACAGCCACAGGAACGTCGCAATCGCCATCCCACCCACAGAGTTGTAGATGAGCGCGCCGACGAAGTAGCCGCTCCACTCGATCGCCCGCTCCGGCACGATCAAAGAGATGATCACGAGCGGGATCATGCCGAACGCCATCTGCCACGCCGTGACGGAAAGTAAGTCGTCACGTCCACGCAGGGGGATCCTCTTGAAGATCACAACGCTGACTGCCCACGAGATGCCGGCACCCAGAGCCAGGAGGCTAGCGATGAGGCTCGCGCCGGCGTCCCAGAACTCGAGCACGAGCACCAGTCCCGCGAGGATCAGCCCAGCCGCGGGCCACTGCCAGCCGCGTAGCCTGTCGGGAAGAAACGGCCAGCCGAAAACGATGACCCAAAACGGCATCGTGTAACCCAAGACCGCGCTCTTACCTGCTGCACCTATGTTCAGCGCCCAGGAGATTAGGCCGACGAAGCCAGCAGTTTGGAACAGACCGAGGAACACAGTTTTCACGATGTGTCTCGGTTTCAGCGATATGCCGAGTAGTGCGAGAAGCCCGAACAGGAGGACTGCACCAAGCACACCGCGCATAGCGGCAAAATCCATCGGCCCGACATACCGCATCGCGACCTTCATGACGACCCAGTTGTAGCCCCAGAGCAACGCAAGGAAGACGAGTGCTATCAGAGGGCCCGCGTTGGCAGAGCGCACGGCGGGTGGTGGCACGAGAACGTTCATCAAGACCCTTCGGTGGATGGCGCCGCGACAGTGCCCAGTCTGAGCACGGCGGTCAAGGCCCTGCCGGCAGCGACCTCGCGCGGATCAGCGGGCAGATCTGGGTAGAACTAGGGCGTTACAGCGGCGCGTCCGGGGTCGCGATCGTGCGCCACATATGTGCGACGGCGCTGTTGTCGTTACCGAGCCCTTCCTTTGGTTGTCGAAACAACCGACCGATCACGTCGACAAACGGATCGATCGTAACGACGGCCTTCGGATCGAACGCGTAGAGGTCGCTGACCGTGACTTCACGCGGCGCGTCGTACCATTGGTGCGCGCGCACGAACTCGTAGGCCGCGTGCACATGCGGTGCGGGCACGTAGTCGGAGCCAAAGACGCGCCGATACAAATCGGGGTACTCGTAGCCGGCTTCGGTGTCCGCGTAGAAGCGGAGCGCCTGGTGATAGCGAATAGCAAACGCCGTTCGCTCCGGGATGTAGGGCTCGTAGAGCTGAGCGCACCAGTAGCCGTGGTCGGCACGCATGAGCTCTTGCACCGTGTCGTGGAGCAAACAGGCCAGCACGATCTCATCATCCGCGCCGCGCTGCATCGCCTTGTTGGCGCTCTGCAGGCAATGGTTGCTGGTGCGTGTGAACCTGAGCTCGAAAAAGTCGAGCAGCGTGGGTGAGGCCGGCATCGGCGGCAAGTGCGCCACGTGTCCCTCGGGACCACTGTTGTAGAAGAGGCCGCCCACACCGCGCCGGTAGGGGCGTGTGATGATCTGCGCGTCGATCTCTGCAGCGGTCGGAAACTTTATCTCTGCGGCGGCTACGGCGCCTCGATTCGGCGCCCCGCTGCCCGGTCCGAGTTGCGCCAGCAGGCCTTCCTCCAACGCATCGGCGCGTGCTTCGTGGCTCATGAGGCCCACGGCTGCGGCGCCCCCCAAGCTGGCAATAAACCCACGGCGGTCGATCGCGAGCATGGCTCTCCCCCCTTCGATCGTTGGTCGCCTCACAATGCTCGCGAACGCTGATCAAGGCAAGCTGCCCCGCCGCGGTTGGGTCTAATGCTGCCCATGGCGCGACGTCGGCGTGCGAGGCTATTGGGGTTGGTCGTTGGCAGGAGCTGGGATGAGACCGGCTTCCTTCATGAACTGCCAGCGGAACTCAGCCGCTTCGAATTCCACGGCTTCATAGTCGCGCAGATACCGTGCGGCAAACCCACTGACGCCCCATGCGGCGAACTGCATCACGTGCTTGATCTCGTGCGCCCAGAGTTTCGGATCACTGAGCGCGTCGTCGCGGCTCTTGAACACGATGACGTGGTCGAGCGTCACCGCGGGTACGTCACCGAATTGGATCACATTCTGCTGCAGCGTGAAGTCGTCGCTGCCGTTTTCGCGCCAACGGACGCGGTCCAATACCGTTTCCGGCACGTAGCCGTTTAGAGCCGCGCGGACTTGGGGCGGGATCGGCTGCACGCCTTCCGCGATGGCGGCATCCCGCGACGCCACGATCCACTCCGCCAGCAACGGCGTGAGCGTCTCCATGACGAGCGGCTCTAGACTCCCCTGCGGCTCGAAGGGTACGGGCTCATCAGCACGCGCGGCTGCAACGCACAGGGTCGCGAGCAGGGCTATGGAAAATGTCCCTCTCAATGCAGGGTGGGCGAGCACGGTACCATCGCAAGCAACTCCTTGAGCGGCGCCTCGGCTTCCGGGCTGTGCAGCCACGCAGCCACCTGCGGTTTCCACGAGCCGAGATTCAGCTCGATCAGCCGCAAATAGGCGTGTAACACCGGCTCGGGCACTTCGACGGTTTCCATGACATCTCCTGTTGACCCACGAGGTTCGACCCGCCGTCCACCGACGGGGTTCCGCGGTTCGACTGGGAGATGGGGCCGTGCAGTGGGCGATCAAGGCGCAGTCGGCGTGAGTCGGTAGACGACGTTGTCGATGTCGGAGCTGAAATAGATGCCGTTAACCCCGGCCGCGAGCCCGCGGTAGAGGCTCGGTCCGTTACTGAGCCCCACTGGTAGATCGCTGGCCACGACTGCGGCGCCGGTCGCGTCGATGCGATCCACCTGTCGTGCACCCACTTCGAGCACCAAGACCCGACCTTCGGAATCGAGTGCGATCCCTTCCGGCTGAGAGAGTCCCTCGGCCATCGCTCTGGGCTCGCGACCAGGTACGAGCCGCAGCAACCGCCCCCTTCCGGTCTCCGTGACATAGAGAGTGCCGTCGCCGGCCAGCGCGAGCCCCGTCGGGGCGACGAGCTGATCGGCAATGACTACTCGGTCGACGGGCTCCGGGCCGGTTATCCGCAAGACGCGGCCAGTGCCCGTGTCAGCGACGATCAAACTGCCGTCGGGCGCGGCGACGGCGTCACCCGGAGAGCTGAAGCCGTCCCAACTGCCGAGGACCTCTAGCGTTCGCCGGTTCAGGCGCTGGACGGTGCCGAAAACTTGGCTCACGGCAATCAACTGCTCGCCACTGATCGACACGTGAGCGGGTTGAAATAGCTCTAACGTCGGAGTGCTCTCAACGGCACCGCTGAGGCCATTGACGCTTCGGATGCCGCCAAAGAGGTCGCCCACATACACCGTGTCCGTGCCCCCTTCGCTGGCAACTGCGAGGCCCGTGGGCGAGTTCAAGACCGACGGCGGGACCGCATAACGCAAGTCGCCGGTGTCCACGTTCGCTTCGGCAATCGCATTTGGCGCCGCCATCGAGACGAAGACGCGACCGGTCGAATCGATCGCGAGGTTGTCGGCTTCGTAGGGCAACTCCAATCGACCGCTGATGGTGCCCGTCGACAGATCGAGACGTTTCAGCAAGTCGCCGTCGAGGACATAGGCCGCGCCTTTGAAATCGAGCTTCAGCGCGCCCGGGCGCTCGAACTCCGTAGAGATCGTCGCGATCTCACCCGTATCGGGGTGAATCCGCACGACGCGCGCGCCGAACACCAGAGGGCCGTAGATCATGCCGTCATCGCCCACCTGGAAGGCATTCAGGCCGCCTATGTTCTCGGCCACGAGCCGCGGTGGTTCGGACTCCGTGAGGTCGAGCTCGTAGAGCGCGTCCCCGTAGAACACCAGCGAGAAAAAGAGCCGCGTCCGGTCTGGTGAGAACGATATGGCGTTCACGCCTTTGCGGTTCTCGACGATCCGACGGATGGGGCCGTTCGGCTTACGCGCGTAGATAATGCCGTCTTCGATAGCAGTCCAGTACATCGTACCGTCCGCCGAAAACGCGAGGTCATCGGCCATGCCCTCGGGCGGTCCCACGACGCGTTCGATGTCGCCGCTCTCCGTATCGACACGAAAGATCGACTGACCGATGACGGAGGTCGCGTGCAAATGACCGGCATCATCAAACCGCAGACCATGCACGCCGTGGAACGGCGAGCCCGGGCCTCCAAGGGCATCACGCCGGTATGTAGGAGGCGATGTTTGACTACAGCTTGCAGCCAACGCGCCGAGAAGCATGACCATGACGATTCGAGTCATAGAGCACCTCGCTACGGCAAGACGTCTAGTCCTTGCCGACGTAAGCGTCTGCTTCAATCTCGATGAGCATCTCAGGTGCGATCAACCGCGACACTTCGACCATCGTGGTTGCAGGGCGGATCGCGCCAAAAAACTCACCGTGAGCCTCGCCCGCCTGTTCCCACTCCCCGATGTCGACCAAGAACATGCGCGTGCGCACGACATCGCTGAGCTTGGCTCCGGCTTTTTCGAGAGCGCTCGCGATGTTGCGCAAGCACTGTGTGGTTTGGGCGCCCAAATCGCCCACGCCGACGATCTGCCCGTCAGCGCCGCCGGCCGTCGTGCCCGAAACGTGCACGTAGGCGCCGACCCGAACCGCACGCGAGTAGCCGACAATCGGCTCCCATTTCGAACCTGAGGAAAAGTTTTCGCGAGTCATCAGTTTTGCCAGGACTTGGATGACGGCATTCTACACGCGGCGGCCACCTTGTTTGCATGGCCTCGGGCAAGTCGCCTACGCTGCGCGCGCCGCATAACCCGTGGCACGGCTTTGACACAGGTTCGTCCGCGGCGCTGATCGCGTGACCGAGTTAGGGCCCGGCTGTGAGCAACCGGTCGCGGTTCTCGGTGAGCAAGCTGCGTACGCTCGTCGCCGGCCGACCCGTGAGATCGGCCACCATCCTGCTCGGCTCGCGTAGATAGGGTGAATCGAGCTCCCTCGCAAACGACAACGTGCCGTTGATCGCTGCTTCGCGCATTCCGGATGCCTGCAGCTGTCGCCGGTAATCCGCTTCGCTCAAGGCCACTAGCTCCACCGGTTTGCCGCTGATCTCGCTGGCAAGCGCCACGAGCTCGCGAGGCCCGATCGCGTCCGGCCCCGTGATGTTGTAAGCCTTGTTCTCGTGTCCTGGTGTCGCAAGCACGGCCGCCGCAGCCGCTGCACAGTCTTCCCGTGTGACATAGGCGACGCGGGCATCGGGCGTGGGCGTGACGAACCGGCCGTCGCGCACGATCTGCGCCACTTGATCAACCAGACCGTTGGCGTAGATTTGATTACGCAACATCGTCCACGCCACACCGCTCTCCTCCAAGAATTTTTCGGTGCGCCTGTGATCCACGGCGATCACCGAGTCCACGTAACGGTCGGCATTCACGTATGACGTGTAGGCGATGTGTTTAACGCCAGCTCGGACCGCGGCGTCGATGGCCGCCTTGTGCAGCGCGGGTCGATTGCCGCCACCGCCGCTGATACTGATCAGCAGCATCCGCGTGCCGCCTCGGTACGCGGCCTCCAACGAGGCTGGGTCGTTGAAGTCACCGTAGCGTACGCTCGCCCCACGCGCCGCGTAGGCCTTCAGCGTCTCCGTCTCTGGCGTCCGACTGACGAGGACCAGGTCGGCTGGAGCGACCTCGCGAGCGAGCAACTCCTCGATTACCAAACCGCCGAGTTGCCCGGACGCACCCGACACGATGATCTTGTCCTGCGCCGTGGCGATCGGACTCAGGCACAACAGAGCGATCCAAACGGCGACGTTCCTCATGGCGGATCCCTGCCTCTTCTTGGCGCTTGGTGTTTGCTGTCTAAACACGGTTCCCGCTAGCGCGCGGCAGCCTTCTGCCGCCGCAAGGGTCCCGCGATCGCGTAGAGCGACTTTGTTTCCACCGGCGTCAGCGGCCGATTCGCACCCCGGTATAGCTCACCGAGCGCAACCCCGTCGTAACGGACGCGGATCACGCGGCTCACCGCTAGGCCCACGGCGGCAAGCGCTGGTCGCAGGTCGCGATGGCGGGTCTCGCGCAACGTTACGTGATGCCAGGCGTTGCTGCCGCTGCCCCCGCGACTCTCGAAGCTCGCGACTTTCGCAATGCCGTCATCGAGCTGAATACCTTCTTCGAGCTCGCTAATCTGCGCCGGCGACGGCTCGCCGAGCACCCGCACGGCATACTCACGCTCGACCACGGCGCTCGGGTGCATGAGCCGGCTCGCAAGCTCGCCGTCCGTGGTCAGCACGACCAAGCCGGACGTGTTGCGATCGAGAGGGCTCACGTCGATCCAGCGGCCGCTGCGCGGCCGGGGCAGCACGGGGCCGTTCGCACCATCAGCGCCGCCTCGGGTCGCTCCCGCCTTGTAGTAAGCGAGAAAGCCGTGCTGCGGCCGAGCGTGTGTGGCCGCTACGAGCCGGACGGGTTTGCCGTCGAGACATACGCGTTCGCGCCCTTGGAGCTGCTCGCCGACTTTGGCTACACGGCCGTCCACGGTGATCCGGCCTTCGGCCACCCAGCGCTCGATCGACCGACGCGAGCCGACGCCCGCATTTGCCAGCAGCTTGTGAATTCGCTCAGGCAAGCAACGCGCCTCAGCCGCCAGCGGCGACTATTCGGTGGGGTCATCGCTGCGGCTGATCGCCCGCAGCGGAATCACGGTCGCCGATTCGACGGCTTCCTGCTCATCGCGCTCGTCAGGTCCCACGGTGAGGTCCGGTCCAGCGAGCTCAGCGCCGTCATCCTCTTCGGACTCCGCACTAAAGTTTTCACTGAGCGCCGCTGCCTCCGCTGCGGCAGCCGCGGCGGCACCACCAACCCGGCTCTCTGCAACCAGCTCGCGCGATGCGTCGCTACCTATGGCTTCCACGCCGCGTACATCTGCATCGAGCGACTCGATGAGGTCTGTCTGCGGACTGAGCTCCGGGATGCCGTCTTTGAGCTCGGCGAGGGGCGGCAAGTCCTCGAGTTTTTTCAAACCGAAGTAGTCGAGAAACTCTTTGGTGGTGCCGAACATGGCGGGTTTGCCCGGCACATCCCGGTGACCCACTACCCGCACCCAATTGCGCTCGAGCAGTGTGCGAACGATATTGGTGCTCACCACGACGCCGCGCACCTCTTCGATCTCCGCGCGCGTGATCGGTTGTCGGTAGGCAACGAGCGCCAGGGTCTCGAGCAGAGCGCGCGTGTAGCGTGGCGCTCGCTCCTCCCACAACGCCTGCAACCAATCGCTCATCGAGCTCTTGACCTGCACACGATAGCCGTTGGCAACCTCTTTGAGCTCGATGCCACGACCCTCGTACTCGCTCGCCAAAGTCTCGACTACGCGCTTGAGTGTGGCGCGGTCCGGCGCATCGCCCTTGTTGACGAACAACTCTGTTAGCCGATCGAGCGTCAATGGCCGACCGGCGGCCAAGAGCGCCGCCTCGATTACGTACTTGATCTGAGTTTCATCCATTGTATTGGTCGTCCGTCCCGCTGCTCTGAACGCGGTCTTCGGTCACCTCGCCTGGACCAGGACCCGCCTGGGCGGCGCGAATGTGAATCGGCCCGAATGGCTCGGTTTGCACGACGTCCACGAGCGCCTCTTTGATGAGCTCGAGAATCGCGAGGAACGTCACCGTGACACCGATCCGGCCTTCCTGGGGATCGAATAACCGCTGGAAGTCGACGTAGCGTTCCGTCTGCAGCGTGACAAGGATGTTCGACATCCGCTCACGCACTGACAGCGGCTCGCGACGCACGTGGTGGTGCGCGAACATCGTCGAGCGTTCGAGCGCCTCTTTGAAAACGAGCAACAGCTCGTTGAGCGTGATGTCGGGGAGCTTCGTCACCACAGGCCGCTCAGTGATTTCGGCACTGGCTTGCAGCACGTCGCGCTCCAGCCGCTCCAGCGCATCGATGTCCCCTGCGGCCCTCTTGAAGCGCTCGTACTCCTGCAAGCGGCGAACGAGCTCGGCACGCGGGTCTTCCTCGTCCTCCTCGCTATCGGCGGAGCGCGGCAACAGCATCCGCGACTTGATCTCGGCCAGCGTGGCGGCCATCACCAAGTACTCGCCGGCGAGCTCGAACTGCATCTCCGTCATGAGATCGATGTACGTCACGTACTGGCGGGAAATCTCGGCGATCGGGATGTCGAGGATGTCGAGGTTCTGCCGCCGGATCAGGTACAGCAGTAGGTCAAGAGGACCTTCGAATGCCTCGAGGAACACCTCGAGCGCATACGGCGGAATGTAGAGGTCGCGCGGCAGCTCGGTGATCGGCTCACCCTCCACCACTGCGAACGGCATCTCGCCCTGAGTGGGCGCTCCTGCCTCCGGACTCACCGGGGGCGGTGTTTGCGGCACCAAATACAAATTTGGCTTCGCCGGCTTGGCAACTTCTTCGGTCAACTAACGAAATCCTGCGGCTGAAAAGAAGAAATCGGTGAAGAAGCGAATGAACGGCTCCATGACGTACCAGAGGACCGGTACCGGACCGAGCATCAGCAAGAGCACGATGATAAAGCCAAAGGGCTCGATGCGGTCGAGAACGTCGGATGCGCGTGGCGGTAGCAGTCCGGAGAGAACTCGCCCACCGTCGAGCGGCGGGATAGGAAGTAGATTAAAAACCATCAATAGTATATTGAATCTTATGCCAAATTCACACACTAGGAACAACCAGTCTGTGCTGCGTGTTGCACCCGTGAGGGTCGCGCCCATCAGCATAGCGAGCAACGTCCAGAGCGTTGCCATCGCCAGATTTGCGCCCGGCCCGGCCGCCGCAACGAGGATCATGTCGCGCTTGAGGTTCCGCAGGTTGCGAAACGCCACGGGAACAGGCTTTGCCCAACCGAAGGCCGTCGTCCCCCCACTCAACCAGAGCATCGCCAGCGGCACGGCGACAGTGCCAATCGGGTCCACGTGTTTGATCGGGTTCAGGGACAGACGGCCCAGCATGAAAGCCGTCGGATCACCGAGCTGCTTGGCGGCCCAGCCATGGGCCACTTCGTGCATTGTGATGGCGAAAATTCCTGGGATCGCGACAATGGAAATCGTCAGGAGCAGCTGGGCGGGGTCCATTCCAAACATCGGCGCATTATACGTACTCCTCCCGCGCGGTCAGCTTTCGAATGTACTGACGTCCCCCTTGCCTTTTCGGACGACCGTGACTTCCCCCTGGCTCAGGTCGAGCACCGAGGTCGGTTCGATACCGCAGTGACCACCGTCGATGATGACGTCCACGTGCCGCTCGAGGCGATCGCGAATCTCTTCAGGGTCCGTCGGCGGGAATGCGTCGCCCGGTAACAACAACGTGGAGCTCATCAAGGGCTCGCCCAGGGCACCGAGCAGCGTTTGGGCAATGGTGTGGTCCGGCACGCGTATCCCGATCGAGCGGCGTTTCGGATCTTGCAGCCGCTTCGGCAGCTCGTGAGTGGCGCGCAAGATGAACGTATAGGGTCCTGGCGTTAGGGCTTTCAACAGTCGGTAGGCCCAGTTCTCGACGCGGGCGTACATGGCTATGTCGGAAAGGTCGCGGCACGCCAGAGTGAAGTCGTGATCCCGCTCCATGCCCCGCAGGTGTCGCACGCGCTCCAGCGCGGCTTTGTCACCGAGATGCCAGCCAAACGCGTAGCTAGAATCGGTCGGGTACACGACTATGCCCCCGGTGCGCACGATATCCGCGGCACGGCTCAGCAACCGAAGCTGCGGATTCACTGGGTGGACTTTGAAGTACTGGCTCACGCGGGCATTCTAGGCCGGGTTTGGGACTGCGAGCCAAGGAGGGTAAGATGCCCGCCACTCAGGAGATAGCCCCGAATCATGCAGCTACTGTTCGATTTCTTCCCGATCATCGTGTTTTTCGTGGTCTACCGCTTGTACGGGATGTACGTAGCCACGACCGCGATCATCGTCGCGATGACGTTGCAGATCGGTTACCAGTGGTTGCGACACCGCAAAGTAAACAAGATGCTACTGGTGTCGGGACTGCTCGTAGCGCTGTTGGGCGGCATCACCCTCGCCTTGCGCAACCCAGTGTTCATCCAGTGGAAGCCGACGATCGTCAATTGGCTATTCGCCGGCGCATTTCTCGGCAGTCAGCTGTTCACCGCGAAAACGCTCACGGAACGCATGATGGGCCACGCCATGCAGCTCGAGCCATCCCTCTGGCGCCAGCTGAACCTGATATGGGTGATCAATTTCTTCGTCCTCGGCTGCGCCAACCTCTACGTCGTCTACAATTTCGACGAATCGACCTGGGTAAACTTCAAACTGTTTGGCATGGTCGGGCTGTCGCTGCTCACCGCCGTGGGACAGGCCATCTGGATCTCATCGCGCACCGTACAACACGACGCCGAAAAAGACCCTTGATTGCCGCCGAGGTGGAGATCAACCCCGTGACTGGCGATCGTGTAGCCCTTATCCGTGCGCGCCTCGAGGCAGCATTCACGCCCGACTCGTTGGACGTCGTCGATGATAGCCATCGCCATGCCGGCCATGCTGGAGCCAAAGACGGTCGCGGCCATTTTCAGGTGCGAATCGTCTCCGGTCGCTTCACCGGCACGAAGACTTTGGAGCGGCACCGGATGGTATATGCTGCGCTCGGCACACTCATGCAAACGGACATTCACGCTCTAAGCGTGACGGCCCTAGACCCTAGCGGCCGATAATCCTCGGATCTCTGTAAGGTACGACCAGATGACAACACTGCCCAAACGATTGCTCATTGGAACCTTGGCGCTTGCCGCTACCGGCTGCTCGCAGGCCCCGACGCCAGCGAGCAACGAGACTGCTCTCGGCCCCGGGCAAGTGGCGGTCGTAAACGGCCAGCCGATTGCGGAGTCGGTACTGCGCGTCTATGCGCTGGCGTCGGCACGCAAGAATTTGGACGAGCTCTCGGCCGAAGAGCGCGGCAAACTGCTGGATGACCTGATTGGCGTCGAGCTCCTAACCCAACAGGCCGAGAAGGAAGGGCTCACGGACTCCCGTACCGTGGCCGCGCAGCTTGCACTGCAACGATTGCAGCTGGTCGCACGAACCATGGCCACTAGTTATCTGGAGAAGAACCCGGCGACGGACACGGAGTTGCAAGAGCTTTATCAAGAGAATCTGCCACGTCTTGCTGGCCAGCAATATAAAGCTCGCCACATCTTGGTGGAAACGAGGGCCGAAGCCGATAGCGTTATCGCACAGTTGGGCGCAGGCAAATCCTTCTTAGCGTTGGCGCAGGAGAGAGCGAGTGGCCCAACGGGCCCCAACGGTGGCGATCTAGGCTGGTTCACGACGGCGTCGATGCCGCAGCCTGTAGCCGACGCGGTGCTTGGCATGAAGGTGGGCGCCTATTCTGCAACGCCCGTGCAAACCGAGTTTGGCTACCACGTGCTCCTACTAGAGGACACACGGGAGCAAGAGCCTCCGGCGCTGGATGCGATTCGTGATGAATTGGTGAGCGCGGTGGAACGCAAACGTCTCGAGGACTACATCAAAACGCTTAGAGACACCGCGACGGTGTCGTTAGACCCCTGAGGGGCTACTCTTCAGAAATGAAGTGGTAGACGCCGACGCCGGTTTTGACTCTTTTGCTCGCTCTGTTTCTCGGCGTGGCCATGCTTTCCTGAGCCGCCAGCCAGTTGTTTAGTTCTATCAGGAGCGCCTTCCCTTTTGCCCGTAGCAGAGCTTCGAAAGCAGGCATCAACTCTTCTCGTAGCCCTTCATCTGCGTGCACGATTCGCTCGAAACGGCCCTGCCCGATCTGTCGGTTCATATTGAATTCGTACGTGTTGACGAAGTCACGAACGACTTCGCCGAAGCGCTGGAGCGCTTCGGCTTGATAGTTGCCTGCGATGTAGAACCGCTTCACAACCTTGAATGAGCCGGAGCTGAGTTTTTCGACAGCACCAACACGAAGGAGCTCGTCCAGCATGGCCCGAGGTGCCATGTCTCCACTGTGCTTGCGAACGAGGCTGATGACGCTCGCACCCTTGCTCGCTTCAAATGGCAACTCGAGCGGCATGCCATAGGGCCCTGTAAAATCAGGGTCACCATGCCAGCCGTCGAGAACGCGCGTGACACGATTGAGGTTGCTAACAATGCTTAGAGCGGCGCCGCTCCTAAGGATAGCCTCTTGTTTCGCTACCTCTTTGCGCGTCAGTCCGGTAAGGATCGCGATACGAGAAAGTGAGACTCGGCGGTCAGGGATGTTGAAGTCTCGCGCAGCGACCTCGACAAATACGTTCTTCAGTACTTCCATGAACTCCGCAAACGAAATCCCGTTGCGAATGAGTATTCGCACCAAAGGCTGCATCAATTTGCGGTATGCAGCTAGTAACCCAAGTCGCACGGAGTCCGTCATCGCTTGGGACAATTACAAATGCAATCGGAATTGACAACTGTTCGCTGTCTTAATATGACAGTTGGTACGGGTACACAGCCTATGACGGCGACTATCGACGGACAGTCTAGTGCAGCGTCGCTACTGTCTGTCGCTACCGGCCAGACCACCGCTGGGAGCCCCTTGTTGGCTCAGGCTCGAAACGTCGACTGACGTTTGAACCGCCAGGGCATCGCCACTCTGGAGTCCGACGATGATCCGGCCCTGAGCAAGAGGCTGAATGCCCATTGCTTCGATCAAAGTACCCTCTGCGGGCGCCAATGTGGGATCAGCCGAAAGCTGTGCCGAGTAATCGATTGATGCCGCACCAACAACTACAGTGGCCAAGGCGTGATCGGCAGAAACAATAGGGCCTCTAACGCCGACCATCGATGCGCCAGGGACATACGCTTCACCAAGCGAATAGACAACTGTCTCACCGCCGCTTTCAACGGCCGCAAGAATGTAATCACCAACCGCTAGAGACTCTGCGGCGGCGGCCGAACTGACAAACTGCTGTCCGAGAACAGTAACTGTCGCGCTTTCCCCTAGGACTTCTAAGGATTCGACGGGGCCAATCGCCGCCACAGCGAACCCTGGCGCGAACGAGCGACTGCCGCTACCGGTCAGGCCGCGACTACCGCTACCCGTGAGACCTCGACTGCCGCTACCGGTCAGGCCGCGACTACCGCTACCCGTGAGACCTCGA
>Ga0208454_1000233_pt1 | contig 38528 bp, 42 predicted proteins | sample EasRivMeERMZT100_FD_187530 | JGI IMG/M metagenome (GOLD analysis project Ga0208454, IMG submission 187530) | Soil microbial communities from meander-bound floodplain in the East River, Colorado, USA - East River MetaG ERMZT100 (SPAdes) (version 2) | ecosystem: Environmental > Terrestrial > Soil...
AGTCCGTGCATCGGAATCGCAATGTGGTCGTCGGCTGCCGCCACGGCTGCGTCGCTCAAGCCGACGAGCTCCTCGCCGACCATGATCGCCACCTTCGCCGTGTAGTCGACGTCGCGATAGTTGCGCGTCTTTTCGCCGACATGCGCGGCCACGAGCCGCCAACCCTCGGCGCGCAGCGTCGCGAGCGCGGCGCGCGTCGAGCGATGCGGTGTGACCCCCACCCAGTGCTTCGTGCCGCCCGCGATCATGTGATGGCGGCGCAGTGTGTCGTCCGCCGAGATGGCATGCATCCGTTGGATGCCGACGCCGTCGGCGGTGCGCATGATCGCGGAAAAGTTGTACGACTTGTTCACGGAGTCCATGAACACCGTGAGGTCGGGTTGACGCCGGTCGAGGGCGTGCTGGAGCTTGGCGAAGCGTTCAGGTGTCATAGGCCGCCTCTCCTTGGCAGCAAATCTCCAGGCATCGTAGCAGGCGAGGTGCGGACCTCGATGTGGAACACTTCCGCAAAGCGGACACGTTATGTTCAGACCGAGCTCGAGGTGGCAAACGAGCAAGAAGCACGACTGGTGAGTGTGTCGGCGCGGGAGACCCAGGGCTCGATCAGCGTGGCGGCACGAGGCTGCTCCAGGTCTCCGTCAGCACGTCCGTGCCGTTCTGCAGAAAGCCGCGGAGCTCAACGGGGCTCGTGGGGTCGAGCTGCTTGATGAGCACCATCATGCGCCACGCGCCCGTGGCTTCCAGGTAGTAGGCGTTCGTCTCGAGGATCTCGCCGTTGGCGGGCGCCGAGACCACGGCTCGGACGGGTGCGCTCGACGGTAACGCGGCGAGCGACGGGCCGGTGAAGTCGACGATGAACTGCTGCTCGTCGTCGGCGAGCTCGCGATACCCTCGGCCCACGCGCGACTGCGTGACCCACGCGCCGGGTGGCCGCTGAACGATGTGCGACCCCTGCCAATGCAGGCGATACGAGAAGTCGAGCGGCTCGCCGAGCGCCGGCAATTGGTCCGGTACCCAGTACGCGACAATGTTGTCGTTCGTCTCGTTCGCTGTGGGGATTTGCACGAGCTCGACGCGTCCGGCGCCCCACGTGGCCGTAGGCTCGACCCACGCGCTGGGCCGCAAGTCGTAGCGCGCTTCGGGGTCCTCATAGCTCGCGAAGCTGCGGTCGCGTTGCATGAGGCCGAATCCCTTGGGATCGCGCATCGCAAACGACGTGACCAAGGTTTTGCTCGGATTGATCAACGGCCGCCAGAGCCACTCGCCGTCGCCAGTCGCAACCATCAGGCCGTCGGAGTCGTGCACCTCGGGCCTGAAATCCACTCGATGCGGCTGGTTCTCGCCGAACTGATACATGCCCGTGAGCGGCGCGACGCCGAGCGTGGCGATGGGCGCGCGTAAGTACAGTCGCTGGCGCACGGTCACGACCGTCTCGTCGCCCGGCGCCACGTCGAACTGATACGCGCCGCTCACGCGGGGCGAGTCGAGCAGCGCGAACATGCGCAGCGTGCGCGCGTCGGAAACGGGCTTCACGATCCAGAATTCGGTGAAGTAGGGGAACTCCTCGCCCTGGCCGCCGACCGTGTCGACGGCCAAGCCGCGTGCCGACAAGCCGTAACGCGTTCCGGCCGCGAGCGAACGGAAGTAGCTCGCACCCAAGAAGACGATGAGCTCGTCTTTGTACTCGGGCCCGTTCAGATGGTAGTGCACGCGAATGCCCGCGTAGTCGAGGTCGCGCCACGTCTCGGGCTGTAGCGTGTTCTTACCGAAGTCGAAGTCGTCGTGGTCGTATGGAAGGTGGCGAGCCTTGCTCGCGACGATCTCGCTCATCCGCACGCGCGGGTTGCCCTGGCCACGATGGAAGAACATCAGGTCGAAGGGGAGACCCTCGGTTCGCCAAACCGCGCGATCGGGCCGGAAACGAATGTCGCGGTAGCGATCGTAACCCAACGCTTCGAGCTCGGCGGGCTGGGCGCGATCGGGTGGCTTGTACAGCGCGCGTGCTTTGCGCTGCGCGAGAGTAGCGACATCGTCGAAGTCGAACGCCGACGCGGGGCTCGCGCTCAAGAGGAACGCGAGCAGCGCACCCGCAAAGAGCACGCGCGCCGCGTGCCGTGCAAAGAACGTCAAAGCCACGATTAGAGCCCTGCCCGAAACAACGTTTAGCTTGCTGCAACATAGCCGGTCGGCGCGTCGCGGGCTAGGGGAGCCCTTAGAAAGTCCCCGGCGATGCCGCTCTAGTGTGCGCGCTGCGCCGGCTCGAACAACTCGATCGGATTGCCATCGGGATCTTCTATTTGGATTTGCTTGCCGCCTGGGCCGGCCTCCACGTGATTGCGAAAACGAAGGCCTGCTTCCTTCAACTCCTGAATGCAGGAGTCGATGTCGTTGACGCGCAGGACCACGCGATTCCACCCGCCGGATTCTTGGCGTTGTCCGTTTGGCATGGGACGCGAGCCCGACGCGCCGCGACCGCTGAGAAGAATCTTGACGGCTCCGATCGACACAGCGGCGAAATCCGGAAGCTGTTGGTGCTCCAGCTCGAAGCCGAGCTCCTGTGTGTAAAACGCGACCGAGCGCTCCACGTCATTAACCTGGTATCGAACGCCGTGAAAATACAGGACAAGGTGTTGGTCGGCGATGGAGGATGTTTTGCGCTTGCCGGGTTCTTTCGCTGATGTTCTTTCTCTCACCATTGGTCGGTACTCCTCATCCGTTATCGATGCCTAAGTAATTCGATGAGCAGCGACTCCACGCGCCAGGCGGGTCCTGTTTCACCGCGACGAAGATCTGCTTGGGTTCGCGACGCGGCATCGCCTTCGCGTGCCTCGCGAGGCTCCTCCTGGTGGACAGCTTCGTTCATGAGTCAGACCGACGGGGCGAGGCCATGTTCCCTCCGCGGACGATCGCCGCGTTAGAATTCCACGGCCACGTGAGTGCCAGCGCCGGCTGGCGCTGGCGCACTGCGAATCGCATTGAGTGGATGTGAGCCGGGTCCACGATGTTCGCAGGCGGGTTGTGACTGCGCGCGAATGGATCAGTCGGGGTCGTTCTGCTCTCCGACCTGCCGCTGCATCTCGTCGAGGTAGTCATCGAGCTCGGCGGTGCTCGTGAAGATGCCGCCCGGCGGTACGGCCCGCACGATATCGAGAACCTTGCGTACGCCGGGTTGCGGGTTGACCAGCGCCACCTTGCCGCCGGTGGGCTCCACCGCCTTGCGCGCGCGGACGAAGCAGCGGATCCCGGCGCTACTCAGATACTCGAGCTGGCTCAAATCGAAAACGAGTCGCAGGATTTTTCTGCCCGGAGCGAGCAGCCGGTTGAGCACTTGTTCGAGGTCGGACGCAGTGTGGGTATCTAGACGGCCCGACAGCGCAAGGGTTGGCGTGGGGCCATCGGTAATGGAGATCGTCAGCGACATGGGGACTCCTTCATTCGTCGATCCAGGATCAGGTGTTGCGGTCCAGTCGGACTAGCAACACGTTGCAGCCGTCGATGCGGGTGTACTGACACGCGGTGGCTAACTCGCGGACGAGATGCAGGCCGAGTCCGCCGATGGGCCGCTCGGCGATGTCGGCGTCGAGGTCCGGAGTGGCAGCCTCGAGCGGATCGAACGCGTCGCCGTCGTCGCGGAAGGTCAGGGCGATCTGCGAGCGCGTCAGTGCGACGTCCATCGACAACTGACGCGAAGTAGCGGCGCCTGCGCGCACCACGTTGCTCAACCACTCCTCGGCAATCAGCTCCGCGTTGTGCCGCAAGACCGGCTCGATGTCGCGCGCTTGCAGAATGCCGCGCAGGCGCCGCTGCGCGCGCTCGAGCCCGGTGGGCGAGCTTTCGACGTCGATCAGCCAGCCGGCGCCATCCGGTACGACGTGCGGCAGGACATCGGCAGGGCTGAAGCGGATCGCCATCAGCGTCAGGTCGTCGCTGGCGTGGTGGTCCGCCGCGTGGCTGGCCACTTGCGCGACGATTCGCGCGATCAGGGCGGCCGGGTTTCCGTCCGTGCTCTCGCCGAGCAGGGCCACGAGCCGTTCGATGCCGAACTGCGAGCCATCGGCGGCTTCGGCCTCTGTCACGCCGTCGGTGAACAGCACGAGCGCGTCGCCCGGAGCGACGACGCCTTCCCGCAGCGGATAGTGGGCCGTCGGCTCGATGCCGATGGCCGGGCCGTTCTCGACTGTAACCGGCTGCACTGCGCCCTCGACCGTGCGCAGCAACGGCGGATCGTGACCGGCGCTCGCGTAGCGGAACCGTCCGGTTTTGGGATCGAGCAGCCCGCAACCCGCGGTCACGAACATACAGGTGTCGTTGCCTTCGACGAGCCGGTCGTTGATCTCGGCCAACAGTCGGTCGGGGCTGTGACCGCCGGCGGCGCCCAGCACGCGCAGCAGGGCCGACAGCCGCGCCATGAACAACGCTGCCGGGATGCCTTTGTCCGACACGTCGCCGACCACGAACAGAACGCGCCCGTCGTGGAGCGGAAAGTAGTCGTAAAGATCGCCGCCCACGTGTCGCGCCGGCTGCAACACGACCGAAATCTCCAAGGCCGCCGGCAGCGCACGCAGTGAGTCGCCGTGCGGCAGCATCGACTGTTGGATGCGCGCCGAAACTTCGAGCTCGTTCTCCAGCTGTGCTTCTGCCGCGAGGCTTGCCGCGCGCAGCTGGACGTGCTCTTGCAGCGAATCGCGCAGGCGCCGCAGCGCCGCGGTTAGCACGCCGAGCTCATCGCGGCGCGGCGCTTCCGGCAGCTCGAAGCGGAGGTCGCCGCCGACCGCCATGGCCAGCCGGCGTATCGGCCGTGCGATACCCGCGGCGACCAGCGACACGGCGACAACCAGCACCGCGAGACCGAGCAGGCCGAGTGCGATCTGCCGTTGCAGCAGTTGCCGGGCTTGCGCCAGCAATTCGTCGCGCGGCAGCACCAGCGTTAGATGCCAGCCGAGCGTGCTCAAGTTGCGCACGGCAAGGTAAGCGGGCTCCGCCCCGGCGGGACGCGGCCAAGAGCCGAACGTGCTGCCGCTCGCGAGCATCGCCTCGCCGGCCGCGCGAACGGCGGAGGCATCGATGTGCGAGTCGAACCGGTTGATCCGTGCCGGCGTGTCACCGATCGGTGCGATGAAGTCGCTGGCCGTATCGGCTGGAGAGAGCCAGCCGATGCCCATTGGCCCCAGCGACACCGCCGCGGCCGTTCGGCGCAGCCATTCGAGATCGAGATCGGCGGTGACGACACCGGCCAGCGTCCTTGCGCCGCCGGGGTGCTTGCGAAAGTAGGGCACCGAATAGGTCACCATCCAGGTTTCGCCGCCGCCAGTATCGAAGTAGGGCGCGGACCAGACGGCGGTGCCGCCGTCGGCCGCGGCGCGGTACCACGGCAACTCGCGATACGCGTAGTCGTCGGTCGCCAGGTCCGAATAGCGGATCTCGTCGTCCACGCGAAACAGGTACGGGGCGAAAGGCCGCGCGTCCGCACCATCATCGACGTCGATGGCGATCGTCGAGCCGTAGACGTCCGGCCAGGCGCTCAGAATGCCGCGGATGTGCTGCAGATACTGGGATGGCGGCGCATCGACTTCCTCGAGCTGATAGGCCACGGTGCGGATGCCGCCCTCGATGGGCCGAATGACCGCATCGAGCCCCATGGCTAGCCGTGCCGCCAGCTCGTCCGCCGCGCCGATCGCATCTTGCTCGAGCCGCTGCGCGGTCGCCTGGAACGACAGATACAAGGCCGCCGCGTAGATAGGGGTCACGACGACGATGGTCCAGAACAGCAGTCTGGCCCGCACCGTGCGGAAGGCGCCAACCGACGGCAGTCGCGTTGCTGCGTTCACTGGACTCGTGGAGTGACGACGATGCCCGGAGAATAGGGGGTTCCCGGTCGCGTTGGAACATACCCGTTCACGGGGGGCAGGCATCTCAGTGCGCGGCGCCCCTCTGCGGGAGGCCGCCCAAGAGCGAGTCGCCAGCGTTCGCCATCGGTTTCGCATTAGCCATTGAGTGTATCGATTAGAAGTAGAAGTTTAATTCATTGGACCGACCGCCTGGACGGCTGCAGAATTCCTCTCATCACGACGCGACGCACGGTCTGGTTTTGATCGATCGGTGCAAACGTCACGCGTTACACTAGATCGAGGGGCGCGCAACTCAGTTCACAGGAGAGTAGACGATGAGCAAGAAGAAGACTGCGGTTACTTCGATCGACATCGGTATCAGTGCCGGTGAGCGCGAGAAGATCGCCAAGGGGCTGTCGGCGTTGCTCGCCGACAGCTACACGCTCTATCTGATGACGCACAACTTCCATTGGAACGTCACCGGTCCGCAGTTCAACACGCTGCACCTCATGTTCATGGGCCAGTACACGGAGCAGTGGAATGCGCTCGATGTGATCGCCGAGCGGATTCGCGCGCTGGGTCATGCGGCGCCAGGCACCTATGGCGACTTCGTCAAGCTGGGCTCCATCAAAGAGGTTGAGGGCGTGCCGAAAGCGACTGCGATGATCCGCTATTTGGTAGCCGCTCAAGAGGCTACGGCGCGCACAGCGCGCAAGCTGTTTCCGCTCGTGAACGCCGCGAACGACCAACCGACAGCCGATCTGCTGACGCAGCGGCTCGAGGTCCACGAGAAAACAGCATGGATGCTCCGCAGCCTGTTGGAGTAAGCGCCGACGATCCGGCGTTCATGGCGATGGCGCTCGACTGTGCTCGAGAGGCTTTTGCGCGCGATGAGGTACCCGTGGGCGCGGTGCTCGTCGACGCTCGCGGCGCAGTCATCGCGCGAGCAGCGAATGCCCCCATCGCAAGCCGCGATCCCACGGCCCATGCCGAGGTCGTGGCGTTGCGCGCGGGCGGCCAGGCGCTCGGTAATTATCGTCTGTCGGGCTGTACTCTGTACGTGACGCTCGAGCCCTGTCCGATGTGCATCGGGGCGCTCGTGCATGGGCGAATCGCGCGGCTAGTGTATGGAGCCGCGGACCCCAAAACCGGTGCGTGTGGCTCCGCGCTCGATCTCGCTTCCGATCCGAGCCTGAATCATCGGCTCGTCGTGACGGGCGGCGTTCTGGCGGAGGAGTGCGGCGGACTGTTGCGGCAGTTCTTCGCCGCGCGGCGTGCCGCCGGCAAGGAGGCAGGTTAGCCGCTGGGCGCGGGTGGCAGGGGCGGTAGCAGTCCTCCCCCCGAAGTGAGCGCCTCGCGGCTGTCCAGCCACATCAGGATCTCGTAATACCGACGCACGTTGTCGACGTACGCCACGGCCGTTTGACCGGGTGCGAAGCCGCGTTGCACGCGACGATACCAGTCCTCGTCGCTCAGCAGCGGCAGGCGCCCTCGCACCTGATCCCAGCGATCGGGGTCTGCGCCCTGATCCTGGGTCAGGATGCGGGCGTCTTCCACGTGCCCGTACCCTAGGTTGTACGCTGCGACCGCTAACCATGACCGGTCCGGTTCGACGATGCGCTCGGGGACTTTGCGCCGCACCCGCAAGAGGTAACGAGCGCCGCCAAGGATGCTTGCGCGAGCGTCGTGACGGTCGGTGACCTCCATGGTCGCCGCGGTGTGCTCCGTGAGCATCATCATGCCGCGAACTCCCGTCGGCGATATGGCCTGCGGGTCCCAGTGCGATTCCTGATAAGCGATGGCCGCCAGCAATCGCCAATCGAGGCCGGTAGATCGTTCCGCTTCGAGGAAGATATCCCGGTACTGGACTAGGCGCGTGTTCACGTGCCTAACGAAAGCCCGCGAGCTGACATAATCGAAATCGCGCGACGCGAAGTAATAGCGGTCCAGAATCCGCTCGAGCTCGCCCGTGGCTTCGATCTCCGCGAAGTAGGCCGCGATACTCTCGCGGAGCTCTGCGTCTCCCTTCGGCAATGCCCAGGCGACCTGATCGACGGGCCCAAGCGTGAACGCCACGCGCAGGTCAGGATAAAAATGCCGCAGCAGCTCAAATAGGTGCGAGTCGGCGATCGTGTAGTCGATCTCGCCTTGGGCAACGCGCCGGATCAGCTCCTCCCCGGAGGTCTGCGGTTGCTCGATCCAGCTCAAGAGCGGCTCCGTCTCCCGTAGCTGGGCCAGCAATGCGGTGTGGGACGAGTCGGCCACGATCTCGATGCGCCTGCCGAGCAGATCCTTGAGGTCGCGCGGCCGCCGGGTGCCACGCCGGTAGACGACTTGGGGCTGAATGTTCTGGTAGGCCGGACCGAAGCTGACGGTCTCCTTGCGCGTATCGGTCACGGTGAGGCTGGCTGCGCCGATCTGCGCCTTGCCCGTTACGAGATCGGGAAACACCTGGTCGTCGATATAGATGCGTAGCCCGACGCCGAGTCGCTGGGCGTAGCCGCGTGCGAGCTCATATTCGATACCGCGGGGCTCGTCGGCGCCGTAGTAGAAGGCCGCCGGCGTATTGCGCGTCACTACACGGAGCTCGCCCGTTCGAACAATGCGCTCGAGGAGTGAAGGCGGGGAAGAGCAGGTGCTAAGCACGGCACCCAGCAGGATCGCAGCGAGTATTCGCAACGGCTCAGCTCCTTGAGCGGTGAGGCGATTATACGGGGAACCCAGCCCGCGTCGGTGTCGCCGTCGGCATGTTTTGTTACATTGATTTTACGGTTGCGGGCATTATGCCCGACGCGCGCCGCATCAGCGGCGCTGCTTTCGAGCGATAAACTGGAGTTAAATCAATGCATAAGCGTGTTCATCTCGCCGTCGTCGCCGTATGTCTCGCACTTGCCACCGCAGCAGGCGCACAACCGAGCTCGACCACCGAGATAGCCGCGATCCGCGGCGAAATCGCCGCACTTGTGCAACGCCTCGAGCGCCTGGAACAGGCCACGGGAGTGACCGCCGCGGCAGCCGAGCCCGCGCCCACGGCTTCGCCGCCGCCGGCGCCGCAGGTTTTGGCAGCTACGGGCGAGCCCGCGGTCCGCTTCTCCGGCGACATGCGCTATCGCCACGAATCCATCAACGAGGCGGGTGTCGATGAACGGAGTCGTCACCGTATTCGCGCCCGGTTCGGCGTGGCAGCCGACGTCGGCGACGACGTGCGGGTCGGGTTGACGCTAGCCACGGGGGGCGACGATCCGGTGTCGGCCAATCAGACGCTGGACGGTGGTTTCGATCGGGACAGCATCGGCGTCGACCGTGCGTTCTTCAGCTGGCAGGCCACTGAGCAACTCAGCTTTATCGGCGGCAAGATGGCGAATCCGTTCTTCCGCCCCGGCAACCATCACCTTATCTATGACGGCGACCTCAATCCGGAGGGTCTCGCATTACGCTTCGCCGGGGGTAACTGGTTCGCCAACTACGCCGGCCTATGGGTCGAGGAGCGCGCCGCAGCCGATGATTCGCTGCTGCTTGGCGGTCAATTCGGCTACCGCCGTAGCCTCGACAACGGTATGCGCGTGACGGCCGGCGCTGGCTATTATGACTACCTGCAGACGCAGGGGCAGACGCCCTTCTACGACGGTTCGCCGAACGGCAATCGGGTCGACGCCGCCGGCAACTACCTCAACGACTTCAACGAGGCGCAATTGTTCGCCGAGTTGAGCCTAAAGCCTGGCGATCGCGCAGTAACGGTGTTCGCGGATTATGTTACGAACACGGAGGCCGACGAAGCGAACGGGGGTTTCGCGGTCGGAGCCAGTCTGGGTGAGGTGTCGCGACCGGGCACGTGGCGTCTCGGCTACGCCTATCAGGATCTCGAGGCGGACGCGGTGATCGCCACCTTTACCGACTCCGACTGGGCAGGCGGCGGTACCGATGGCAAAGGCCACGTCGTCGAGTTCAACTACGGGTTACGCGATCGCTTGGTGTTCGGCTTCCGCTACTTCTTGAACGAGCGCGGCGCCTTCGCGGGCGATGAGCACGACTACAATCGACTCCAGGCTGACATTAACTTCGCCTACTGAACGGCGAGCACGCCTACCATCGGAGGAGCGCGATTGCCGCGGGATCAGGATGGTCCGGCGGCTGCGTTCATTGCCACGAACCGCTGGGGTTGCACCGCTTGCTCCGTACCGAACCGTGCGGTGTTGTGACCGTTCGTGACGCACGCTTAAGATCGCGCGCAATCGAAGGATCAGCACCCATTGAAAGGAGTCACGGTGAGCCGAGAGAGCATGTCCACCCTTCAACCGCCGCGCCAGAGCGCTATCAAAGAGCGTTTCGATTCCAACGGCGCGCGCAAAGCAGCGATTGCGCTGCTCACAGCGATCTACAAAACCGGCCGTCACGGCACCATTGCCGAAGTGCTCATCGCTCTCGAGGTCATCGACTCGAATCTGGACGGTCGCCCGCACTCCATGAAGTCGTTGTCGAGCAAGCTCGGTATTCCTTACACCTCGGTGTCGAGGATCGTCTATTCGTTGACTTCCGAGGCTCAGCCGGGCGGTGTTCTCAAGCTCGTGCCGGACAGCAAGGATCGGCGCAGAAAACACATCGAGCTCGATTTGGAGGCGTTCAAGCGCTCGGGGTCGCAGATCCGCGCGCTCGAGAAGGCCATGATTGACTACTACGGCAGCTCGGTTTACAAGCTCAAACGCGACAAGCCGAACTGACGCTCCGCACCGCGGCGCTTGCCCGGCCGCGGCCCCCAGTCTATGTTGGCGCGGATGAGACGTCCGAGCGCCCACTGGCTGTGGTTGATCCCGCCGCTCCTCTTGGGGTTGGCGCACGTCGATCGTCTCGATTCGGGACCCAGCGGTGACTGGCGAACGGCCAGTCGTGAGCCCGTCGGTCTCGCGCCCGATCCTCGCGATACTCCAGAACCCGTCGTGCAGGTCTACGCTGCGCGTGCCGTGCGCTGGCGCGGCTATTTTGGCGTGCACACTTGGATCGCAGTGAAGCCGGAGGGCGCCGCCGACTTCACAGTCTATGAAGTTAACGGTTGGCGACTGCGCCGCGCCGGTAGCGCGATCAGCGTTGGCAGTCGCCCACCCGACGCTCGTTGGTTTGGCAGCAAGCCGGAGCTCATCGCCGAACGACGGGGTGCGGGCGTCACAGAGTTGATCACGCGAATGGAAGCTGCGGTGGCCGCCTATCCATACGCCGACACCTACCGGGTTTGGCCTGGGCCGAACTCGAATACGTTCGTCGCGTACGTCCTGCGCGCCGCACCGGAGTTGCGCGCTGACCTGCCGGCGACGGCCATCGGTAAGGATTATCTCGGTGGTCGACTCGTGGCCAGGTCGCCGAGCGGCACCGGTGTGCAGTTCAATTTGTTCGGTTTGCTGGGAGCGCTTGCGGGAGTAGAGGAGGGCCTCGAGGTCAACGTGCTCGGCCTTACCTTCGGTGTCGACCCGCTCGATTTGGCATTGAAGCTCCCGTTGGTTGGCCGGCTCGGCTTCGGTGGCTCGACCGCGGCTGCCACAGAGCAATCCGGCCCAGGCGCAATGGGGCACGAGAGCACGAGAAGCCCGTGAGGTTCAGATTCATCAACGTCGCGATGGTGGTGGCGGTGATGCTCATCGCCGCTGCTGGCGCGCCGGCTTCCGCTGAGCCGCGTCAGTTCACGTTCAGTTGGCAATTCCAAGATGACGGTGCAATGCGTCCACGCGGTGGCACCACCAAGGGCGCCCCGCTCGAGCTCGCCACGGAGCCGAGTGCCGCGTGGCGCGCGGTCCAAGAGCCGAACTTGAGCAAGTTCGAGCGCGATCGACGCGCGATACTCGCCATGGCGGGCGGCTATCGGACGAGCTTCGACTTCTTGGAGACCGTGGGTTTTACGCCGGGATTCACGCCGTCGCGACCCTATCAGTCCTGGGGCACCGAGTTCATTTACGTCATCGAAGACAGCGGCCCGCTGATTCGGCTGCAGCACTTGATGGTCATGTTCGTCACGGACGCGTCGGGCAAAGTGCAGGCCCGTTCGTGCAGAAACACTGGCGCCAGGATTGGCGTTACGAGGACGCCGATCTGCACGTGTTCGTCGCGCGGAATCGGTGGGAACGACGCGAGCGGACGGCAGACGAGGTGCGTGGCCGTTGGTCGCAAGCCGTGTTTCAGGTGGACGACTCCCCGCGTTACGAGGCTCTCGGCGAGTGGCAACACCAAGGTAGTTATTCGGCCTGGACGAGCGAGCGCACGGCCCGGCCCTTGCCGCGGCGCGAAGCGAGCGTGCGCAGCGACTACCAGATTCTCGAGGGCACCAATCGACATACGCTCACGCCGACCGGCTGGGTGCAGGAAGAGGAGAACCTCAAGCTCGTGCTGGGTCCCGACGGCCGTCCTGATCCCACGGTTCCCTACCTGGCTCGCGAGCTCGGTGTCGCACGCTATGAGCGTATCGTAGGCTTCGATTTCTCCGCCGGCGATCGTTACTGGGAGCGTAGTGGCGCGTTCTGGCGGGACGTGCGCGCGGCGTGGGACGAGGTTTACGCCGAGCGCGACGCTTTCGAGTATCTCGAAGAAGTGGCCGGGCAGGAGATGTTCGTGCCGTTGTTCGACTACGCGAATCGACTCGATGAAGGTGAGCCTTACGATCCAACGGCGGCCGCCGATGTGATCCACCGTACCTTCGCGGCGCACCTGCGTTAGCAGCGCGCCGCCCGCCGCGGCCCTGCCGTCCCGAGCGGAGCTTCGCTACCATAGTCCTCGTGGCCGCTCCGTCTCGTGGTGGCCGATTTCTGGGGGAATACTAGTGAAGAACCTCATGGGGATCGTGGCGAGCGCCGTAGTGCTCGCCGTCGGTGCGCCTTCCACGTCCGTCGCGCAGCAGGGTGTTTGCGATCGTCAGTGTCTCGAGCGTTTTGTCGACCGGTACCTGGATGCGCTCGTCAAGCACGATCCCCGTTCCGTGTCGATCGCAGCGGCCGCGCGCTACACCGAGAACGGCCAACGACTGGCGATCGGTGATGGCCTTTGGCGCAGCGTCAAGGCCAAGGGCAAATATCGGCTGTTCGTCAGCGATGTGGACGCAGGACAGGTGGCATTCATTGGCACGCTGGAAGAGCACAACGCGGATCCGGCCAGAGGCACGCCCGCGCTTGTCGCTCTGCGTCTGAAGATTGCGGGCAGCGAAATCACGGAGATCGAGCAATTCATCGCGCGTAACCCCGATGCCGCACAACGCGTCGAGGCGCTCGGCAAGCCGCATGCGTTGTTCACGGAAGCGGTTCCGGCCGACGAGCGCATGTCGCGGGCCGATCTGATCGCCACCGCGAACAAGTATTTCACGGGCATGCAGCAGAACGATGGCAAAGGCGATTACCCGTTCGCCTCCGACTGCAACCGCATAGAAAACGGCATGCAGACGACGAACCGGACTACACCTGCCGGTGAGACGCGGCCCGATCCCAAGACGGCCTCGAACTACTCGGCGCAGTGGAGTTGTCGCGAGCAATTCGAGTCCGGACTGCTGCGCTTCGTGACGCGAATCCGCGATCGCCGTTACGTTGCCGTCGACCAGGAGCGCGGCTTGGTGTTCAGCTTCGTGTTCTTCGATCACGCCGCGGGTGATACGCGCAACTTCACGCTGCCGGACGGTCGGAAGGTTACGGCGGGCCCGGCGCAACCCTGGACCTGGTACATCGCTGAGATGTTCAAGGTCGAGCGTGGTCAGCTCCGGCAAATCGAGGCGACGCTCGAGCGCGTGCCTTACGCCATGACCTCCGGCTGGAGCAGCTGGGAGGACGGCATGTCGGACCGGGCGCGCGACGTGACGCGGTGAGGTAGCGGCAAGCACCGAGCCGCGACACCGGCTCGGGGTGGGTCGTCATGCGCGCAGGAAGGCTCGCAGTTCCGTAAGCGTTTCTTGCGGATGCGTTTCATGAAACGAATGGCCGCCGGGCATGCGCTTGCCCGCGATGTCGGTCGTGCGCTCGCGCCAGGTCGCGAGGACGTCATAGAGGCGCGCCATCGCCCCGTCTGCACCCCAGAGAACCAACAGCGGGCACGCGATCCTGCGGTCGAGGTCCGCGGCGTCGTGAGCCAGATCGATCGATGCTGCTGCGCGGTAGTCTTCGCACATCGCGTGCACCGTGCCGGGGATTCGAAACGTGCGTAGGTACTCTGCGCCAAGCTCGGATTCGCCCCGGCCGACGAACGATTCGAGACTGTTGCTGATGGCCGTCTCGGGCAGCGGCTCTGGCCGCGTGAAGAAGAACCAATGGTAGTAGGCCTCCGCGAATTCCCGAGTCACATGGGTGTAGAGATAGCGCGTCGGGACGATGTCGAGCACGGCGGCCCGTGTCACGCGCTCGGGGTGATCGAGCGCCAAACGATGTGCAACGCGACCGCCGCGATCGTGGCCGACGACGGCGAAACGCTCGAAGCCAAAGTGTCGCATCACGGCAACTTGATCGGCGGCCATGGTCCGTTTCGAGTAGGCCGCGTGGTCGCCACCCCCAGGCGGCTTGCTGCTGTCGCCGTAGCCGCGTAAGTCTGCAGCCACGACCGTGTAGTCGCGGGCGAGCTCGGTCGCCACACGGCTCCATGCCACGTGACTTTGCGGCGCGCCGTGAAGTAGCAAGACGGGTGGTCCGCTGCCGCCGATGACGGTGTGGATCTTGACGTCGCCGGTGTTCACGGCTTCGGCGCGAAATCCTGGGAACCAACGCGCGTCATCGGCCTGTGCTGCCGCGGTCATGCTCGATGTCGTGGCGGCAGCGGTGACCAACGCTGCTGCACCGCGCAGCAGGTCGCGGCGCCTTAGTCCTTCTGATCGACCAAGATCCTGCTCATTCATGCGCGCCTCTCACGGTCCGGACAGACGCGCCATCGTATGGCAAGGTTCGCGGAACCGAAAGCACAGCGAGTCGAGTGGCCGCGCGTTTTTCTGCCACACCGGGTGGCACGAAACTCTATACTAGTCGCGCCGTGTCGACCTTCAGCCTCAACGAGTTCTATCAGCGCAATCGTCGCGTCGTCATTTGGGCGATTCTCTTCGGCCTGCTCTGGCTGCTGCGCGACTTCTTCGGACTCGTGTTTCTGTCCTTCGTGTTGGCGATCGTCGCTGCGCCGATGGCCGAATTCGGCATCCGACGATTGCGGCTGCCGCATTCGCTGTCGTTGGTGTTGGTCTACCTGTTGTTTCTGCTCGTGCTCGCCTCGTTCGTGCGGTTCGTCGTGCCGAGCGTGGCCGCCGAGGTGAATCGCATGATCGGCAATCTGCCCGCCACCGAGTTGCGGCTCATCGAGACCAAGAATCGTCTCGTCGAGCGCTATCCCACGCTGCGTCAGCCTCTGAACGGCTTTCTGCGCAGCGCATTGGCCGACGACCGAGCGGCGATCATGGAGTTGCAGCTCGTCTCGGAACGCGAGCGTCTCGGTGTCACGGAGGCGGATCTGGCCGCTGCGGCGGAGAGCTTCACGGCGCCGACCGGCGTGCTCGCGGAGTATTTCAATCGGCAGGACCAGCTGTACCTCAATGCCTTGATGGCGGTGCAGTTCCAGCGCATCCGCCAGTACGCGCCGACCGTCATCAATATGCTCTACCGGGCCACGGCCACGACGCTGCTGGCGCTGCTGTTCAGCTTTCTGATCCTCATCGATCTTAAACGCATCAAGAGCGGTATCGGGCGGCTGCGCAACTCGCGCGTCGGCGATTTCTATGCGGAGGCCGCCCAGCCCATCGCTCGGTTCGGGATCTTGGTAGGTCGAGCCATCGAGGCGCAGGCCGCGATCGCCGTCGTGAACACCATGCTCACGCTCGTCGGCATGTTGTTGCTCGGTATCCCACTGGTGGCGATGTTGTCGGTGATCGTGTTCGCTTGCAGCTTCGTGCCCGTGCTCGGCGTGTTCATTTCTACTACGCCCATCGTGCTCGTAGCACTCAATGCCGGCGGTCCGCCGCTGTCCCTGGCGGCCGTGGGTCTCGTCGTGTTGATTCACGCCATCGAAGCGTATCTGCTGAACCCGATGATCTACGGCAAGCACTTGAAGCTCAACCCGGTGATGACGCTGATCATCCTCTACGTTGGTTACCATGCCTTCGGGCTCTGGGGCATGCTGCTCGGCGTCCCGGTGGCGCGCTATTTCATCCATGACGTGATTGGTGTGTCGGGGCGCGATCGCGCTGCGCCCGCGTCGCCATCGCCCGCCTGAGGGAAAGCGCGATGCAAGAAAAATCCAACCGCGTCATCGTCACCGTGATCGGCATGGACAAAGTGGGCATCATCGCCAACGTGTCCGGCTTGCTCGCCGAAGCCAATGCCAACATTGTCGACATTTCCCAGACGACGCTGCGCGAGTTCTTCACGATGATCATGATGGTGGACATGGACAAAGCCACGGTGTCGTTCGACGAGCTCAAGCGGCGGTTGAACGCCAAGGGCGACGCCATGGGTCTTAAGATCGATGCGCAACACGAAGACATCTTCAAGTTCATGCATCGCGTCTAAAGGCGGCAATCGTGGCCATCCAGTTCTCGCCGCAGGAGATCCTCGAAACCATCCGCATGGTGCAGATGGAGAATCTCGACGTTCGCACCATCACGATGGGCGTGAGTTTGCGTGCGTGCGCGCACCCCGACCTCAAAGTTGCCGCCGGCAAAGCCTATGAGAAGGTCTGCCGCTCGGCGGACAGGCTCGTGGCCGTGGGTGAGGAGATCCAGCGCGAGTACGGTATTCCGATCATCAACAAGCGCGTTTCCGTGACGCCGGTGGCGCTCGTGGCCGAAAGCTCGGCGAGCGACGACTACGTCGTGTTCGCCGAGCAATTGGAGCGTGCCGCCGCCAACATCGGCATCAACTTCATCGGTGGGTTCTCAGCCCTCGTGCACAAGGGCGTCACTCCCGGCGATGAGGCTCTGATCGCCTCGATTCCGGAGGCGCTCGCCCGCACCGAGCGTGTCTGCGCGTCCGTCAACGTCGGTACCACGCGGGCCGGCATCAACATGGATGCCGTGCAGCGCATGGGCGAGGTGGTGATTGCCACCGCGCGGCTCACCGCAGCGCGCGACGGCATCGGTTGCGCCAAGCTCGTCGTGTTCTGCAACGCCGTCGAGGACAACCCGTTCATGGCGGGCGCGTTTCACGGTATCGGTGAGCCGGATTGCGTCGTCAACGTGGGCGTCAGCGGCCCCGGCGTGGTCCTGCGGGCCATCGAGGCCTCGCCGCAAGCCGATTTCGGCGAGCTTGCGAGTACCATCAAACGCACGGCCTTCAAGGTGACGCGCATGGGCGAGCTCGTCGGTCGCGCCGCTTCGGTCAAGCTCGGTGTGCCGTTCGGCATCGTCGATTTGTCGCTTGCGCCCACGCCGGCGCAGGGTGACAGCGTTGCGCGCATCCTCGAAGCCATGGGACTCGAGCGCGTCGGCACCCACGGTTCCACGGCGGCGCTCGCGTTGTTGAACGACGCCGTAAAGAAGGGAGGGGCCATGGCGTCGAGCTACGTGGGTGGTCTTTCTGGCGCGTTCATTCCGGTGTCCGAGGATGCCGCCATGATCGACGCCGCCTTGAGCGGCGCGATCACTTTCGACAAGCTCGAGGCCATGACCTGCGTCTGCTCGGTAGGACTCGATATGATCGCCGTGCCGGGTGATACGTCAGCGGCTACGATTGCGGCCATCATCGCGGACGAAGCCGCGATCGGCATGATCAACCGCAAGACGACGGCCGTGCGGCTCATTCCCGCGCCGGGCAAACGTGTGGGCGACATGGTGGAGTTCGGCGGGCTGCTCGGCCGCGCGCCCGTGATGGCGCTGCATCGGGAATCGAGCGAAGCGTTCGTGCGCCGTGGCGGCCGAATTCCGGCGCCGCTGCAGGCATTCAACAACTAAGGATGCGCTAGCCGCGCGCGGTTTTGGCTACGGCGATTACGCCGTGCGGTCCTTGGCTATCGCGTTGCGCGGCTGGGTCGTTTCGTTGACGAGGTTCACGCGACCGCGTTTTAGGGCTCTGCGATCGTTCAACGCGGTCACGATGCCTTCGACGTAGGCGCGGACGTCGCCGACGTTTCCTCGCCGGTGACCGCTGACCACGTTCGTTCCTTGCACGATCTGGTAGCGAAACCAATCGCGAGCGTCGGTACCCTCGGGATCTGCGGCTCGCTCGAGCGAGCGCAGGACGAACGCGCCAATGTCGTTCGTGCTCATCGATGCGACGTCGATCGGGCGGCGGCTGCTGTCCCTTCTGCCGCGGCGCGCATCTTGTTGACGGAAATGACACGGCCATCGAGATCGGACATGTGAAACTTGTCGATCGCCACTTGTGCTTGGTCGTTGCTGGCCATCTCGATGAACGCTACGCCATTGCTGCGCCGCGTTGCCGGTAACGGGGCGAACTTCACGGATACCACGGTGCCGCACGCGGCGAACTTGACGGCGAGCGTGTCTCGCGTCGCGGAAATGGGCAGATTGCCTACGTATAGCGTTCGGCTCACGAGTCCTCCTGGGGGAAACCGTCTAAGGAGGATAGGGGGTGGGGACCCGTAGGCTCGATGAACGGTCGGTCGGTAGGTGATAGTAGCCGACCCGGCGGGCAAAAGCTCGAAGTACCGGTAATTGGTCGATAATAATGCGCCCTCGTCGTCGTGGAAGGCCTGAGAGTGAGCTCGCAAACCAGGCGCGTCATTGCGTTTCTGAATCGTGTTCCTTGGCTGTTGCCGCTGCTCAGTTTCGCGGCCGGTTGGATCGGCTTTGTCATGGTGCAGCGTGGCGAAAGCCTGGCGCGGCTGATGGCGCTCCTCGCGTTGCTCGGCTGGCTGTGGCTGTTGTTCGAGCCGTTGGTGCGCCGGGGGCTCGAACGGCGCAAGCCGCGAATGGGCAGTGTCGTCGTCAACTTCGTCAGCCAGTCCCTGCAGCAAGAGCTGCTGTTCTTCAGCTTGCCCTTGCTGATCGGCGCTACGCAGCGCGACGCGGGCCAGATTGCGTTTACCGTTGTCGTTGCCGTGGCGGCACTCCTCTGCACGATCGATCCGCTATACGAGCGCTGGGTGGCCACCCGTGCCGCGCGACGGTTGTTGTTTCACGCCTATTGCAGCTGGATCGCGGCCCTCGTCGTGTTGCCAATGGTCTTGCTATTGCCGCTGGAACGCGCATTGCCAATCTCTTTGATAGCCGTGAGTGTTTGGCTGATAGTGACGTTGCCGTTGTCGTTGTATTCGTTGCGGCACCGCGGCACCAAGGTCGCATGGGTGGCCGGTGTCATTTTCGTGCCGCTGTTGCTCTGGGAGATGCGCGCGCAGGTGCCGGCCGCCGGGTTGGCCGTGACCGAAGGGCTCATTACGCAAGCGCTCGACGGCCTGACGCCGGGCGCCGCAGTGCGCAGGCTCAGTCGCGATGAGCTCGCTCAGGGCGTGATCGCGTTCGCGGCGATTCGCGCCCCGGCCGGTCTCGCGCAGGAGGTGATCTTCGAGTGGCGCCACGAAGACGAGCTGGAGCGAATCGTGGCGGAGATCCGGGGCGGCAAGGCGGACGGCTTTCGCACCTATTCACGGAAGCTCATCTTCCCAGAGAACCCGGCAGGGTTGTGGACCGTCGATATCGTCACGCCGCAGGAGCAATTGTTGAAGCGTCTGCAGTTCTTCGTCGAGGGTTGACCGGCACGGCCGTGGTCGATACGCATTAGCTGCACTTGCCGACGTTCACATGGCAGGAATACCATCCCATCAAGGTTGCGCAGACGTCCCATAAGGAATATTCGAATGGCCAAGCCCAAGCCCGTCACCACCGACACCCTCATCGACGATCTGCATGCCGTCATTCGCGATGCCGAGAGTCTATTGAAGGCAACGGCTGCGCAAACCGGCGAGAAGGTGCAAGAGGTGCGAGAGCGCGCGGAGGAGTCGGTGCGCCAAGCGAAAGAACGGTTGGCCGGTGTCGAAGACGAAGCGCTGCAACGCGCCAAAGCGCTTGCGGTCGACGCAGAGGAGTATGTGCGCGGCAATCCTTGGCAAGCCGTTGGCATTGCCGCGGGTATCGGGCTCGTGCTCGGGCTGCTCATGAGCCGCCGTTAAGCGGCGCCGTTTCGCCACACCGCTTGGAACCCTCGTCCGACACGTCTCGCGAAGACGACGCCGCAATCGATCGGGGCCCGATCCGCGGGCTCTTCAAGTCGCTCGCCACGCTGTTCGCCACGCTCGTGGCGATCGCGCACACGCGTCTCGAGCTGCTCAGCACCGAGCTCCAGCAGGAGATGCATCGTGTCGCCGGGATCGTGGTGTGGACGCTGATCGCGATCTTGTCCGCCGGCATTGGGCTGTTTCTCGGTGCGCTCGTGATCGTTTTCGTGTTCTGGGACACGCATCGACTACTCGCCTCGGTGGCGGTGACGGCTGGGTTCTTCGCCATCGCGATCGCGGCCGGCCTCGTGCTGCGCGCCAAGGTGCGTGGCAAGCCGCCGTTGCTGCACGACACGCTGGCGGAGCTCGCCAAAGATCGTGACCAGCTGTTGAGCCGGCATCGATGAGTCGGGACGGCCATGAGTGACCGAGTGCGCGAGCTGGCCGCTCGCCACGCTGCGCTACAACTGCGCTGCGCAGTCCAACGTCGCGCCGTCATGCAGGAAGTAGACAGCATCGAAGTACGTTTCGACTCGGTGGATCGCGCCGTCACGATGACGCGCGCCGTGCTGCGCAATCCTGTCGTGATCGCCGGCGGCGTCATCGCGCTGCTCGTGTTCGGGCGTTTGGGCGGGCTGCGCCTGCTCGGCCAGACTGCTTTGCTGGCCTTCGGTGCGTGGCGGTCGCTACAAGCGTTCAAACGCCAGTGAGATCGACGTTGCGCGCGACGCGACGCGAAGTGCTGAACGGTATCGTGTCGGGCTTGGGCGCCGGCGCCTTGCCGCTGCTGTGTGCGTCGCGCGCGGGAGCGCAGACCGGTGGCGCTGCCCTCACGACGAAACTGCATGCCGATCTCGTGCAACACGCCGCCTTCGGCGACAAATTCTCGGGCGGGCCCGGTGATCTCGCGACAGCCGAGTGGATCGCGCAGCGGCTACGCGACTCGGGCTATGGCGTCGAGGAGTCCGAGTTCGCAGCGCCCTATTTCGTTCGCCGCGCGGCTCGACTCACGAGCGGCTCGGCGGCCGTGGACGTCGTGCCGCAGGCGCCCGTCGTGCCGACGAGCAGCGCCGGGATCACAGCGCCGCTTGCGCTCGTGGAGACGGAGACGGTGGACGCTTCGGTCCGGGGCCGTATAGCCCTCGTGGTCGCGCCGTTTGCGCGGCACGCGGCGCTGTTCGCCGATCGCGGCATCGGCAAGACGGTCGTCGAGGCTACGCGCCAAGGCGCCGTGGCCGTACTGGTCATCACGACCGGTCCCAGTGGCGAAGCCGTCGCGTTGAACGCGCCGGAGCAGCCGTTCGTGCCGGTGCCTGCCGCGGTGCTCGCGCCGAAACAGGCGGCACCATTCGTGGCGGCCGCCAGAGCCGGTGCGAGCGCGACGCTCGTGCTCGACGGTGAGGCGACGCAGCGACCGTGCCGCAACGTGGTCGCACGCATCGAACGCGGCGCGCGCTGGCTCGCGCTGTCGACGCCGCGTTCCGGTTGGTTCGGCTGCGTAGGCGAGCGTGGCACGGGCACGGCCGTGTTCCTCGCGCTGGCCGACTGGGCCGCGCGCCGCTTCCCCGAGCTGTCGGTGTTCGCCATGAACACGGGCGGCCACGAGTATTTCTTCGCCGGCTCGCACCGCGTCATCGATCAAGCGCCGGAGCCGAAGGATACGCAGGTCTGGGCGCATATTGGCGCGACACTGGCGGCGCGCGATGCCGAGCAACGTGACGGCCGGTTGATCATGCTGGAGCGTGCCGATCCGCAGCGCAGCCTCATGACCACGCCAGCCGTGCGCGCCTTGGCGGCGCAAGCCTTCGCCGGTCTTACGGGCCTCGATGCGCCCGTGGCGGTCCGGCCTCAAGCCGGTGAGCTGTCGACGTTCACCGATCGCGGTTACGCCAACGCGTTCGCCGTGATCGGCCAGCATAGTTGGTTTCATACGGTCGAAGACACGCTCGAACGCGTCGACGCGGAGTTACTTGCGCCGGTGCTCGGCGCTCATCAACGGCTCATCGAGCGTGTCGTCGCTGGCGTCTGAGCGCGGGGCGTGACGCTCGAGCTCTACCATCACGGTTCGTCGGCCTGCGCGGCCAAGGTGCGGTTGGCGCTGGCCGAGAAGCGGTTGCCCTGGCTCGGCCACTATGTCGACATCTTGAAGGGCGAGCAGTTCTCGCCGGCATTTCTGGCGCTGAACCCAAAAGCCGTCGTGCCGGTCCTCGTTCATGACGGCGCCGTGATCGTCGAATCGACGGTCATCTGCGAGTATCTCGAGGAGGCGTTCCCGGAGCAGCCGATCTATCCGCGCTCACCGCTCGAGCGCGCGGCGGTGCGTGTCTGGACGAAGGCCGTCGACGAGGAGCTGCACCCGGCCTGCTCGGCCATCACCTACGTCGTGTCGCATCGCCACACGATCTTGCGCCACGGCGTGGGCAGCTTCGACGAGTTTCTCGCGCGCGGCGCGGGCGAGGGTAGAGCGGCGCGGACGCTCAAGTGGCAATGGATCCAGCAGGGGCTCGAGGCACCGGGAGCCGCCGACAAGATCCGCCTCTACGACACCTATCTACGCAAAATGGAGCAGGCGCTCGAGCGCAGTGCTTGGCTCGTCGGGAAGGAGTTTTCGATGGCCGACATCGCGATGGCACCCTACGTGAATCGATTGGCGGCGCTCGCCATGACCGCGCTGTGGGAGGACGGCCGGCTGCCACGCGTCGAGCACTGGTTCGCCCGCGTCTGCGCGCGCCCCACGTTCGAGCCCGCCTTCGTGGCGTGGCTGCCGCCGGAGCTCCGCGAGGAGATGCGCGTCAACGGCGAGCGGTCGTGGCCGGCGGTGCGAGCGCTGCTCGACCTGTAGCCGTTGCCGCCGCTCGTGCCTCGAGCTGCGCATGCTAGAGTCTCGGCCACGCCAACTTCACCGTAAGGCACCCGCCCATGAACACATTGAGAGTCTTCTTCGCGCTCGCCGCGCTGTGCTTATCCGGTTCCCTCCATGCTCAGCAGACCTGCGCGTCGAGCGGCGGGCTCGAGTTCGTCTGCGGGCCAAAGAATCCCGAGGACCTCGTGCTCGTTCCGGACACGCAGTGGATCGTCTCCAGCGGCATGGCAGAGGGCGCGGGCTTCTATCTCGTCGACGCACAGAGCGGCGCCTGGAGCGTGCTGCCGTTTCAGGCGCAGCACGACGCGACCTTCGCAGGCTGCGCGACACCGCCGTCGCCGGCGACGTTGAACACGCACGGTCTCAACATTCGCGCCGTCGCGGGTGGCCGCGCGCGGCTCAACGTCGTCGGTCACGGCGCGCGCGAAGCGATCGAGATTTTCGACGTGGACGCGACGGGCGCCAAGCCCACGCTCACGTGGAAGGGCTGCGTGCCGATGCCCGAGGGGCTTGCGGCGAACAGCGTCGCCTCGTTCGCCGACGGCTCGCTCGTGGCCACGGTGCTGCTGATGCCGGGCAAATCGTTCGCCGACTCGGTGGCCCGTCGGCCGACGGGCGCCGTGTTCGAGTGGTCACCGGGCAAGCCGGGCTTCGAGCTCGTGCGTGGCAGCGAGCTGCCGGGCAACAACGGAATCGAGGTGTCGGCCGACGGTCGCGAGATCTATGTCGTCTCGTCGGGCTTTCAGACCGTGGTGGCGTTCTCGCACGCCAATCCGACTACGCAGCTGCGCACGTCCCGGCCGTTGCCGTTCACGCCCGACAACGTGCATATGAGCGCCGACGGGCGGTTGCTCACGGCCGGGATGGCCAACGACGTCCCGGAATGCGGTGGCCCGCCGGGGCCAGAGCACGATCTGTCGAAGCTCGCCACCTGTCCGCGCGGCACAATCGCCGTGGCGATCGAGCCTAAGTCGATGCAAGACACCGTGATCGTGCAGACGCCAGCCACGCCGGCGTTCAGCAATGCGACCATGGTGCTCGCGGTCGGTCGGCAGTTTTGGATCGGGACGTTCTCGGGCGATCGCATCGGCCGCGGCGCGTTGCGCCCCTGAACGAGCCGCTTCTAGCGGCTAAACCGTGCGGCTCGTGGCGCTGCCCTCGCCAACCGAAGGCCCATTGGCGAGTGGCAGAACGCGCAACTCGGGCCATAGCGCCTGCCACTTCTTGGCCTTGGTCTCGTAGCAATCTAGCGGTGCGTTCGGCAACCACGGATTCGGTCGCATGGTTACGCTGAAGACGTCATCGACGCCGAACGGCGCATACAACTCGATCTCGCCGCTACTCGTCTGCCGCACTGCAACCATGCAGCAGATAGCGAGGAAACGATCGATGCCATCGGTCGACCGACGGAGCTTGGGGTATCCCGGCACGCCGAACTCGGCTTCGTACCAAACATGCACGCGTGCTTGATTGCGGAGATCTAGGTCGCAACCGAGGTCGGAGAACGCCAAAGCCGCTTCACGATTGGCGCGTTGCTCCGCGGCCTTCGAGCAATCGTTAGAGTCGAAGTAGAACACATCGTAGTCGTTGATCCCGCGTCCAGGCACGTCGCCACGCAGGACGTTCCAGACCGTTTGGAAAAGGCAGCCGCCCACCAGCCAGACGTCTGGGAGTCCGAGGTCGGGCAGTCGCTCGAGGATCGCGCAGACGACCGCGTTACGCTGGATCGTCCTAACGAGGCGTTCCCGCAGAGCGTCGCGTTCTGGTCTCGTACCGTTTGACCCCGCTCAGTGCGTCATCGCGTACACGAGGTAATTCACGGCGAAGCGATACGCGAGCGCCGTCATCGGCTCGGGGTACCACGGATCGTCGGCGTGCTCCCAGGCGTCGCCCATGTCCATGTTGAAGTTGATGGCCACCATGAGACGGCCGCCGTCGTCGAAGATGCCGCGCCAGTGCGGCACGGTGCCGGGCCGCTGCCCGTTGCGCCCTGGAATCTGCGTGCGTTGATCGAGGTCGTAGAGCACGTGCAATAGCTCGTGGTCTTCGCCGAGCTCTTCGATGGGACGGTCGGGAAAAACGCGCAGCATCGAATCCGTGAAGATCTGCCACTCGTACTCGCCCCAGAAATCGTCCACCATCAAGAAGCCACCGCGATCCAAGTACTCGCGCAGCAGCGCGGCTTCGTCGTCGTCGAGATACCACTGCCCGACCTCGACGGCGTAGAGCCACGGATAGTCGAAGACGCGCTCGTCGAGCAACTGAATCAGCCGGCCGCCGTTGCCGTCGATATCCACGGGTGCCGTGTCCACGCGCGTCAGTCGGCCGATGCCTTGCATGACGTGATATTCGGCATCGGCGTAGTCGGTGCGCCACGCTCCGCCGCCGCGGCCGAAGCGGCCGCGACGGCTGCCCGCCGCGTCCTGGTAGACGAGCCGGGCAAAGTGAAACTCGGCGGTCGGCGTGCCGTCGAGTCGCAGATCGCCGCTCTGGCCGTTGGCGACGCCGAGCCACAGTGCCGTCGCGAGCAGCGCGCCCGCCGTTGCGGCGACTGCGAGGTGTCTCTGCGACGAGTGATGCATGGGCCTAACGTAGCGCGAACGCCATGAGGGTGTCGTCCACCACGGCCGCGACGTACTGCTTGCCGTCCTTGCCGAGATACGTCATCGGATTGGCGTTGACCTGCGCGTCGAGCTGCACGGCCCAGAGCTCTCGGCCGTTGTCGGCGTTGAACGCCCGCAAGCGTTTGTCGTTCGTGGCGCCGACGAAGACGAGCCCGCCGGCCGTCGCCGTGGGGCCGGCGCTGCCGCTGCCGCCCGTCAGCTGTTTGCCGTCGGGGAGCTCGGCAGTGATGCCGAGCGTCGTCTGCCAGCGAATTTCGCCGGTGTTGGCATCGAGCGCTACGAGCCGCGACCACGGCGGGCGGAAACACGGCAGCGTCGTGAGCACCTTGCCGGCGTCATCGGTCAGCGGGGCGTTGAACGTGAAATACGGGCCCGCGCCGTTGACGCTGGCGCGATCGAACGGAAGCGTCGACCCCTGCGTGCCGCGCCCGTAGTTCTCGCCGGGCCTCTTCGCTTCGATCCAGCCGACGAGCGACGTGTCGTGTGCGTGCAGATAGACGATGCCGCGGGTCGCGTCGGCGGCCGCGCCGCCCCAGTTCACCCCGCCGCCGGCGCCCGGCAGCTGGATCGTGCTGCGCGGGGCGTCGCCGTCGCGATGAAAACCGAAAGGCGTGTAAGGGCCGGCGTTGAAGAAGCCGCCGCTCTTCTCCCACAGCGCTTCGCAAGCGGCGGCGTGCTGCGGCGTCGTGTCCTCGGGCCGCACGAGATCGCGTTCCTTGACGAAGTCCACACGCGCGAGCGCGGCCGCGGGCTTCACAGGGAACGGCTGCGTCGGTGAGTACCACTCGCCCGGCACCGTACCTTGCGGCACGGGCCGTTCCTCCACGCCGAACACCGGCTCGCCCGTGACCCGATCGAGAATGAATGCCCACGCCGTCTTGCCAACCGAGGTGAGGGCTGGAATGCGGCGGCCGTCGCGTGCGATGTCGATGAGCACGGGTGGATTCGGCAGGTCGAGATCCCAGAGATCGTGGTGCACGGTCTGGAAATGCCAGAGGTATTGGCCGCTCGCGGCTTCGACTGCGACGATCGAGTTGGCGAACAAGTTACTACCCGGTCGGTCTCCGCCCCAATAGTTGCCGGCAGCGCTCGCGACAGGCATGTAGAGAATGCCGCGCTCCGCGTCGAGCGTCATGTACCAGGCCCAAACGTTCACTCCGGACCGATTGCGCCAACCGTGATCGAGCCACGTATCGTGGCCGCGTTCGCCGGGTGTCGGCACCGTGTGAAAGCTCCAGAGGTGCTTGCCCGTGCGCACGTCGAAGGCGCGGGTGTCGCCGGGCTCGGCGAGGGCGACTTCGCCGGTCGTGGCGCCGAGAATGGCCGTGTGCGCATAAATCAACGGCACGCCGTTCCACGGCACCGCGATTTGCAGGACGCCGTTGGTGCCAAATTCGGCGGCCGGCGCACCCGTGCCGGCATCGAGCGCCACGAGGGTGGGGCCGGCAGTGAGCAGGATTCGCGCCGGTCGCTCGCCGTCACCGGGCCAATAGGCGACCCCGCGCGCGGTGGTGCTCAGTGGTGCGGGAAGCGTATGGCGCCAAATGGCTTGGCCCGTCGACGCGTCGAGCGCCAGCACCTCGTTGCCGCGCGCGGGCAGATACATGACACCGTCGACGACGATCGGCGTCGCTTGTGGATTGCCGGCAGGCCCAGGGGCGTCGCTATCGTCGGCGAGCGTGCGGGCTACGGGCACGGCCCAAGCTTGCGCGAGTCGAGCGACGTTACGGGTGTTGATCGCCGTGAGCGGCGAGAAGCGCGTGCCGGCTAGGTCGTGGCTGTACATCGGCCAATCGCCGGCCGGTGGTGGCTGCGCAAGCGCAAGTGAGGTGAGGCCGGTTAGCAGCAACGCCGCGGCGCTAGGAGTGACCGCGCGGAAGGTGATTGGCGGGTCGAGCATCGATGGTAGCAACACGGCCTCGTCACCGCCGACTCTACTACAGCATCGTCACGCTGTGTCGTTGCCCGCTGCGGCGCGCTTGGTGGCGGTCACCGTCAACAGCCATACGGTCCCGTTCGTTTGTAGATCGTGGATGAATTTGGCGTCGTAGGTCTTCATACCCGTGCCCGCGTGGTACACATCGGAGGCCGGTGTCGGATAGCGCGGCAGTGGCTCGTGGTCGTAGCGCCAGCGCTCCGCGATCACGTTGCTCCAGAGCGTCGCGTCGAAGAGCGCCAGGATGCGGTCGATGTCGCCCGCGACGAACATCTCGTGGCCGTGCAGGTGGATCGGTGCATCGAGGTAGAGTCGTCCGCCTGGCTTCAGCACGCGCCAGATTTCGGCCAGGCATTCGCGATACGCAGGGGGCGACTCGTTGTTCGGGAGCGGCTCTTCCCAATGTTCGAACGATTGGCTGCCGCAGGCCACGTCGAACGTCTCGGGCGGAAACGGAATTTTGCCGGCATGGCCATGAACGCCGGAGCCGAGCTTGGGTTCGCGGCCGGTGTTCTTAATGAGGGGTTCCACACCGGTCCAGAAACCGCCGCTCGCCTTGATCACGTGCTGCGGGTACGAGCGGTGCGCAAAGCCGATCTCGAGCGTCTGCAGGCCGCGCGTGTCACGCAGGTGCGCCTCGGTCGCGGCCACCACGCACTTGCGCAGCGGACTGCCGAAGGGCACCCCGCACTCGGCGCGGTTCGCGTCGAATTTCGGGCACCGCCGGCACGGCACGATGCGTGTGCCTTCTTGGTCGTACCAGTAGCTGCGGCCCCATTCGTTCTGGGCCAAGCGCCGCCGCGTACCGAGGCGGTACAAGGTGCGCGCAAACGAGCTTTTGGGGCCTCGCACGGGTGGGATCGGCTCTCGTCGATAAGCGCCGGGATTATAGTCTCTCCGTGAGGCTCTCGGCGGTGGCGCGGCCGACCGAGGCGCGCCTAGAATCAGGGGTGGCTGGCATTCGCGTCAATTTTGGCCTTGCAGTCTTGGCGCTCGCAGCAGCCGGGACCGCCGCCGCGCAAGGGCCGGTGCCCGATTTGAGCGGCTACGTGACCGTGGCCAACGGCTACTGGAAACATGGGTTCTCGCAAAACGACGGCCTGTCGGCGCAGCTCGGCGTCGACTATCAACATCCGAGCGGCTTCTTCGTCGGGGCGTGGGCGGCCAACGTCGAGTTCGAGCGTGATTCCGCCGCGGAGCCGCGTGACGTGGAAGCGAACGCCTATGTGGGTTACCACCGGCGCAGCCCGAGTTGGTCTTGGACGCTCGGTCTCGGGCGCTACGCCTATCCCGGTGCCGCGTCGGAGCTTGCTTACGACGAGCTTAGTGCGACGGTCGGTTTTCGCGACCGGGTCTTTTACACGGCAGCGTACAGCGACGACTACTTCGACTCCCGCTCGTCTCTGAGCCAAGAGGTATCGGTCGTCTTCCCGTTGCGCGGCAACTTCGAGGTCGGCGCAGCGCTCGGCCACTTCAGTATCGAGCGCGCCAGCTCCGACATCACGTATTGGAACGTGGGGGTGTCGAAGCTCGTACGCCGAGTCGCCGTGGACGTGCGCTACTACGACAGCGACTACGACCGGCTCAGCTACTGGGGCGACCCCGACGCCAACCGCTACGTGCTCAGCGTCTCGTATGCGGTGCGCGGCAGGGGGTCGCGCACCTCGCGCTAGAACCGCGCGGACCCCGGCGCTGCTGCGCACAGCGCTCCCGCATCCTGGCCGGCGAGGGCGCGGCAGGCGTTGATCGACGTGCTGCGCGAAGAATGCGTCGTGCTTGCGGTGAGGATCGCGGCGATCCGCTCCGCGTCCAAGTCCGGCTCGCGCTCCATGAGTAACGCCACGACACCCGTGGTGTGCGCTGCGGCGAGCGAGTTGCCCGTGAGAAACGCGTAACGGGCCCCCGGCGTGGTGGTCAAGACTTCGCGCGCCGGCGCCGCTAGCACATAGGGCGAATCGGAGTTCACGGCTTCGACCGAGGAGTGAGCAGCCAGCACCTGCGGGTGCGAGGATGGGAACGCGAGTGAGCTCGCGGCGGTGCGCGGTTGGGCCGTTACCACGACGATGCCGCGGGCGATCACCACGTCGAGCAGCCGCGACAGCAAGGGATCCGCCGGTCCGGCAAGGCTCAGGTTGATGACATTCGGCTTAAGGTCGAGCGCCACCTCGAGCGCACGCGCCAACGAGAAGCTCGAGCACTGCGCGGCCACGCCATCCTCGGTGACGGCCCAACAAGCGCGTAGCGCTGCGATGCTAACGTCGGGGGCCACACCGATGATGCCTTCGCTGTTGTTGACCGCGGAAGCGATGATGCCGGCGATCGCCGTGCCGTGAACTTCCCCGTTGGGACCGCTTGGGTGCGTGGCGACGAGATTACGCTCCAGGCGCACGCGGCCGCGCAGATCAGGATGGTTCGCATCGATGGCCGAGTCGATGATGGCGATCGATACACCACGGCCCGTCGCCAGGTGGTGGGCTTGCTCCACCTCGAGCTCGACGGCCGCCGTTTGCAGGTCGAGGTAGGGATCGTCGTAGGCGGTGGATTGCGTGGAGAATAGGTTCATGCGCTGGACGAGATCGACACGCGGGTCGGCGGCGAGCGTGGCCATGACGGCGTCGATGTCGCTACCGGTTGGCACCTCGAGGATCTCGCAATACACCTCGAGCGATTGAATCGCCCAACCGTCCACACGCTTCACGTCATGGTCGCGGGCGAGCTGAGTCAGGACGCGGTCGACCGACGGCGTGGGTCCGTAGCGACGCTGGACGTAGCGTTGCCCCGGCGCGCCCGTGAGGCCTGTCGGCAGCGTCGCCGCTTGGTGGACCGTGAGCAGCAGTTGCCGCTCGGCCTCCGTCACGGCAGTCGATGCGGCTGCGGCCGTCCGATCGGCCCGCGGTGCCGTGCTGCTGCAGGCCACCAAGAGCAGCATGCAGGCGGCAAGCGCCAGCCGCGTCATTGTCCACTCTCGGTATACGCGCGCGCGACGAAGCGCACGCGCGGCTCCCTCGTGAGGCGCTCGAGCACGACCGTAAGCTCGGCGTCGCTGTCAGCGCCGTTCCTTAGGCGCACGCCGTAGCGCCCGCTGTCGTTCGGTCCGGCGACGATCTCCCCGCCGACTTCGTCGAGCAGAGATTGCATCTCGGCGGCTGTGGTGTCGGCCGTGAAGATCAGGTCGAGCTGCGCCGTGCGTGCGGCGGGCTCGGTCGCGAGCGTGGCATAGCCGCTGCCGCCTTGCGGCTCCGGTACGAGCCATAGGAGCAAGCCGACCAGTGCGACGCCGAGCGTTGCGACGACACCAAAGCGCAGGAGCGGCACATAGGGCGGGTCGGGCGATGAGTAGTGCTCGCCGGGAGGGCTGTCGAGCTTGCTGCCGAGCTCGGCAAACGCGTTTTGTGCCGACAGGTGCACCAGGGGATGCGTCTGCAGTGCCGCGAGCAACCGTCGTTGCTCTTTAATCTCACGCCGGCAGGTAATGCAGTCGCGGGCGTGCAGCTCGACCGCCACGCGCTCGGCCGCCGACAACGTGTCGTTGACTAGCCAGGGGAGCAGCTCGAACGTGGACTCGTGATCGATCCGTTCGCCGTCGGCGCTCAAAGCTCACCCTTGCCGAGCCGCGGCAGCAGAGCTTTCAACTTGGCACGTGCATGAAACATCCGCGTCTTCACCGTGTTGACCGGGCAGCCTGCGAGGGCCGCGATCTCTTCGTACGAGCAGCCGTAGAAATATGTCAACTCGACCACCGCGCGCTGCTCGGGCGACAGGTGTCGCAGCGCCTCGTCGAGCAAATCGCGCAGGTCGCCGTCATCGCTGTGTTCCCCGGCGGGTGCGGAACGTTCAACCCATTCGGTGAAATCGTCCGGTGCGATGCGTGTGGACCAGCGCCGCGATGCGGTGAGCAGCTTGAGCGCCTTTCGATAAGCGATGCCCATGATCCACGTCGACACGCTCGAGCGGCGGCCGAAGGCATCGCTGCTTCGCCAGACCACCATCATCACATCGTTGACGCCCTCCTGCGCGAGGTCGAGGCGTCCCGTAACGCGATAAATGAAGCGTAGCAGCGGGTGGTAATAGCGCGTGTAGAGCTCGCGCAGTGCGTTGCGATCGCCATGGCCAATGCGTTGCAACAACGCGAGGTCGGCCGCGTCGCTGGCGGGTTTGCCATGGCCCGGGCGGTTGTGCAGCCCTTCGTCCATTGTTATCACTTCTGTGCGAGCTGACACGTTAGTCTACGCAGGCGGGGCCCAAGTTTCACGCGACGCCGCGTGCCCGCCGAGAGCGCTAGGGTTGCGTCGTTCGGTACGCGACGATCTTGGCGAAGTCGGCGACGATGCCGCTAGGTTCGTGGGGTGGCGTGATCACGGCGAAAAGCCGGCCTGCGGGGTCGAGCACGACCAAATTCGAGGAGTGACTCACGAGGTAGTGATCGGTACTTTGGCCTTCGGGAATGAAGAATGCGCTGCCGGTGGTCTCCGCCAGGCGGCGGAGCTCGTCCTGCGATCCCGTGAGTGCATGGAAGGAGGCGTCGAAGTAAGCCACGTATTCGCGGAGCCGTTCCGGCGTGTCGCGAGCCGGGTCGACCGAGACCAGGTAGTACTGGGCCGATCCGCCAGTAGCCTCGGTGGCGAGCAGCGTCTTGACGCTCGCGAGCTCGATGAGCGCGAGCGGGCAGACGTCGGGACAATAGGTGTAGCCGAAGTAGAGAAACGACCAGTGGCCAACGAAGTCCGCGGGCGTGAAGCGGTTCCCGTCGCCGTCGACGAGCTCGACGCGCGGCAAATCTCGCGGCTGGGGTAGCACGTACCCGCCAATCGCGGGCGGTGCCACCGGCAGGGCGGGCCGGAGGTAACTCGCGGTGATGAGCCCGACGACCATCGCGGCCAGGGCTGCGACGACGAATAGCCAGGGCCGGCTCTGCAGTGCGGCGCTCATGGGACGGGCGTCGTTAATGGTGCTCGGTCATCGCGCGGCCATCCTGCACCGGCACGTGCAACTCGATGTCCGCCGCGTTGGCGAAATGCAGCGTCATCGCCACGTGATCGCCGGGCTTGAGCGGGGCCGCGATGTCCATGAGCATGACGTGCAGGCCGCCGGCCGTAAGCCGCACGGTCGCCCCGGCCGGCAATGGGATATCCGCGAGCTGGCGCATGTGCCGCAGGCCGTTCTCGTCCACCTGCGCGTGCAGTTGCAGCTCGCGTGCCGCCGGGCTCTCGGCCCCGATGAGGCGATCGGCGGCGGCGCTGTTGGTGATCGTGAAATAGGCGGCCGCGGTGCTGGCCCCTGGAGGTGTGGCGCGCACCCACGCAGCGCTGATCGTCGGCCCCTGCGCCGCGGCGCTGGCAAGCGCGCCGAACGCGGCCAGGCAGGCGAGACAGCGGCCAGTGGTGGTGTTCATGGGAGCGTCCGTGGCTGTGGCCGTATCCTATTCGTGGCGAACAAAACGGCCGGATGGCGCCAGTTTGCCGCAGTGCCGGGAACTTTTCGCGCCCTTGCGCCGAATAAGCTCTCGAGGAGATCCGTTGCGCATGACAGAGGCTAATCCGCCGATCGAGGACCGAACCGACGCCGAGCTATTGGCGGCGATCGCGGCGGGCACCGAGCAGGCGTTCATCGACCTCTACGCGCGCCGGCAGACCGACGTCTATCGCTTCGCGTTTGCGATGGCCAAGTCGCGCAGTTTTGCGCAGGACGTTACGCAAGAGGTGTTCCTCAACGTGCTCGAAAACGCGGCCCGCTTCGACGCGGCCAAAGGCAGCGTTCGAGCCTGGTTGTTCGGCTGTGCGCGGCATGTCGTTCTCGATCGGCTGCGCCTCGAGCGCCGTTGGACCGACGAGGCCGCCGAAGAGATCGGTGAGCACGGCAGCGAGGAGCACGTGCTGCTGCAGCAACGTGCCGTCCGGTTGCACGCTGCGGTGGCGCAGCTGCCAGTGGAGTATCGCGAGGCCGTCGTGCTCTGCGAGCTGCAGGAGCTGTCGTACGCCGAAACCGCGGCCGTGCTCGCTTGCCCCATTGGCACGGTACGCTCACGCCTGCACCGAGGCCGCGCGTTGCTCGCGGCCATGCTGGCTGAAGGGGATGAAGGTGCGACGCCAGCCGCGGTGGTCGGCGAGGCCGCCGCACTGCGGCCGAGAGAGGTGTGCTCATGAAAGGCTTGATGGACGAGCGAGAGTTGAGTGTCGAGCTCGCGGAGTTGCGCAGCGCGCTGCGTGAGTTGCGTGCTCCGCCCGCCGACGAAGCGTTGCTGCGCGCCGCATTTCGCGCCCGGCGGCAACGACTCGTCGTGGCCGCCGGGCAGCGCGTTGATCGCGGCGTGCGGCGGCGCTATTTTGCGGCCGCCGCGGCCGCCGCGGCCGTGACGGCGGTGGTCGTGGCGGCCGTCATCGGGCTAATCGGGCTTGGTCGCGGCGCCGTGCAACGGCCCGGCGCCGAGGTGCCGGTGGTCGCCGGCGCGGCGGCGCCGGAAGCCACTGTCGCGACGGCGTTTCAGCCGCTCATGTACTCGCCCGGGTTCTCGCCGTCCGCGGCTTACAGCGTCGTGCGCGTGCGCATCCCACTGTCGTCGTTCGCAGTGGTCCAAGGCACGACGGTCGACGGCACGATCGAGGCCGACCTGCTCGTGGGTGAGGATGGCATCGCGCGTGGAATTCGTTTCAACAAAGCGGATACGCTACTCGTGTCCGCTGCTTCGGAGTGATGCGGAGAACTGATATGAGCAAAATTCGTGCATTGATCTCGTCGGCGATTGTGGGTGCGTGTGGGTGCGCCGCAACGGCCTCGGCGCAGCCTTCGGCTACGGATGGTGCGCCGCCGCAGGACACGTTGTTTTTCAACGTGGCTGCCGCACCGTTGATCTCTTTCGCCGGTCCTCTCGATATCGTCGGCGGCGCCGGCAATGTGCCGGGCACCGTGGTGACGGGCAAGCCGTACAGCGCAGACTCGATCACAGAGTCCACACAGGTGTTGGCCGACGGCAACCGCATCACGCAACGCAACGGGTCGCGCGTGTTTCGCGATTCGCAAGGCCGTACGCGGCTCGAGCAAACACTGAATGGCATCGGTGGCGGCGCGGCCGCCAACGAACCCATGACGCTGATCACGATCAACGATCCCGTCGCAGACGTAAGCTACAGTCTCGACCCGAAGACGCAGACGGCGCGGCAGTTTCGGCCGTTCAAGATTGCGGCCGGCGCAACGGCTGCTTGGGCGCCTGCCGTTGCGGCGGAGGTAGGGGTCGACGCGCCGGCATCCAGTGAGAGCGTGGCGGACGTGCAAGTCGCCGTTCGCGGCGTCGCCGTCGGTGCCGAGCCATTCAATTTTCCGGTCCCGCCGCCGCTGCCGGCGGGCGGCGGTATCGCGCATGTGACGACGGCGCGGGCCTACGGTGCCCTGCAGACGACGACGTTCGTCGCGCCGTTTGCGAGCACGACCGAGGATCTCGGCGATCAGATCCTCGAAGGCGTATTGGCTCATGGCACGCGGCAAACGCAGACCATCGAGGCTGGCGCCATCGGTAACGAGCGCGCCGTCGAGATTGTCGCCGAGCAGTGGTACTCGGGGGAGATCGAAGCGATGGTGCTGCGGCGCAATTTCGATCCGCGCTTCGGCGAAACGGTCTATCGTCTCGTCAACGTCACGCGCGGCGAGCCGTCGCCCGATCTGTTTGCCGTGCCGCAAGGTTACGAGCTCAAAGTCGAGCCGCCGCAGCAATTCACCCTGCAACAGTTTGCGCCGCCGCCCCCGGGTGGCGGCGAGCGTACCGAGCGGCGCGTGTTCTTCGCGCCCCCGGGCGCGGGCGAGCCTCGGGACTAACGCAGCAGCTCGCGCGCGTTCAGCACGCGGTGTCGGGCTTCAGAGTGATGATGCGATCGACGACGAGCACCTCGCTCGTCGTCGCGCGGTCGGCGGACGGCACGTAGACCAGATGGCCCTCGACCTGCGTGAACGCGAGATTGTCGCGCGGCTTCAGCTGGCGGTGCTGGTGGCGGAGCTCCCGGTAAGCGCCCGCGTCGGCTACGGCGAACCGTAAGCCCGTCAGACATTCCTTGAACACGATGCTTTTCTCGCCGACGCTGCTCTCGCCGGCGAGCACCAGCCGATCGGTGAATGGCGTCGGGGCGGAATCGCGCGTCAGCAAGTGCTCGACGGGCGACGCCACGAGCAACCGCAGGTGGTCGGCATCGAGCACAGCTAGACGCCGCTCCGGCCCAGCGCCGGACAGGACGGTTTCGCCAGCTTGCTCCTCCCAACGCCAGCGCCCCAGTGCATAGGCGGATGAGGGCGTGCTCGGTCCCGCGGCGCCGTCCTCGTCGGTGAGCGTCTGGCGAAGAAAGAACCGGCCGTCGGCCCGCAGCCACAAGGTCGCTTCGATGGCGTCGCAATTGCTGCAGGGAAAGCGACCCTCATAGACCCCAGGCAGTGTCGGCGGCATTGGTGTAGCAGCCGTTTCGCCGCCGGAGTTGCTGCTGCAGCCGGCAGCGGCGAAGGCGATGGTTGCGAGGGCGCTGCCCAGACGAGTCTGCATCGACGGAAACCGCTTCGGATGGACGAAGCGGCCAATCTGGCAGCGCGACGGGGCGTACGGGAGGAAATGGATCACGTTGCACGCCAGCCGCGAGGCCGGCGTGGTGCCGGCCGCCACGCTTGCCTGGACCGCAAGCCCATGTGTCCTTTAGAGTTTGCCGGTTTTGCCAGTGCGGAGCTCGTCTTTGAACGTTCGCGTCGATTCGGCCGTCTACCGGCACAGCGCCCGGTTCTTCGTCGTGTTTCTCGTGTCCACGGTTTGGGCCTTCTGGCCGAGCTATTTCACACGCCTCTTCGCGCAGCCGAGCTTTTGGTTTCATGCCCACGGGGTGTCTTTGACCCTCTGGGTGGCGCTGCTCGTGGTGCAAGCACAGTTGATTCGTACGCAGCGCCGCCCGTGGCACAGGCGACTCGGCAAGTCGTCGTACGTTCTGGCGCCGGCCGTGGTGATCATCACGACGGCGTTCGTGCACTACCGCGTGGCCGGCCCCCTGCGCGGCGCCGAGCAGTTGCCTGCCATGGCGCTGCACTTTCTGGCGCTTACGTTGATCGCGATCGTCGTGTTCGCCGTGTTCTTTGGGCTCGCCATCTATTTTCGGCGTGAGCCGCAGGTGCACGCGCGCTGGATGCTGTGCACGGTGTTCCCGCTGTTCACACCGGTGACGGATCGATTGATCGGCGGGCACTTCCAATACGTCATCGCGTACCTGCCGCGCATCGAAGGCAATCCGATCCTACCGGCAGCGGGTTTTGCCTTGGCGGATGCGCTGGTGTTGATGTTGGCGCTGTGGGATTGGCGCGCGCACCGCCGGATCGCCGTGTTTCCGGTGGCGCTCGTGGTGTTGCTCGCCTATCACGTCGGCGTGTTCACGCTGCACCGCGTGCCGCTATGGAACTCGTTCTGCGTTTGGTTCCTGAGTACGCCGCTGTCGTAGCGCGGGGCGACCAGGCTGCGGCACGCCGCAGCCTGGCGTGTCGCTCAAGGATTGGCGGGAGCAGCGGCGGCCGCGTGCTCGCGAGCAGCGAGCTCGTTGATGATGGCAAACCACTGCTGGTAGCTGCCGGCCAGCTGTCCGGTGGTCAAGTATTTGCCGTTCACCACGACACCCGGCGTGCTCTGCACGCGGTACCGCTTGATGAGCTCCTCGGCCCGCTTGAGCTTGGCGTTCACGGCAAACGAGTTGAACGTGCTCTTGAACGTGTCTGCGTCGACGCCGTGGTCCTCGAAGAACGCAGCAATCTTCGCTTCCGTGTCGAGGTGGTTGCCGTTGACATGGAATTCATTGAAGAACGGGCCGTCGATTGCCTCAGCTTTGCCGAGGGCCTCGGCTGCGTAATAAGCGCGGGCGTGCAAGATAGCCATCGGGTTCCAGGGCGCCGGAATCCGCACGAAACTCACGTAGTCGGCCTTCGTGGGCAGCCACTGTTGAATGTGCGGCTCGAAGCCGAAGCAGCCCGGGCAGCCGAACATGAAGACCTCGGCGACCTCCACCTTGCCGGCATCGCTGCTCGTCGGCTGGGTGGGTGTCAGTAGCGTGTAGTGCTTGCCGGCTTCGAATTGCGCGGCAGCTTGCGCGTTGGCTTGCGAGGCGCCACAGGTCGCGGTTGCAACGAGGGCCAGCGTCACGAGGGCGTTCGATCTCACGGGTGAGCTCCTTGTCGAATGGCAGCGCCGCCGCCCACTGGCGCCGGCGATTTCCAAGCTTAGCCGCCTCCGCCGGGGGCAGCAATGACGCCGGTCGGCCTCCTTGCCCCGCCCGTCGGCGGGTCCCGCGTTTGACGAAATGAACCTATCTCTCGGCCGCTGGCACTCAGGAGACGGGCGCGGCTCAGTCGGCTATTCGGTCGGCGGCGCACAACCACGAGGGGAAAAAGAACATGAAACGCGAATTCTCGCTGGGTTTGGTGCTCGCGGCAGCGAGCCTTACGGTGGCGCTGGTCGGTTCAGCCGGGGCCGACAATCGCAAACACGAAGAGGTGGTACGGGCGTCCCTGAGGGGCGTTAGCGAAGTGCCCTCGGTGGCGACGCCGGCGCGTGGGTTTTTCAGGGCCGTCATCGACGAAGACGCCGGCACGATTACCTATACGCTGACTTACAACGGCATCGGCGCCGTAACGCAATCGCATCTGCACATCGGCCAACATCACACGAATGGCGGCATTGCCGTGTTCTTGTGCACCAATCTTGGCAATAGCGCGCCGGCGCCGGCGCCGGCCGTGCAGGCGTGCCCAACGGTGCAGCCCGCCGCGATCACGGGCGTGATCATGGCCGCGAATGTCACGGGCTCCGCGTCCGGCACCCCGCCCACGTTTCAGGGTATTCCGGCGCAGGGTATCGCGGTGGGTGACTTCGCCGACTTGGTTGCGATGATTCGTAGCGGCGCCGTCTACGTGAATGTTCACTCGACGCCGTCGCCGGGCGGCGAGATTCGCGGTCAGCTGCTTTAGAAGTCTTCAGCGACTGGCGTGTGGCGCTGCGGGGTCCCCGACCGCAGCGCCCCTTGTTTGCGCTAGGGCGCTAGTCCCCGCGCACCGGTCGCGTTGACAGCGTTTCGGCGCTGTACGACAGTGCCCGCTGACTCCGGTCGCCAATCGTCGCGACGGGCGTTTCTTCGGGGGGCCGGTAATGCACTACGTTCGTACGCTCGTCGTCCTTGCTC
>Ga0208454_1000237_pt1 | contig 38007 bp, 30 predicted proteins | sample EasRivMeERMZT100_FD_187530 | JGI IMG/M metagenome (GOLD analysis project Ga0208454, IMG submission 187530) | Soil microbial communities from meander-bound floodplain in the East River, Colorado, USA - East River MetaG ERMZT100 (SPAdes) (version 2) | ecosystem: Environmental > Terrestrial > Soil...
CGCTGCGATCGAAGACTACCTGGAGTGTCACAACCAAAACCCTCGCGTTTTCGTTTGGAAAGCCTCCGCGGATAGCATCATGACCAAAATCGCCAAATGTAAAGAAGTGTTGGGGACACTACACTAGTTGACCGCATGCTTGCCGAATTTCCCGCAGCGCTCATCATCCTTGACCCGGTTATTGCCTTCGCTAACGGCAGGAACACAGATAGAGCAAGCGACGTGCGCGGCATGCTACAACCGTTGGCGATGGTAGCCGAGAAGCGCAAGGCGGCGCTCGTGCTCATTCGCCACTTGAACAAATCGACGCAATCAAAAGCGCTCTACCGTGGGCAAGGTAGCGTTGACTTTGCTGCGATATGCCGGAGCGTCTTTGTCTTCGCGCAAGACTCAGAGAATCCAGAGCGGCGCTTGATGGCGCATGCCAAGGCGAGTCTTGCCGGCTTGCAACCTACCGTCGAATTTTTCATTGATAGCGACGGCGGTTTTATATGGGGCGGCGAGACATCGGACACCGCAGACGACGCGCTAGGGACCGGTGATCCGAAGCGGGAGCGGGAGTCAAAGCAGCTGGATGCGGCGACGCGGTTCTTGCAGGATGCGCTAAGCAACGGACCCATGCCGAGCAATACCGTGAAGGACAAAGCGCTCAAGGCCGGCGTATCGTGGCGGACCATTTGGCGTGCGAAAGAAGCGCTCGACGTGCAGGCATCCAAGGCGCGCGGCACCGGCGAATGGTTTTGGCGGCTGGGTTAAAGGTGACTGAAAAGGGGACGAAAATGGAGAAACTTATCAAGTTGAGCGACGTGGAAAAACGTGAGTCTGGTCTTCTTGCTGATGAGGTTTGGCGGAACGACATATACATTGTCGCTGTGACGAGAGATCCCGCACGTAAATGGGAAGGGCGAACAGTCGTTCAAATTTCAATCCATCGGCACGATAGAGGGCCGGTAACTAATTGGCCAGAAAAGCAAGCAATAAAGAATCAGGTGGTGGGCGAAGAATGCGAAGGAATTGAACTCTACCCAGCTGAATCGCGCTTACATGACCAGGCAAACCGGTATCACCTATGGGTAATTGATGACCCAACCTATCAATTCCCGTTCGGCTGGGGCGGGCGGGCGGTATTCGACCACGGCGAAACAGGCGAGTTAGTAGAGGAGTGAACTTTTGAACGCTCAAGTCAACGTTCCGCGAATCCTGCAAGCCATGAAAAAAAACGGCTGGGGCGTTGCTGCGACCTGCGTTAATGTGGGCGTCAATAACAAGACGCTGGCGAAAATTCTAAACGGCCAAGTTCCTGGTCGGCTTGATGCTTTCTACAGGGTGATAGACGGCTTAAAAATTCCGATTGAAGAGGCGCTAATACATGGCAGCACACATCAAACAGCGCGGCTCCATCTGGTATCTGGTGGACGGCGCGGTTCGCATATCGCTTAAGACGAGTCGAAAAGGACTCGCCGAGCACCGGCTTGAAGAGTACATCAAGGGCAAGTACGGCCTCACGCCTACGCCGACGGTAGAGGAATTTTTCGAGCGGTGGATTGAAAGCAAAGTTGAACCGTTGTTTAGGCGCGGGACGATTCAAGATTACCGCTATCACTTTAAGGCGTACATTTTGCCGACGTTAAAGCACGTGCGTCTAGCGGCTATCAGTACCAAGGATCTAAATGAGTTTCGTATCGTGCTTCTCAAGCGTGGTCTTGCGGTGAAGACGGCGCGCAATATCATCGACGCCAGTTTCCGGGCCATGTACCGCGATGCTAGAATCGAGATTGATGCGCTACAGGGCAAGGACCCGTTTATTGATATTCAATGGCCGCGACTACCGCGGAAAAAGCCGGACCCGTTTAGCGCCGATGAGCGTGATCGGATTATCGGCTGGTATATCAAAAACGACTTTTTCTATTACCCGTTGGTCGCGTGGCAGTTTCATACGGGGATGAGACCGTCAGAGACCTTCGCGCTTACCTGGGCAGACGTGGATCTTGCGGGCGGGACGGTCTCAATAAACAAGTCGCGCAACATGGGCATCACCGCGGCGACCAAGACAGCGAACAGCGACCGGCTCATCCCGGTTGATGAAACGCTGGTCGGTATCCTAAAGCTACTACCGTCCCGCCAGTTGGGAATTGAGCATGTCTTTGTGGGCAAGCGTGGCGAAGCCATGTCAAAGAAATGGGCCGAACACTTCTGGAAGGGGCCATTGAAAAAGATTGGTATTCGGCACCGCAAATTTTACGCTTGCCGGCACACTACCATCACCGAGCTGGTAAAGGCCGGGCATAATCTCAAGGCTATCGCGGACTACGTGGGGACCAGCGTGGCGATGATAGAGGCGAACTACTGTGCCAGGCAGGGATTGGGCATCAATCGCTCAAATCTGGCACAGCGTCCGTCTAACTATGTGGAAAATATGGTTGCGGGGCCGGGATTTGAACCCGGGACCTCAAGGTTATGAGCCTTGCGAGCTACCAGACTGCTCCACCCCGCGATAAGTAATTGAATGATCTTTGTACCTTGCGCTTTGCATGGAGTCAAGGTAGTGAAGCGCAATGAGTGAAAATCCCCGCAATCCATTGCTGACCGTCGATATCATCGTTGAAATTAGCGGCGGCATCGTGCTGATCGAGAGAAAAAATATTCCCCGTGGTTGGGCGATTCCCGGTGGGTTTGTCGACTACGGTGAGAGCATTGAAACCGCGGCGCGGCGTGAGGCGAAGGAAGAAATCTCGCTGGATGTGGTCTTAACTGAACAGTTCTACACTTATTCCGATCCGCGGCGCGACGCGCGCCATCACACCGTGTCGACAGTCTTCATCGCCAGCGCCGACGGAACTCCCCATGGCGCGGACGATGCCAAGCTGGCGCGGATATTTCATGAAAGTGATTTACCCGAACCGATTGTTTTCGATCATGCAGAGATCTTGCGCGACTATTTCACCTTCAAAAGAACCGGCCAGCGGCCGAAGCCGTGAGGCGATTCAATGAATCGGCTTTATGCCGCCGATGGGTTTGCCCGCGCGACGTTTGGGCTGGCATCCGAATCTTTATCCGCTTTTGCCAAAGCGCCCCGCTCCAACAATTCATTTGGCTCGTGCCGGAAGTGATCGGCGCTGAAGATTTCATACGGGAAGTCGCTGGCGAAATGCGCTAGTGAAATGTTCAGGATTTCCGTCCCTTGTCAGCCCGCTGATGATTGCAGTAGACTGACGAAAATTATGTCTGAGGGATTCACGTGCTACTAAACGTCAAAGCTAGAGCGCCTGTTCTGAGCGTAGATAAGCTAAGTCGACGGAAAGTGCTTTACTTGACGACGAGGGTTGGTAATGGCAAAGAAAGTTGAGAGGTAAATGTCTAAGCCGGACGGCCACCCTTCGCTTGCAGCTCGGCGAGAACGATCTGCGCAAACTCCCTTCGATGAGTCAAACCCAATTACAAGACATCGAAAAGCTCGAAGCCGACCTATGGGACGCGGCGGATAATCTCCGCGCCAACTCCAAGCTTACCGCCGGTGAATATTGTATGCCGGTGCTGGGTGTCATCTTCCTGCGGCACGCGACGAATCGCTACAACGACGCCCTGCGCGAGATCCAAGCGGACCAAGCCGCCGGCAAAATGCCGAAGCGTCCGCTGACCGCTGCGGACTTCAAGAAGCGCCGGGCGCTGATGCTGCCGAAGGAAGCCCGCTACGATAAGTTGCTAGCGCTGCCCAAAGGCGCGGACCTCGGCACGGCGCTTGTGGACGCCATGAACGCCATCGAGCGCGACTTCGAGCCGCTGCTCAATCAGCTGCCCAAGGAATACACCAAGTTCGAGAACTCTCTCCTCGAAGACCTGCTCCGTGTTTTCGATAGCGAGACTCTGCGCACCGCTAGCGGCGACGTGTTCGGGCGCATCAACGAATACTTCCTGATGAAGTTCGCCATGCAGGGCGCGCAGGACAACGGCGAGTTTTTCACCCCCCCTTCGCTGGTCCAGACAATCGTAAACGTCATCGAGCCGGACCACGGCACGGTGTTCGATCCCGCCTGCGGTTCTGGCGGTATGTTCGTTCAGTCGAGCCACTTCATCGAGCAGCACGGCCAGAGTGCGGCGCACCGGGCGACCTTCTTCGGGCAGGAAGCCAAGACCAGCAACCTGCGCCTCGCGAAAATGAATCTCGCCGTCCACGCACTGGAGGGCGACATCGTCGAAGCCAACACCTTTTACCAGGACGAGCACGAACTGTACGGCAAGTGCGACTTCGTCATGGCCAATCCGCCGTTCAACGTGGACAAGGTGGACGCGGAGAAGGTGAAGGACGACCGCCGTCTGCCGTTTGGCCTGCCGGGCGTGAACAAGGACAAGAAAGTCTCCAATGGCAATTACCTCTGGATTTCTTACTTCTGGAGCTACCTGAACAAAACTGGCCGCGCCGGATTCGTCATGTCCTCGCAGGCCAGCAGCGCCGGGCACGGCGAAGCCGAAGTTCGCCGCAAGATTGTCGAGACGGGTGCAGTTGACGTGATGATCTCCATCCGCTCCAATTTCTTCTACACCCGCGCCGTGCCGTGCGAATTGTGGCACTTCGACAAGGGCAAGCCCGCAGAGCGACGCGATAAGGTGCTTATGATTGACGCGCGGAATATCTACCGGAAGGTCACGCGTAAGATTTACGATTTCTCGCCGGAACAATTGGCGAACCTCACCGCCATCGTCTGGCTTTATCGCGGGCAATCCGACCGCTTCGTTACCCTCGTTCAGCAACATCTGGAACGCACGTTGACCGAAGCCGCAGCCATCGCGGACAAGGCCGCCGCGTTCCGCCAGAGTTACGATGCGCTGGTGGATGCTGCCGCGCCGTTTCTGAAAACGCTTCCCAAAGACTCGCCGCTGCGCGAACTCGTGAAGGAGCGCGACGACGCGGCCAAGTCTTGCTTCGCAGCGTTGGACAAATGGACCGCGCGCATCGCCAAGGATTGGAAGAAACCGTCTTTTCCCCCTCTCCCACTGGGAGAGGGCCGGGGTGAGGGAGAGCGGCTTCCGCTCTTGAAGAAATCGCTCGCCGAACTGGACGACCTCAGCACTGCCTGCCACGACCTTGTGAAAGACGTGGATCTGGTTTTCAAACTCGCGGCGCGGCTGGTGGACGCGGCGGAGAAAGACGCCAACGCGAAAGAGCACGAAGCCTGGGGTGGTCGCGCTATCGGAAAGCTGGAAAAGGAATTGGATACGTGGCGCAAAGAAACGGTGGAACAGCTCAAGGCCGCCGCCTATTTCGAGCGGCAGGCGCACTGGCTGCTCTCGCGCTTTCCCGACGCGAAACTCGTGGCCGTGCCCGGCCTGGTGAAACTGGTGGATCGAAAAGACATTGAAGCCGCCGACTGGAGTCTCACGCCGGGCCGCTACGTGGGCGTTGCGCCGCCAGAGGTGGATGAGGATTTTGATTTCGAGCAAACCCTGAGCGACATCCACATCGAGTTGGCCGACTTGAACAAGGAAGCCGCCGCGCTAGCGAAATCGATTCAGGAAAACTTTGAAGGATTGGGGGTATGACCTGGCGCGACTGCCGACTCGGCGACGTTCTCACGCTAATGCGTGGTCACGACTTACCTGCTGACTCTCGCCAAGATGGAGATGTTCCTGTCGTCTCATCGTCTGGAATCACTGGCTATCACAGCGAAGCCAAAGCAACTGCTCCAGGTGTCGTTACTGGCCGCTACGGCACGCTCGGAGAAGTTTTCTACTTGGAGCAGGACTATTGGCCGCTCAACACCGCTCTCTACGTTGTAGATTTCAAAGGTACAGATCCGAGGTTCGCGGCGTATTTCCTCCGAAACGTTCTGCGGTACTACCAAAGCGACAAAGCAGCGGTGCCTGGTGTTGATCGGAATGTTCTGCACGAGATCAAGGTGCGGACGCCTGAACCAAAGACCCAAATGAAAATCGCCGACTTGCTTTCCGCCTACGATGACTTGATGGAGAACAACCGGCGGCGGATGAGGTTGTTGGAGGAGGCGGCGCGGCTGCTTTACCAGGAGTGGTTCGTCCGCCTCCGCTTCCCCGGCCACGAACACGCCCGCCTCTGCGACGGCATTCCGGAAGGCTGGGAGCGTCGCCGCATCGGAGACATCGCCGATTGCGTTGGCGGCGGAACACCTTCAACAACTGTTTCCGCCTATTGGGATGGCGGCGAAAACACATGGGTCACGCCCACAGATGTAACACGCAACAAGTACATCGTCCTGCTCGATTCAGCAAAGAAAATAACGGAAGCCGGACTTAAAAACAGTTCGGCCAAGCTTGTGCCGCCTCACGCCGTTTTGATGACGAGTCGAGCGTCAGTGGGCTTCTTTGCCATTGCTGGCCGCGATGTCTGCACGAACCAAGGTTTCATTTCCGTCGTTCCGCAAGACGCCGTGTTCTCGACCTTCCTGCTATTCCATTTGATGGAGCGCGTTGAAGAAATTCGCACAATGGGCAGCGGCAGCACGTATCCCGAAGTGAGTCGTGGCAAGTTTCGCGAGTTTCAGGTTTTGATTCCGCCGCGAAGGTTTGTAGTGGATTTCGATGAGCAAGCGACACTGCTTCTAAAACAGATTCGAGTCCTCAAACAGCAAAACCAAAAGCTCCGCGCCGCGCGCGACCTGCTGCTGCCGCGCCTGATGAGCGGGGAAATCCAATTATGAAAATCAAATCCTTCGACTTTGCCTACATCAAGGCTTTCAAATCTCTCCGGTTCGACCTGGGAAAAACGTCTGTATTAGTCGGGCAAAACGACCACGGAAAATCATCGATCCTCAAGGCGATCGACATCGTCCTTAACAAGCTGAACGAAGAAACGCTCGAACTCGGAGCACTCCACCCAGATTTGGCCGAGCTGTTGTTGCCGATATTCCCTGTGCAGGCCAAAGCGCGGCGAATCACGATCACCTACGAAACCAACGGCACGGAAAAGCAGCTCCACGTCACCGTTCGGACCGACCTGACATTTACCGTTTTGGAGAGGATCGAAAGAAATGCGAAAACGACCCCCGCCGCTATTGAAGTCCTCAAGAAGCTACGTGAGCATAATAACTTCGTCCTGATTCCAGCCCTCCGAGATGCATCATCGCCTCGGTTTCAGGAATTGTTCTCGAAGATGCTCCGTGAGCACGGTCTTTCAAAGATGATCCCGCAAAAAGCGGGCGGAACTCCGAAGGAATATCGAACACTGAAAGACATTCGCGACCAGAGTTCAACCACAATCAAACCTTACATCAACGAGGCGCTTTTACCTCAGATTGAGAAGCACTTTGGGTTCAAGACCCAACACAAGCTGGCGCTGAAGTTCGACGTGGATGTTCAGGGGATCGGTGAGTGGATTCTCGACAATCTGCGCCTCGGCTTTCAAATGACCGACGATGGCGAAACGACACTGGCTTTGTCAGAAGCAGGCTCTGGCGTTCAAAGTGGTGTGCTGCTTGCATTACATAGGCTTGAGCAAAAGGCCAAACAGAACCCCAGCACGCAGTTCATTCTCGCTGTTGAAGAGCCTGAGTCTTTTCTCCACCCACAGAAGCAAAAAGAGCTTTACCAAGACATACGCGCGGCGCAGTCGGAGAACCTAAGGGTCATCGTGACAACGCATAGCCCGTATATCGTAGCGGAAACGCCATTTACGCGGCTGGGCTTGGTAAAAAAGGAGGGTCGGCACTCCGCGCTTCATGTTCCGGCGGTCACCGGAAAGAAGGAACAGGAGATGTTCGACGCCTACAGCAACGAAGTGAACACACTCCTATTCTTCGCGGACAAGGTTGTGATCGTTGAAGGCGAATCGGACGCCCGTGTGCTAAAACTACTGATTGAAAAGAAGATGGGCGCAGCTGCTCACCGGATTTCAATCATTTCAGCGTCGGGCAATAAAAATTTCTCGCCTTTTCTGAGAATGATCCGTGCATGGAGCAGTGCCAATATCCCGCACCTCGTTGTCACGGATTTTGACTCGCTAACGAAAGCAACCGACCGGGCGGTGCTAGTCGGAGCAAAGGCGGCGGGTTACACACTTACCGGCGAACCAGCATTCCACGCCAAGATTGATGCCGCCTTGGACAAAGGTGAAGCGGCATTTGGAGCCGTCGCAATAGACGCTAGTGTCCAATTTTCTGCCGCAGGATTGAATGTTTTTGTTTTCACCTCTGATCTCGAATACTCCCTCATCACTGCGGCGAACAAAAATGCTGCGGCGAAAGTTCTGACAGAAGTTGCTACGAACAGCGTGGACTACAAATCCGGTTACGATTTAAACCAACTCAAGAAACTGATCGGAAGCAAAGGCGTGTCGGTAAACCTGATGGCTGAATCCCCGTTCAAGAAGCCGTTCATTCATCGAAAGGTCGCTGAGACGATCGATTTCGATAAGGCGCACCCGGACATCAATCGGCTGCTGGATGCGATCGAAGCGCTTTAGTGATCATTTTTTTACATGGCTTTCACCGACATCAATAGCGAAGACCGGCTCGCCCAAAAATCCTTCGCCGAACATCTGCGACCGATGCTTGGCTGGGAAAGCGTCTAAGCTTGGAACGGCGAGACGTTCGGGCCGGACGGGACGCTTGGCCGGGCGGATACGCGCGAGGTGGCGCTGATGCGCGAACTGTGCGCCGAACCTGATGAGCGGGGCGATTGCGGTGTGAATGCGCGGTTGCCAGGGCGCGAATCAGATGGCAAAATGGCACCATGAAGACATTGGCTGAAATCGAACGTGCCGTCGAAGCATTGCCGTCGGGCGAGAAGACGGAGTTGCTGCTTTTCGTCGCGCAGCGCCTGCGCGAGGAACAAGCTCCATTGCCCGAGCCGCGTCGTTTTTCCGATGAGCAGCTCCGGGCTTGGATGGACGAGGATGAGGAGGCGATGCGCCGCTTCCGAACCGGCGCGTGAATCTATTCCTCGATGCCAGTGCGGTGCTGGCGGCCTGCGGGCGTCCGGCCGGGGCATCGCGCGTCGTGTTCGAGATCGCCTCCCGCAACGGCTGGCGATTGATGATTAGCCCCTACGTGGTTTCCGAAGTTACCAGAAATCTTCCCCTGACTGGACCCAACTACGCCCGGCGCTGGTTACGGTTCGCGATGTCTGGACACTTGATCGACCCGCAGTGTTCGGTCCGGCGAAAGACCGTCCGGTTCTCTTTACCGCTGCCGCCTGGGCGGAGGTGCTGCTGACACTGGATCGCGGCGATTTTGGCGCGCTGATGGGAACGGGCTTCTACGGGTTGGATGTAGTAACGCCGGGAGATTTTCTCGAGCGGGAGCGTGCCGCCGGGCGGCTGAAGTGAAGTGCGCTCTCCGAGGTTGACGATTCACCAAACGGCATGGCCTACACGGACATCAACAGCGAAGACCGGCTCGTCCAAAAGACCTTCGCTGACCATCTGCAAACGATGCTCGGCTGGGAGAGCATCTACGCTTGGAATGACGAGACGTTCGGGCCGGACAGCACGCTCGGGCGGGCCGATCCCAAGGAAGCGGTGCTTACGCGCGACCTGCGCGCGGCGCTCTTCCGGCTGAATCCACAGTTGCCCCCCGCTGCCGTTACCGAGGCGGTGCAGACCATGACGCGGCATGATTTCTCGCGCTCGCTGCTGCAACACAACCAGGAATTTTACAAGTTCATCCGCGACGGTGTGCCGGTGAGTTACAAGGACGCGCAAGGCCGGCTTCGCGAGATGCGGGCGCGGGTGATTGATTTTAAAAACGGGCTGGGCGCTGATGGGAAGCCGAACAACCGATTTCTCGCCGTGCGCGAGTTGAAGCTCACCGGCCTGCGCACGCCGGGATACAACCGCCGCGCGGACCTCGTCTGTTTCGTCAATGGGCTGCCGCTGGTGTTCATCGAATTGAAGGCGGTTTACAAAAACATCCGCGCGGGATTCGACGGCAACCTGCGGGATTACATGGACGAGCACGTCATCGCCCATGCTTTTCATCACAACGCCTTCCTCATAGTCAGCAATGGCCATCGCGCCCGCTACGGCTCGATCACCAGCGGATGGGAACATTTCGCCGAGTGGAAACGATTGGACGAGGACGACCGCAAAGGCAGCGTGGACGCGGAGCGGCTGCTCAACGGGATGCTTGCGCACGACCGGCTGCTGGACCTGGTGGAGAATTTCATTCTGTTCGATGACAGCAAACCTGGCGCGACGCGAAAAGTTCTCGCTCGCAATCATCAGGTACTCGGCGTCAACAATGCGGTGGAGTCGGTCAAGTGGCAGGAAGAATTGAAGCGGCAGTTCCCGCCTGAGAAGCGCCTCACCTATCGCGTCGTCGAGATGCCAGTTTTGCTCGCGGCAGAATCAGTTCCCGGCGATCAGAGTCATTCTTCGGATGTGGCAGTCCAATCTCCGGAGGAGCAGGAGTCTATGCGCATGCTCGATCTGGTCGAGTCTGCGCATCCCGACCTCGGCAAGCTGGGTGTGTTCTGGCATACGCAGGGCAGTGGTAAGTCGTATTCGATGGCGTTCTTCACGGAGAAGGTGCGGCGCGAAATCTCCGCGAAGTTCACGTTCCTGCTGATGACCGACCGCAATGATTTGGACAGCCAGATTTATCGCACGTACGTCGGCGCTGGAGTAGCCAACGACAAGACGCCACGCGCCGCAACCGGTGAGGATTTGAAACGGCTGCTAAAGCAAAACCATCGCTACATTTTTAGCCTGATTCACAAGTTCAATCAGGACGTGGACCCGCACGAGCCTTACAGCACGCGCGACGACATCATTGTGATTTCGGACGAAGCGCATCGCACACAGGCCGGGAAACTCGCCCGCAACATGCGGCTGGCGCTGCCCAACGCGGCGTTCATCGGCTTCACCGGCACGCCGTTGTTCAAGCACGACAATCTGACCAGGCGCATCTTCGGCAGTTACGTTTCACGTTACGACTTCAAACGGTCCGAAGAAGACGGCGCGACAGTGAAACTCGTTTACGAAAATCGCGGCGAGAAGTTGGGCATCGCCCGGCTCGACCTTAACGACCGCATCGCCGACGCGATCGCCATGGCGGAACTCGACCCGGACAAGGAAGCATTGCTGGAGAAATTGCTGGGGCAGGATTACGAAGTCATCACCGCAGATGACCGGCTGGACAAGCTTGCCAACGACTTCGTCGAGCACTGCGCCACGCGCTGGGAATCAGGCAAGTCCATGCTCGTGTGCATCGACAAGATTACCTGCGGGCGGATGTATCAGCGCATCCTTCCTCGCTGGCAGGCGAAGCTGGCCAAGGTGCGGGAGCTGATACCACTGAAGGAATCGGCGTTGGTGACGCAAATGGATCAAGACCAACGCGATGCGATGGCGAAGGAGTTAGCCTGGCTCCAAGGCCAGGGCAAGTGGATGGAGGAAACGCTCATCGAATTCATCATCAGCGAAGGTCAGAACGAAGTCGCTGATTTCAAAAAATGGGGCGTAGACATCATTCCGCATCGCCTACTGATGAAACAGGGATTTGAGACGGCGGACGGCAAACGGGTGGACGTGGAGACGGCGTTCAAGAATCCGGAGCATCCGTTCCGCGTCGCCATCGTCTGCGCCATGTGGCTCACAGGATTTGACGTTGAATGTCTTTCCACGCTCTACGTGGACAAGCCGATGAAAGCGCACACGCTCATGCAGGCCATCGCACGGGCAAATCGGGTTTATCCCGGCAAAGATTTCGGCCTCATCGTGGACTACAACGGAATGCTCAAGAGTTTGCGTGAGGCACTGGCGCAATACGCTCTCGGCGAGGACGGCGACGGCGAGGAAGAAATCGTCGCGCCCATCGAGGAGCGGATACGGGCGTTGCTCTCGGCCATCGAAGAAACGGAGAAGCATTTGCGCGAGCTGGGCTTCGAGCCGAACCGGTTGACGGGCGCTAAAGGCTTCACGAAAATCGCCGCCATCGCGGACGGCGCAGAGGCGGTCGTCAATGCGCGCGACGAAGGACGGCGGCGGTTCGAAATTCTGGCGCGGCAAGTCTTCATCCGGTTCAAGGCTCTGGTGATGGAGCCGGCGGCGTTTGCCTACGCGGTGCGCCACGACAACATCGAGGCGATTTACAAGAAGCTGGAGGAGCGTCGCGACACAGCGGACGTGACGGACTTGTTCAAGGAGTTGCACCGAATCGTGAATGAAGCCATTCGCGCCGCTGAACCGGGTGGCGATCAGATGGAGTCGAAGCTGTTCGACATGAGCCAGATTGACCTTGAGAAACTGCGCGAAGAGTTCGCGAATAAGGTGCAGCGCAAGGCATCGGCGCTAGAGGACATCCGGCAAATCGTGGAAAAGAAGTTGGCGCAGATGCTCGCGCGCAATCCAATGCGGATGGATTACTACAAGGAGTATTCCGAGATCATCGCTGACTACAACCACGACAAGGACCGAGTGACTATCGAAGAAACCTTTGCGGCGCTAATGAACTTCATGAGGGGTCTGGATGCCGAAGATCGCCGCGCCGCCGAGGAAGGTTTGAGCGAAGACGAATACGCGCTGTTCTGCCTGTTGCAGAAAGAGAACATCTCCAAGGCCGACCGAGAGAAGGTGAAGCTGGCGAGCCGGAGTCTGTTGGATGCAGTGACCAAACTCATCGCTCAGCGTGAGCGCTGGACGGAAAAAGAGCAAACACAGGCGGAAGTGGAAGTGCTCATCTCTGACCACGTTTTTTTCGAACTGCCAAGCCCGCCTTTCACCGACGACGAGAAGCAGAGCATGGCCAAGCAGGTATACCAGCACGTCTGGCAGCAGAGCGCGAGCGGGAACTTTGGAGTGGCGGCGTAGTGTACGGTTGCGGCCCTGGCCATTCTTTCTTGCGCGACTATTTCACCTTCAAAAAAACTGGCCAGCGGCCGAGGCCGTACGTCAAATTAGTTAGCTGAGCTTGGCAACCGCGGCGCGGATGCGCGCGCAGCCTTTTTCGATATCTTCGAGCGAGGTCGCATAAGAAAAACGAATATGCTCGCGGGAACCAAAATCTTCGCCGGGCACGCCCGCGACCTTGGCTTCTTCGAGCAAATAGTCGGCGACATCGCAAGGCGAGCCGAGCTTTTTGCCGTTGCCAGTTTTACCCAATAACCCTGCGATATTCGGAAAGACGTAGAATGCCCCTTCAGGTTTTAGGCATCTGATGGCGGGAATGGCGTTTAGTTTTTCGACGATCACGTTGCGCCTTTTTTGAAACTCACGGACCATCATGGCGACCGTGTCCTGCGGTCCACGGATCGCTTCCAAAGCCGCCGCCTGAGCGATCGAAGTGGCATTGGAGGTGCTCTGGCTCTGGATTTTTCCCGCTGCCGCGATGACGTCGCTGGGGCCGATCGCGTAACCGATGCGCCAGCCGGTCATGGCGTACGTTTTCGACACGCCGTTGATGATGAGGGTTCGATCGCGCAGCGCCGGACAGAGCGCGACGATATTGTGCACTTGGAAGCCGTCGTAAATGATTTTTTCGTAGATATCGTCGGCGAAGATGAGGCAGTCGTGCTTCACCAGCACGGCTCCAAGGGCGAGCAATTCATCCCGGCTGTAACTGGCACCCGTGGGATTGCACGGACTGTTCAAGATAAATACCCGTGTCTTCGCGGTCAGGGCCGCCTGGAGTTGTTCCGGCTTGATACGAAACCCGGTGGCTTCATTGCTCGGAATCAGCTTTGGCACGCCGCCCGCCAACAACGCCATGTCCGAGTAGCTCACCCAATAGGGCGCGGGGATCAATACATCGTCGCCGGGATTGACCACGGCCTGGAGTAGATTATAAATCGAGTGCTTGGCGCCGCAACTCACCACGACGTCTTCTGTGCGATAGCTGAGGCCGTATTCATTTGCATATTTATCGACGATCGCCGCGCGTAGAGGCTCGATCCCTTTGACGTCGGTGTATTTGGTCATGCCCTTGCGCAGGGCGTCGATGGCGGCGGCTTTGATATGTTCCGGCGTGTCGAAGTCGGGCTCGCCGGCGGAAAAATTGACCACGTCGACGCCTTCGGCGCGCAGTTTTCCCGCTTTGGCGGCGATCGCCAAGGTGACGGACGGTTTGATCAGACTGGTACGTTCCGCGAGTTTAGTCATCCCAGATTCCCTCAGCGTTTGAATTTCGCTTTGAGCTTGGTCAGAACGTTGTCCGGCACCAAGCCGGAGACATCGCCGCCAAGACTGACCACTTCCTTGACCAGGCGGGAGCTGGTGTAAAATTCCGATTCGCCGGTCATCATGAAAAATGTTTCCAACTTGGGCTTGAGCCGATGATTCATCATCGCCATCTGAAATTCATATTCGAAATCCGAGATCGCCCTGAGGCCGCGGATGACTACCGTCGAACCTTTGCGCTCGGCGTAATCGACCAGCAACCCTTGAAAGGAATCGGCCGTGACCCGGCCGTGAAGCGGGGCGAACACCTCATTGACCATGTCGATCCGTTCTTGGAGCGAAAAAAGCGAGTGGTCCTTGTCCGGGTTGGTGGCGATAGCCACGATGATTTTATCAAAAACCCGCAGTGTGCGTGTGACCAGATCGACGTGGCCGTTGGTGATCGGGTCGAAAGAGCCGGGGTAGATCGCGAGATCGCTGTTAGCCATGATTTCTCCCTTAGTCGGCTGAATTCAAAGTCTCATCCTTCTTGAAGAACGACAGGAGAGTATCACCATAACGTCTTTGGTCATTCAAGACGAGTTCTTCATAGCGGGATCGCACCGGCTCCCGTGCACTATGCTCCGCGACGACTCTACCGGCGCCGCTTAGCAAATGACATTGGCCGATAACACTGAGCGTCGCTCCAACCCATTCCCGGTCATAGGGCGGATCGAGAAACACCAGATCGAAAGTTTCTCCTGACTTGGCCAGCTTACGTAGAGAGCGAAACACCGGCGCAGTCCAGACCTGAGCCCGCTCGCTCAGGCCGAGCCGGCTGAGATTTTCCCGGATGACCGCCGCGGAGCGGGGCGATTCATCGATGAGAACCGCTTTTGCCGCGCCCCGGCTGAGCGCCTCGATGCTGACGTTGCCGCTGCCGGCAAAAAGGTCGAGCACCCGCAGACCTGAAAAATCATGGGGCAATATGTTAAACAGCGACTCCTTTACCCGGGCCGCGGTGGGCCGGACCGCTTGGCCTTTAGGAACTTTCAGGCGCCGTCCCCGCGCTGATCCACCGATTACTCGCATTGGATTTTAATTCCCCTTCGGGGAGAGTTGAACTCCCTCGCCTTCAGGCGAAGTGACGTTCTGTCATGCCCGCGCAAGCGGGCATCCAGGCTATGGTGGGGTGCAAGAGGCCAGAACCTGGATTCCCGCTTTCGCGGGAATGACGATCAGCCGTAAGTCGACTTCAAGTCGATACTTTCAAAATCCCTCGGCCGATAGTCGAGGGTTGTTTACTCATCCATGCGCAGAACAATCTTGCCGAATTGTTTGCCCGCTTCCAGCCGCTGCTGCGCCTTGGCGGCATCTCGGAGCGGAAAGATTTCGTCGAGCACTGGTTTGGCGCGCGCTACTTCCATAAATTTTAGCACCTGGTGAAACTCTTGCCGCGAACCCAAAGTCGACCCGAAAATTTTCAGATGGTTCCAAAAAATCCGCTGAAGGTTAGTCTTGGGTTCGCTCCCCGCGCTCGCACCGCAAGTCACCAAGCGCCCGCCGCGCGCGAGGGTGGAGAGACTCTTGGCCCAATTATCCCCGCCAACGCAATCGACCACGACATCGACGCCGCGCTTACCCGTCAGACGCCTAACTTCCTCGGCGAACTCGCCCTTGCTCGAATTGATCCCATGCTCGGCGCCAAGTGCCTCCGCCTCAATTAACTTCTGATCGCTGCGCGAAGTGACGATGACATGGGCACCGTGACGAAGCGCCAATCGGAGCGCGGCAGTGGCGACACCACCGCCGACACCGAGAATCAATATCCACTCACCTGGACGAAGTCGCGCGTTGCTGTGCACCATGCGCCACGCCGTGACGAACACCAACGGGAAGGCCGCGGCTTCCTCGAAAGACAGTCCAGCGGGTATCGGAAAGCAATTGCGCGCCGGTACTCTAACATATTCGGCGTAAGTGCCGTTTTCGCGCTCACCGAGAATGCGCGACTGACTGCACGACGCATCGCCGTCGGCGACGCAGAACTCGCACTGCCCACAATCCGTTGCCGGAAACAAGCAGATCGAATCGCCGGTATGGAGGTTGCCTGCTTCGTTGCCAAGCTCAACCACCACGCCGGCCCCGTCACTACCAAGAATATGTGGAAACGGCGCTTCAACTGCGCCGAGGCCTCGACGCATCCGTATATCGACCTGATTGAGCGCTGCCGCCTTGAGCTTGATGATGGCATCCCGCGGCGATTCAAGCCTCGGCTCGACGGTCTCCTCGTAACAAAGCTGTTCGATCCCGCCATGCCGGTAAATTTGTACGGCTTTCAAAAAATCTCCTCAACGATTTGGGTAGCAGGATCGTCCGGGAAATTCAAAGGGACGAGGCGGATAAGCAGTTGTCAGCGACTGGCTATCAGTCGCTGTGTGAAAAACTGGAAGTGTGGTTGAGGCTTAAGCCGAGAACGACGTGCCGCAGCCGCAGGTGGCGGTAGCGTTGGGATTGCTGAACTTGAACCCGCCGCCATAAAGGCCGGATTCGAAATCGATGACCATTCCTTGCAAAAATGGCACGCTCGCGTGGTCGATGTACACCTTCACGCCGCCCCATTCGAGCACCGTGTCACCCGGCTTCTGCTCCTTGTCGAAATCAAGTTTGTAAGAATGGCCTGAACAGCCACCGTCGGTAACTGCGACCCGGAGCCCATGGTCTTGGCGATTGTCGCGCGCCAATAGCTTTTTTACCTGCTCAATCGCCGTGACGGTCAACGTGAGATCTAATGTGATGTCGCTGGTTTCCATGATTCGTACCTAATGATGAAAGGGTAATGCCTGATCGGCTCCAAGTCAAGATAACCGCGGTGCCGGCAACCGATTAGCGCTCGAACAGGGCTTTTACAAAACCGGCCGGGTCAAATGGCTGCAAATCTTCGACCTCCTCGCCGACTCCAATATACTTCACTGGCACGCCAAGCTCTTCTTGGATTCCTACAATGACGCCGCCTTTGGCGGTGCCGTCGAGTTTGGTGAGCACGATGCCGGTGATGTCGGTGGCTTCTTTGAACACCCGGGCTTGTTGTAATCCATTCTGACCGGTAGTTGCATCTAACACCAAGAGCGTTTCATGCGGTGCGCCGGGCTGTTCTCGGCTTATGACGCGGCGGATTTTCTTGAGTTCTTCGATCAGATGTACCTTCGTATGCAGACGGCCGGCGGTGTCGATCAACAAGACATCGACGCCGCGGCTTTTGGCCGCTTGAATGCCGTCGAAGACAACCGCGGATGGGTCCGAACCAGCTTTGTGCTTGACCACATCGACGCCGACCCGCTGTCCCCAAATATCGAGCTGCTCCACGGCGGCGGCGCGAAAGGTATCACCGGCCACTAGCAAAGTTTTCTTCCCCGCGGCTCGGTACTGGGCGGCGAGCTTGCCGATGGTGGTTGTCTTTCCCACGCCGTTGACACCGAGAAATAGAATCACCCACGGCTTGACCGAGAGCGGCGCGGTCTTGGGGGCGTGGGCCGATCCCTCGAGCAAGCCGATCATGGCCGCCTGCAAGCGCGCGACCATTTCCCGGCCGATATCTTCGCTGCCGTTGGGCGATTGACGGCGCAGCGCGTCCATCAGTTTTTCTGTCGCTTTGACACCAACGTCGGCGGTAATTAAGCTTTCTTCCATGGCGTCGAGGGATTGTTCATCCCACTGGCGATTTTGGAAAATCGCGCCGATTTTTTCGACCCAGGTTTCGCGGCTTTTGGTCAGGCCTTGTTTGAGCCGCTGAAAAAAAGAGCCTTCTGCCATGCTCAGATACTGTTAGAAGCTTGGCTGAGAGTCAAACGGGCGGAGCATTAAAAAAACGCCCGGCGGTGGAACGGATACGGGATATTCAAACGTCGCTCGGAGTCTTTCGACGGAGCTCAAGACGAACGGAGAAAAATGCGAAAAGATTCAGACACTGTATTTTCGTCTCGGCAGCCGAGGCATGAACAACTATTGCATTCTGACCGACACAACTTTGGAAACCCCCGGTTCCGCCATCGTGATGCCGTAGAGCATTTCGGCGGCCTGCATGGACTTCTTGTTGTGCGTGACCATGATGAACTGGGAGCTTTCGCTCATCTCTTTGACCATGTCGTTGAAGCGATCGATGTTGGCGTCATCCAACGGCGCGTCAACTTCGTCGAGGAAACAGAACGGGCTCGGCTTGGTTAAAAAGATCGCGAACAGCAGGCTTACCGCCGTGAGCGCTTTTTCGCCGCCGGATAGGAGCGTGATCGATTGGAGCTTCTTACCGGGGGGCTGGACGACGATGTCGACGCCGGTTTCGAGATAGTCGTTTTCATCGGTGAGCACCAGCTTGGCTTTGCCGCCGCGGAATAGCCGCGGGAAGATCGCCTCGAACTTTTCGTTGATCTCCTCGAAGCTCTCCTTGAAACGGAGCCGGCAGATGCGGTTGAGCTTGACGATGGTTTGCTGCAAGTCGGCGATGGATTTTTCCAAGTCATCCTTCTGCTGGCTCATGAATTGGAAACGCGTGGTCAGCTCTTCGTACTCGCCGATGGCGGCGAGGTTGACGTCGCCCATTCGTTCCAAGCGTCCACGCAATTCGTCGATCTCGGTCATCAACTCAGTTTTCGACAGGCTAGGGTTCCCCAACTCTACGGTTAAGCTTCCCAGTTCGATGTCATATTTCTCGCGCAGGCTGTCGGCGAGATGCTGTAAGTGAAGACGCTGCTCAGCGAGAGTTAGCTGAATCCGATTTTTTTCCTCTTGGCAGGCCTCGCCAAGCGGGCGTAACTCTTTGATCGCTTCGCCAATTTCCGCCAGTCGCATGGAAATGGCGCGGTATTGCTGGCGGTCAGCCTGGAGCCGTTCTTCGAGCGCCTTAAGTTGGCTGCGGCTCTGTACCAGGGATTCTTCCGTGTGCGCCAGCCACTGGCCGATATCACAGCGTTGGCGCTGACAGTCGGCTAGGCGCGTCTGCTGCGTCTCAAACTCGTGCGCCGTCTGTTCTTGCAACTTTAGACGATTGGCCAAATTGACGTGGGTATTGTCGCGCTTTTCGCCCAACGCGGCATTGCGCACGCGCGATTGACTCACCGCCATCTCGGCCGCCGCCACGGCTTCGCTTAGCGCGCCGAATTCGACCTGTTTCTGAATCAGAGCTTGATCGCGTTGAGCTTTTTCTTCTAAGCGCGCTTGCGTCGTGCTTTGATCCCGCTGGATTTCGTCGTTGATCAATTGGAGCGCCGTGGTGAGTTCGCTTTGCTCCTCCCTGAGCCCGTGCACGGCGTGGGTCAACCGCTCATGATCCTGATTCGCCGCGCGGTTCTCATGCTCGAGCCGGACGCGTTCGATGTCGAGGCGATGAATCTCGCTACTAAGCAGAGTCTTTTGGGTCTCGGCGCGTTCGAGCTCCTGTTTGAGCTTGTCAGTTTCACGCTCTTCGAAGGGCAACTGAGCTTCCAATTGAGCAAGCACGCTGCCCAGCTCGCGAATCCGTCGCCGCTGGGTGAGAAAACTTCCCTCCAGAGAAGCGCCGCTGCCGCCGGTGACGATGCCCATGGGATCGATGACTTCGCCTTCGGGAGTGACCAACGTGCTATAGTAGCCGTTGCGGTTCCATAGCGCGATGCCGGCTTGTAGGTCGCGCACTACGACCACGTCGGACAGCAAATATTCAGCGACATCGCGGTAGCCCTCTTTCACTGAGATCATGTCGATCAGCGGTGCGATGACTTCCGCTTCGCCAAGCGGCAATTCTTTATGCTGCTTGCGCGTCATTTCGCGCGGGATGAAGCTACTACGGCCTGACGCTTCGCTTTTGAGATATTCGATCGCTTCAATGCCTTCTTCTTGACCTTTGACGATCACATACTGTAGCCGGTCGCCGAGAACCGCGGTGAGAGCCATCTCGTAAGTCTCGGGAGCCTCGATTACTTCGGCAACCAGGCCGTAGATGCCGTTGGGCGCGGCTTCTTGCTGTTTCTTCAGCATGATCGCGCGCACGCCTTCCTGATAGCCTTCGTAGTTGCGCTGCAAGTCTTCGAGAGAGATTAGCCGGGACTGGTTTTCATGGATGCGCGCCCTGAGGGTCGTGATGGTTTTTTCTTGGGCATCTCTGGCTTGACCCAACGACTGAAGCGAAGCGTTAAGCAGCGATACATCCAAGTTGCGCTCGCGCACGGTGTCGACGCAAAGAGCCAGCGCCGCGGAGCTCTCGCTTTGTTTGGTCTCGCAGGCGCTCAACGACGCGGTTGCCTGGCGGTAGTCCTCCTGGCAGCGATCGAGTTGCCGGCTGATTTCATCGTGGCGTTTTTCCTTGGCCAAGACATCATTCCTGAGATAGGCGATTTGGCTGGCACAATCGATCAACGCTTCCTTCTCGCGCTCGATACCGCTCTGGACGGCGCGCAGATCCGCCTGAAGAGTGCCGAGCAGGCTCTCCTTGTCGCGCAGAAAAGTTTCTTCGAACAATGACAACTGGATAAAGCTTTCTTGGGCTTTGCTGAGCTCTTCAATTTCCTGCCTGAGCAATTTGGACCGCTCGTCGAGGGTCAAAAGTGCCGCACGAGTTTCGCTCTCGGTCTGTTCGAGCTGAGCAAGATCCTTGCGGTAGAACTCGCACTTTTGTTCGTCGGACTGGATTTGCGTGCGGCGCTGATAGACATTTTCTTGCTGAAGGCCGATATCTTTATCCGCTTCCAGCAACGACAAGCGCACCGATTCATTCTCGGCTTCTTTGCCGTGCAACGCGGCGAAATACTCGGCGATTTGATTCTCCACCGCGGCGAGCTGTGCTTCCTGGCGCGTGATCTCTTGTTGAAAGCCGTCACGTTGCAACGCGCTAAAATCGAGATCCTTATCTTTTAGCTCCGACCGCAAGGCACGATAGCGCTCGGCTTTTTTGGCTTGCAGCTCCATCGAGCGGATCTGCCGCTCGATTTCGCGCACGATGTCGGTGACGCGCAGGAGATTTTGCTGGGTGCGTTCGAGTTTTCTTTCGGCGACGATCTTGCGGCTCTTGTACTTGCTGGTGCCCGCCGCTTCTTCGATCAAAGCGCGCCGCTCCTCGGGCTTTGAGTTGACCAGTTCGTCTACTTTGCCTTGTTCGACGATCGAATAGGCCTTACTGCCAACCCCGGTCCCTAAGAATAACTCGATGACGTCCTTCAATCGGCAGTCGACCTTGTTGATGGCGTATTCCGAATCGCCTGAACGAAAGAGCCTGCGAGTGACCATGATCTCGCTAAAATTATTGTATTCCGCCGGCCCCCGACCATCTTCGTTGTCGAAAATGATCGAAACCTCAGCCATACCGGTGGGCGGTAGGCTATCACTACCGGCGAAAACCACATCTTCCATCTGATGCCCGCGTAAATGGCGTGCGCTCTGCTCGCCCATGGCCCAACGCAGCGCGTCGACGATGTTAGACTTACCACATCCATTTGGGCCGACCACCGCAGTAATGCCCGGGTTCAATTCGACAACGGTCTTTTGGGCAAAAGACTTAAAACCAATCATTTCAAGGCGTTTTAGGCGCATAGGTAATTCTATTCCGGGAGTTTTTTGGCAATTTTTGGCTGTGAAATCTAACGGCAATATTTCACAGTGAGACGATGGTGTCAACAATTAATCACAAGATACAGGGGAGCCTTAAAAACTCACCACAAGATATGGGTTGAAATTATTACAAGAAACAATTACTGCAAACTAATAGCAACGTCTTTGATATGCTGGCAAATGTACAGCGACACTGCCATCGAAAAGAAGCTCGGCCAAACTCTTGCTAATTTTCGAGCAGCTCGGTGTTCCAGTAGGAAACATCGATGGTGTTGAGAAAGGGCATCCATTCCTTGTAGCGGGACATGCTAAAGGTCTCCTGCATGAATGGCGTCCACTGCGGCTTGAATGGCCTACGCACTAGCGGCATGTTAGCTTGGTGTGGAGTTCTGCCGCCTTTGCGGTGGTTGCACTCGTGACAGGAACAGACGACGTTCTCCCAAACCGAAGTGCCGCCTTGGGAGCGGGGCACGACGTGGTCGAGATTGAGTTCCTGACGCGGCAGGCGCTGGCCACAATACTGACAGGTGCATTTGTCGCGGGCGTAAATATTATAGCGGCTAAAACGGACTTGGCGTTTGGGGACGCGGTCATAGGTTACCAACAGAATCACCCTGGGAACACGAATGACTCGATTCACCATTCCAACCGTCTCGTCATGTGCGGCTATCGACAGATCGCTCCAGCTAACGAAATCGAAGGTCTGATATTGCTCGTTTACCGCTCTGGCAATGCCTTGATAGAGCAGCACAAAAGCACGCCGCACCGAAGTGACATGGATCGGCAAATAGGAACGATTGAGGATGAGAACCTTGGTGTTGAGAATTGTGAATGCGGTCGCGCTCGCGGGAAAACTCATAATCCGCTTTCTTGTCTGTAGGTGATGATTCTATGATCCGTCGGTATTCTGATCAAGGTACCCGGCACGGGCCTTATTGTCAATTATCGCTCCATGCGCTTTGCCCAGCCCACTTGCAGCCGTCAATGTTTTAATCTATAACCAGTCACAGTTCCATTAGTGGTCCCTTGGAGACCGCCGCTATCGTCTTGGCGATCCGCGTCACTTTATCCCTCCATCGTTCACTGAGTTAGTCATTCACAGATTCGCATGAAACAGGAAATTTTTATCAATTCGACGCCGCAAGAGAGCCGCATCGCGATCATCGAAGACGGCGTGCTCGCTGAGTTCCTTATCGAAAGAAAAGAGGAAATGGGCGTCGCGGGCAATATTTATAAAGGCAAGGTGGCGCGGGTGCTGCCAGGGATGCAAGCGGCATTCGTTGACATCGGTATGGAAAAGGCCGGGTTCCTTCACGCCTCGGACTTCTCCACCGAGCCGGAGGACGTGCAACTGAGCGGCGACGACGTTGAGTTTGAGGAAGCGCCGAAAGCACCGCCGTCGCGCCGCTTGCCGCTGGAAAAGCAGATTTCGCGTGGCGAAGAGATTCTCGTTCAAGTGGCCAAGGACCCATTGGGCACCAAGGGTGCCAGGGTAACGTCCCATGTGTCGCTGCCTGGCCGCTACATGGTTTTCATGCCCGGCACGAGGCATATCGGTATTTCCCGCCGCATTGAGAGCGACGAGGAGCGCAAGCGGCTCAAAGAGATCGCTCAGTCGCTGGGTACCGAAGCAGGCGGCTTCATCCTGCGCACCGCCTGCGAAGGTCTGAGCAAAAGGGAGATTCAGCGCGACCTCCACTTTCTCACTAAACTTTGGGCGCGTATTCAACAGAAGGCGGAAAGCGCCGGCGCGCCGGCGCTAATTCACCAGGATCTCGATTTAATCGCCCGCACGCTGCGTGATTTCTTCACCGCCGACACCGAACAGGTGGTGATCGATTCGCCCAAGGATCACCGCCGGGTGGTCGATTTCGTGCGCCACTTCATGTCCCGGCAAAAAGCCAAGATTGTGCTCTACAGCGACAAGGAGCCGCTGTTCGAGCAGCAAGCGATCGAAGAAAAGGTCGTCAAGGCGCTGGATCGGCGCGTCTGGCTGCGCTCCGGCGGTTACTTGATTATCGAAAGAACCGAGGCGCTGACGGCTGTCGATGTCAACACCGGCCGCTTTGTCGGCAAGCGCAATCAAGAAGAAACGATCCTAAAGACCAACATGGAGGCGGTGCAGGAAGTTGTCCGCCAACTCCGTCTGCGCAACGTCGGCGGCATCATCATCATCGATTTCATCGACATGGAAAAGGAAGGCAACCGGAGAAAAGTTTACGATGCGCTCAAAGAGGCGCTCAAGAAAGACAAGGCGCGCACCAATATTTTAAAAATTTCCGAACTCGGTTTAGTCGAGATGACACGCCAGCGCACCCGCGAAAGTCTGGAAAATCAGCTGTTGCGCTCTTGCCCGCACTGCGAAGGGCGCGGCCGGATCAAGTCCGCGCCGACCATCGCCTACGACGTGCTGCGCGCGATCAAGCGCCAGCATCCGAGCATCGACGGCGGCAAGAACATCGTCGTGCGCCTGCACCCGGACATCGCCAACTTTCTGTACGACGAGAAAAACAACAGCCTGGAAAACCTCGAGCGCGAGATCAACCACCGCATCATCATCAAAGCCAGCCAAGAGCTGCACCACGAGAAATACGAAATCACCGAGGCGTGAATATTCGGAGAATTAGCCGCACCCTTCGACCCTTCGGCCAGGCTCAGGACCGGCTAAGCTCAGGCCGATCGGGGCGCAAAGGGCGCAATAAATATTCTCTGGTCTCGTTGCGGTCAATTTTCATCGTTGAAGCTTCACGTCGACAGTCTCAATCTTCGGCCACGCGTGGGCAGTGGGGCCCCGCCTGAGTTTCTCCGATTGTAAACCTCCCCTTTGATTGGACGCTGCCGTAGAGCGCCTCGGTATCAGTCGGTGGATGATATCGGTTCTTAGTTGCAACGGCGGCGTTCATACCCACGGCTCCTGTCTGAGTTAAGATTCAGCTTTACCGTGGGCGCAATGTGCCGCGCCTTAATCTCACTCAGCTAGAGCAGCAGCAGTGTGGGTAAGTCTTGGCCAGCGGTGAAGGTGAAGATCATCGTAGAAATTCCCCGCCCGTATTTCTTTTTAAGCGCGTCGACTCGTGCCAGTATTCTTTTACTTTCGATCCGAACGGATGCCCCGTGCTCGGTGAGTTCGACGCCCCGGCGTCGTTTCTTAATCAAGGTCACGCGCAAATTTTCTTCGAACCGTTCAATCTGCTGCGATACCGCCGACTGGCTGACATGAAGCTCGCGCGCCGCGCGCGTGATGTTGAGGTACTTGGCGACGGCGATATAAACTTCAAATTGATACAAAGTCAGCATTGCTGTCCTCCCAAGCGTTTTGATGCGAGGTGGTGCGCCGCCAAGCACGGAGCCAAACCGTTCAGTAATCGGCGGCTGGCTGCAGAAATAGGGGCGAACGCATACTCGCTGCGGTGTAAAAGCAATCCCGATACCAGGGCGGTTTGGGGATTTAAAACGAAAGGCATCGATTAAAAACAACGAAAAAATAAACGGGAGTTCGGGCGCTTAAGAGGCCAAACGCGGTTAACGCGCAATCGGCTTCACCTCGGCAGGGCCAACGAGGTTACGACTGGCGCAACTTTGGTTTACACTCGCTGCAACCAGCGTTTACCCTACACGACTCAATCAAACCCACCCTGATAGTTCCTGATCTCGCACGTTAGCGGCAAGCAATCGCCAAAACACGCGGCGGTTTCCTTCGATCGCGCACGCTAAGATGGGTTGCGTTCCGTTCCCAGTTCGGAAGACGAATTCAAGTCGCTCCTCTCCCGTTAAAGTTTATCATTCCCCGAGTTTACTCGGCCCGAATCAGCTATGGAAAACGAGACATTAGAAAAATGTCATTACACAAGTGGATCGCGTTTGTTGTACAAGCTGCCACTAGATAAAAAGTCCAGTACCACAACACGCCATTCGTCTCATTTCCCCGACGGGAGGTCCTATGGCTCGATTATCACTCAAGCAGCTTCGAACGTTTGTGCCGATCGTTTTCGCTTTATAGTGCACGGTTCCATCGTATGTCCAACGGAACATCCGAGTTGATGGGCTTGCAGACAACCGAAACGGGGCAAGCGAATTTGCCGGATCTTCTTGTTGGCGGCGTTAGGAATCCGTCGGCGCGCGAAAATGATGGATTTAGTGGATAGTTTTTCTTGGCTGATCTTTCCGTCAGGCAGGACTCATTGGAGGTGACGATGAAAACGCCCAATGCGGTCATTCTTTTCACGGTCTCGCTGGTGTTGAGCCACTGCAGTTTCAGTCCCGCCATAAGCTTCGCTACGGACTATTATTTCCACACCACAACAACGTCAGACGAAATCAATAACAACGCACCCACTGCGACCACCGCCAAATTCAAAGACTCTCCCGCCATCAACCGAACGACCTACCAGCAAATCGGAATTTGGTCGGCAGCGCCTATGATTTCACCGATGCAGCTCGAGTCGTTGAGTAGTCTGGTGACCTGGATCGGACTCAAAAACAGTGACGACCAGGGTACCTATTTCGATCTCAAAGCCGAGATAAGAAAGAACGAAATCGTGATCGCCTCGGGAGAGATCAAGGGTATTCAAGGCGTCACGCGCAATCCGGGCCTCGCCAAAGAAGTGGCTGTAGCTTTCGGCGCGATGTCCACCAACCAGTTCGGCGCCGGCGATGTGTTATCGATCCGCATTCTCACCAAAGTGGCTGACAGCGGTGGGCACAACAATGCGGTCGGCTTGCGGTTGTACTACGACGCCGTCAGTCGTCCATCGAAGTTCAGCGCGACGTTCGGTGTGGCGTCGCCGAGCAAGTTGGGCATCACTTCGATAAACGGGGGAACAAACCCGGTTGCCGGAATGCCATTCTCGGTGACAGTAAAGTCCCAAGACGCGAACGGCGCTCCAACTAATGTGTCGAGCGCAACGGCGGTTAGTCTGTCGCTCAAGACGGGAACGGGAACGTTCGGAGGGGTGTTAACGGAGACGATCGCCACAGGGACCAACCAGGCAACGATCTTCGGCGTTACCTATACCAAAGTCGAAAGTGGTGTCGTGATCACAGCGACGCGCACGAGCGGGGAAATTCTAACGGCGGCTGACAGCGCGCCGTTTACAGTAAACCCGGGCACGGCTACTCAAGTCGCATTCGCAACCCAGCCGGGAAATAGCACGGCTGGGAATCCGCTTGCTGGGCCGCCAACCGTCATGGTTCAGGACAGTCTCGGTAACACTGTAACATCATCGACGGCATCGATCACGATCGCGCTTGGCACCAATCCGGGCGGTGGAATTCTCAGCGGAACAGCCACAAAGAATGCCGCTTCCGGAGTGGCCTCCTTTGGCGATCTTAAGGTTAACCAAGCTGGCACTGGCTATACGTTAACGGCAGTGGCAACAGGACTGACAGGTGCGACCAGCAGCTCTTTTAACATCACATCTGCAGCCGTTAGCTTGGCCGCGATCCCAACCTCGGTTCCAGTTGGTGATCCGTTCACGATTACGTGGGCGCAGATTCCCAATCCAACCAACAGAGATTGGATCGGTCTATATTCCGCAGGAGTCAGCGACGTCGGATACCTTGATTACCTATACGTGGGCTGCACACAGTCGCCCACCGTGCCAGCGGCATCGGGAGCCTGTTCATTTCCCATTCCAACATACAGGGTGCCGGGCAAATATGAATTTCGACTATTCTCGAACGACACATTCAATCGTCTTGCGACGAGTAATCTGGTTACACTTGCCCCGCCAAGCAATCTCAACAAGCTGGCTGTAACTGTCGGCCAAAATTTGACGGCGGGAACGCCCGGCTTCTCTATGACCGTGCGGTCGCTAACGCCTTCAGGGGCGCCTGCAAACGTATCAAGCGATACCGCGATCTCCGTGAGTCTTACGGCCGGCACTGGTGTGCTCAGCGGAATCCTTAACGGAACGATTTTAGCGGGGACGAGCCAGGTAGAGATCGGCTTGGCCACTTACAGCAAAGCGGAGAGCGGCGTAGTGGTTACCGCGGGTCGGACGAGCGGGGACGATCTAAGAGCGGCGGCCAGCCTTCCGTTCACGGTTTCCCCCGGAGCCGCGGCTAAGCTTGTCTTCACGACCCAGCCGGGCAACGCTACGGCAGGCAGCATGATTCCTGGTCCGCCGACGGTGACGGTGCAGGACAATGCCGGTAATACCCTCACATCTACGACCGCTCAGATCACACTCGCAATCGGCACCAATCCAGGTGGTGGAACACTTGATGACAACCTGACGGTGACGTTGGGGTCGAGCGTTTCCTTCCCGTCTCTCATCATCAATCAACCCGGCAACGGTTACACGCTAATAGCTTCCTCGGCAGGCCTTCAGAGTGCCACGAGCAATCCTTTCAACATCAGTTTGTCGGCGGGTGGAGGAATAATTTCCGGGGTCATCACGCGCGTCAGCAATGGAGCGACGATCTCGGGAGCTTTGGTGGAAGCGTACCAGGGTGATACGCTCAGGGGCACGGCAGTTACCGACTCTTCTGGCAATTACATAATTACCGGGCTTGCCACCGGCGGTTATACAGTCCGAGCGTCATTCACAGGCTTAGTGCCGCAGATCGCTAGAAACGTATCGGTGGCCGATGGCAGCACAATTCCAGTTAATCTAAGTCTCAACTTCGGTATTGCGGTTCAGTCGCCGATTGCCGGTGCCACAATAAATGGTTTTAACGTGATGGTGAGAGGTAATGTAGACACTACGCTCGCGCCGCAGGTCGGTGTCACCGTGAACGGTTATCTCGCGCTTATCGATGGTGATGAGTTCGCTACATTGGTGCCGGTGGATCTAACAGTGACGACGCTCACCGCGGTGGCAATGAATTTTGTCGGGACGACCCTCGCCTCAGATACGGTCCCAATTACCGTCGTGGCGCCCACCACCGATACGGTTGTTCACTTAATTCCGTCACCGCCCGGCGGCCTGGCCCCGCTTACCGTTGGCTTTTCTCTTTCAACGCTAGCTCCTGTGTCACAAATTGCGATAGACTTAGACGGCGACGGTGGAATTGATTTTCAAGGGACGAGTATGAGCGGCCAGCTATTCACCTACAACCAGCCTGGATTGTTTACGCCGACGGTGTGGATCACCGACAACGAGGGACAAACTCACACTGCGGTCACCTTTGTGCAGGTATTGGACCAAACCGTGCTCGATGCGCGATTGCAAGTGGTCTGGCAGGGATTTAAGAACGCGCTGCGCGCTGGAGATGTTAACCAGGCGGCTACGTTTCTTCATAGCGAAAGCCGCGCCGCGTACCAATCCAAATTGGCACTCTTTAACGCCACGACCCTCGCTAATATTGACCAATACATGACTTCAATTCAGCAGGTCGAAGTCGGCTTTGGCGGCGCACAATACGAGATGATTCGCAATCAGAGCGGGCAAGCGGTCTCTTTCTCTGTCTGGTTCCGCATTGATCAGGACGGTTTATGGCGGATCAGAAGGTTTTGAGCACAACGACCACGATTGGCAGGCACACAGCAACGGTTTCGTCCTGATTGTTGGTCTCGCATTCGTTTCGGCACAGGATGCCTCTGTCTGCCTTACCGTGTGGAACCGCCGATGGTTTGCGTGAGCGTTGAAGCGATAATATTTAGCGCGTGGTATGGGCGTTGAGAGAAAAAGCTGTAGCGCAACTCGGCCGCCGCCTGCGCCTGGAAATTGTCAGGAATGGAAGCTAGGCCGCGTTTAGCGGGAGATGAGTTATGCGAAACCAACCAATCGTGTTCTTGTTTCTACTACAGATGATTGTCGGAGTCGCTTCATGCGGCGCCGCCTCATCCCAAGCGAAGTACGGTCCATATCGGGGCCAGATCGTCGATGTGGAGACAAACAAACCGATCGCTGGTGCCGCGGTGATCGCGGTCTGGTGGGAGGCTGTTTTCAATCCGGTGCAGGGGAAGCAAGAGTTTTATGACGCCAAGGAAGCGGTAACAGACGCTGACGGACGGTTCGAGATTCAAAAATTGGATGTGCCTCTATGGAAGTTGGGTGTGCAACCAGGACAGATAACTTATTTCGCGCCAGGCTATATACCCGTTCAACGAGTCGTTACGCCGCCAAACGACGAGCCATTTGTTGCGCCTACGATTGTATTAATGAAGGAGCTGAAGACGCGCGAAGAACTCCTAAAGAAGCGAAGTTCCCGTCCAGGCGGCGTGCCACTTGAGAAAATGACGGAGATAACGAAAGCGATCAATATCGAGAGAAAAATGTTGGGTCTTACCCCACTACCAATCGTTTCTGAAGGAGGGAGAAAACCTTGAAACGGCATAAATTAAAATCTGTCAATTTTCTGTTTGCGCTTTTAGTCTTCTATCGAAGTCCCGCTATTGCTCTCAATGAGCCAACTCATCAAATTATCAATGAGGAAGCGACGAGACAATCTGGACTCGATCAAATACTCAGAGATCAAGTGCGGTTCGTCGAGGGAATTCAGCAATCCATTCAAGGTCGTAGAGTTTTTGAATGGATCGGCGAAGGTGGGATCCGAGAGGATGACGGTTTTCGTTATTTTAATCACTTCCATGATCCGCTACGCTCTTGGGGAACCGCAGGTTTGCCGCGCTTACTTGGCACTAATCCATCGTCCATTCGATGGATGCAGAACTTCAGTTCCGGATGGTCGTGGCAGAATGCGCGGGACTATTATTGGACAGCTCTAACCGCTACCACATCAAGCGCACGCGAAAAGGCTTTTGCTGACACCTTCCGTGCGCTCGGCCAGGTCATGCATCTTGTCGTCGACGCCTCCGTACCGGAACATGTGCGTAACGATATCCATCCTATTGAAGGGGCCTGCCGCATGATCGGCATCAGATGCTTAGGCAACTACGAGTATTGGGTCAGCGACAAACATGGCCTGTCAGGATCGACCGAGGAGACGGATTTCATGTCCACTTATCTAACAAGTCCCATCGGCTTTGCTCCGAGCATTCTCCAACAGCCGACTGACGATTCTGCGGCACCAGTGACGGTCGCTCGGCTCATCGACACCGATACATACACCGGCACGGAGAGCGGTCCGGGCGTGACGTTGAGCCCGGCCATCGGCATCGGCGAATTCGCCAATGCTAACTTCTTCAGTGAGGATACTATCGACGGTTCCTATCCTTTTCCCAACGTAAGCGCCCTCCAGCCGTCGCAGATCTCGGTGCCCGATACTGGAAAAGTGTTTAGATACTATAAAAAAGGGATGAACGACGGGATTCCGAACGACTTTGCCGCTACGGAATGCGTTCTCGATCAAGCGGCCAGGGATCAAGGCGCCTATAGTGGCCCGACTTATTTCTGTGTGGACGAAGCGGTCTGGTCTCGAACCGCGCAGGAAATGCTCCCGCGGGCAGTCGGTTATGCCAGGGGCGTATTGGATTATTTTTTTCGGGGAAAGGTTAACTCGACTTTTCTATCGCCCAGTTTTACTTGGGTTGAATGGGGAACGCAGTCCAACTCGATTCGCGTCGACAACGTTAACGTGACAGTCGATGGAACAAACGAGACGGGTCAGGGCACCATGCGCTTAGTTCTGCTTTTTCGCGGCACCGATTCAATGGAAACTTTTCCCCCTGTCATTGTCTCTGAACCGGTCTCGGTCAGCGCCGGTGCTGCGCAAACAGTGGTTTTCCCTTTTAGCTCGTTGCCATACCCAGCGACGCATCCGCCGGTATTTGGAACCTACTCGGCAATGTACTGGGGCATATTGGTTTATAAAGGCTCCCTCGGCCAGGAATCTGAGGCAATTGTTGCCGATGGCTCTTGCATTAATCCCGACGGTTCGAGATTTGCTCGGAGGTACGACTTTCAGCACGCGATCGGCATAACATTAACCTCCGGCGATTGGAATGAAAGCGCGTATTTTGAAGGATGCTAACGGCGACTTTACCCTAGGTGTCGTTGTCCAAATGGCGGCGTAACATCTTGAATCAGGAATCAGTGGGAATTAGCGGAATCAAGGAATCAGTCAGAATCAGAGTCAGACATCTAATTATTTAATTCTTGCCCCGCTCTTCGATTTTGTTTTATCGGCACGGTTATGGGACGAAGACCGCGCGTGCATTTCCCCGGTGCGCTATACCACGTGATCGTCCGCGGCAATCAGCGCCAAGCGACATTTCGCTCCGACGCGGATCGGCGCCGCTACTTAGACCTGCTCCAACAGTACCGCACGCGCTATAATTTTCACCTTTACGCGTACGTCTTGATGAGCAATCACGTTCACCTGCTGTTGGAGGTTGGCGAGACGCCGCTCGCCAAGGCGATGCAAGGGTTGCAGCAAAGCTACACGCTTTACTTCAATCGCAAGTACAAGCTTGTCGGCCATCTGTTTCAGGGCCGCTACAAGGATATACTCTGCGATCGGGACGGGTATTTGTTGGAGTTGGTCCGTTACATTCACTTGAATCCGGTCCGGTCAAAGACCGTCGATACCCCAGGCAACTACGCGTGGAGTAGCCACCGCGCTTATGTCAGCGCAGGCAATAATGAAAACGTGGAGTGTGATTGGATCTTGAAACAGTTTTCGCCACAGCCCGCTCAGGCGCGCAAACTCTTCGACCGGTTTGTCCTGGACGGCACCGGTATGGGACACCGTGAAGAATTCTATGCAGTCAAAGAACAGCGCTATTTGGGCGATGAAGAGTTTTTGGACCGTGTCGACAGAAAAATCAACACGGAGCCGTCCCGTCCACGACCAATCGGTCTCGCCGAGATCGAGGCCGCGGTGTGTCGTCATTTTGAGTTATCCGTCAATCTTCTACGGTCGCGCAGTAAGGAACGACGAGGGTCCTTCGGGCGCTTGCTGGTGGCCTGGATGGCACAGGAACTGAGTGGCACCGCGCTTAATCAGGTGGCCCAACGTTACAATCGTGATCAGGTCACTTTTAGTCTCGGACTGAAAGTCTTAAGGCAAAAGATCGGTCAGGAACCCGGACTCCGAAGGGACGTCGAGAAATTGTTAAGTGAACTGCGCACGGAGCAAAAGCCTGAAAGGCAAAGTGGCGAGAGCAATCAGAAGTAAATAATCAAATGTCTGACACCATTTACCATATATTTGAGCAGCTCAAGCGCTTTCCGTTTAGCTCATTTGCGAGGTTGGAAAATCCGGTGAGGTTTCCTCCTGGTTTTGCCAGGCTGGCCACCTGACCGTCTCCGATTGGATCGTTGGCATTGGTGAAGATAATGGGGATAGTTTTGGTCGCGTTCTTCGCGGCATTGATGGCGTTGGAGGTATCAACGACCATTATATCGACCTTCAGGCGGATCAACTCGTCGACGCGCGCGGCGAGAGTTTCTGGTATCCCTTCCGCGTAGCGGTACTCGATTAGGATATTCTTGCCTTCAACATAACCAAGTTTGCGAAGCCCCTGCAGCAACATTTTGATGCGGGACGCAGCGACGGAAGGTGAACTAGTTATCAGAACTCCGATTAGTGGGACTTTCGTCGATTGTTGCGCCTCGGCTATCACGTCACTGAGAAGCAGTATTACGGCGATCAAAATTACTAGCGGATTCGCTTTCTTCATTGCCGTTTCGGTTGCGCTCAGGATAAACCGCTTTGGACCATTGTAAGTCCGATTCCCTTCACTTTACTTTTTTACTTTTGCCTCACTTGATCACCCGATCCGCCTTCATCAACGTCCACTGCGGAATCGTGAGGCCGATCTGCTTGGCGGACTTGAGATTGATGACAAACTCAAATTTCATCGGCTGCTCGACTGGAATGTCGGCGGGCTTGGTGCCCTTCAGGATCTTGTCCACAAAGTCAGCGGCGCGCCGCCAAGAGACCTTTTGGTTCGGCGCGTAGCTCATCAAGCCGCCAGCCTCGACAAACTCACTGTATGGGTACATCGCCGGCAATCGGTTCTTTGCCGCGAAGTCCAACACTTGCCGTTGCTGATTAGTTATAAGGGGATTTGGGTTCATAATGAGCGCCTGGGCGCGTTCCCTTTTCACTCGTGCAAATGCGCTCTCAAAATCGTTAAGGCTGCGCACCTCAATCGATTGCAGTTTTAGTCCCAACGCTTTGGCCGCAGTCTCCAGCTCTGTAACAGCCTCGTTTCCTCTCGGGCCACCCGGAAACCGGAGGCGGGCCACTCGGGCAACCTTGGGGGAAGGCTTCCTTGAGCAGTTCCAATCGTTTGCCACTTAGATCTGGCGTCATGTCGCTCAGTCCAGTGATATTCCCTCCTGGTCGCGCCAGGCTTGAGACAATCCCACTTCCTACTGGATCGCCGGTAAAGGCGAATACGATAGGTATTGTCGCGTTCACTTTCTTAGCAGCTAAAATACCCGGTGCGCCTGAGGTGACAATGATGTCAACTTTGAGACGATCCAGCTCCGATGCGAGGTCAGGTAGCCGTTCGAGTTTCCCTTCTGCATATCGGTACTCAATGACAATGTTTTTTCCGTCGACATAGCCAAGCTCGCGCAGCCGTTGGCGAAAGGCTTCGACCCGGTCCGGATTTACGGACGCTGAGGCGGCGATCAGAATTCCTATTCGGGGAATTCCTGCCGGCTGCTGTGCCTTGGCGATCATCACGATGAGGAGCAGAGCCACAGCGATGAGTATCGACTTCATGGCCGCTAAATATCACAGGAGCGGGAGCCAAGAAAAGGACGATTTGACGCACCGGCGCTCGCTGCGATATAGCGCCCTCCTTGGTCGGTCGCCTGGCGCTTTTAACGGAGAATGACTTTGGGGTATAGAGCTCCCAGGCCGTCGCACCAAGAAATTGCGAGCAAGCGGCAATCATGTACATCGAGGTATGCTCCCACTGTACGCAGGACTTGTGACAGAGCATGCGGGTCGGGCGGGTTACCTTCAGCGTCCGTCTGCAGTGCCTGACCTTTCCGTTCTAGTAACTCGATGTCTCTGGGGGTGAAACGGAGCCCGGCGAAGTGAAAGGGGCGTAACGGCGATTTCTTCTTGGTACGCTTACGGACATGACTCAAAAATGATTTTTTAAGGTTCGACTTGACCGCGGCCGCCGTCTTACGCTTTTTAGATTCGCCGCGGACGATATAGTGATTCTCTATCACGTCTAAATAGAACGAATTTACTTCCAGAGTTTCGAGTCCCTGACCTACTGCTCGAAGGATGTTTTGATAATTCGGCATAGCCTTAGACTTCATCTAATAGCCGTCAGACAAGTAAGAGCAAATTTTGCGCCGTGCATCAGTCCCACGATTGCTTCCTAAACTTCGACCCCTGCCAAGCGCAAAGTTTATGAGCCTCCTCACCGAACAGATATGTAATTTCCTCACAAGTTGACCACTGCTGCTCGCTGCCATAGAGCGCCACTATGGCCCGCTAGATCGCAGCGACCGAGGGGCGTCGAATCGTCCTTTTCTTGGCGAAGGGTGGTTATGGGTTGTTTCAAAACTGCCGCGGCGCCATGTCAATAGGAATCCTGAAAGACGGTTATTAACTATTGCCGGAATCGATCTTGCGTTGACGCTCCAGGAGGTGCTGCAGGAGTTCAATAGCTCTAACTCGGCACTTACAACATGCCAAGATAGACAACGATACCCGACGACACTCCCCACAATTCGGGTGTCGACAAAGCAAACAAATAGTTCTGACAAATGGCAAGTCTAACGAATTGACCACTCGGGCCTCGCTTTTTTCAAATTCATTACTCTTGGGCGCCACCGGATGAGAAATGCAAGCCCAAGCAGAATGCTTGCCACTTTGGGGTAACTCTTTTTTCCTAAATTAGCTCAACAACGCGCACACCATTTTCAATTAGACGAGCAATCTTCAAATTTCCAATCTAGCGATTTAAAAGAGTCGAATCGGAGAAAGCGAAAACAGTCGATCCGGGTGAACTGTGCCGCCGTGTGCGTGGCACAGCCGACGTTTTTGACACACATTTCAGAGATCGATCGCATTGTCTGTAATTCGCAACGTAGAAACTACGCGCGGTTTTCCCCCGCCGTGTATTTTCTTCCATGAGCCTCGGAAACAACACCAAAGGTTATACCTGAAATATCGAAAAATTACCTTTTCTCGACCTGGTACAGTTGTTGCCTAACTATTCGGCGTTGATGCTATGAACTGATTACCCCACGTGGTCACCATGGGTGTCAGGGAGCAAATGGTGAAACCGGCAACAGTCGCAGTTCCCACTTTGTCCCCACAGGCCGTAGTCTTTAACCGGGTAATCAGTTGCCAGTCTGCAGAATAGCATCGACGGTAGCAAAACTTGGCCGGATCGGGTTTTAGAAGGAAAGGTTAAGACGGCGGAAGTAGCAGGCGGTAATTTTTTGTTCAGGTGGTTAACATGCAGCAAAACTCGACGGGATCGTTTTTTTTGGTTGGACTTATTTTACTTCATTTGAATGGCTGCGCTGCTCCTGTGGCTCTAACTCTTTTAGGCGTCGGTGCCGGCGTAACCACGGGTACTGCGGTTTCGTACACTATGGACGGCATCGCCTACCGAACTTTTACAGCGCCTCTTGCGCAAGTGGAGCGGGCCACTCTCACGGCGCTAAATGATATGGGCATGGAAGTCGATGGCGCAGAGAAGACTGACGAGGGGAAAGCGATAAAGGCCAAGGGCGCCGACCGTCAGATCGAGATCGAACTGCAGGCAATAAGCTCCAAGACGACCCGAATCCGCACGGTTGCCAAGCAGGGGTGGTTTTTCAAAGACCGAGCGACCGCTACGGAAATCATTTTACAGACCGAAAGAATTCTTGGGAAAGCGTAAAGTCAAAAGGAGGCTATTATGAAAAACGTTTCGCACTTTTTTTCGATTGCCGTTTCGCTATTGATCATGGCGGCGGCTCCGGCACCGAGCTTTGCTCAAACAACTTCTGCGAGTAGCACGCCGGCGACCAACATCAGCAAGGACTACAGCTACTTCCTCGGAAAAGTTAACTCTCAGCAGGTCGTGAACGACCTTAGAAACGGACAGTGGACCACCACCGTTACAGATCCCAACACAAAAGTGACAACGACAACCACCGAGGCACTTCCAACCGGTAAAATGGGATTCGGAAATGTGAAGATTTCCTTGGCTCTGGCCCAGGAGAGCCTAAGTCAGCAAGGCATCACGCAGCCGACATCGGAGCAGCTTCACACGGCGCTGGTGGGCGACTCCACGACCAGTGGCATTCTCCAAATGCGCGCCGACGGGATGGGCTGGGGGCAAATTGCGCAAAAGTATGATGTCAAACTCGGTCAGCTCATGAGCGGCAAGCAGCCTGCCTCGACCGCGACTACCACTACGACGAGCACCAGTACGACCAGCAAAGGTATCGCTACTGCCAATGGAAAGTCGTCGGCTACCGTCACGGGTAAGGGAAATGGCAAGGCTTTTTCAGGAAGCGAATCTCAGGAAGGCGGAATTGTCAGCGCCTCGGGCCGAACCTCCGGTACATCCTCTGGTTCCGTGAGCCAGGGTGGGCGCGGCATTGTGAGCGGGTCCGGTCGATCCATGGGTCATACGAGCGGCATAGTTACTGGCGCCGGCGGTGGAAATCAATATGGTGCATCGGGAGGCGGTCGCGGTAATGCCGGAGGATCTGGCAGGGGCTCCAAGTAACCGATCAAACATTTAGTCGAAAGAGAAAAAACTTATGAATGCTACTTTCATAAAGTTATCCGCCCTGGCGATTGCGTTCAGCACGAGCGTGGCGATTCCCGCCGCTTACTCACAAGGAAAGGGTAAAGCAAAGGGCAAACAGAAAATTGAGGCAAAAGAGCAACATGGCCGTGAGGCCGGCGAACTTCCCTTTGGGCTCGAACAGGTCTCCGAAAAGAAGGGAAATCTTCCTTCGGGACTGCAGAAAAAGAAAGACGAAAATGAGTCACTAACTCGGGGCCTTGACCAGGGCGGCAAAAAACTAACCTCGACCAGCAAAAGACAGAAGAGCTCAAAATAAGAGTAACTACCCCGCTGCAGTAATCTAGAACTCGTGGCGGGACTTACTGGAGTAGCCTCTCAAAGGTCGAATAGGAATCATGAGCATAATTGAAAGGCGGCGAGGTCGCCGACAACTATCATCACCGCGAAGACCACAATTGATAAGAGAGACGCATTCTTCATTGCGCACCTCGTTGTTGAGGCTATACCGCACGCGGTAATTGCCAAACGATTACTTACGGAATCAGTGTAAGACATTTAATGATTTAATTCTTGCCTCACGCTTCGATTTTGTACAGGGAAAGATGTTAGACTTTTATTTCCATACTTTCTTCTAGGATAATCGTGATATAAAAGTCTATCTGCTAATATTACTGTGTTATAAATAAAATGATTTTTTGTTATGGTAGTTTATGGGGGGAGAACGACCATGGCAAAGCTGGCCGATTACCAACGGTACATGAAGTATCTGTGCGAAGCATTGGGCCACCAGGAC
>Ga0208454_1000239_pt1 | contig 37922 bp, 30 predicted proteins | sample EasRivMeERMZT100_FD_187530 | JGI IMG/M metagenome (GOLD analysis project Ga0208454, IMG submission 187530) | Soil microbial communities from meander-bound floodplain in the East River, Colorado, USA - East River MetaG ERMZT100 (SPAdes) (version 2) | ecosystem: Environmental > Terrestrial > Soil...
CAGCGTGCGTGCCGATCGGGGCGCCAGCGTCGAGTCACGAAGCGAACGGAAAACCCTTGCGAATAACGCGCAACTACGGTTGGACGGCAGGACGGCCAGAACCGGTCGCCTGAGCACGCCAGGGTCGAGCGGACGCCTATGAATGGGTTCCGCCAGTAGGACCGGATTGGCCCCGATAATCGGTCGACGACGCGCTTGCCGACGGATGCTGCGGCGACCTCGGCACGTGTCTCCCTGAAACGTGTCGACTGACATTAGTCGCGCAGTCGCGGTGTATCATCGACAGAGACCGGTAGAGATGGGCGTGGCCATTGCACTCGCGCATGAATCGACGACGGTTTGCAGACCTGCGCTTCGCCATCGGCACTTCGGTGGCCGTTGCTTGTGCCGCGTGCCAGCACGTACCGCCGGCGCCGCTCGATGCGGTCGCGAACGGTGAGCGCATCGCCGCGCGCTCCCTCGACGCTCCCGCCGTGCACGCTGCGCTCGCGCGTCACGAAGTGCCGCTTACGGCGGCGAATTCTTGGTCGCTCGACCAGCTCACGCTCGCGGCGTGGACGCTGCGCACCGATCTCGCGGTCGCGCGCTCCGAGGTCGATGCGGCGCGCGCCGCAAGCGGCTTCGACGGCCAGCGACGGAATCCCACGGTCTCGACGACCACGGAGAAAGTGATCGATCCCGACGTCTCCGATCCGTGGGTGATCGGCGCAGCGCTCGCGCTCACGTTCGAGACCGGCGGCAAGCGCGAGATTCGTGAGCAGCGCGCGCTGGCGCGCGAGCAGGCGCTCGAGTGGCGATTTGGCGAGGCGCTTTGGGCCGCACGCGCCGAGGTTCGCGCTGCGTGGCTCGACTTAGCGCTCGCGCACGAGCTGGTCGCACTCGACGGCGAGGAAGCACGGCTCACGCGCGCCTTTCTCTCGTGGGTGGAGACACGGCTCGCGTTCGGCGCGGCGACGACACCGGAGCGGCTCGCAGCCGTGCAAGCGGTCAACGAAAGCGAGAGCCGCCGCGAGCTCGACAGCGCGGCGGCCACGAAGGCTGCCGCGACGCTCGCCGCCGCGATCGGCGTGGCCCCGCGAGAGCTCGAGAAATCGCCGCCGGCGCTGCCGCCGTTCGCGAATCTGCCGACTATCGCGGCTGAAGACGTGAACCGCGCGCGCGACCTCGCCCTCGTCAATCGCCTCGACGTGCGACGCGCGCTCGCGGAGTACGAGATCGCCGAGCAGGACCTGCAGGCGGCCGTCGCGTCGCAGTATCCCGATATCACGCTCGCACCGGGGTACTTGGTCGACCAGGTCGATCACAAGATCACGCTGGGCCTCGATCTGCCCGTGCCGCTGTTTCACAACGCCAGCGCCGCGATCGCGCAAGCGATCGCGGCGCGCGCCCTTTCAGCGGCGAAGTTCGATGACGTGCAATCGACCGCGCTCGCTGCCATCGACATCGGCTTTTCGCAGTATCAGTCGTCGCGCAGCGCGCTCGCTGCGGCCGAGCAAGCCGAACGCGATGCCACCGACGCCGTCGCCTCACTCGAGCAACAACGGGCGGCCGGCGGCGCGAATCGCGGCGAGGTGTTGGCCGGGCAACTCGCCCTCGCCGGGCTCAAGCGCAACGCGCTTGCTGCGCGTCGCGCCGTGCTCGATGCCGTGACGGCGCTCGAGAACGGCGTCGAGCGCCCGCTGTTTCCGCCTTCGGTCATCGAGCCCGCGGGTGTCATGGACGAGCTGCTCGTGGGGTCGGCGCAATGACGGCGCGCGGCGGTCGCCGCGCGACGTGCGTGCTCCTCTTGCTGTCGCTAGGGGCCTGCGATCGCGAGTCGCCGCAGGACGAAGCTCCGGCCGACGGCGCCGAGCACGGCGAAGCCCCGCTCGGTGTTGCGTTGAGCGCCGCGGAGCGGGAGAAGCTCGGCGTCGCGCTCGGCGAAATCGAGAGCGCGGAGCTCCAACCGAACATCGACGGGCCGGCCTACGTCGTCGATGCCCAGACGGTGGTCGCCGCGATGGCCGAGCTCGGCAAAACCGAAGCGGACGCACGCACGAGCCAAACAGCGCTCAAACGGGCACGCGACCTATTCAACAGTGATACGGCAGTTTCCGCGGAAACTCTCGAGGCGGCCGAGCGGCAAGCGGCCGCCGACGACGCGCAGCTGCGCGTGGCCCGCGCGCGCGCCACGTTGGCGTTCGGCGCGCGAGCCCCGTGGCTCGACCCCGCGCGCCGCGAGCCCCTGCTCGCGGCGTTGTCCGCGGGTGCCACGCTGCTGGTGAGCGCGAGCTTCCCGTCCGGTCTCGCCGGCGCGCAACCGACCGGCCTCGCGCTGCGCAGAGTCGGCGCCGCGGACACCGCGAGCTGGGTCGCCACGGAGACCTGGGCCGGCCCCGCCGATCCGCGCGTGCCGGGACCGACCGTGCTCGCGCTGCTCACCTCACCGTCCGATCTCGGCTACGGCGAGCGCCTCACCGCCAGCGTGGCGATCGGTGCGACGTCGGCCGGCGCGGTCGTGCCGCTGACCGCCGTAGTGCTCGCGGGCGGCGAAGCGTGGTGCTACGTGCAGACCCAGAACCAGGAGCTCGTGCGCCGGCGCGTGGATCTCGGCCGGCCGCTTCCACGGGGCTACTTCCAGGCGAACGGCTTCACGGCGGGGGAGCGCGTCGTCGTGGCGGGCGCCGGCCTGTTGCTCGCGCGCGAGCTCGGCGGCGGCGCCGAGGAAGACTGACCGCAAGATGTTCGGGCTCATTTCCTGGTGCGTACGACGTCGGGGCATCGTGGCGATTCTGGCGGTCGCGTTTCTCGTGCTCGGCTCCTGGCAGGCGTGGCAAACACCGATCGACGTGTTCCCGGAATTCGTGCCCGCGCAAGTGTCGATTCAAACCGAGGCACCCGGGCTCACGCCCGATCAAGTCGAGACGCTGATCACGCGGCCAATCGAGGCGGCGGTGAACGGCGCTCCGGGGCTTGCGGCGTTGCGCTCTGAATCAATCCCGGGCCTGTCGGTCGTGTCGCTCGACTTTCGCTCCGGGGCGGATCCCCGACGCGCACATCAGGACGTGGCCGAGCGGCTCGCGAGCGTCACCACGCTGTTGCCGGCGGATACTGCGCCGCCGAAGCTCTCGCCGCTCACATCGAGCACGATGGACGTGCTCAAGATCGGGCTCGTGTCCGACCGGCTCGACGGCTTCGCCTTGCGCGATCTCGCGGACTGGAGCTTGAAGCCGCAGCTGCTCGCCGTGCCCGGCGTCGCGCGCGTCAACGTGTACGGCGGCGACGTGCGTCAGCTCCAGATCGCGCCGGATCTCGCGAAGCTCGAGGCCTATGGTCTCGACGCCAACGACCTCGCCGAGGCCGCGCGCGCCGCCCTCGCCTTGCGCGGCGCCGGGTTCATCGATCTCGCGGCGCAACGCGTGCTGATCGAGTCGCCGGTGCCGTCGCCGGATCCGGCGACGCTCGCGGCCGCCGTGGTTACCGTGCGCAACGGCGTACCGCTCACGATCGGCGACCTCGCGCACGTCGAAACGGGCGCCGCTCTGCGCGCCGGCGACGCAGTCGTGCAAGGCCGCGACGGCGTGCTGCTCACGCTCTCGAGCCAGTTCGGCGCAAACACCATGGACGTGACGCGTGGGCTCGACGCGGCACTGGCGGATATCGTGCCGCAGCTGACGGCCGACGGCATTACCGTATATCCGGCGGTGCACCGGCCGGCGAACTTCATCGTGCGCGCGCTCGACAACCTGCACGACGGGCTCATTGTCGCGGTTGCGCTCGTGCTCGTCATTCTATTCGCGTTTCTCCGCGACGTGCGCGCGGCGCTGATCTCGTTCCTGACCATTCCTTTGTCGCTCATTGCAGCGACGCTCGTGCTCGGCTACTTCGGCTTTACGCTGAACACGATGACGCTGGGCGGCTTTGCGGTGGCGATCGGCGTACTCGTCGACGACGCGATCATCGACATCGAGAACATCCTGCGGCGGCTGCGCGAGAACGCCGCGCTCGCGAGTCCGTTGCCACGGCTAGAGGTCGTGTGCGACGCATCGCTCGAGATCCGCTCGCCCGTGGTGTTCGCGACGCTCGCGGTCGTCGTGCTGTTCGTGCCCGTGTACTTCATCTCGGGCGTGCAAGGCCTGTTCATCGGGCCGCTGGCGCTGGCGTTCATTGCCGCCGTGCTCGCGTCGCTCGTCGTCGCGCTGACGGTGACGCCGGCGCTCGCCGCGCTGTTGCTCGCGTCGCGCAAGGTCCATACGGAACCCGCATGGGTCGCTGCGCTCAAGCGCGCGCAAGCACACGCCGTGGTCTGGATCAGCGAGCGTTTCGCTTTGGTTACGGCCCTGCTCCTGGTCGCCATCGCGGCGACGCTGCTGTGGTTGCCGTCGCTCGGCGGACAGTTCATGCCCGACTTCGAGGAAGGGCATTTCGTGGTGCAGGCGAGCAGCGCACTGCCTGGCACATCGTTCGAGGAGATGCTCGGCATCGGCCGGCGGATCAGCGCGGAGCTCTTAGCACTGCCTTACGTCGCAACCGTCGCGCAGCAGGTCGGCCGGGCTGAGCTCGGCGAGGACACCTGGGGCCCGAACCGCAGCGAGTTTCACGTCGAGCTCGAAGCCGAGCCCGGGATCGACCAGAGCGCGGCGCAAACGGCGATCCGCGACATCGTCGAGAGTTATCCGGGTCTGCGCACCGAGGTCGTCACGTTCCTCGGCGACCGGTTCAGCGAGAGCTTGACCGGCGAGACCGCGGCCGTCGTCGTCAACGTGTTCGGCGAAGACTTGGACGTGCTCGATCGCACCGGCGCGCGTATCGCCGCCGCCCTCGGCGCCGTGCCGGGCGTCGTCGATTTGCAGTACGAACGCCAGAGCTCGACACCCGAGCTTCTCGTGCGGCCGCGGCCCGAAGCGCTTGCCGCCTACGGGCTCACGCGACGAGATTTGCTCGACGTGCTGCAGACCGCCTTCGCCGGGCTCAAGGTGGGTCAAACGTTCGCGGGCGCGCGTGCCGTCGACGTGGTCGTGATCCTTCCAGAGGCCATGCGTAATCGGGTCGAGACGATCGGCCGGCTCGTCGTGCAGAGCCCGTTCGGCCCGGTGCGCGTCGCGCAGCTCGCGGACGTGGCGCCCGCCGTCGGCCGCTCGCAGGTGCGCCACCTCGACGGGCAACGCCGCGTCACGGTGACGTTCAACGTCGAGGGCCGAGACCTGCAGGGAACCGTCGCCGACGCGCGTGCGCGTATCGCCGCACTGGAGCCGTTGCCGGCCGGCCTATTCGTGCGCTTTGCGGGCGAAGCCGAAGCCGAGCGGCAGGCGCGCCTCGAGATCGTGCTGTACGCCGCGTTCGCGCTCGTCGCCGTCGTGCTGCTCCTGTTCCTCTGCTTTCGTCGGCACGCGTATCCGTGGCTGGTGGTCGCGAATCTGCCGTTCAGCCTGCTCGGCAGCATCGCCGCGGTCGGCATCACGGGCATCGGCTTGTCGCTCGGCACGCTCGTCGGGCTCGTGACCGTGTTCGGCGTGAGCTCACGAAACGCCATCTTGCTGCTCGCGCACTATGAGCACTTGCTGGACGTCGACCGCCTGCCTTGGAACCGCGCCACCGCGTTGCGCGGCGCAGCGGAGCGGCTCGTGCCGATTCTCATGACGGCGCTGGTCACCGCGCTCGGCTTAGCACCGCTCGCGTTCGGGCTCGGTCGGGCTGGTTACGAGATCGAGGCGCCGATGGCGATCACCGTGCTCGGCGGGCTCGTGACGTCCACGCTGCTGAATCTGCTCGTGTTGCTGGCTCTCGTGGAGCGCGTGGGGGCCGGGGCTGCTGAGGACCCCGGGCCGGGTCCGCAGGCGCCGCCGAGCGCGGTCGGCGCTCACAGTTGACACCAGCACTCCGAGGTGGATAGTTGAACGTCACACTGCCATCGGGCAGCGGCGGATCCATTGGGGGAGAACAACGTATGGCGATCTTTCGACGCACCGTCGCGTGCTTCGCGACACTGGTGGCGATTGGCGGCTCTGAGGCTTACGCGCAAGCGCCAACCGTGGCGATCGACAACGACGACATCGGCGGTGTCGTGCTCGGGCCAAGCGGCCCCGAGGCGGGTGTTTGGGTCATCGCCGAGACGGAGGATTTCGCCACGCGCTACGCGAAGATCGTCGTCACCGACGACGCCGGACGTTTCGTCGTGCCCGATCTGCCGCCGGCCGACTATCAAGTCTGGGTGCGCGGTTACGGCCTCGTCGACTCGGGCAAAACCGCGGCTCGCCCGGGCAGCACGCTGACGCTCACGGGACACGCCGCCCCCTCTCCGGCCGCGGCCGCGATCGTCTACCCGGCCATCTATTGGTACTCGATGATGAAGGTGCCGACGGCGAGCGAGGTCAGCGCCCTGCCCGGCGGCGTCAACCAATACCTCGCCTCGGTCAAGAACCTCTCCTGCATCGGCTGCCATCAGATCGGTCAGCTCGCGACACGCCGGCTGCCGCCGGCTTTCGAGAGCCTGCCGAGCCATCACGAAGCGTGGGTGCGACGCATTCAATCGGGACAAGCCGGCAGCCAAATGCTGGCTTCGGCCATGAACCAGCTCGGCGGCGTACCGCCCAAGTACCTCGGCGACTGGACCGAGCGCGTCGCACGCGGTGAATTGCCGCAAGCCACTCCGCAGCGGCCTCGCGGGCTCGAGCGCAACATCGTTGCCACCGTCCGCGACTGGTCGACCGACAAGGCCTACATGCACGACCTCTCCGGGACGGACCGTCGCAAACCCACGGTCAACGGTTACGGCAAACTCTACGGCGCACCGGAGCTCAGCACCGACGAATTCCCCATTCTCGACCCGAAAACCAACACGGCGACCTCACTGCACGCGCCCGTGCGCGACGCCAGCACGCCGAGCACACACGAGACTCCGGCAACACAGCCGTCCGCTTACTGGGGCAGCGAGGCGATCTGGGACAGCAAAGCGAACGCGCACAATCCGATGCTGGATGCGCAGGGCCGCGTTTGGTACACGGCCGTCGTTCGCGCCCCGGACAACGCGCCGGCGTACTGCAAGGCGGACTCGGATCACCCGTCGGGGAAATTGTTTCCGTTGCCGCGCTCGGGCCGGCAGCTCTCCATGTACGATCCGAAGACGGAGAAGTACACGTTCGTCGACACGTGTTACTCCACGCATCACCTGCAGTTTGCCGAGGACGCGAACGACACGCTCTGGACCAGCGGCGGCGGCCCCGTCGTGGGCTGGTTGAACACCAAGATGTTCCTCGAGACCGGCGACGCTGCGCGTTCTCAGGGTTGGACGGCGCTCGTGCTCGACACGAACGGCAACGGCAAGCGCGACGCCTACGTGGAGCCGGACCAAGCCGTCGACCCCACGAAGGACAAGCGCGTCAACAGCGGCTTTTACGCCGTGATGCCTAACCCGGCCGACGGCTCGATCTGGGGCTCGACGATCGGCTTCCCGGGCGCCGTGGTGCGCTTGAATCCGGGTGCCAATCCGCCGGCCACGGCGTTAGCCGAGGTCTTCAACGTGCCACTGCCGGGCTTCGGCGCGCGCGGCGCCGACATCGACCGCAACGGCGTGGTCTGGGTGTCACTGGGCAGCGGCCACCTGGGCGCCTTCGATCGGCGCAAGTGCAAGGGCCCGTTGAACGGCCCCACGGCCACGGGCGATCACTGCCCCGAAGGCTGGACGTTCCACCGCTATCCCGGCCCGGGCTTCGTCGGCGCGCCGGAGCAAAGCGCCGAGTCGAGCTATTACAGCTGGGTCGACCAGCACAACACGTCGGGTCTCGGCGCCAACACGCCGATGTCGACGGCCAATCTCTTCGACGGTGTCCACGCGCTCGTCAACAACGAGTTCGTGACGCTGCGCATTCCCTACCCGCTCGGCTTCTACTCGAAGGGCTTCGAAGGCCGCATCGACGATCCGAACGCCGGCTGGAAGGGCCGCGGGCTCTGGGTGCCGAGCGGGGACAGGACGCCGTGGCTCAAAGAGGGCGGCAAAGGCACGAAGCCGCTCGTGGTGCACTTCCAGGTGCGACCCGATCCGCTCGCGAAGTAGCTCCATCGAGCCGGCCGCGGCGCGAGCCGCGGCCGCTCAAAACTCCCATAACAGGCCCACGTTCAAAGTCAGTGGCAAGCCGGCGCGCTCGCTCTGCGACAACGTAGACGCGCCGTCGGCGGTCGTCACCTCTTCATAAACCAAACAGCACGGATTGCGCCGGTTGGTGATGTTCGTGAGCTCGGTGAACAACCGGAACGTGCCGATGTGGACACCGGCCAAGTCGCGGCTCGCGCGAAAATCGATGCGGCGCAACGGCCGCAAGCGCAGCGCGTTGCGTGCGCCCGCCACCGCGACCGGTTGCCCGTCGACCTGCGCCACCGTCACTTCCGTGGCGGGCCAACCGCTGTGCAAGCTGGCCGCGGCGCTCAGGCTCCACAGACCGACGTCCCAGTTGACGCCGGCATCCAACGCGATGCGCTGATCCCAGCTGCGTGGCACGCGCTCGCCCGCGATCACGTCGTCGACCTCCGAGACGGAGTACCCGAGCCACCACGGCACCGAGCCGCCGCCATCGAGGACCACCTCGACACCGCGTGCCTCGCCGCGCTCGGGCGTGACACCGACGCGGCTCGCCCGAAGCTCTGCCACCAGCACGAGCGGATCGAACAGATTCTCGAAACGAGGCCGGGCATCGTGGGTCCATTTGCGAAACGCTTCGACGCGCAGCCCGAGCGCGCCACTGAACCGGTGGTCGACACCGATGATCGAGTGCGATGCGTTCTGGGCGCGGCCGAACTCGCTGACGCCGTCCTCCACTTGCAGGTCGAGCAACCGATCCGCTTGAAAAAATCGCCCGTAGCTCAACCGCAGATCGGTCCGCGAGCCGAGCCGATACAGCAAGCTCGAGCGCGGGCTGAACTGATCGTCGCTGCCGCCCGGGGAATACGTCTGCCGGTCCCAGCGCACGCCGAGCTCGGCGAGCAAGCGCTCGCTCAAGCGAATGCGGTCGCCGAAATAGGCGCTCTGCCGGTCGCCGGTCGCGGTCAGCGCTACGGCGCGCGCGGGCGGCGCCGTTCCGCCGAGCGTCGCCAACAGACCGAAGCGCTCGATGGCACTCGCGTACTGGTAGAGCGCATCGAAATCCTCGGCTTGGAACCCCCAGGTGAGCAGCTGCCGATCGGAAGGCTCGAAGCGCCATTCTTGCTTGATACCCTCCGCCTCGAGGTCGCGCCCATCGTGCACGGTGCCCCTCAACTCGGCCGGATCGACGACGATCTCGCGGCGCAGGGAGCTGAACTCGTTCGCATAGAGCCATGTCCGGCTCGATAACGCCGCGGTCCAGTCGCTGTCGAGCACGATCCAGAACTGACGGCTGTCCACTTCGCCGCGGCCTTCCTCGCGCTCCTCTACCGTGGTGACCGGGGTCATCACGATATCGTCGTCGAAACCCATGCTGTTCACGGTGAGCCGATGCTTGGCTCCCACGTCCATGCCGACGCGCGCGAACACGTCGTGATACGTCGGCTCGCCGCGCTCGTTGTGAATGATCTCGCCGAGGTTGCTGCGCCGAGCCGAAGCGAGCCACGAGCCGCGCCCGTCGGCGAAGGTGCCGCTCGACAGCACGGCCGTATGCAGCAGGCTGACGCCGATCTCGTGAGCGAGCTCGGTCGGCTCGCGCGGCTCTATGAGCATGAGGCCGCTCAGCGCGTCCCCGTAGGCGGCCGGGTATCCGCCGGAGTAGATTTGCAAGCCGGACACGATGCGCTGATCGATGGCGCTGAAGACGCTCGCATAGTCGCGCAGGTGAAACGGCTCGATGAGCTCCATGCCATCCAGCATCACGGTCATCTCGTCCGTAGCGCCGCCGCGCACGTGCGAGCGGGCGGAGAACTCGCTGGCTGCGATGCCAGGCAACCGGTGGGCCGCACGCAGGGTGTCGTCGCCAAGATCGGCCAAATTCTCGATGTCGTCGCGCGAGAAGTAGCTCGCCGATGGCTGCACATCGTTGATGAGGTCGTAGCGACTGGCCGTCACCGTCACCTCGTCGAGCTTGGGCACGGCTTCGAGCAGAGCCACCTCGACGGCCGCAGTGTCACCGGCCGCGACGCTCACGACGACGCGCTCGGGCAGGAACCCCGTGGCGCGCACCGTGAGAACGCGCCGTCCCGGCATCAGCCCCGCGAGCTCGGCACGACCGGCCGTTGCCGCAATGCGCGGAGCCGCGGACTCATCGACCTGGATGGTGGCCTCGGCGATGGCCTCACCTGCTCCGGCCGACAGCACCGTGACGACGATTGCGCCCGTGGGTACCGCCGGCGGTTCGGCGCGGACGACGAGCCAGACGCCTGCCTCCTCGCGCAGCGTCAAGCCGTGCGGTTGCAGCAACTCCCGAGCGAGCGTCAGCGGCTCACGGCTCATCGGCTCCGCCGTCACGCGCAGGGAGTCGGGAAGAAGATTGGTGCTATAGACTAGCGGCGCGCCCGCCGCCCGCAGCTCATCGATCACGGCCTGGACACTGCGGCCACTGTACGGTCCCGCGGGCTGCGCCCACAGCGGCACGGAAGCTACTATGAGCTCCGCCGCAAGCAAACATGACCAGAACCGCCGACACCGCATCGCACACCGGAGCACACAGAAAGCGCGCGGCGATTGTACGCAACGCGGTGGCGCCCCGCGACCGCCGGCCGGCGGTTAGCGAGCGGTAATTACGACTCGTTCGCCTTCGAGCGAATAATCGAGATCGGTCAATGCCAACACCGCAGCCAGCTTCGGCAACGGCTCGAGATCGATCGAGCCGTTGAGGGTAGCCTCGCGAGCGAGACGCTCGGCAGCTGGATCGGCCAACACGACCGTGCGCCCCGTCTGCCCTTCGAACCAAGATAGGAACTCACCGAGCACGCGGCCGTCGATGTCGAACGGTGGGGCGACGCGCTCGGCCCACGCCCACTCGGCGCCGAAGGTGGCGATGGAATCGCGCTCAATGCCCGCGGCCGCAGCGGCGGCGACGAGCTTGTCGCCCGCGGATGCGTCCGCCTGAGCCGCATCCCGTGTCAGGGCCACGCGCCCCTCGCGCACGCCGACCTCGAGCCGCTCGGGATCGACACGCACCATGAACTGCGTACCCACGTCGCGAACCGTGCCTAAGTCCGTCGTGAGCGCGAAGGGCTGCGCCGAGCGCCCGTCCTCCGAGTCGAAGTACACGACGCCGGCGCTGAGCTCGGCGGAGTTGGCACCTGTTATCTGCAAACGCGTCTGCGCGCCGAGGCGTAGCGACCCGCCGCTCGCGAGCCGCAACGCCAGCTGGCCGCCGCCGGTTGCCACGACCGCGCCCGTGTGCAGCTCATCGCCAAGCCGCATGCCGATCACGCCTTGCACTCGCTCGATGCTCGCGAGCATCGGCAGCGATTGTGGCCGATCGACACCCACGGTGGTCCAGAACACCAAAGCGAAAGCCGCAGCCGTAGCGGCCAGGGCGCCTGCGCGCCGCAGCCACACACGCCGGCTCGTCACGGCGTCCCACTCGGCGTAGAGCGCCTGGCGGATTTCCTCGGTCACCTCCGGCGGCGGCATCGGTCGCGGCTTGGCATGCGCGAGCAGCCGCTCGAGTAGCCGCTCGGTTTCGGCGTCATTACTCGTCGACAATCGGTCGTGTTCGTTACTCATCGGACTTCCGTGGCCGTATGACGGCCGTTAGTGGTGTCGGCGCCGCTCACGAGGTCGCGAGTCAGCGTTCCGTAAACTTCTTGAAAGGCGCGCTTAGCCCGCGCCAGTACCGACTGCGCCGCCTCGAAACCGACGCCGAGCTTCGCCGCAATCTCCTCCACGCTGTAGCCTTGAACGTACTTCCACTCCAGCGCGTCACCGTAACGCGAGGGCAACTGATCGAGCGCCACCTGAATAAGGCGCGCCGTTTCGAGCCGGCGGAAATTGCTCTCCGGCTCGTCGGACTCCGGCGCGACCAGAGCGTCGACGGCCGCCCGCACATCCGGCAAATCTTCGGTGAGCACCACGTGCTTGCGTTCGCGGGCCACGCGCTCGATGTAATCGTTGATCTCGTTGCGACAGATCGTGCACAACCACGTGAACAAGGCCGCCTCGCCCCGGTAGGAACCGAGCTTGCGAATGGCCTTCGATAACGTCACGTGCACGATCTCCTTGGTAATATCCGGATCGTCCTGCAGCCGAGTTCGGGCAAACCTGTACAATCGCGGGAAAAATCCGTTGAAGAAGGCATCGAATGCCGCCCGATCATGCGCCAGGAGACGCTTGACCAGTCGCCGATCTTCGAGGTCGTCTGTCATGCAGCTTTCCGTCTTTACGCCGGTTAGACGCTCACCGCAGCCAAAAGCGGTTGCGCCGACCAGTCTGCCTCCTTGCGAGTCAGCCGTCGAACCGAATCCCGGGGTATTCTCGGCAGAATGACAGCCCTCCCCGAGCCGCGGCCCCCGCAGAATGGCGCCGAAACTGGCACGTCGGCCGCCAACGAAAACGAGGCCGGTAGCCTGTGGCGGTACGCCTGGCCACGCTACTGGCCGGCTTGGCTATTCGTCGGCTGGCTGTGGCTCACGGCGCAACTACCCTGGCGCTTCGCCATCGCCGTGCATCTCAAGCTCGGCCGGATCCTCGCCCCCCTGCTTAGCCACAATCGGCGGATCGTGAGTCGCAATCTCGAGATTTGCTTCCCGGAGCTCACGCCCGCCGAGCGGGACACCCTCACGCGCCGGTACTTCGAGAGCCTCGGCGCTTCGCTCGCGGAGATCGCCATTGCCTGGTTCGGCAGAGCACCCCGCTCGCGACCGCCCATTCGCGTGGAAGGCCTCGAGCATCTGCACATTGCGCTCGCGCAAGGCAAAGGCGTGATCCTCTATTCCGGGCACTTCACGACGCTCGATCTTTCGCCGCAGGTGCTGAAGCCGCTCGTGCCGCTGTTCGCCTTCATGTATCGCCGGCGGAACAACCCGCTGCTCGACGCGATCCAGACCCGCGGTCGCCAACGCACGGCGCACGTGGGCTTCGCGAACACCGCGAGTCGCGCCATGCTGCGCATGCTGAAGCAAAATGCCGCCGTCTGGTATGCCGCCGACCAGGCCTACTTCGGTAAGGGCGCGGAGCTGCTCCCATTCTTCGGCGAGCCGGCCATGACGAATACTGCGACGTCGAGGCTCGCTCGCCTGAGCGGCGCCGCCGTGGTGCCAATGCACTTCTACCGGCTCGATGGGGGCGCCGGTTACTACGTGCGCTTCGAACCGGCTTTGTCAGGAGTACCTAGCGACGATGTCAGGGAAGACACGCGCGTGCTGACGGCCGTGCTCGAGCGTTTCATTCGGGAGTCCCCGGAGCAGTACTTCTGGATGCACCGCAAGTTCAAGGGCCGCGGTCCGGAGTTACCCGATGTCTACGCCCGCCGTGCCGCGCCACCTGCCAAGACCGAGACTCACCCGACGGCCTGAAGGCTCAGAGCCCCGCGGGCCCGCGAATGTGCTCGACGTCCTGGTTGTTCTCGTTACAGATGTACTCCATCAGTTCCCAGCCCGGACGCAGCGTGGCGGTGAATTTGATGGTGAACGGCTTCAAGTACGCGCCCGGATCGGAGACCGTCGTGACGTTCTCGAGCGTGCCCATGTTCGTGCGCGTGTAGCGCTCGACCGTGCGCAACTGCGTCGTATGCGGATGACCGACGAAATCGAACCAGAACAGATCGTTGAACCCGACCGTTTCGATCACGAGCGTCTCGCCTTCCCAATGACCAACCGAGTGGCCGTACCACGTCGCCTCGAGATCGTCCGGGTGTTCGCGGCCATCCATGAAAATCTGGCGATAGCTGTGGATATTGCCTTCGAACAGGAAGAATAGATGAGTGGCCTTGCCGAAGGCCGGCGTTTGCACGATCCGCCACGGATACGGCGCCGTGCGCGGCACGCCGGTCGGCAAGCAGCGCGCTTCGGGATCGTCGGCCGCCATGCGCGACTTCATGAGCGCCTCGGCCGCCGGCAAAAGCGCGATTTCCTCTCCCGGCATGAGCCCATCGCGAATGTCGCCGACGGGACCGCCACCGACCCAAACGCCCGAAAGATCAGGCGTGCCATCCGGCAGCCGGGGGGCCGGGGCATCGGGCACGGTACCCGCCAAACTGGGATTGTTCGCTCCACCGCTGCCGGCGGGCGCGGTGCTCGCGACCGGCACTTGTTGCGCGTGGCCGGCCAGCGCCAATGTGCCGCCCGCCAGCGCTACCGCCGTCAATATCGACCGACGCACGATCAGGCGCCGTCCGCGGACGACCGCGCAAACACGCGTGTGCCGTCGGCAAAGGTGACCATGCGGGCGTTCGCCATATTGGCGCCGCTGCGCGCGAGAGAGCCTTCCACCGTGACTTCGTCGCCCTCTTTGAGGGAAGTGCTCGACCAACCCGCACGTTTCAGATAGTTCGGGCTCGCGAGCTCGAGGTTCCAAGTCGTCGTTTGGCCGTCAGCATCCTTCACGTTGATGTAGAAGCGGGCGTGCGGATTCGTCCACTCCACTTTCGTGACCACGCCCGTGAGCGTGACGGGTTGGTTCGCATCGTACTGCGCGGCGAACGAGTGATGGGCGCTGACAGGCGCCACCACAGCGAGCATCGCTGCCGCAAGAAAACCGAAAACGATTCGCATCGAATCTCTCCCCCTAATGCGCTGCAAGCCCTGTGATCGTAGCGAAACCTCGGGCCGGCGTCGACGCCGGCGCGAGACTCTAGCCCCGAGGCCTGGAGGTGTCGAGTGCTATAGTTTGGCGCACGTTTCCCGAGAGGCTGGCGAATGCTCAAGCTGTGCGGTTTGTTCGGCGCGGTACTGCTCGGCTTAGAGGCCGTCGCTCAGCTACCGGTCGAAGTGCATGGCAACCAGCTCGAGCTGCTGCACAGCGCCGACCGGGTGTTGGCCGCCAACAAGAAGCTCGTTTTCGATTTCTGGCGTGAAGTGCTGCAAGCGCATCATGCCGACCGCGCGCCCGAGTACGTCGCTGAAGGTTATGTCCAACACGACCCCAACGTAGCGACCGGTCGGGCAGCGTTCGTGGAGGTCGTCGGTCGATTGCCGCGTGAGCCAGTCAAGGCAACGATCGATGAGCTCGTCAGCATCGTCGCGGAGCGCGATCTCGTAGTGCTCGCGTTCCGTAGCGAGCTGCCGGACCTCGAGAACGAAGGCCAGACCTACACCACCACGTGGTTCGACATGCTGCGCATCGCCGACGGCAAGATCGTCGAGCATTGGAACTACGGTACGAAGGACTGACTCGTCGTCGCAGCCCGTCAGCGCAGCGCCCAGAATTGCACGCCCTGCGCCTCGAGAAACGCCTCGGCATCGCGCCCCTGTAGTAGCGCGAAGGTGGCGAGCATGCCCGCTTGACTGCAGGTCGGCGCGGCCACGGTGACGGAGCGCGGCGCCTCCGGCACGGGCCACCCCGTGATCGGGTCGAGAATATGGCTGTAGCGCTTGCCCTTCTTCAAGAGAAAGCGCCGAGCGTCGCCGCTCGTGGCCAGCGCGCCGCTCGCCAAATCGATCTGCTTCGCCGCAGCCTCGGTACCAGCCAGCGACTCGATCCCGACGCGCCACGGGCGCGCCGCCGACGAAGGCCCGAGCGCCAACAGATCGCCACCGAAGTTCAACAGACAGCTCGACGACAACGGCCGAACGAGCGCGGCGGCACGGTCTACGGCGTACTCTTTGCCGACGCCGCCGAGATCGATCTGCATGCCGGGCAACAACGTGATCTCGGGCGAGCGCCAACGCACTTTGCTCCAGCCGATGATCGGCAACAACGCCTCGACGGCCGCGCGCGTCGGCACGCGATCGCTACCGTCGAAACGCCAGACGTGCCGCAGCACACCGGACGTGACGTCGAACCGACCGTGACTCAACTGATGTAGCTGCGCTGCGTAATCGAGCAAGCGAGCCGTCTCGTCGTCGACCACAACGGGACGTCCTTCGGCCGTGTTGATCGCATGCACGACATTGTCCGGACGATAGCGGCTGAACTTGGCCTCGATTCGCCGCGTCTCGGCGACCGTCAGCTCGAGAATGCGCTCCGCGAGATCGCGCTCGGCGTCGGCGACGTGCACCTCGCACGGGCTGGCCATGGCCTCGAACGAGCCGAGCCAGCCGTAAGGCCGCGGCGAGAGCTTCGCTCTCACCGCGGTCCGAGGTGACGCTCCGGGATCAGCGCCCGCCGAACTTGTAGGTGAACTGAGCAATCAACGCGTTCATGTCTGGATACAGGTCGAGAGTATTGAGCGAACCCACTAGAGCCGTCGAGTCGACCGTGCTGGTCTGCGTGTACCACTCGACACGCGCCGACCATTCACCACTACTCGTTTCCTGGCCGTACTTGACGCCCAAGGTCAGGCCGTCGAACTCGCCAAGGCGGTAATCAGCCGTCGCAAACGTCGGCACCGGGGCACCGTTGAACAGGACCCTCTCGTAGAAGTCGGCCGCGGTCTGCTGGTAGAACCGCACATGCGGTTGGAAGTACTTGCCGCCGTCGAAGTTCCAGCGGTAGTGGACATCGAACGTGTGCGAGTCCACGCCCCAGTCGTCGGTCATATAGCGATACGACGCTTCGAGCACGTTGCCATCGAAATCGCGTTTGACGAGACCGAACAGGCTCTGTTTGTCGCGCGTCTCGGGTCGGCTCTCATAGAGATACCGGTATAGACCGCTGCCGGCCGGCCCGGGCACGGGGTTACCGGTCACGGGATCGACCACGGACAGGATCTTGTACGGGTCCGTGAGATAGCCATCGGACTGGCTCAACGAGTAATTGAGCTGCACGAGCGTGTGCCGATTAATCACCTGCGTCACGCCGACGAGGAAATCGACCACATCCTTCGACTGATCGCCGCGCTTGTTGGCGTCATTGCCGACCTCGAGCATCGCCGCGAGCGGCACGGGACTGCCGCCGACCGGACTCACCGTGTCGTTCGCCAGCGCCGCACCGAACGACAGCGTCGTGTTGCGATTGTTGAAATCGCGCGCGAGCTTCGCGTTCAAGCCCGTGTGCGTATAGTCGAACTCGTCGGACAAGCTCGCCCCGACGCTGAGCAAGGCGAGCCGCGTCACGGGCCACTCCCAATTCGCGCTCAACGCTGTGCGCGTGTCTTGGAAGGTGTCGTCGAGGGGCTCCTGCCCCGCACCGATCACGTACTGCCCATCACCCGACGGCCGCGTGAAGGTCTGCACAACTGTCGACGGCACGGCGCCGCTCGGCGATGCTCCCGTCAGCGTATCGATCGCAAGCGTCAGGTTGAGGTAGGAATCCTCGCGCAACTCCTTGCGTGCGAGCCCGTTCAAGCTGATGTCTTGGACGCGGTTGTTGTCTTCGCTATAGATCAATAGCGAGGTGTCGATGTCCCACGGCTGTAGCTCTTGGGCGCGCACCTCGTTGGACGTGCCCTGCCCGAGCAGGGCGCAAGTAGCCGCGGCCAGCGGCGCACCGATCTTCTGGAAGGTCGGCGATTGACGTTTCTTTAGTTGCATCCGCAGCCGCCTCCGCCGAATCCTTGACCACCGCTCGAAGCTTCCTTGCTGAAGTAGATGTGATCGTCGACGGCCGCTTCGAGCGGGTCGCTGACGATTTGCATGTCGGGACGTGCCAACACGTCACGATCCCACGGCTCGACGCCGGCACAACCGGCGAGCACCGCCAAAACACTGCCCACGAGACATAGGCGCACGATTGGAGAACTCACTTAATGGACTCCTAAGAAGTAACTAGAGTTTGGCTTTGGCCGCAGCCAAGGCGGCCGCGATGGCCTGCTCGTACTCTTCGGCATCGGCAACCTTGAAGCCGAAGTGCTGCGCTAGAACGTTGCCGGAAGCATCGAGGAGGAACGAGCTCGGCATCGCCTGCACGCCGAACTGCTTAGCGAGCGCTCCAGCCGGATCGAAGCGCAGCGAGAACTGCGCCGGAACTTCGGCCAAGAACCCATCGGCCAACGCGCGTTCCTTGTCCAGGTTCACGGCGATGATCTGCAAGCCCTGGTCCCCGTACTTGTCGTGCATCGTGTTCATCCAGGGGAACGAACGCCGGCAGGGCACGCACCACGACGCCCAGAAATCGACCCAAATCACCTTGCCTTCGATGGGCTCCAACGCTTGCGGCGGTGCGGCCTCCGCCGCGGGTAGGGCGGCAGCTAACGCGAGCCAGATGCTGATCAGCTTGAGAACCTTCACTCTTCCTCCTTGTGCTACGGGCGGCTGCGTCGACGCTCGCCTACGCGTCAGACGGCCGCCGGCGAAAAAAACGGTCGCATCCAGAAAAGCCGGATCGCGAGATCAACGCGCATTGGTCGCCGTCGCTCGGGCGAGGGGCACCGCCGAGTCGGCCGCACTGTCGGCGTAGTAGCGCGCGAAACGCTGCGTCTCCGCTGCCTCGTAACCACGCAGATTCGCCGCCCAGCGGTAGCCTATGGTCTGATAAAGCAGCTCGGCTGCGATGCGCAGCTCGCCACGCGGCGCGGCACCGAGATCGAGCCGATAGCGCACGCGATCCCCACCCGCCGCGAAATTGGCGTCGGTAGCGGCCGTGCCCTGGACGGCGACGTCGGCCGCGGCCGTTGCTTTGTCGAACCCGAGCGGCAACAAACGGTTGTCCTTGATGTAACGAACACCGTGCAGCAACCCCGTGGTCACTTCGCCACGTTGGTCCGCCATGATCGATTCGTAGATCTGCACCTGTGCCGCACTGCGGATCTCGTCATAGTGCGGCTCGAAGGCCGCGGCGTCGGCATCGTTGTCGTTGCCGACTATCGCACCGTCGGCCTGCAGCGCGCCCGACTCGAATAGCACGGCTCCCGCCCCGTCGCTGACCAACACGTGCAGCCACACGCGGCGCGACGGATAGGCCGTGGGGAGCTTGTGCCCTGCCGCGCTCGTCACCGCCACATCGAACTCGAGTGTCGAGCCGACCCGCTCGGTCGACGTGATGGCAACCGCCGCCGTCTGCGAGCCGAGATAGTCCTTGGTCTCGCGGATCGCCGCGTCAAGCTCTTGTGACAATGCCGTCACCCCGAGCTCACCGCGATATTTGTTGAGGATGCCGAGCATGAACGAATTGCCGCCACGGAACGTGTGCTGCGACACGCGCGGCCGGGGCTGACCGAGGACCGAGGAAATCGCCACCTCGGCGGCCACCTCCGGCATGTGGCAGCTCTGGCAGCTCTGCGTCGTGCGGTACTCGCTGTGCAGCCATTCCTGATACGGCACCTGCTCCGGCAGCGTGCCGATGACCGCACCGGCTGCATCGAGCGCGTTGGTGTAGAGCGTGTGGCACGTGGCGCACAGCTCCGACTGTTGCAGATGGGTGCTTGCGCTCGGCGTGAACCGCGCGGCCGAGCGCATCACGGACTGACGACCTGCGTCGACGTCGTGTGGACCGAAAATCGGCCGCTCCGCACTGACTGCGATCGTAAAGCCACCGTCGAAGCTCGCATGCTCACCGAGCCCTTCGGCCGCGATCTGATGACAAACCGTGCACGAGACGCCATCGGCCGCCAGTGCATGTCCGGGGGCGGCCGCGGGCAAGTTGGCGAACACTCCACCGCGACCGCCGGCGGCCACCGTATCGAAACGCGCCATCGGCATGTGACAGGTGGAGCACTTGTCCTCGATCGCGGCCTGCGCCGCGGGATGATCCATGACCTCGCGGCGCACCGCGGCGTGCCAGTAGGGATCGCGGGCCGAGTTCGCCATCATCGTGGCGCGCCAATCGAAACCGATCGACACATCGTCGCCCGACGGCGTGAGCAGCCGGCTGTGGCAGGCGATGCATTGCGCCGAGGTGACGAAGTGGGGCGACTCGCCGACGATTTCCTCGGCGCGGGCGGGGGAGCTCGCCACGGCACCGATCATGCAAATGCAAACGATTCGCAACAGCATGATTTTACTGGTCTTTTTCATTGGTTGGGCGGTCACTATACTGCCCTGCACCATTTTCACAACGCCGCGTGCGTTGACAGCGAGTTACCGTGCGTTTGCAGATCCTTCGTCTGTCTCTCGGCGCTTTGGCTGCCCATTTTGGCGCCGCGGCGCTCGCGCAAGCGCCGGACGGCGCCGCCGTATTTACAGCCGCCTGCGCAGCCTGCCACGGTGACGACGGCCGCGGCCGAAGTCAGAGCGACGTGGGCTTCGACGTGCCACTGCCCGACTTCAGCGACTGTGACTTCGCGGCCCGCGAGCCCGACAGCGACTGGGGCGCCATCGTGCACCGCGGCGGCCCCGCGCGCGCCTTCAACCCATTGATGCCCGCCTTCGGCGAGGCCTTGAGCGACGAAGAGATCGCCGCAGCCGTCGCACACCTGCGCGGGTTCTGTGCCGAGCCGCGCTGGCCGCGCGGTGAGCTCAACTTGCCCCGCGCGCTGTTCACGGAGAAGGCGTATCCCGAGGACGAAGCCGTCATCACGACGACTGCCGTCACGGAGGGCCCCGACTCGCTGACCCATCAGTTCCTGTGGGAACAGCGCTTCGGTGCCTTGAATCAGATCGAGATCAGCGTGCCGATCACACGCGCCGACCTCGGCGAGCCCGACGGTTGGACAAGCGGCACGGGCGATCTCGCGATTGGCGTCAAGCACACGTTGCGGCACAGCCTCGACAACGGCTCGATCCTGACGGTGGGCGGGGAGCTCGTGCTGCCCACCGGCGATGAAGCAAAAGGCTTCGGCAAGGGCACGACGGTGCTCGAGACGTTCGTCCTTTACGGGAAGCTGCTGCCGCGCGATGCGTTTCTGCAGCTGCAAGGCATCGTCGAGATGCCGAGCGACTCGGACTTCGAGGACGAGCTCGTCATGCGCGCGGCTCTTGGCCGCACCTGGACGGCGGATGCCCCCTTCGGCCGGGCCTGGACGCCGATGATCGAAGTGCTGGGCGCACGCGAGCTCACGGGCGGCGCTGCGACTGAGTGGGACGTCGTGCCGCAACTTCAGGTGTCGCTCAGCACTCGGCAGCACGTGCAGCTCGGCGCCGGCCTCCGCGTGCCGGCGAGCGACCGCTCGAGTCGGGTAACCGAGTTCGTGTTCTACTTCCTCTGGGATTGGTTCGACGGCGGCGTCCTCGAGGGCTGGTAAGGACTCCCCCACCGCCCGTCTATTAAGGTACCGTTCAGCTCGGACCAGCTAAGTTAGGCTCCATGCTCGGCAAGAAGCGCGTGCTTGCAGCGCGCAGGGCCGGCAGCCAGGAGGCGGTTATGAGTAGGCTGACCCAAGTCGTGGCGCGTTCGGCCGCAGCGAACCAGCTTGCGCGGCTCTTGCTCACGCTCGGCGCCCTCGCCGTCGCTGTGGGCATCATCCAGGTCCGACCGGCGGCGGCGCAAGCCGCGGCCGCGGCCGACACTCTCCCCGCGGCCGAGCTCGAGGAGCTCGTCGGGCCGATCGCGCTGTACCCCGACGATCTCGTCGCCATCGTGCTACCCGCTTCTACGTATCCGCTGCAAATCGTTGAAGCAGCACGTTTTCTCGAGGCCCGAAAAGCCGATCCCAAGCTCAAGCCCGACGAGGATTGGGACGACTCCGTGGTCGCACTGTTGAACTACCCCGAGGTCATCAAACTCCTCAATGACGACCTCGACTGGACGGGGGACCTGGGGACCGCCGTGCTCAACCAGCAGCCCGACGTGCTCGACGCGATCCAGGGCTTCCGCGACCGCGCTTACACGGCCGGCAACTTGCGCAGCGACGACCGGCAAGTCGTCACCGCCGACGAAGGCACGATCGCCATCGCCCCTGCCGACCCTGAAGTGATCTACGTGCCTTACTACGAGCCGCGGCGCGTAGTCGTCTACCAAACGACACCGGTCTACAACTATTACCCGTGGGGCTACCCCGTTTACTACTACCCCTATCCGGCGGGCTACGCCTTTCATACCGGGTTCTTCTGGGGTGTGACGAGCGCGTTCTACATCGGCTGGCACACGCACAACGTGCACGTTCATCCCTGGGGCTACTACGGCCATCCGTACTACGGCTGGACGTATTACAACTCGTACTACGTGCGCAATCCCGTCTACGTCAACGTAAACCACGGCGGCAACGCTTGGCAGCCGAACTATGGCCATGGCAGCCGGCCCGTCGTCCGCGGCACCGAAGGCCGTGTCACCGACCGCGGCGGCAATCCGGGCGGCAGTGGTGTCGTCGCCGGCTCGAGCTATCGGAGCCAGAATCAAAACCCGGCGGGACGCAGTCTGGCCTCACGCTCATCCGACGGCGCCACAGCAGCGACTCGTACTCGGCCCGAGCGCGGCGTCGGCACCGTTGCCGGCTCGCAGCGCACCACCACGAGCACGTTTGTGCCGCGTGACGGTGCCGCGAGCGCGCTGCACCCCCGCTCGAACAGCACCGGCGCGGCGCGGACGGCCCCGACCGGCAATGAACGCGTCGGTGGCGGCGCGGCACCGACCAACCGCACGCGCCCGTCTGCGGGCCAGGGACAGACGGCTCAAAGCTCGCGCGTGGCACCAAGCCCGCGCACGCAGAGCCCCGCCTTCGCGAGCCCGCGACCCTCGAGCCCAATGGAGACGTCTCGATCCACGCGCGTCTACCGCAGCGCGCCGCCGCAAGCCACTGCCCGCAGCGGCAACGCCGCATCGCCTGGGCGCAGCTACAGCAGCGCTCCGCGCGCGGCGGCGCCCAGTTCGAGTGGGATGTCGGCGGCACCGCGCAGCAACGGGGCCGGCGGCGGCTCGTACCGTGGCGGCTCGAGCCAAGGCGGCCAACCGCACCAAGGCGCGCGCGCCGCTGGCCAAGGACGCTCCGCGCAACGCTAACCCCGCCCAAGCGGCGGCGTAAGCGTTCGGCGCGGGGTCCTGGCGAGTCGTCGAATGCGCGCGGTTAGAAGCTGACGCCGAGCTCGGTGGAGAGCACCTGCTGCATCTCCGCCGGCACTTCGAGCTCGCCGACCGTGCCGCCGTTCGGCGCCCCCGCAGCGATCCACCAGCGAATGATCTCCACCTGCTGTGCGGTGAGCGGCGTCTTGCCCTCGGCCGGCATGAACTCTTCGTCGCTCGGGTCCGCGGTGATGCGCCGCAGCAGCTCGCTCAAGTCCGTGTTACCGGCGACGACCACACGCCCGCTCTCCCCGCCGCGCATGACACCGGCGTAGGTGGTCAGCACGAGCTCGCTCTCCTGTTTGTCCTCGTTGTGGCAACCGGCGCAGCGCTCCGTCAGCAGCGGACCCACGACGTCCGCGAACGGGTCGGCCGCCGAGACCGTCGTCAGCGTGCGCTTCGGTGCCAAGCCGGCGAGCGAACGAACCGGTTGGGGCGCGTATTCCACGAGGTAGGTCGAGCCGTGCGTCAGGTTACCGCCGTAGTGGCCGGTAATGGCCACGAGCACGAGCAGGACCAAAGACGCCGGAAAGAACAGCGGTTTGTAACTGTTGGCGAAGCTGCTCGAGCGCAGCAACGCCACGCCGGTGGCGACCACGGCCACGATCGTGCCGAAGAAGCGATGCTGTTCCCCGGACGGACCCGTGAAGCTACCTTCAGCGAAGTGCATGTAGCCGAGCAGCACCGTCACGAGTGCCGAGATCGCGGTGGCGCCCCAGAGAAACGGCGACGCGGCTTCGAGGTGCCTATACCGGTCTTTACGACTCTGCCACTCGAGAACGAACAGCGCCACGATGATGCCGATCGGCAAGTGGAGCAACAAAACGTGGAAACGGCCCAAGAAGAAAATGAAGTCCATGCCCTCGACACCCTCATTCGAAGTTGCAGACGCGCGCTACGATAAACAGGCCGCCCGGCAACTTCCAGCTTGACACGCAGCGGTTCGCGTCCCTCAGGCCATCGACGGCGAGGTTCTTCCACCGGCAAGATGCGCCCATGGACCTCGCCACGCTGGAAATCGAGACACGGCGTTTGCGGCTGCGCCCGCCGCGCCGCGACGACTTCGAGGGCTTCGCGGCATTCCTGAGCGACGCGGAAACCATGCGTTATCTCGGCTCGCCGCCGCAGCCGCGAACGGTGGCGTGGCGCAGCTTCCTTGCCATGGCCGGCGCCTGGCAGATCCAGGGCTTCGCGGCATTCCTGAGCGACGCGGAAACCATGCGTTATCTCGGCTCGCCGCCGCAGCCGCGAACGGTGGCGTGGCGCAGCTTCCTTGCCATGGCCGGCGCCTGGCCGATCCAGGGCTTCGCGATGTTCTCGGTCATCGAGAAGGAGTCCGGTCGCTGGGTGGGCCGCGTCGGTCCATGGCTGCCGGAAGGCTGGCCTGGCACGGAGGTCGGTTGGGGCATCGCCCGCGAACGCTGCGGCCTCGGCTACGCGACGGAAGCCGCCACGGCCGCGATCGACTGGGCGTTCTCGAATCTCGGCTGGAACGAAGTGATCCACGTGATCGACGTCGACAATGCGCCCTCGCAAGCCGTCGCCCGCAAGCTCGGCTCGCGCAATCGCGGCCGCGGCCAACTCCCGGCCCCGTTCGAAAGCTCCGTCATCGACATCTGGGGCCAAACCAAAGCGGAGTGGCTCGCCCGCCGCGCCTGACAACTTGTCGTCGAGCGGTCGCTCGCGCGAGCCCGCAATTGGACATGTGCCAGCGCGGTGTCGGCGCGAGAGAGGCCTTTCGGCACCGCCGCAAGTACGTCCCTGTAGGCTGCGTCGGCACCATCCCTGGTGCCGACGCTGCCGAAAGGCCTCTCTCGCACCGACACCACTCGTCGAACCGTGGTAGGCGGGCTCGTCTTGGCCGTCCCCTCGCGACGCCGCCGGCTTGCTAGAGCGTCGCGGGGAAGCGCTTGAAGATTCTCCGGACGTTGCCCTCGAAGATTTTGGCGCGCTCGGCGGCCGTCAGCTTGTTGTTGCCGTCGATGTAGCGCTTGGTGTCGTCGAAGTAGTGCCCCGTCTCGGGGTCGATGCCGCGCACCGCACCCACCATCTCCGACGCGAACAGAATGTTGTCGATCGGAATCACGTCGAGCAGCAGGTCGATGCCCGGCTGGTGGTACACGCAGGTATCGAAGTAGACGTTGTTCAGCACCGCCTCTTTGAGCGGCGGCCGCTTCAGCATGTCCGCCAAGCCGCGGAAACGTCCCCAGTGATACGGTACCGCGCCGCCGCCGTGCGGGATGATGAGCTTGAGGTCGGGGAAGTCCTTGAACAGATCCGAAGTCATCATCTGCATGAATGCCACGGTGTCCGCAGCGAGATAGTAAGAGCCCGTCGTCTGGAAGTACGGCGCGTTGCACGCCTCGCTGACGTGGATCATGGCCGGCACGCCGAGCTCGCACATCTTCTCGTAGAGCGGATACCAGTAGCGATCGGCGAGCCCTGGGCCGTTGAAGAAGCCGCCACTCGTATCCGGATTCAGGTTGCAGCCGACGAAGCCGAGCTCATTGACGCAGCGTGTGAGCTCCGTCACCGATGAGTCGATCGGCGCGCCGGGCGACTGCGGCAGCTGCGCCACGCCGACGAAGTTCTTCGGATAGAGCTTGGTCAGGCGATAGATGAGGTCGTTGCAGTGCTCGGTCCACGCCTTGCTCGTCGACGCGTTGCCGAGGTGGTGCCCCATCCAGCTCGCGCGCGGCGAGAAGATCGTGACGTCCGTGCCGCGCTCGCGCTGCAACTTCAGCTGCGCCCCCTCGACACTCTCGCGAAGTTGGTCGTCGCTGATGGTCAGCGAGCCCTTCTGCGCTTGATGCTGCGGATCCTTCTTCAGGTCCGCTTTCTGCCGGTCGCGATATTCGCCGAGCTCTTTCGGCGTAGTCGTGTAGTGGCCATGACAATCGATGATCATTTGCGTGGTTACTCGAAGAGCTCCTCGACAACGTAGGTGCTGACGGCACGAATCTGCTCCGCCGTCAGAGCTGCGCCGAACGGCGGCATGTTGTTGCGGCCATCCGTCACGGTTCGGATCACCGCCACGAGATCCGTGGCGGTGTCGAGCGGCGCGCCGCCGCCGTGCCCGCCTTTGCCGTCGGCGCCATGACACGGCACACAGGCCTGCTGGAACAGCTGTGCGCCGGCGCCGGCGGCCACGACCGCTGCCGCGTCGGCGGCCGGCGCGCTCGGGGCAACGGTTGTCGTGAGGTGCTCCGTGTCGCGCTCCTGCGCCTGCGGCAGCGTACCGTCGAGCGCGAACAGCCAAACGCTATCGCCGCGCGGCGCGCCTACCAGCAAATTGCCCGCCGAATAGGCCACGACGTATTGCTTGCCGCCATGCGCGAACACGCTCGCCGGTGCGTTCATGCCGGCTCCTGTCTGGAACGCCCAGAGCTGCATCCCGGTATCGGAGTCGAGCGCAGTCAATCGACCGTCGCTACGACCGACGAACACCAGCCCGCCGGCCGTCGCGGTCATGCCGCTGTAGCATTGGTCGAGCCAGCGATAGCGCCAGACGAGCTTGTTGCTCGTCACGTCGAGCGCGGCGACAATGCCGCTGCGCGGCAACGCCGCGAAACCGACCACGCCACCCTCGTAATGCGCGCCGTCGGGAGGGATGTCGAAATCGCGGTCGCCGCCGATGAAGTTGCCCGCCACGTCCGAGGCACAGACGAACAGTCGCTGCCGCACCGGATCGTAAGCGCTCGGTGGCCAATTCGCGCCGCCATAGAGGCTCGGGCTCGCGATGAGCCCCTTGTCACCCAAGAACGGCGTGAAGATCCGCCCGCCGTTCACGAGCGGAAAACCCTCCGGCGGAATGTCCACGTGCTGCGGCACGATCGCGTCACCGAGCGGGTACGGCTGAGTAGCCGCCGTCGCCTGGCGCGGCTCTTGCGGCACGGGCCGCTCCTCGATGCCGATTAGGGGCGTACCGGTCTCCCGATCGAGAATGTAGGCCCAGCCCGTCTTGCCGACCTGTGCGAGGCCCTTGCGTACCACGCCGTCGATGCGCGCGTCGAACAGCACGACGGGATTCGGCGCGTCGTAATCCCAAATGTCGTGGTGCACCTCTTGGAAGTGCCAACGGTATTTGCCCGTGCGCGCTTCGACGGCCACGATCGACGCGGTGAATAGGTTGTCGCCCGCGCGCACGGCACCGTTGAAGTCGGGGCCGGGATTGCCCGTGGAGAAATACAGCAGCCCGAGCTCGGGATCGGCGGCCGGCGTATGCCACACTGTAGCGCCGCCGTGCTGCCAAACGTCATTGTCCTGCGGCCACGTGTCGTGACCCAATTCGCCCGGCCCCGGGATCGTGTAGAACGTCCAGAGCAACTTGCCGTTCTTGGCATCGTAGGCTTTGACCCGACCGCGAACGCCGAGCTCGGCGCCGGAGAAACCCGTGATCAACATGCCGTCGTAATACAGCGGCGCATTCGTGATCGAGAAGCCTTCTTCCCAGCGTTCCGCCTGAACCGACCAGACCTCGCGGCCCGTGCGTTGATCGAGCGCCACGAGCCGGCCGTCGAGCTTGCCGAAAAATACCTTGCCGTCGCCGATGGCAACGCCGCGGTTCGTCCAACCACAACAGACGACGTTGATGCCGGGATCGAGATTGCCGGCGTACTGCCAGAGGATCGCGCCGCTGTCGACGCTGAGCGCGAACACGTCGTTGGCGCCCGTCACGACGTACACGACACCGTCATGAACGATCGGCTGCGCCTCGCCCGAGTACTGCGGGCCGACACCGGAGCCGTTGAGATGGGTGCGCCACACGCCCTTGAGTTGCGCGACGTTGCTGCGGTTGATGGTCGCCAGGGCTGAATACCGCTGGTTGTAGAGGTTGCCGCCGTTGGTGCGCCACCCTTCGCTAGCCGGCGCGATCAGCGCTTGCGGCCCGAACACCCCACCGCGTTGCGCCGAAGCCGCAACCGAGGCCAGGCATGCCACGCCGCAAACGAGCATCGCGCCACACTTGGGCACGCGCCGCAGGAGTGCGCGCCATGCTCGTGATTTCCATTGGTTTGGTCGCAACGTCATTGGCCGAATCATCACCAACCCCCGTAATCGTCGGCTCGAAGCCCGTGTCGACGACGCGCATCGCGACGTCCCCCGGTGGCAGTATACCTGCGGCGCGCTTGACACCGTGGGCGCCCAGCGTCTAGAAAAGGTGACAAACGCCGCTCGCACCGGGGCGTGTGCGGCAGACACCAAGAAGAACAACGACGACGTCCTGGGGAGGACTGTGCAATGCCGATCTTCGTTTCGGGGACAGCGCCGCAATCGTCGAGCTGAGGCTCACCGTGGCCGAGCAACGTCAGTCGAAGACCCCACACACGCGCGAGCACTACGACCGCGTCGCGACTGTTGTGCCCGAGTTCACCCTGCTCAACTACGGCTTCAGCAGCACGCCGGAGAACAGCAGCATCGACCCCGGTGAGCCGGAGTTCTATTGCCTGCGTCTCTATGAGCACACGGTCGGCGACACGCCCCTTGCCGATCGCGAAGTGCTCGAGGTCAGCTCCGGTCGCGGCGGCGGCACCAACTTCGTGAGCCGCACGTACCGGCCGCGGCGCATCATCGGCGTCGATCTCAGCCCGGAGAATGTGCGCTTGGCGCGCGCACGCGCCGCGCGCCCGGGTATCGAGTTCGTCGTCGGCAACGCCGAGCGTCTCGAGTTGCCCGATCAGTGCTTCGACGCAGTCATCAACATCGAGGCCTCGCACCTGTACGACGACCGCAACCGGTTCTTCGCCGAGGCGCTGCGCGTACTGCGTCCAGGCGGTCACTTCTGCTACACGGACGGGTGCTGGGCGGACGACGACTGCACGGACGACTTGCTCGCCGCCGGTTTCGACTTACTCGAGCGCCGCGAAATCACCGACAACGTCATCCGCGCGCTGCGGCGCGACAGCGCACGCCGCGAGGCGCTGTTCGACGCCATGCCCGACCGCGGCCTGCGCGAACAGTACAAGCATTGGGCTGGGGTGGTTGGTTATCGCGCCTACACGCGCTTCGAAGCCGGCCAGACTCGGTACTTCTCGCACCGCTTACGGCGGCCGATAACTGCCTAGACGAGCACGCGACCGAAAGCCGCGTCGAGGTCTCGCCCCGGCGGAACCTCGATACCGAAGGTGTCGGTGAGCGTCTCGCGCAACGCCGCCACGCTCGAAAGGTCCCGTTGCTCTTGCATCCCGTTCGAGTGATACACGGCCAACGCGCCGTTGCGCAGCGCGAAGCGCCGATCGGTCGCCGTGCGCGCGGCCACGAGCCTACCCAACATCGGCGAGTCCGGATGCCCCGTGACGTAGAAATTCAGCAGCTCGATATCCACGGGCGCCTGCGCCTGCAAGTCGAACCGGTACAGCGACCGCCAATCACCGCGCACACGCGCTTCAATGGCGAAATCGCGCTCGACACGCATCACGCGGAAGGTTTCATGGGGGGTCAGCTGCTCCACGTGTGGCTCGAGCCGCAGCGGCGCCGTCGGCGTCAATCCGCCGAAGCCGACATCCGCCAGGTACTCACCTTCGCCTATCCTGACCAGCAGCAGCATGTGCGTCCGTGCGCGAGCCTCGTCCGCCGGCCGCTCCCAGAGGACGCGCGCCGCTAGCGCCGTGACGTCGAAACCTAGCGCCGTGAGCACCTCACGGAACAGCGTGTTCTGCTCGAAGCAATACCCGCCACGACGCGCCTGCACGAGCTTACGCTGCAACGAGTCGAGATCGAGCCGCACGGGACGGCCGGCCAACGTATCGAGATTCTCGAACGGGATCGCAAGCGCGTGTCGCGCTTGCAAGGCGCGCAAAGTTGCGAGGGTCGGCGCCCGTTCGCCCACGTAATCGATGCGCTGAAAGTAGCCGTCGAGGTCGAGCATACGCCCGTATAATGCCGCCGGACGCGCACACATGAATAGAGTACCGCGCCGATGAGCGACGGAGACTATCGCTACTGTCCGCAATGCCGCGCCGAGCTCGTCACTGCCGAGCGGGGCGGCCGGCCGCGGCTCGTCTGCCCGCAGTGCGACTTCGTGCAGTGGCGGAATCCCGTGCCCGTCGTAGCGGCAATCGTCGAACGCGACGGCTGCGTGATCCTCGTGCACAGCATCGGGCGACCACCCGGCTGGTTTGGGCTAGTTGCGGGTTTCCTCGAGCACGGCGAGCACCCGGAAGCCGCCGCACTTCGCGAGGTCGGCGAGGAGCTCGGCATCGAGGCCACGCTCGAGAGCTGCATCGGTATCTATCCGTTCGAGCGCCTAAACCAGGTGATCTTTGCCTACCACGTGCGCGGCGGCCCAGGCGCGATCACGCTCGACGCCACCGAGCTCGACGCCCACCGAGAAGTGCCATTCGCGAAGCTCAAGCCGTGGCCGCAAGGGACTGGCCCCGCGCTCAGCGCTTGGCTCGCAGCGCGCGGCTTCCACCCACCGGTAACCCCGTTCGGCACACCGCTCGACGTCTAGCGGTTGTCTTTCTCGGTGAACGTGAAGTCACTGAACTGCGACGTGCCGTCGTCAGTCCGAATGACCGTGTTGTTCGGATTCTCGCCGCAATGCCAATAGTCGACGCGCAGCGAGCGATCGAGGTTAGGCACTTGCTTGAAGGTTTGCTGTGTGTACCACGGCTCCGTGAGCGTCACGGGATCGTACGCCCAGACGTCGGCGGTCACGGTTTCGGCGTCCGTCTTGCGCCACACCTCGACCGCCTCGAGCCGATCCGAGTACTGCGGATCGTTGCGATGGAAGATTCCGGCGCGAACCTGACTCGTGTGAATCACGAGCGTGTGCCCCGACCAGAAGCCGATCGAATCGCCGTAAAAAAGCGGGTAGGCATCGGCTTCGGGCGGATGCTCGCGACCGTCCGTGTAGACGCGGCGCAGGTTGTTCACAGTTTCCGAGAACAGGTACGTTTGCTCCGGCGTGACGGTGAGCTCGCGCAAGAACGGAATCACGAGCCAGCGCGGGAACCCCGGCGGGCTGCAGTCGCTGATCGGATCGTATTCGATGCCTTGCGCCGAGCGCTCGCGCCGCCGGCCGAGCTCCTCGGCCGCCGCGGGTTTGAGCTTCGCCGTCGTGAGCACGCCCTCGGGCTGCGCAGGATCGAAGAACGGCTTGCCCACCCGCTGCCAAAAACCGCTCCAATCCGGCATGTCGTCGAGCGACAACGGTGTGCCGCCGTTCGCGCGCGCTTTGAGCGCCGCGTATAGGTCGACCGCCGTTGCGTGCTCCAGCCCGAGCGCCACTTTGGCGTCGTGTTCGGCAGGCACCAGCTCCGCCGCTGCCGGCGCCGACGACTCCGGCGCCTCCGCCGTGCACGCCTGAAGCCCGAGCGCGAGCGCGACTACCAAAGTGGCTGACACCCTCATCGCCCGACTCCCACCCGCCCTGTTAATCGCTCTCGGTGAATGTGAAATCGCGGAACTGCGACGAGCCACTCTCGGTTTGAATGACCTCGTTGTTCTGATTCTCGCCGCAATCCCAGTAGCGAATCCGCAGCGACTTGTCCGGATTGCTCAAGCTCAGGTACGTGTGCTGCGCGTACCAGGGCTCGACCAACGACGGCGGGTCGTACACCCAGACGTGAGCGACGAGCGTGCGTTCGTCGACCTTCTCCCAAATCTCCACGGTCTCGACCTGCTCCGAATACTCGGGCTGCGTGCGCTGATACTGTCCGCTGCGCAACTGATTGGTGTGGATCACGAGCCGTGCCCCGTCCCAGAAGCCGATCGAGTCGCCGTTGTAGAGCGGATAGCGATCCGCCTCGGGCACGTGGTCGCGTCCATCCGTATAGATGCGGCGAATGTCGTTGACCATCTCGTTGATGAGGTAGGTGATATCGGGAGTGATGACGAAGTCGCGGAGGAACGGTTCTGTCATCCAGCGCGGATGGCCGGGCGGCGCACAGTTGCTGAGCTGATCGAACTCGATGCCGCGCGCGATGGCGTCGAGCTTGTCGACCAAGCGCTTCTCGTATTCCGGCGTGAGCTTGGCCGTCGGCATGCGGTTGCGGCCCTGGTCCTGGTCGAAATTGAACAAAACACCCTGCCGCGAGTACACGCCGGTCCAATCCGGTAGCCGAGCGGGATCGAGACGCTTGCCGCCGTCGGCCTCGGCTTCGAACGCTTTATACAACTCTGCAGCCGTGCGATGCTGCCGGCCGAGCTCGATGAGCCCCGCTTTGTCCGCCGGCAATTGGATCGCGGCGAACGAAACGGTGGTAGCTGCAGCGCCTGCAGCCGCGAGCGCGACGTTCAGGAGCACCTTGCGAGTTCGAGACCAATTCGCGCCGATGAGCATGCCTTCCCCCTCATTGGCAACCTCACAGCGGCACACGCTAAACCCTGAGACTTGGGCATGCAACCGGTTCTAATCGGCATCGGCGTCTACTTGCTCGTGCAGTTCGCCATCGGCATGGCCGTGTCGCGACGCATCGCTAACGAGAGCGACTATCTCGTTGCCGGGCGGCGGCTCGGCGTAGGCCTCGCCGCGTTTTCGATCTTCGCCACTTGGTTCGGCGCCGAGACCATCGTCGGGGCGGCCGGCTCGATCTACGCCGACGGTCTGTCGGGCGGCTCGGCCGATCCGTTCGGCTATGGGCTCTGTCTCGTGGTGCTCGGGCTCGTCATCGCAGCACCGCTGTGGCGGCGCAAGTACACCACGTTCGGCGATCTGTTCCGCGAGCGTTACTCGATTGGCGTCGAGCGGCTCGCCGTATTGCTCATGGTGCCGACGTCGGTGCTCTGGGCCGCCGCGCAAATTCGCGCCTTCGGCCAGGTCGTGAGCGCCTCGTCGGACGTCGACGTGTCGATCGCCATCACGGCCGCGGCCGGCTTCGTGATCATCTACACCATGGCCGGCGGCCTTCTCGCCGATGTGGTCACCGACTTCGTGCAAAGCATCGCGGTAATCGTCGGACTCGTGATTCTCCTCGTGACGATCGGTGGCGCACACGGCGGCCTGCCGGCGATCGGCGCGATGATCGACCCCGCCCGTGTCGGCTTGTTCTCGAGCGAGGTCTCTTGGCTCGAGACGCTCGAAGCTTGGGCCGTGCCAGTGTGCGGATCGCTGCTCGCCGTGGAAATGCTGTCGCGCATTCTCGGTTGCCGCACGGCTGCCACGGCGCGCAACGCGACACTGATCGGCGCAGTGCTGTATCTGACGATCGGCTCGATTCCAGTATTCATCGGCCTCGCGGGCCCCACGCTGGCGCCGGGTCTCGACGAGCCGGAGCAGCTCGTCGCCGTGCTCGCCCAGCAACATCTCTCCACGTTCCTCTACGTGCTGTTCGCCGGCGCGTTGATCTCCGCGATTCTGTCGACCGTCGACAGCTGTTTGCTCGCTGCGGCATCACTCGTTTCACACAACCTCATCGTGCCGCTCAAGCCCGGACTCTCGGAGCGCGACAAGGTGTGGTGCGCTCGGGTCGGCGTCGTCGGCTTCGGCATCGTTGCGTACGTCATTGCGCTGTATGCGGGCGGCATCTATGAGCTCGTCGCGACCGCCTCCGCGTTTGGCAGTGCGGGAATCTTCGTCGTCGGCATGTTCGGTTTGTTCAGCCGTGTGGGCGGACCGCGCAGTGCCTACGCGGCGCTCATCACGGGCATGGGTGTTTGGGCCGTTGGGGAATATGTGTTCGTCTGGACGACGCCGTATGTCACCGCACTCGCCGCGGCGTTGCTGGCGTACTTGGCAGCGGCGGACAGGCGCAGCTCGCCGCACGGGGCGGCGTGAGTTTCGTTTCCTACTTTGCGGTAAGATTCGGCCAGCCTTGTTACTACCTGGGGGACTCATCGAATGACCCGCGTTGCCGGTCTAGTCGCCGCGCTCGGCGCGCTCGTCCTGCCGTTCGCCGCACGCGTGCACGGCCAAGAAACGATCACCGATTTCACGCCCGTCACGGACGCGATGCTGGCCAATCCGGATCCCGCCGATTGGCCGATGTGGCGGCGCACGCTGAACAACTGGGGGTATAGCCCGCTCGAAGAGGTCAACCGCCGCAACGTAGCGCAGCTTAGGCTCGTGTGGTCGCGGCCGCTGACCGACGGCGGCTACCAAGAGGGCACGCCACTCGTCCACGACGGCGTCCTGTACTTCCCGAATCCCTTCGACGTCACGCAAGCGTTCAACGCCGCGACCGGCGACTTCATCTGGGAGTATCGGCGCAAAGTGCCGGACGACGTCGGCGAATACTTCCCCGCGGCGGAGACCAACCGCAACCTCGCTATTTACGACAACCTGATCCTCGACAACGGCGCCGACGGCTATGCCTACGCGCTGGACGCACGCACCGGCACGCTCGCTTGGGAGACGTTGATCCTCGACTATCGCACGGGTGCTAAGAACAGCTCCGGCCCGATCATCGCGAATGGCAAGGTGATCTCGGGGCGCAGCTGCGAACCCGAAGGCGGACCCGAAGCGTGCGTGATCACGGCCTTCGACGCGAAGACCGGCCGCGAAGTCTGGCGCCAGCACACGATCCCGAAGCCCGGCGAGCCCGGCGACGAAAGCTGGGGCAACATTCCGTACGAGAAGCGCTGGCACGTCGGCATGTGGATGGTGCCGAGCTTCGATCCCGAGCTGAACCGCATCTACGTGGGTACCTCGGTCACCGCTCCGGCCCCCAAATACATGCTCGGCGGCAACGGCGAGCAGCATCTCTATCACAACTCGACGCTCGCGCTCGACGCCGACACTGGCAAGATCGTCTGGTACTTCCAGCACGTCGTCGATCACTGGGATCTCGATCATCCGTTCGAGCGCCTGCTCGTCGATACCGTCGTCGCGCCGGATCCGGACTCGGTCAAGTGGATCAATCCCAGCGTGCGCAGCGGCGAGCCGCGCAAGGTCATTACCGGCGTGCCCGGCAAGACCGGCATCGTCTACACGCTCGATCGCGAGACCGGCGCCTTCCTCTGGGCGCGCGAAACGACGATGCAAAACGTCATCTCCGACATCAACGTCGAATCGGGCGCGGCCACCGTGAATCCCGACAAGGTCTTCACAGCGCCAGGTCAGGAAAAGCTCATTTGTCCGAGCACTTCCGGCGGCAAAAATTATCCGGCCGGCACCTATAGTCCGCTCACGGGCTTGATGTATTACCCGTTGCAAAACACCTGCATGTCGGCGACGTCGGCGAATGAAATCGTCGACACTGATGTCACCTACGCCCTCCGCAATCGCGTGCAGATCACGCCCGGAACCGACAAGGTCGGGACGATCGAGGCGATCTCCGTCGAGACCGGCAAAACGGTCTGGAAGCGCGAGCAACGCGCCGGCCACCTGTCGCTGATGTCAACCGGCGGCGGGCTGCTGTTCGGCGGCGACGTCAGCGGCCGTTTCCGCGCCTATGACCAGCGTAGCGGCGAGGTGCTCTGGGAAGTCAACCTCGGCGCACCGGTCAACGGGTATCCGGCCACGTTCGCGGTTGCCGGCAAGCAGTACGTCGCGGTCAGCACCGGCGGCTCGGGTCTCGCCCTCGGTCTCGTGAGCCTGACGCCGGAGCTTCGGCCCGGCCTCGGCAATCAGCTGTACGTGTTCGCGCTGCCATGACCTGAACCGGTAGCTGCGGCGCCCTGCCGCGGCGACCACTTGAGCCACAGACCGCGAACCAACCGCGGCCTCTGAAAGAACGATTCGCGCCCGGGGGGACGCCCACGATGCAAACCGCCAATCAACCGTCGGAAGCGACGAGAAACGGAATCCTGACGACGCTCGGCTCCACGATCGGCCTTGCGCTCGGGCCCAGCGTCATCGCCAATCTGACAGTGAGCGCCTACATCACGCCGATCGAGCAGGAATTCGGTTGGTCGCGCGTGCAGGTGTCGCTCGCGTTCACGATCGTCGCCTACATGATCGTGCTCGTCTCGCCGCTGCAGGGCTTGCTCGTCGACCGCTTCGGCCCACGGCGCGTGATCCTGACCTCGATTCCGTTATTTTCGCTGAGCTTGGCTGCAATTTTTTTCACGCCGCCCAACTTGTTCGTCTACTACTTCCTTTGGGCGCTCGTGCCAGTGTTCGGCCTCGGCCTCTGGCCGCTCGGCTACCTGCAATCGGTCACACCCTGGTTCGACCGCAAGCTCGGCTTGGCGCTCGGTTGTGCTAATGCCGGCATCGGCGTGGGCAGCACGCTGCTGCCGATGCTCGTGCTGGGCCCGCTCATTGCGGCCTACAGCTGGCGCCACGCCGTGCTCGCGATCGCGTTTCTGGTGTTGTTCGTGAGTTGGCCTCTGGTCGCGTACTGTTTGCGCGAGCCATCGGCGGCCGACGTCGCCGCGCGCAAACACACTGCCGCGGGCAAGTCGTTCGGCCTGACATTCGGGGCGGCGATGCGCGAGCCCACGTTCGTGGTGCTAAGCATCGGGTTCTTCCTGCTCGGCGTCACGGCAACCAGCCTCGTGAGCCAACAAGTGCCGCTGCTGCGAGATGCGGGCTGGACGGCCGCCGAGACCACGCGGCTGCAGACGACGTTCGGCTTTGGCTTGCTGTTCGCGCGAGTCGCCGTCGGCTATATCATCGATCACATCTTCGCGCCGCGGGTGCTGACGACCGTCTCGATCGGCGGTGCATTGGCTTGCGTCCTCTATGCGCTGTATCCGGATGCCGGCTACGTGAGCGCGCTGTTGATCGGGTTCCTGCTCGGCGCCGAGTTCGACGTGCTCGCGTTTCTCATCAAACGCTATTACGGCAACGTCGCCTACGGGCGCATCTACGGCGTGATCTTCGCGTTGTTCTACCTGGGCTCAGGCTTAGGCATCTGGGCATTGCCGAAACTGCGCGAACTATCGGCCGATCTCAGCTACGACAACGGCCTCTACGCTGCGGCGGTCATACTCGTCGCCTCGGCGTTCCTCATGGCGTTCATGCCTAAGTACCGTTACGGCGCCGGCCACGTCGCGGAACCCGCGGCCGCGCCCCTACCTCAACACGCCTGATCGACCCGGAGACTTACCATGCTCTCGACGCTACCGAAAACGGCTGTGCTGGCCGCCGTGCTCGCGACCCTCGGCGCCGCCGGCGTCGCTGCGCAGCAACGCGCGTTACGACCCGTCACCGACGCGATGCTGCAGAAACCCGATCCGGCCGACTGGCTGTCATGGCGGCGTACGCTCGATCACTGGGGCTACAGCCCGCTCGAGCAAGTGAGCAAAGGCAACGTCGCGCAACTACGGCTCGTGTGGACGCGGCCGCTCGCGCAAGGCGTGCAGGAAGGTACACCGCTCGTGCACGACGGCGTGATGTTCTTCCCGAACCCGAACGACATCACCCAGGCGATCGACGCCGCCACAGGCGACCTGATCTGGGAGTACCGCCGCCCGGTTCAGGAAGACAACAACGAGTACATCCCGTTTCCGTCGATCAATCGCAATCTCGCCATCTACGGCAACCTGATCCTCGACAACGGCGCCGACAACTTCGCCTACGCCCTCGACGCGCGGACGGGCCAGCTCGCATGGGAAACCAAGATCCTCGATTACAAACACGGCGCCCAGCACAGCTCGGGCCCGATCGTCGCCAACGGCAAAGTGATCTCGGGACGCAGCTGCGAGCCCGAAGGCGGCCCCGAGGCCTGCGTGCTCACGGCCTTCGACGCCACGACGGGCAAAGAGCTCTGGCGCACACGCACTATTCCGCGGCCCGATGAACCGGGTGGGGACAGCTGGGGCAACATTCCCTACGAGGAGCGCCGTCACGTTGGCCTGTGGATGGTGCCGAGCTTCGACGCCGAGCTGAACCGCATCTACGTCGGCACGTCGGTGACCTCGCCGGCACCGAAGTTCATGCTGGCCGGCAACGACAAGCAGTACCTCTACCACAACAGCACGCTCGCCATCGACGCCGACAACGGCAAGGTCGTTTGGTACTTGCAGCACAACGTCGATCATTGGGATCTCGATCATCCGTTCGAGCGCATCTTGGTCGACACGGCCGTGGCACCCGACGCGAGCGCCGTTGCGTGGATCAATCCACGCGTGCGACCCGGCACCATGCACAAAGTGCTCACGGGCGTGCCGGGCAAGACCGGCATCGTCTATACCATCGATCGCGAGACGGGCCAGTTCCTTTGGGCGCGACCCACCGTCGAGCAGAACGTGATCACGGCCGTGAACACGG
>Ga0208454_1000242_pt1 | contig 37650 bp, 42 predicted proteins | sample EasRivMeERMZT100_FD_187530 | JGI IMG/M metagenome (GOLD analysis project Ga0208454, IMG submission 187530) | Soil microbial communities from meander-bound floodplain in the East River, Colorado, USA - East River MetaG ERMZT100 (SPAdes) (version 2) | ecosystem: Environmental > Terrestrial > Soil...
CGTGCCCGGCGTGCGCGCCCAGGCGGGGAGTCAGAAGAAATTCGCGGACGGTGCCGTTCAGCACGGCGACGCCGAGCAGCAGCACCCAGATCAGGCTCGCCCTGAAAATCGTCACCGCTTTTCCGATCGCTGCGCGCGCTGCTCGGAGCCGGGCTTCGCGTCCGGCGAATAGCCCGACCACACGTGCTTCTTCATGGTCTCGGCGTCGGCGACTTTGGCGAGCGCCCGCTTGTGCGCCCAGTTCCGGTAGGCCCTGGAAAGCCTGCCCCATATCCACCAGGCCACGAGGGCTGCGATAAGTCCGGCAATCGCGAGTGCCCACCAGTTGAATTCGCGGCAGATCGGCTTGTCGAAATTCCTTCCCGGGCAATACAGCGCCAGAAAGGAAATCCACTCCAGGTCCTTTCCGAATTGCGCGATCATCTGGTCGAGATTCACGACCTGCCCTGCCTGTCGGAAAACTCCGGATTATGCAGCCGCCGGGGGCGCCACCGAAACCCCGCGCACGCCGTGCCGCGCGATCGCCGCGGCGACCAGCCCCGACGCCTTGGCGTCCTCGGCGAATTCGCGGAGATACTTCGCGCCCGCCTCGCGGCCTTTCGGCGTGCCGATCGCCTGCTGGACCGCGGTGAACTGGCCCTCGAGCACGCGCGAACCGGGAAGCTTCTCGGCGTCGGTCACCAGCCGGGGCTTCAAGCCCGAAAGCACATCGAGCTTCTGCGCGATGAACAGGTCGTAGGAACCCTGGATGCCTTCGGCACGCACCAGCTGCGCGTGCTTGAGGTTGCGCGAGAGGTAGAGGTCGTAGGCGCTCTTTTGCGCGACGGCGATGCGCACGCCCTCGCGATCCACGTCGCCGAGGGCGCGGATGGCCGATCCGGCCGGCACGAGATAGGTGGCGGGAATCTCCAGATACGCGGCAGTGAAGGTGATTTCGTTCGCGCGCTGCGGCTCGGCGCCGAGAAAGGCGACGTCCCAGGCGCCCGCCTTGACTCCGTCGGCCAGCTTTCCGGCGGCGTCGTAGGTGACGAGCTCGATGGACACGCCGAGCCGCTTTCCAAGCTCCCGCCCCAGGTCCACGGCAATGCCGCTGGCCCGATCCTTGTTCACGAGCAGGAAGTTTCCGTAATTGATTCCGACGCGGAGCTTGCCCGTCGGAGCAAGCTCGGTTCGCAGGGCGGCGGAGACCTCGGGTTTCATCGCGCGAACATTAGCACGAGCAGGCTCGCGCAGGCACGCCCGGAACTATCGAACCTCCGCCGTCCGGGTGATTTCTCCCATGCGGCCGCTCTGGTAGTCGCGCACGGCCTCGACCAGCTCCTCCTGCGTGTTCATCACGAAGGGCCCATAGCGGGCGACCGGCTCGGCGACGGGAACGCCGGCCAGCAGAAGCAGCCGGCCTCCGCCCTCCGCGCCACGAAAACGCACCGCGTCACCGGGACCGAGGAGCGCCATCTGGCCGTCGCGAACTTCCTTGCCTTCGTCCCCCACCCGCACCGCCCCCTGGAACACGTACACCAGTCCATGCAGCTCGCGGGCGAGCGCCGCGGTGACGTCCGCCCCGGCGTCCATCGTCCAGTCCTGATAGACGATCGGGATGTGCGTTTCGATCACGGCGCGCGCTCCGAGCGCCTCGCCCGCGACCACGCGCACGCGCGCGCGGCCGTCCTCGCTGCGTGCCTCCGGAATCTTCCCCGAAGACACCTCCTGATAGCGAGGCCGGGTCATTTTCAGCCGCGCGGGCAGGTTCACCCAGATCTGGAAGCCGTGCACACGCCCGCCTTTTTCCTGGATGGCCCGCGAGGGCATCTCGGAATGCACGATGCCGGCGCCCGCGGTCATCCACTGCACGTCGCCGGGCTTGAGCGTGCCGCGATGGCCGGCCGAGTCCTCGTGCTCGAACTCGCCTTCCAGCATGTAGGTGATGGTCTCGAAGCCGCGATGCGGATGATCGGGGGCGCCGACCGCTTCGCCCGGCGCGTAATCGACCGGCCCCATCTCGTCGAGGAGCAGGAAGGGATCGACCGTATCCAGGCCCTGGGTCGGCACCGGGCGCCGCACGATGAAGCCCGCGCCTTCGCGCTGGCGATGTGCGGTGACGATACGGGTGGTCTCGCGGACAGTTTTTCTGTCGGTCATGGTTTCTGCTCCCGGACTTTGAACATCCAATATGGGGTCTCGTCGTACGCGGACAAGCTGGGGCGAGACTCTAACAAGATTTCAAAGGCGGCTGTCAAATCAGAGCCTTGGAGCCCGAAGTCCGGCTCGGCCTGTCTCGCGGCCGGGGCGCGCGAATCCTGAAACACCGCGGGCAGCCAATACTGTATATAATGACAGGCCCCGCTCGACGCCGGCGCTTGTTCTCGTCGCGAAGTGACGCCGAGCCGGATTTCGAGCCAGCCGCGCAAGACCGCTGTTGCCCGGGTTGCCACAATAGGTGGTGCCAGACCTGCCATGAATATCAATAGGTTGTAATCTCTCCTTCAAGAGGATTGCCAACTCGCATTCAAAGGCGTAGCCTTCAAGAAAAACACCCCCTAGGAATTCCCGAACAATGTCCTTAGAAAAAACGCTGGAAGCCGGTAGCGCCGTCGCTGCACTCCCCGAGCAGGAGATCTGCCGCGAGGCGCTGCTCGAGAAATACGCCAAGGGCAAGGAGCAGACCATCGCGGACGTTCGCGAGCGGGTCGCGCGTGCGCTCGCCGCCGCCGAAACGCCCGAGAAGCGCGCCCACTGGGAGCATCGATTCACCGAGGCGATGGAAGCCGGTTTCATTCCCGCCGGCCGCATCAACTCCGCCGCCGGCATCGCGATGCAGGCAACGCTCATCAACTGCTTCGTCCAGCCCGTGGGCGACTCGATCTCGGAAGTCGTGGACGGCAAGCCCGGCATCTACACCGCGCTCCAGGAAGCGGCGGAAACGATGCGGCGCGGCGGCGGCGTCGGCTACGACTTCTCCTCGATCCGCCCCAAAGGCGCGGACGTGAAGGGCACGCGCTCGCGCGCTTCGGGCCCGGTGTCCTACATGCGTGTCTTCGACCGCTCCTGCGAGACGGTCGAGTCGGCCGGCGCGCGCCGCGGCGCGCAGATGGGCGTGCTGCGCTGCGACCACCCGGACGTGGAGGAATTCATCCACGCCAAGGACCAGGGCGACCTCGCCAACTTCAACATCTCGGTCGGCGTAACCGATACCTTCATGCGGGCGGTTGAAGCCGACGGCGAAGTGGATCTTGCCCACAAGGCGAAGCCGCACGCGGAGGCGCTTGCCGCCGGCGCTTACCAACGAGACGACGGCCAGTGGGTCTATCGAAAGCTGCGCGCGCGCGATCTGTGGGACCAGATCATGCGCTCGACCTACGATCACGCCGAGCCGGGGATCCTGTTCATCGATCTCATGAATCGGGACAACAATCTCAACTACTGCGAAGCGATCGAAGCGACGAACCCCTGCGCCGAACAGCCCCTGCCGCCTTATGGCTGCTGCTGCCTCGGCTCGGTCAACCTCGTGCGCTTCGTGACGAAGCCCTTCACCGAAACAGCGGCGTTCGATTTCGAGCGCTTCGGCAAGGTCGTCGAAACCTCGGTGCGCATGCTCGACAACGTGCTCGATGTCACCGCCTGGCCGCTCAAGGCGCAGCACGAGGAAGCGATGAACAAACGCCGCGTGGGCCTGGGGTTCACCGGCTTGGGCGATGCGCTCATCATGCTGCGCCGTCGCTACGACGGCGAGGCGGCGCGCGAGACCGCGGCGAAAATCTCGGCATTCATGCGCGACGCCGCCTACCGCGCCTCCGTCGAGCTCGCCAAGGAGCGCGGCGCCTTCCCGCTTTTCAACGCCGACATGTATCTCTCGGGAACGAGCTTCGCCGCGCGGCTGCCGCAGGAGATCAAGACCCTCATCCGCAAGCACGGCATCCGCAACTCGCACCTCCTCTCGATCGCGCCCACGGGCACGATCAGCCTCGCCTTTGCCGACAACGCCTCGAACGGCATCGAGCCGCCTTTTTCCTGGACCTACACGCGGAAGAAACGCATGGCGGACGGCACGCTGAAGGAGTTTCCGGTCGAGGACTACGCCTGGCGCCTCTACAATCACGGCGGCGGCGACGTCAACGCCCTGCCCCCGTACTTCGTCACCGCGCTCGAACTCTCGGCCTCGGCGCACGAGAAGATGGTCGCGGCGGTCGCGCCCTATGTCGACACCAGCATTTCCAAGACGGTCAACGTTCCGGAGAATTATCCCTACGCCGATTTCCAGGACCTCTACTTCGAGGCGTGGAAGTCCGGGCTGAAGGGCCTTGCGACCTACCGGCCGAACAACGTGATCGGCTCGGTGCTTTCGGTCGGGCCGCACTCAGCGCCCCAGGATTTCGTCGGCAACGACCGCAACCGCAGAATCGAGATCAAGGCGGTGCCCGAGCCCGTGCTCGCCAGCCTCCGCTGGCCCGGCAGGCCCAACCTCGCCGGAGGCAACCCGGCCTGGACCTACATGATCGAGCACCCGCACGGGCATTTCGCGCTCTTCGTCGGCCACGTCGAGAACGAGATCCACCCGCATCCCTTCGAGGTGTGGGTGAACGGCGCCGAGCAGCCGCGCGGCCTCGGGGCGGTGGCGAAGACGCTCTCGATGGATATGCGCGCGAACGACCCCGCTTGGCTGCGTCTGAAGCTCGAGACGCTCGCCAAGACCTCGGGCGACGATGCCTTCGACATGCCGTTCCCGCCGCACGGCGAGAGAAAGAGGATGCCGAGCCTGTGTTCGGCGGTGGCGCAGCTGGTTCGCTGGCAGTGCGAGGAGCTGCGCGCGCTGCCCGACGAAAAGCACGGCTCGGTGCTCGACGCGATGTTCAGCCTGAAGGAGCCGAAGACCGGGGCCGACGGCACCATGTCGTGGACGGTGGACGTGCTCAACCCGGCCGGGCGCGACGACTTCGTGCTGGGCCTGAAGGAAATCACTCTCCCCGACGGCGTGACGCGCCCCTACTCGATGTGGCTCTCGGGCGAGTACCCGCGCGCGCTCGACGGCCTGTGCAAAATCCTGTCGCTGGACATGCGCGTGATCGACCCCGCGTGGATCGGGATGAAGCTGAGGAAGCTCCTCAACTTCCCCGAGCCGCTCGGCGACTTCATGGCGTTCGTGCCGGGAAGCCGCAAGCAGCAGACCTGGCCATCGACCGTGAGCTACGTGGCGCGCCTCATCATCCACCGCTACGCCATGCTCGGCATCCTGGACGAAGAAGGGGTCCCGGTGCAGGCGATGGGCGTGCTGGAGACGCCCGCGCCCGGCTCAGCGCCGAAGATGAAGGGCGTGAAATGCCCCGAGTGCAGCAACTACGCGGTCATCAGGAAAGATGGCTGCGACTTCTGCAGCGCCTGCGGGTGGGTGGGGGTGTGCGGGTAGGCTGGTAGGCTGGCCGCGAACCCGCGGCTGCGATAGAAGGCAGTCCATCTAACTTGCTGATTATTTCCATTCCGGGATTCAGCGACCCGGTAAGCGCCATGACCCACCTGTTGGGTTCAGGCGTGTTCGCGGTGCTCGGGTTTTTTCTGGTGCGCAAAGGCCGCCGGGCGGATGGCTCCGGGTGGAACTGGCGCATGACCGGCCTCACCGTGTTCGCCTTCGCCGCCGTGGCCCAACTGGGGATCAGCGGCGCTTATCACATCCTTCAGCCCGGCCTCACCCCCCGGCTGGTGATGCAGCGGATAGACCACACCGCCATCTTCATTCTCATCGCGGCCTCTTTTGTCCCCGTGCATGCCATTCTTTTCAGGGGCTGGCGGCGCTGGCTGATCCTGCTGATCCTGTTCTTGCTGGCCGCCACCGGCATCACATTCAATTTCCTGTACTTCAGCGAATTACCCGAAATAGTCGGGCTGACGTTTTATATTGCGATGGGCTGGGTGGGCGGGTATTCGTGTTATGCGCTGTACCGCCGCTACGGATGGGGGTTTATCCGTCCTGCGGTATGGGGAGGAATCGCCTATACGCTGGGGGGAGCGATAGAGTTCCTCATCCAGCCGGTCTTGATTGAGGGGGTCGTGGGCCCGCATGAGCTTTTTCACCTGGCAGTGCTGGCCGGGCTGGGCTTTCACTTCCGCTTTGCGTTCTCTTTTGCAGGAAAGCCCGACGTGGGCCAGAACTCCTTCCTCGCGCAGGGTCCAATGGCACGTTCCCGACGGATAGGCATAAGATAGCAGCGGTTCCACCCAGAGGAGGATTCCCGTGATCAATCCCGAACAGGCAGCGGTTGCGGCATTGCTTCTGCGCCTCGCGCTCGGCGTGATGTTCCTTGCGCACGCCTGGCTGAAGATCAAGGTGTTTACGCCGGCGGGCACCGTGCAGTATTTCAAATCGCTCGGCCTGCCAGGCGGGTTTGCGTATCTGACGATGGCCGCGGAAATCGGCGGCGGCATCCTGCTCATCCTCGGCATCGAAACCCGCTGGGTGGCATTGGCGCTGGTGCCGCTCATGCTCGGCACCATCGTGCTGGTTCACGGCAAGGCCGGCTGGCTCTTCACCAACAAGGACGGCGGCTGGGAATATCCCGCTTTCTGGGTTGTGGGCCTGCTCGCGCTGGCGCTGCTGGGGGACGGAGCCGCCGCGCTCGGGCCGATGCTCGGTCTTTGACGGCCGGCACCTAACGCGGCGGGCTTACCTGCGCGCGTACCGAGGTCATTGCTGCTTCTATTCGCGTACCTTGAAGACCAGCTTGCCGCGGAAGTGGCGCCCTTCGCTCACCCGGTGGGCCGCAGCGGCCTCCGACAGTTTGTAGGTCCTGATCTCCGGAACGCGGACGGCGCCGCCGGCGACGAGCGCGACGATGCGCTCGAGATGCGCGCGGTCGCGCCCGACCTTGGGACGCAGGGACGTGACGTCGGCGCGCGGCGAAGGCGGGGCCGCGCCCCCCGAGCCGATGAATGCCGCACGGCCGCCCGGGCGCACTACCGCAAACGAGCGCGTGGCAACCTCGCCGCCGACAGTGTCGAATACCGCGTCGCAGTCCGACACCGCCTTCGCGAAGTCCTGGACGTTGTAGTCGATGACCTGATCGGCGCCGAGCCCGCGCACGTAGTCCTGGTTCGCCGCGCTGGCGGTCGAGATCACGCGGGCGCCGATGTGCTTAGCGAGCTGGATGGCGAAGCTCGCCACGCCGCCGGCGCCGCCCTGGATCAGGATCGTCTCGCCGGACCGGAGCCTCAGGGTATCCTCGATCGAGACGAGCGCGGTGAGGCCGATGAGCGCGAGCGAGGCGGCCTCCACCTGCGATAGGCCTGCTGGCTTCTTCGCCACAATGGCCGCCCGAATTGCGACCTTCTCGGCATAGCAACTGTCCGCGGTTTGTTCCACCACCCCGAACACCGTGTCGCCGACCTTGAAATCCTTCACGCCGTCGCCGAGCGCGCCGACGACACCCGAGAAATCCCGCCCCGGAATGTAAGGAAACTTGGTGATCGGCGCATAGCTTCCGGCGCGCACCTTCCAGTCTGCGCCGTTGACGCTCGCCGCGTGCACATCGACGAGCACCTGACCCGGTCCGGCGACTGGATCCGCAACGTCGCCGTACTGCAGCACCTCGGGTCCGCCGGTCTTCATGAAATAGGCGGCCTTCATCGCTTCTTCCGCTCACCCGTTCGTCGTGCGGGAACTAGAACTCCCTCCTTGCCTTGGCGAAGGATTCCCTCAGAACTTCGTAGCTCTTCACGAAACCGGTCTTGACCTGGTCCCACGATTCCGCGGAGCTGTGCTTGAGCCCGCCGTACCATTCGGCAGCCTCGTTGCGTTCCCTGCGCAGCGCGGCTAGCGTCGCCCGCGCCTTCTTGCGCGCCGCCTGGTCCATCTTGTCCCATTCGCGCTCGAGCTTCCTCTCCAGGCTGCGGATGCGTGCATCCAGATCGTCGAGCGCGGCCTTGGCGCTCTTGATGGCCTCGTCGCGCTGCGTCACCGTGTAGTCTTTGATCGTCCTGGAGACGTCCTTTGCCGTGGTCTTGCCCGGGGCTTCTGCGGCAAAAGACCACGGTGAAACCAGGAACAGCGCGGCAAGGGCGAATGCCCAGAACTTCATAGCTTGATCCCCAGCTCCGGGATGAGCTTGGAGTAGCGCTCGCTCTGGGCCTTCACGTAGGCGGCGAATGCGTCGGGCGACATCGGCTCGGCGATGTCCACCGCCAGCGCGACGAAACGGTCGCGAACGACCGGCTCCTTCATGGCCTTCTGCACCTCCGCGTTCAGCCGGTCGATCACGGCGCGAGGCGTTCCGGCGGGAGCGTAAAGACCGAAATGCGGTCCCCCGTCCACGCCCTTGATGCCGGACTCTTCGAGCGTCGGCACGTTCGGGTAATCCGGGTGGCGGGTCCCTCCGGCGACCGCCAGCATGCGCAGCTTTCCCGACTTCACCTGCGGCAGCCCGACTCCCGGGTCGAGCGCGACCTGGATGTGCCCCCCGAGCAGATCCTTGAGCGCCGGTCCAGCGCCCTTGTAGGGGACGTGATTCAGCTTGACCTTCGCCTCGCGGTTGAACACTTCCGTGGCGATATGGGGCGAGGTCCCGTTACCCGGCGTGCCGTAGTTGAGCTTGCCCGGATTGGCGCGCGCGTAGGCGAGGAACTCGGCAAAAGTCGCCGTCGGCAGCGACGGATTCACGACCAGATAGAGCGACACCCGGCCGGTGGCGGCGACCGGCGTGAGTACCTTCAGCGGATCGAGATCGGCGCGGCGCACCAGGTGCGGCGCCATCATGGTGGTGCTGCCCGGGGCATAAACGAGCGTGTAGCCGTCGTGCTCCGAGCGAATCACGGCCTCGAATCCGATATATCCGTCGCCGCCAGGACGATTTTCCACCAGGACGGGGTGCGCGAGCGTCTCCGAGAGACGCGCGCCGAGCACGCGCATGGTGATGTCGGCGACTCCACCGGGGGCGACGTTGACGATCACCCGAACCGGTTTCGAAGGCCAAGCCTGTGCGTGCAATGCGCCCGCCACGGAAAGGGAAGCGAGAAACAGCAGGATTCTGAACATGGGGATCTCCTTGATTTCGCCAGTACACGAACGATACGCGAAAATCGGGAATTGGGGCAATTGCGCCACGACTGTGCCAGCCGGTTCGGATACCATGGCTCCGATTCCACGTTGCCGCCACCCACAGCGCGATGTCCCGGACCACGCTTGTAAACGTGATCTATATCCGCACCACGCCGCGGGCGCTCTGGAATGCGCTCACCCAGGCGAAGTTCACGCGCCAGTACTACGCGGGCCTCGAACTCGAGGCCGAGCTGAAGCGCGGCGGCCGGTTCGACTACATGCACCGGTTGGAGGTGCACCGGCGTCACGGCGCGGGCGTGGAAGGCGTCGTGATCGAGGTCGTTCCGCGAAAGAAACTGGTGCATACCTTCGAGCCGAAATTCATCGAGGACGGACCCTCGCGCGTGACCTACGAGATCGAGCCGATGGGATTGGTGTGCAAGCTGACCGTGACCCACGACGAGTTCCCCGCGGGCGGCCCTACACTGGAAACCGTGAAGGCGGGCTGGCCGGAGATCCTCTCGAGCCTCAAGTCTCTCCTCGAGACCGGCCAGGCGCTTGTCATTCCGAGAGATCCCTAGCTGAGGCCGGGCAGCTTTCCCATTCCCTCGCGCCGGTGTACTGTTTCGGCGACAGATTTTAGGAGGCCGCTCAGGTGACGCGGAAATCTGGGTCGAACGCTCTGCTTTGCGGCTTGTTCTGCTGCGGCCTCATCGGGGCCGCAACGGCGCAGGTGTTCAAGTGGGTGGACGAAAAAGGAGTGACCCACTACGGCGAGCGCCCGCCGCAGGGCCAGAAAGCGCAGCCTGTCGAAGCGAAACCGTTGACCACGCCGGCACCCGGCCCCGCCTCTTCGCCGGGGAAAGCGCAGGGCAGCGAAAACTGGCAGGAACAGAACCTCGAGTTCCAGCGACGCCGAATCCAGCGAGAGCGGCAGGCCGAGCGCGATCAGCAGGCGGCGAAGGACAAGCAAAGGCGTTGCAATGTCGCCCGCGATGATCTCCGGCGGCTGGAATCTGCGCGACGCCTGTACGACCTCAACGACAAGGGCGAGCGTGTCTATCTCGATGACACGGGACACAAGGCCGCACTCGGGCGTGCGCATCTCCGCGTCGACAGATCCTGCTCGTAGCAAGGCGACGCGACACCCTGCCCGCAGCTTCACACGGCCGAGAAGGCGGCGCAGCCTTCGTGCCGGCCCGCACTATCTGCTGCGCGCTTCCCTGGCGATTTTTCTCAGCGCCGTGACCCTGGTAAAGCAGTCCGGACAGGCATATCGAAGACCGCTGCCGTAAGTCGTGCGCGACAACGGGCGCATGGTCATCGCATCGACCGTTTGCCTGCATTCGGCGCATCGCTTCGTGCTCGACGGGAGGGCGCTCATGAGTTCACGTTCCGAGCCGCTGCGGGGTCAGCAGGTGACTGTCCTCGGTACGGTTCGCGCCTACGTTTTCTTGTCGGGAACAACCGTTCTCACCGGTGCCGGGATAAAGCGAGCCGCCGGAACGACGACCTTGGGGGATTGCTTGGGTTTCTTGCGTTCACGATTGCTTCGTTGTACGCCTTTTGGCATTCGAGTTCTCCCGATACGGCGCGACTGACCCCTAGCGCCTCCGGTACTGCGGGCGGCGCGCGGGCAGCCGCACTGCCGGTGCTGCATCCTTGTGCCGGAAGCTGATGCGCCCCTTGGTGAGATCGTAGGGCGTCAGCTCGAGGCTGACCCTGTCCCCCGCGAGGATGGTGATCCGATGCTTCCTCATTTTGCCTGCCACGTAGGCAGTCACCATGTGCCCGTTCTCCAGCGTTACGCGGTAGCGCGTATCGGGGAGCACCTCATTAACGGTGCCTTCCATTTCAATCAACGCTTCTTTTGTCACGTCGATACCTTCTTCCTGCCCCGGTTCGGTCTGCGACCGGCGCGTGCAACTGCGGGGAAAGCCGACTGAACGCGGAGGCAGCGACCGCCGCCCCCGCGACAGGGGGTCAAACGGCTTTCAAATCGACTGCGGACGTCTTGCCGTTCTGTCCTTGTTCGAGCTGGTAAGAAATACTCTGATTCTCGTTGAGCGTGGCAAGGCCAGCGCGTTCAACCGCCGAGATGTGCACGAACACGTCCTTGGACTTGTCGTCAGGCTGGATGAAGCCGAAACCTTTACTTGCATTGAACCACTTGACGGTACCGGTAGGCATGGAATCTCTCCATAGAGACGTTGCCCCACGCGATAGTGTGCGGGGCATCAAATTATCCGTGGGAGAAACCAGAAGGGGCGCCTGGGAGGCGCCGCGGACCGACCCAGATAGAATTCGACGGGTGCAGTATGCGCGACGCAGGGGAGCTTGGCAAGAGAAAAGTTCAGGCAGGGGGCGGGCTGTTTCGCCTTCGCTCCTGGTACATACTTCGCGCTTCGACACCTGATTCGAGGAGATCGGCATGGAGGCGATGAAGGACGCGAGCCATCTCTACGAAGTCGAACGGCGCGCGTTTCACGCCGAGCGGCCCGGTTTCCGTATCAACGAGCTTCAGATCTCTCCGAGCCAGAAAGTGCCCTGGCACTACCACAACAACATCCAGGACACGTTCTATGTCCTGAGGGGAAGGATCCGGATATTCCTCCGCAACCCCAAGGAGGAAGTGCGTCTCGGGCCTTGCGAAACGTTCTCGGTCCCGCCGAAGCGCCCGCATCTCGTCGTCAATGGCGGCGACGCCTCGGCGACGTTTCTCGTGCTGCAGGGAATCGGCGAATACGACTTCGTCCCGCTCGTGGAGCAATCGTGAAAGTCTCCATCCTCGACGACTATCACGACACGATTCGAACGCTCGAGGCTTTCGGCAGGCTTGCCGCCCACGACGCGACGATCTGGAACGATCACGTCCAGGACGTCGACGCGCTCGCCGAGCGCCTGAAGGGCGCCGAGGCGCTGGTGCTGATACGCGAGCGCACCAAGATCCGCGCGCCCCTGCTCGAGCGCCTGCCGGGACTCAAGCTCATCAGCCAGCGCAGCATCTATCCGCACATCGACGTCGATGCCTGCACGCGCCTCGGCATCGTTTTGTCCTCGAACATGAGCCCCGGCACTCCGTCCTACGCGACCGCGGAGCTGACCTGGGGACTGATCATCGCCGCGATGCGCGGGATCCCCGGGCAGATGGCGTCGCTCAGAGCCGGTAAGTGGCAGGCCGGCGTCGGCAACAATCTGCGCGGAAAGACCATGGGAATCTTCGGTTACGGGAGGATCGGCGCCGTCGTCGCGGGCTACGCAAGGGCGTTCGGAATGGACGTGCTGGTGTGGGCACGCGAAGCGTCGCGCTCGCGGGCGAGCGCCGACGGTTACGCAGTCGCCGCGAACAAGGAGGCGTTTTTCGAGGAATGCGACGTGATTTCCCTGCACATGCGCCTGGTCGACGCCACACGCGGCATCGTGACCGGGCGTGACCTGGCGCGGATGAAGCCGACGGCGCTGATAGTCAACACCAGCCGGGCGCCGCTCGTCGAGCCCGGCGCGCTCGTCGCCGCCCTCAAGGCCGGGCGGCCCCGAATGGCGGCGGTCGATGTCTACGAGGAAGAGCCGCTGCGCGACACGCGCGATCCGCTGCTCAACATGGACAACGTCGTCTGCACCCCTCACCTCGGCTACGTGACACGCGAGGAGTATGAAAGCGGTTTCGGCCAGATCTTCGACCAGATCAACGCCTACGCGGCCGGCGCGCCGATCAACGTGGTCAATCAGGAGGTTCTGACCCACTATCGAAGGTAGCACCTGCAGGCGTATGATCGTTCCCAGCCCGCAAGTCCCTCCTTCCGCCCAGTACCGCCGACATGGACACACTCGACCGCAGTCTGCCCGAAGAGCAGCGAATGATGCGCGAAAGCTGCCGCGCCTTCGTCAACGACTTCGTCACCCCTTTCATCCGGCAGAACTGGCAGCGCGAGTGGTCGATGGACCCGGATGAGCGCCTGCCGCGGGCGATTCTCGAGCAGGCCGACAAGATCGGCATCCGCACGCTCGGCGTGCCCGAGGAATTCGGCGGCGTCGCGCTCGACCCCGCTCATGAGGTCCAGACCTTTGCTCTCATCTCCGAGGAGATCGCGCGCGGCGATTCGGGGCTTTCCGACAAGCTGGTGCAGATCTGGAAGGTTTCGGTATTGCTCAGGAACGTCGCGCCGCGCCACCTCCAGGAACTGTGGTTTCCGCGCATCGTGAAGGACCCCGGGTTTCTGCTCGCCCACTGCCTCACCGAGCCGCGCGGGGCCTCCGACCGCTGGCTGCCGTACAACGTGCCCGAAGCGGCGATGCAGACGCGCGCGGTGCTGAAGGGCGACGAGTGGGTGATCAACGGTCGCAAGCAGTTCATCAGCAACGGCTACGATGCGAGCCTGTACGTCGTCTACGCCACCACCAAGCCGGGCGTCGGCATGCTGCAAGGCACCTCGAGCTTCCTCGTGCCGCGCGGCACACCGGGCCTCACCATCGCGCGCTGCAACGAGACTATGGGCGGACGCTTCATGAACAACGGCGAACTCGTATTCGAGGACATGCGCCTGCCGAAGGACCACCTGCTCGTCGAGAACGACGCGCTCGCCAAGGCCGGCATGTACTTCAAGCCCGGCAAGATCATCCAGGCCTCGAAAAACCTGGGCGTCGGCGTCGCCGCCTTCGAGCGCACCGCCGAGTACGTGCAAAACTACGTGCAGGGCGGACGTATCCTGATCAAGCACCAGGCGGTGGCGCTGCGCCTCGCCGAGATGGCGACCAGCCTGCGCGCCGTGCGCGCGCTCCTGCGCGAGGCGGCGCGCGCCGTGGACGAGCGCGCCCCCGACGCGGAGGAGCTGTGCAACATGGTGAAACTGTTCGCCTCCGAGGAAGTCTTCAAGGTGGCGCAGCACGCGGTCGAGTTGCACGGCGGCAATGGCATCATGCTCGACTTCGGCATCGAGAAGCTGTTTCGCGACGCCGCCGTGTTCCTGCACATGGACGCGACCGTGGACATTTCGAAGTTCAAGATCGTCAAGCTCATGTTTCCCCAGACGGCCGGCGCCTATGCCGGGCCCGAAGTTTAGACTCGAAGCCTAGCCAACCGAACAGGAGGATTTATGGCCGACCGTGACGAATACGTCGAGAAGCTCAAGTCCCAGCTGGATCACTGGAACGCCGAAACGGCGAAATGGGAAGCACAGGCCAAGGCGGCGCAGGCGAGCATGCGCGCCGAGTACGACAAGCAGCTCGGCGCGTTTCGCCAGAAGCGCGACGATGCGATCGCACAGCTCACCAAGGTTCAATCGGCCTCGGGCGAGGCCTGGAAGGACCTCGCGCGCGGGGCCGACGAGGCCTGGGCAAGGATGAGGGAAGCCTTCGACAAGGCGCACACGCACTTCAAGAAAAAATAGGCTTGCGCCCAGGTCGATGAGCGACCGGCACACCATCCTCGCCTGGTCCGAGCGGGGAGCCGTCGCGGACGCGCGAGCGGCGCTCGACGTCGCCGGGGTGCTGCCCGCGGCGCGGGACTGGCGCGTGTTCCTCGACCGCTTGCTGTTATGGTCCGGCGCGGTTTCGCTGGCCGCCGCCGTGGTCTTCTTCGTCGCGCACAACTGGAACGAACTCGGCAGGTTCGCCAAGTTCGGATTGGTCGGGCTACTCCTGATTGCAGCGGCGCTCGGCTACTGGCGGCTGGGACCCGATCGCGCCGCAGGGAAAGCCTCGCTCCTGGTCGCTTCGATTTTTCTGGGCACCCTGCTCGCGTTCTTCGGCCAAACCTATCAGACTGGCGCGGACACTTGGGAGCTTTTCGCGACCTGGGCAGCTCTGATGGCGCCCTGGGTCCTCATCGGACGTTTCCCCGGCCTGTGGATGCTCTGGATCGCGATCGCAAATGTCGCGATCGTTCTCTACTTCCAGGTCTTTCCCGGCCTTTTCGGAATTGTCTTCAGCACCGAGCGCCAGCTCTGGACGCTCTTTGTTTTCAATACCGCCGCGCTCGTCGGCTGGGAGCTCGCGGCGCGTCGCGTCGCCTGGCTGGACGAGCGCTGGGCGCCCCGGCTGCTCGCCATCGCCGGCGGCACGACGGTAACGCTCCTGATGATTCTGGCCATTTTCGACTGGCGGGCAACGAGCGCTGCAGCCTTGATCGCTTATCCAGTCTGGCTCGCCTGCGCGTACGCCGCGTACCGGAACCTGATGCGCGATCTGTTCGTGCTCGCCGGCGGATGTCTTTCGGTCATTGTCGTGGTCACGGCGTTCCTCGGCAAGAACATCCTCGACAGCCGGGCCGCAGAGGGAGGTTTCCTCTTCATCGCTCTCGTGGTGATCGCAATGGCAGCGGCATCCGGCTGGTGGCTCAAGCAGGTGGCACGCGGGGAGAGCACATGAGTCCGCCTTCTATGCACGAACTCTGGTCGAAGCTCGGATCCGCCGGGTTGACAGTCGGCGCCATGCCCGTGGCCGAGGAAGCGCATACGCCGTGGTATGTGCGGGTGATGCTCGGCATCTCCGGATTGATCGCGGCCATGTTTCTTCTGGCGTTCGTCGGAGTGGGATTCTCTTTCGTAATGGAAAACAAGATCGCATCGCTCACCGTCGGGCTCATGGTCATCGCGGGGGCCTACGCCCTGTTTCGCACTCTTCCGCAGGGCGACTTCGCGTCCATGTTCGCCCTGGCGGTGAGCATTGCCGGACAGGCGCTCGTCGTGGTCGGCATTCTCGGATTCTTCGATCATGCGACGGTACGGGCGACGCCTGTGGCGCTGATCGCGGTGATCGAGGCCCTGCTCGCCCTCGCAATGCCGAATTTCATCCACAGGACCGCATCCGCATACGCAGCGGGGCTCGCGTTCGCCTACGCCTGCGAGGCGTCCGGTGCTCATTTCATCGCCGCGGGCGTGGTCGCGGCGGCGGTCGCCTGGGCATGGCTGAACGAGGCGCGGCTCGGAAAACTCCATTCCATCGTGACACCGGTTGGCTATGGTCTCACGCTTGCCTTCGTGCAGATTGAAGGCACGGCGCTCATAGGACATTCGACGGCCGCGCTATTCGGCTCGCAGACCGTGTACAAAGGCTGGCCCTGGATCGGAGAGGCGCTGGTCCTCGCAGCACTGCTCGTTTCGGCGTGGACGCTGCTCGGGCGGGCAGGATGGGTGCTCCCGGAGCGAAGAGCAGTCCTCGCCCTCATCGCCGCGGCGGCGATCGGCGCAGCATCCTTCAAGGCGCCCGGTATCGCGGGCGGTCTCATGATCGTTCTGCTCGGATTCGCGAACGGTAACCGGGTACTCGTCGGCCTGGGAATCGCGGCGCTTCTGTTCTACGTGTCCGGCTACTACTACCTGCTCGATGCGACCCTGCTGCTGAAATCCGGCGTGCTGGCGGCGACGGCTGTGGCGCTGCTTGCCGCGCGCTGGCTCGTTCTCAACGTGGTCATGCCGAAGGAACGCCTGGATGCGTAGCGCCATCGCGCTCGCCTGGTGCGTGGCAGTCCTTGCGCTGGTCGCCTACTCGATCGCCGGGAAGGAACGCCAGATCGAAAGCGGCAAACTCGTCTATCTCGAGCTCGCGCCCGTAGACCCGCGCTCTCTCATGCAAGGCGATTACATGGCGCTGCGGTTCAAGATTGCGAACGACGCCCAGCCTGCGATGAAGCGCTCCGATTCAACCGCCACATCGGCCTTCGGGCGACAGGGCCTCGCAACGGCGGACGGACTCATCGTTGCGGCGCTCGATGAGCGCGCAATCGCAAGTTTTCGCCGTCTGGACGACGGCACGCCTCTCGGCGCCAACGAAGTGCTCCTCCGCTATCGCGTGCGCGAGGGCAATATGAAGTTCGCGACCAACGCCTTCTTCTTCCAGGAGGGCACGGCCAAACGCTACGAAGCGGCGCGCTATGGGGAGTTTCGCGTCGCCCCTGACGGCGAGGTGCTCTTGACGGGACTGCGCGGAAAGGACCTGCAACCCCTGTAATCGTAGTCTTTGGGCGTTGCCGTTTGATTTCTTGACGTGTTTCTTAAAGTTACCCGTATAATCAATTAACTACTCCATAAAAACCCCGGTTTGTTGCAGCGCAACATCGACTGGAGTATGCTCACTGGCCTTTCTTTCCTGACAAGAGAGGCCCGTCATGAGCACTTCCCCCGACAACGACTCCTCGTTAGCGTCCAGTTCCGCCGCACGCAAGTCCACCCCTGCCGCGCTGACGCTCGTCGCTCTCGGGGTTGTGTACGGGGATATCGGCACCAGCCCCCTTTACGCCTTCAAGGAAGCGTTCAGCAGCCCCCACGGGCTGCCGCTCAACGAGCCCAACGTGCTCGCGGTGCTCTCGCTCATGTTCTGGTCGCTGATGCTCATCGTGTCGCTGAAGTACGTGACCGTGATGCTGCGCTTCGACAACCGCGGCGAAGGCGGCATCCTCGCGCTGCTCGCCCTCGCCTCGCGCGCCGCGCGCGGGCGAGCGCGCCTCGCGTGGACGGTCGCGGTCTGCGGTGTGTTCGGCGCGTCGCTTTTCTACGGTGATGCACTGCTCACCCCGGCGATCTCGGTGCTGTCGGCAGTGGAGGGCATTTCGGTGGCGACCCCCGCACTGGAAAAATGGGTCGTGCCGGTCACGATCGGCATCCTGATCGGGCTATTCTCGATCCAGTCTCGCGGCACCGGTACCGTCGGCAAGCTTTTCGGGCCGTGCATGGTGGTCTGGTTCACCGCGCTCGCAGTACTCGGAAGCATTTCGATCGCGCAGACGCCGTCGGTACTCGCCTCGCTCGACCCGCGTCATGCGCTCGCCTTCGCATGGCAGCACCCCGGACTCACGTTCATCGTGCTTGGGGCGGTATTCCTCGCGATCACCGGGGCCGAAGCGCTCTACGCGGACATGGGCCATTTCGGCGCGAAACCGATTCAGCTCGCGTGGTTCTTCATGGTTTTCCCGGCGCTCATGATCAACTACATCGGTCAGGGTGCACTCGTGCTTCGCGATCCGGCGGCGATCAAGAATCCTTTCTACCTGCTCGCCTCCGCCGAGCTGCTCTTCCCGCTCGTTGCCCTCGCGACCGCGGCGACCGTTATCGCTTCGCAGGCGACCATCTCAGGCGCCTTTTCGATGACCCAGCAGGCGACCCGCCTCGGCTACCTGCCGCGCATCCCGGTGCGGCACACCTCCGAATCCGAACGTGGCCAGATCTATATCGGGCACGTCAACTGGGCGATGCTTGTGCTCGTGGTGCTGATCGTGCTCGAGTTCCGGAGTTCCAGCGCGATCGCCTCGGCCTACGGGGTCGCGGTGTCGGGCACGATGGTGCTCACAACGGCCCTGATCGGGGTCGTCGCCTACATGTCAGGCGGCCGGGCGAAGCCTTATCTCCTCGCGGGAATTGCAGTCATCGGTGTAGCGGAGCTGGTATTCTTCGCCGCGAACGCGACGAAGTTCGCCGAAGGCGGCTGGTTTCCTCTCGCCTGCGGCGTAGTGATCTTCACGATGCTCACGACCTGGAAACGTGCGGAAAGCATCGTGACCGCGCGCGAAGGCAAGATCCGCGTCCCGGTGGAAGCCTTTCCCACGATGCTCGGGCCGGACATCCCGCGCGTCGAGGGTACGGCAGTCTATCTGTCTCCCGACAGCGACTCGGTGCCTCCGGTTCTGTTGCACAACCTGAAGCACAACAAGGTGCTGCACGAGCGCGTCGTTTTCCTCACCATCGTCGACGCCGAAGTGCCGCGCGTCGCCGATGCCGAGCGCACCGAGCTGCGTGTGATCGAGCGCGGGCGCCTGTACCAGGCGCTGCTCTCTTACGGATTCATGGAGGAGCCCGACGTGCCGAAGGGACTGAAGCTGCTCGAGCGCCACGGCCTAAGGTTCGAGCCGATGCAGACGACCTATTTCCTCGGAAAGTCCACGATTGCGCGCGCGGCGCGGCCGGGCTTGTTCACCTGGCGGCGCGAGCTTTTTCGGTGGATGCAGCGGAACAGCCCGGCGACGGCCGAGTACTTCAATCTGGTTCCGGAGCGCGTCGTCGAGCTGGGAACGCGGGTCACGATCTAGGGCAGCCTCCGTGCAAGGTTCCCGCTAGCTCCTCGCGAGCAGCGCGTCGAGGCGCTCGATATCGTTGATGATGCGCCACTCGGAGGCGCCCGCCGCCTCGACCCGCTTCTGCCAGGCCTCGAGCCGCCCCATGTACTTGCGCGGGTCGATGTTGTCGGTCTTGAGCTTGACGACGTTCACCGCCACGACGCGGATGTTCTTAAGGTCGATTTTAAAATCGCGGATGGTCGCCTTGTCGAGCTCCTCCTGCATGTCGGAAAAGATCAGGATGGTCTTCTTTCCCGCTCCCGTCTCGTTCAGGAACATCCCGCCCTGGATGAGGCCACCGGTGATGTCGGTATAGGCGCTGCCGCCGACCGTCTTGGCGAAGGCGTCGAACTTTGCGCGGAACTCGCGCTTCTGCGCGTTTGCCTGCGACGGCTGGCTATCAAAGGTGACCTTGGCGATGATGTCCTTCTCGCTGAAGCTGCGCGTCTTGACCCGTGCCACCGCGAGCGAATCCCCTGCCTGCAGCGTGCCGAGCAGATAGTTGACGATGGACTGCGCCTTCTTGATTTCGGCCGCGTAGGTCCCGGAGGTATCCACCAGCATGTATACCGCCTGGGAGTGGCTGCGCTGCTCGGTGCAGGCGGAGCCGGCCGCCAGCAGCCCGAACAGTGCTACGACGAGTAATCGCTTGGTCATGAGTCCCCCGCTTTACGCCGCTCGCTTGATGGGGCGCGATTCGGCCGCCTCGCCGCCGCCGCGCGCCGTCTTCACCATGCGCTCGATCAGCAGCGGAAGCACGATCGTGACATCGTACAGCGTAGTCAGCACCTTGCACAGTTGGCGCACGAGGTTGCCGAGGACCCGCAGCACGAACGCCAGCACGCGCACCAGCACCACGAACGCCGCTCCCCCGACGGTGCGCGCCGAATGCATGAACGACTCGAGCGGGATCGCGACGAATGCGAGCGCGAACGGCAGAATGAATCCCAGCAGCATCTGGCCGTAGGTCGGAATGCTCGCAAGCATGGGGTCGGCGGGCGCCGCCTGCTGCCCGCCCCTGAGCTGTTGCAGTGTCGCCATCTTCTCGACGACTATCATGTCGCGCATCAGCGCGAGCGCAGCCTCGATTCCGGCCAGTATCACCAGCAGCGTGAGCGAAATCCACAATACGCGCCGCCGCATCGCATCCGGGAGGTTGCCAATGCGGGGAAAGAGGTGCGTGATGCGCAACGCCTCCATCAGGAACAAGCCCATCGTCGCTTCGACGAAGATGATGACGAGCGCGGCCACATCGGACATGCGGAGCGTTGCCGTCAGATAGTCGCCCGCGCCGACCATCTCGGACATCGGCAGCGCGATCAGCTTGAAGTTGACGAGCGCGCCGCCCGCCGCGATCAGCAGCACCAGCGTGGCGATGGCGAACTGGGTAAAGGCGGAGACCGTCAATGCGTGCTCGGCTTTGTCGGTCTTCTTGTTGATCTGCTCGTATTTGTCCATCTGCGCGTCGATCTTCGACGACGTGTCCTGCAGCCCCGTGAGCTTCTTGTCCACCTGCCCGAAGGTCTTGTCGAGCGAGCGCCAGAACGGCATGAAGCCGTTCAGTATCTTGTGCCGCGACTCGTAGGCGCGGCGGTATTCGGCCAGCGCCTTGTCGTGGATGGTGTGGACCGAGCGCTTGATCTCCTCGAGGATCCTCTGCACCATCTCGTTGCTGTCCGACTTGACCTTGGCGATCGCGGAGACCGCGTCGACCCACTCCGGGGGCGTCGGCGGCACCTCGCCGCATTTCTTGTAGTCCTCCTCGACTTTCGTGATCTCTTCGAGCAGCTTGCGCTGCAGGGCCGGATAACCCTCCAGATCGCGCGTCACCAGCGCCCCGATGCGCTCGAATTCGCGCTCGATCAGCTGGCCCACTTCTTCGCGCCCGTGCGCGATCAGGACCACCTTGTTGCGCTCCCTCATGTCCCGCGCGCTGGCAAACAGCCAGCGCGCGCCCATCCGGAAGGGGCCGCCGACCATCTGGCCGACCGAGCGAAGGAAGTCGTGCACCAGCTTGCGCGCGGCATACAGGAACGGCATGGCGATGACAAACAGGATCAACGCCGACAATATCGCGTTGTCGGGCCAGATCATCCAGAATTGCGAGCCTGTCATGGGACCCCCCCTTTTCCCGGCTTTTCAGCCGGTTGGTCGTAGGACAACAGCATACGATAGAGCAGCCGGGCCCCGGGCGCCAGCACGTCTGCGGCAATATTGGGCGGTCGCCCAGAAATGTTTTGATCCAATTGACTATTTTTTAACGCTGCGAGCGTCGCCCACAGGCGACAAGCGCTTCGCGAAGCGCGGGTAGACCTTGTGCACGTTGCCGTGGAAGATCTTCTCCTTGTCTGCCTTGCTCACCCAGTCGATGCTGTCGACATAGCGCTTGGTGTCGTCGTAGTTGAAGCCGGTCTCGGGATCGACGCCCTTCACCGCGCCGACCATCTCGGAGGCGAACAGGATATTGTCCGCCGGGATGACTTTGAGCAGCAGATCGATACCGGGCTGGTGATAGACGCAGGTGTCGAAAAAGACGTTGTTCATGACGAGGTCTTTCAAGAGCGGCCGCTTCATGTCCTGCGCGAGGCCCCGGTAGCGGCCCCAGTGGTAGGGCACCGCGCCGCCGCCGTGCGGGATGACGAACTTCAATGCCGGGAAATCCCGGAACAGGTCCGAGGTCAGGAACTGCATGAACGCCGTGGTGTCAGCGTTGATGTAGTGCGCGCCTGTCCCGTGGAAGCTGGGATTGCAGGAGGCGCTCACGTGGACCATCGCCGGCACCTCGAGCACGACCATTTTCTCGTAGAGCGGGTACCACCACTTGTCGGTGAGCGGCGGCTCCTTCCAGTAGCCGCCCGAGGGGTCCGGGTTCAGGTTGCAGCCGATGAATCCGAACTCCTTCACGCAGCGCTCGAGCTCCGGGATGCAGTTCTTCGGCGGCACGCCGGGGCTTTGCGGAAGCTGGCACACGCCCACGAAGTTCTCCGGGTAGAGCGCGCAAACGCGGTGGATCAGGTCGTTGCAATGCTCCGACCAGTGCCGGCTGGTCGTTTCGTTGCCGATGTGATGGCTCATGCCCATCGCGCGCGGCGAGAAAATCGTGAGGTCGGTGCCGCGCTCGCGCTGCTGCTTCAGCTGCGCGCCCTCGAGACTCGCGCGGATCTCGTCGTCGCTGATCCCCAGCGTTCCTTTCGCGGGAACGTGCTTGGCATCCTCCAGCGCGGCGATCTGGCGCTTGCGCCATTCCTCGAGTTGCTTGGGGGCCGTGGTGTAGTGGCCGTGACAGTCTATGATCATGCGTAGCCTTCCTGATGTTAACCGAGCGTGCGAGTCAAGTCGTCGAAGAGTTCTTCCACCGCGAATCGCCGCGGGATCATGCGCTGCCGATAGACGGTGTCGATGACGACTTCGAGGTTGTGCCGGTTCACCTCCAAGCCGAACGGCGTGGTGTCGAGCTCTCCCGGCTTGGGCAGCTTCGCCGCCTTCTTGCTCTCGGCGAGCAGCCGGTAGATCTCGCGCACGGCGTCCGGATTGGATTTTGACAAAGACTCTTTCACGACCATCATGTGGTTGATCTGGATTGCGCCGTATTTTCTGCGCCAGGCCTCTGCGGCAGCCTTCGGATCGGGAATGAGCGGCTTCAGCCGCGGATCGTCCGGCACCGCCGGCAAGATCGCCGCGTCGACCTCCCCGGCGAGCAGCATGGCCATCAGCTCCTTGCCTTCGGGTGCGCGCTCCACCGACGGCGGATCGCGGAACTCGGCAACGTGGGGCTCCTCGAAAGTCACCCATTTCACGCGATCGAGATCCACGCCGTGGTCGTTGGCGAGGATGGCGCGCAGCCACGTCGTCGTGGTCACGGTATAGGAGCGCATGCCCACGCGGCGCCCGGCAAGATCGGCCGGCGAGAGAGGTCCGCGCTCGGCGTTGTAGACGATATGAGGGTGCTGAAAGCGCGCCACGACCACGGCAGGCAGCAGCACCAGCGGCTTGCCATGCGCCTTCGCCATCAGAAAGGTCACGATCGCGAGCTCGGCGCAATCGAACTCGAGGTTGCGCACCACGCGCTTGAACGCGGTGCTCACGGTCTTCACATCGGCGAAGTCCAGGCTGAGCGAAGGCGATTTCACTTCGCCCCTCTTCAGGGGCTGGGTAATCGGATAATCCCCAAGGAGCGTCTTGACGCTCAGGACCTTGTTCATTTCAGGATAACTCCTCGCGTTTTTCCGCAAGGATACCGCGTCTGTCATCAGCGCGGCTGAACGACGGGAATGGTCCGTCCCTGGATGGCGCCGGAGCAGCGCAGTCGTGCTCGGCGACGCTGGGGGTTAGTGCCGGGGGCGCAGGGGCCTGCGTGCCTGAACCGAAACTTGATGCCTCCTTTGACGATTGATTCGGCCCCCGAGGGGCATCACACAACAGCCTTGAGGTCGACGGCCGATCGTCTTCCGTCCAGCTCGCTGCGCACGTCGTAGGCAATCTTCTGGTTCTCGCGCAACGGCTGGAGCCCGGCGCGCTTCACGGCGCCGCTGTGCACGAACAAGTCTCTCGACCCGTCGTCGGGCCGTATGAAGCCGTAGCCGTACTTCGGATTGAACGATCTGACGATTCCGGTGGGCATAAGCATCCTCCTCGCAGTCCTCGCCGTCGCGCGGGCGCGCGCGGCGTCAAATTTCCGTGGGAGAAGGCCTGGAAGGCGCCCGGGAAGGGAGAATGCGGAGCCGAGACCCAAAGCGATTCGACGGCGCATTATGGACCTTTCGGTACATCCCTGCTCGCGTGCCCGCCCTGAGTTCCACCACGTTCGTGTCAGAACCCTGCAACACGCGCCCCCAGAGGAATCAGCACTGCTCCCAACACGCCGTGCAATCCCATCGCGAGGCTCGAATAGGCCCCCGCTTCAGGGTTGACGCTGAACGCTCTCGATGTCCCGAGGCCGTGAGCGGCGACGCCGATCGCGAAGCCGCGCTGCCACCACTCGCGTGAACGCACGGCGTCGAGCACGAAGCGCGCGAGCACCGCGCCGAGGATGCCGGTGGATACGGCGAAGACCGCGGTCAGCGTCGGCGACACGCCGATCCGCTCGGCGATGCCCATGGCGATCGGCGCGGTGACCGACTTGGCGACGAAGCCGCCCACGATCGCGGCGTCCGCCCCGAGCAGCCGCGCGATCCCCACCGCGCTCACGATCGACGTCAAGCCGCCGGCAATGAGCGCCGTAAGCAAAGGCAGGATCCGCCCGCGCATCGCAGAGAGCCCCTTGTAGATCGGAACCGCGAGCGAGACCGTCGCGGTTCCGAGCAGGAAGTGGACGAACTGCGCGCCTTCGAAGTACTTCGGATACGGCATGTCGATGGCCAGGATGGTCGCCGCTATGAGAACGATCGCGATCAGCACCGGGTTCGCGAGCGGATGCCGGTTCGCCCGCTCGTAGACGATCACCCCGAGCTGGTATGCGCCGAGCGTGAGAACGAGCGCGAGCAGCGGGCTCCCCGAGAGATAGACCCAGATCTCGTGGATGTTGGGAAAACCCGTTGTCGGCGCGTTCATTTCCGCGAGCCCCGCGACAATCCCTTCAGGACGAGGGCGGTCACGGCGACGGTGAGAACCACGCTCGCGACCAGCGCCACGGCGACCGCGACGGCATGGGCCCTCAGGTGCGGCCAGAACATCACGACGCCGACCGCGGCGGGGACGAACAGCAGCCCAAAGTGCTGGCTGAAGGTAGCCGCGACGTCATCGAGCGAAGCGTTGACGCTTCTGCGCAGCGCGAGGAAGCCGAGCAGCAGGATCAGGCCGATGACCGGACCGGGAATCAACGGCAAGAAGAAATACGTGATGAGTTCGCCCAACCCCTGAAAAATGAGGATCTGTACGAGGCCGGAGATCATGACGCGTGAGCCATCCTGACCGGATTCTATCCGGCTGCGGCCCGAAGAGCCGACGTCCGTATTAGAATCCTTCCGAATTGGAGGAACAGACATGAAACGTATGACAACCTGGCTCGCAGCACTGATCGTGTTGTCGGCGGCAGGCGCTGCGGCAGCGCAGCAGTATCCAGCCAAGCCGGTACGAATCATCGTCGGCTTCGCGCCCGGCGGCGGCTCCGATTTCATCGCCCGGGTCATCGCCAACAAGCTCGGCGAGCGCTTCGGCTCGCAGGTGATCGTGGAGAACCGCCCCGGAGCCGGCAGCACGATCGGCACCGAACTGGTGGTGAGGTCGCCCGCCGATGGCTACACGCTGCTGCTCAGCTCTGCGAGCCACACCGTCAATCCGAGCGTGTACAAACTTTCCTTCGACTCCCTGAACGACATCACGCCCATCGTGCAGCTTTCGCGCGGACCCTATGTGGTGGCGGTGCACCCTTCTGTTCCGGCGAGGACGCTGCAGGAACTGGTCGCACTGGCAAAGCAACAACCGGACAAGCTCGCCTACGCCTCGAGCGGAAATGGTGGCCACGTGCACGTGGCGACCGAGTATTTTCTCTACACCGCCGAAATAAAGATCACCCACGTTCCCTATAAAGGAAGCGGCCCGGCTCTCAACGATACGATCGCGGGAACCACTCAGGTCATCCTTGGCAGCGTTGCAACCGCCCTGCAGCACGTCAAGTCCGGGCGCCTGCGAGCGCTCGCGGTCACCACACCCAAGCGCATCGCCGCGGCGGCTGACGTGCCCACGGTCGCAGAGTCGGGGTATCCGACCTACGAAGTCACCAACTGGCACGGCCTCGTCGGCCCCAAGGGACTGCCGAAAGATATCGTCGCGCGGCTCAACAAGGAGGTCAACGAGGCGCTCAAATCCAAGGACGTGGAAAAGATCCTGGCGAGCGATGGCCTCGAACCCGCGGGGGGATCGCCTGAACAACTGGCTTCGGTCATCAAGAGCGAGATCGGACGCTGGAGCCAGGTGGTCAAGCGGGCCGGGGTGAAGCTCGACTAGCCGGTTCGCCGCAACGTATCCGCGAGCTCGGGCGGAAAGTAGTGCGCCTTGCGCGCGATCTGAACCATGGACACTCTGACCCACGCGCTCTCCGGGGCGCTCCTTGCTCGAGCGACCGCTCCGAAAGACGCGCCGCCGCGCTCGCTGCCGCGCCGAGTGGCGGCGGGCTTCTTCGCATGCGCCGCGCCCGACCTCGACTTCGTCGTGGGCCTGATCGGGCCGGTCGAGTTCCTGGTGCACCACCGCGGCGTGACGCATTCGCTGATTCTGATCCCGCTTTGGGCGTTGATCTTGTCCTGGCTTCTTGCCAAAATCCTGCGCGAGCCGCGGGGCTGGCGCGCCCTCTACGCCGTCACCGCGCTCGGCATCTTCCTCCATATCGCGGGTGACGTCATCACGAGCTACGGCACGATGGTGCTCGCGCCATTTTCCGACTGGCGGGCGCAGATCGGCACGACGTTCATCATCGACCTGTGGTTCAGCGGGATCATTCTCGCCGGGCTGGCCGCCTCGGCGATTCTCCATCGCTCACGCTGGCCCGCCGTCGCGGCGAGCGCGGTTCTCGTCGGCTATGTCGGCTTTCAGTATCTGCAAAAGGAAAAGGCGCTCGAGTTCGGCGAGCAGTACGCCCGAACTCGCGGCTTGAGCACTGCAACCGTCGCCGTGCACCCGCGGCCGGTCTCGCCGTTCAACTGGACGGTGTTCGTATCCGACGCCGAGGCGCACCGCTTCACGCACGTGAACCTGATTCGGGAAACGCCGCGCGGCTATCGTCCGGGCGACGGTTTCATCGCCAAGCTCGACGCCGTCTATCAGCCGCTCCCGTCAGCCCGCTGGGAGACGAAGACCCGCTACGGCGAAGGCGCCGAGCGAACGCTCGCGCGAGAAGCGTGGCATTCGCCGGCGATGGCGGTGTACCGCTGGTTCGCCGATCAGCCGGCGTTCGACGGCATGAGCGAAGGCTCGACCTGCGTGTGGTTTGTCGATTTGCGTTTCTTCACGCCGGCGCGTGAAACGATGCCGTTCCGCTACGGCGCCTGCCGCGACGGACCCGGTTCGCCCTGGAGGATCGTTCCGCCTTGACCTGGGCCCTCGGGGCCGGCAGTCTGCTTTTTTTCCCGAAGCGCTCGCACGCTCGCCAAGGGCTTGATCGCGTCGTACACAAGGCGGCCTACCCGCCACAGCGTCAGCAGGCGGGCGCTCCATGCAAGCGCGAACCTCGGGCGCAGCACCGCGATCGCCGTCACGAGCGCTACGACCAGGTAGGGCCTTGCGCGCAGCCACGCGGCCCAGGCAAGGCCGCGGTCGGCGACGACGAGCACGCTGCGGCAGACGGCGAACCCTTCGGCGAGCACGTGCCGCTGCGTCTCCGCTTCCGCGACGAGCCGCGCGCGCCGCTCCAGAATGTCCGCGAGCGCGCTCATTGCTCTTCCAGCTTCGTGCGGTCCTTGCGCAGCTCGGCGAGCGTCGCCGCCAGCAGCTTCGGCCGGCCCGTGATCGCGGATCTGAGCATGAGACAGGCAACGATACCGCCCGTGGCGAAAACACCCGCCATCGCGCCGATCGCAAGCAAGCGATTCGTGTCCCAGAACAGTACTGCGACGAACAACACGAGAAGGATGACCGCGAGACCCAGGCAGAAAGCGGCGATTCCCGAGAGCACGGCGATCCTCGCAAGCAAGGTCCTTTGCTCGTCGATCTCGCTCGCGAAAATCTCCAGGCGAGTCTGAAGTAAGGCGAGAAATGTCTTCGCCAAGTTTCTCATGGATTCGAACAGGCCCTCGGCGCGCCCGGATTCTTCGGTCATAGAGGATTAGCGGCGAGTCATCAGAAGTCCCAGGGCAATTCCGGCGAGCGCGGCGATGCCGACGGCCTGCCAGGGATGCCCGCGGACATAATCGTCAATGGCGCGCGCCTGATCGGCATACTCTTCGCCCAGCGATCCAAGCTTGATCTTGGCCGAGTCCAGGCTCTCCTGCACCTTGGCGCGAACGGAGGCGATCGTTTCGCCCGCGTCGCCGGCCGTCGCGCGCAGCAACGACTCGGCGTCGGAGATGACCAATCGGAGATCGGCCGCGAGCTTTTCCGCGGTCACTTCGCTTTCTTCCATGGGACGCCTCTTCTTTCGCATAAACGAGCGGTCACCCTCGTAACTCCGCACCTGCGCCAAGCCTAGCGGTTTTCAACTATCGAATCAACCGCTGCTACTCGATATCGATTTCAAAACTGCGCGGCCACTCGGGCCCGGTCTGGACATCGAAGTACACGCGGCCGATCTCGCGCGCGTCGGTGGTTTCGATCTGAACCTTCCAGTCGCCGGGCTGGTACTTTGATTTGAAACCGTAGCCGCGGAAGCCCTGCTCCCGCCCACCGACGATCTTGATCGGAATCGAGTCCTGCAGCGTCCAGCCGCGAGCGCCGTCTTTCCAGTACCAGCGCATCAGCACCTGGTCTGAAAAACGCGTGGGCGAGAAGATGCGAAAGAACACATAGACCCTGTCGCCGGGCCGGGCGATGAAATCCTGGTCGCCGTTGTGCCAGAAGCGCCACGGCGGCCGTTCGTGACTGAGCCGGTAGCCTTGATCGGTCCGTTCCACCGCATGATAGACGCCGATGAACGGGATGGAGAGCGGCACGGGTGGGATCACCCGGAAATAGTAGAGGATGAAAAAGGCGAGCAGCACGAGACTCAAGGGCAGCTGGATTTGCCTACTCGCCAGCGGAACGAGCTGAGGCGCGCGAGCCCTGACCCGCCAGGCGAGCCCGATCAGAGGCAGGCAGCCGACCAGCATCGAAGCCAGAAAAACCAGCAGGCCGATGGAGCCGACCAGGATCGGGATCACGTATGCGAAGAAAGACAGGACGCACAGGCTCAGCATGGCGAACTTGAACGGCAGCCCCTTCGACTTGAAGCGCTTGGATTCGTTGGCCACCAGGAGGAGCACGAGGAACACCAGGAAGGAGAACGACACCAGCAGCGACGAGCTCTTGAAAAAGAAAATCGTGTAGAGGTTGAGCAAGGACCCGAATAGGAAGTGAACGATCGCCGTGCGGTACTGGTAATACCAGCGCTTGAGGGAGAACATCTTGTCCAGCTCGAGTTGCGGCCCGCCCTGCTCAAGAAACATCTGCGTCAGGGCCATCGCGATTACGACGAGATAGAGGATCTGCTGGCCGATCGAAAGCCATGAATCGATGCGGCTGAGCGTGACGATGTCGAAGACGAACCCTGCGACGAAAGACAGGACGGCGATCCCGCGCTCGTTTTTTTCGTAGTAGAGCTTGAGCCGGTGAATTCCTCCGGGTGGTGCGGGGATTGCTTCGGGCTGGGTCATTGTCGGGTTCCGGTAGCGGAATTCTATCCGGCTGCGGCCAACCGCAGGAACTGCCGCTTCATGGCATGGACCTGCGCGAGGTGGCTGGCGACGTCGTGCGTGCCGCAGCGCTGTCCTGCGGTCAGCCGGAAGCCGCGCCGCGCATAGGCGTCGCCGTGCCCGGCACCGCACAGGTGGATGAGCGCGGCCAGGTCCTGCTTCTGCTGCAGCGTGGCGGCGGCGATCTGCCTGCGCGCGAGCGTGCTGGCGACGCGGCGATCGAGGAACGCCGCCGTCATCTCGACGGCGTGGCTGGGAAAAACACGCGTGTACAGGCCGTTGAACCAGCACGAGTCGAAGTCGTACCAGGGCCCATCCTCGACGACGACGTGATCGTGGATGCAGGTGCGCTTTGCCTCGCGGAACGCCGCATCGGTGATCTGGTACATGCCGACCGCGCTGGAGGCCGGACGGTACAGCTCGAAGGGATTCCACGTGAGCTGCCAGCGCCAGTACGTTCGGGCCACCGGGTTGCCCGCCCCTTCGACTTGGGCCAGCGCCGCCAGCAGCTCGGGCGTCATGACTGCGGTCGAGTGCTCGCGGAAGAGCGACGCGTACTGCCGCCAGGTTTCGGCCGGCGCTTTGTGGAGTGCGCCACTCACCGGAAAAAACAGCTCGCTCGGTTTTCGGATCGCCTGGACGATCCAGTTTGACGCCGCCCAAAGAGCAAGAATGACGACGACACCCGCGAGGACCTGAATTGCCGGCGGCGCAGCCCGCAGTGCCTGGAACGCTCGCCGGCTCGACCGGGAGAGCGTGCGCAAGGGTGGACGAACATAGGCGTTCCAAACCGAACGCACACGCGCCAATCTGAAAAAGCGGACCAGAGCGAAGCGTCGTGCCCGCACGGTCGCAGAACCTTTTCTACCCGGTGACCTACCCCTCACCCCGGCGTGGCCCAAACGCCACTGAGGACCTTCTCCGCCCAGAACAGACAGGCCACCGTCTTTGCGTCGGTGATCTTTCCCTCGCGCACCCAGGCGAGCGCCGCGGCGAGCGGAAGGGTGAACACCTCGAGAAACTCCTCATCGTCCAGCTTCGCGACATCCTGCTTCAGGTCCCTGGCGAGGTAGATCTCGATCCGCTCGTTCGAATAGCCGATCGCGATGTGGATCGTCGCCACGTGCCGCCACAGCGCGGCGGTATAGCCTGTTTCCTCTTGAAGCTCGCGCTTTGCGGTCGCAAGCGGGTCCTCGCCCGGATCAATCTTGCCCGCCGGCATCTCGATCATGTCGCGGCCCAGCGAATAGCGGTGCTGTCGCTCCATCACCAGCTCGCCCGCATCGGTGAGCGCGATCACGGCGACCGCGCCTGGGTGCTCGATCCATTCGCGCTCGGCGGTGCCGCCGTCGGGAAGGCGCACCGTATCGCTGCGCACCTTGAGCAGCTTGCCGTCGTACACCAGGCTGCTCGAGAGCCGGCGCTCGCTCAAGTCCTTCACGCGCCCGCGGCTCCGTTCACAGTCCCTTGATCGCGCTGAAACACAGCTGCATAAGCGGCTGAGGGAGGATGCCGAGCACGAGCATCGCCAATCCATTTGCAGACAGCAGGACCCGGATGTCGAGCTTGGCATCGATGCGGCTTGCGTCTTGTGGCTGGTCGAAATACATGAGCTTGACGATCCGAATGTAGTAGAAGGTCCCCACCAGCGCGAACAGCACCGCGACCACGGCCAGCCACACGTGCCCGGCGCCGAGCACCGCCTGCAGTACCGCGAGCTTGGCGTAGAAGCCCACGGTGGGCGGAACGCCCGCCAGCGAGAACATCAGGAGCAGCATGATGAACGCGAACCAAGGGCTGCGCGCGTTCAAGCCCTTGAAGTCCTCGAGACGCTCGGCCTCGAAGCCGGCGCGGGAGAGGAACACGACCATGCCGAAGGCCCCCAGGCTCATCAGCACGTAGACGAGAGCGTAGAACATCGCCGAGCTCCAGGCCTCCCCGGCCGAGAGCGCGTTGCCGCCCACGATCCCCGAGAGCAGGCCGAGCAGCATGAAGCCCATGTGCGAGATGGTCGAGTACGCAAGCATGCGCTTGATGTTGCTCTGGGCGATCGCGGCGAGATTGCCGATCGCCATCGAAAGCACCGACAGGATAATGAGCATCGGCTGCCAGTCGGCCGCCAGCGACGGCAGGGCGTTCACCAGCAGCCGAATCGCCATCGCGAACGCCGCCAGCTTCGGCCCGGTACTGATGAAGAGCGTCACCGCCGAAGGCGCGCCATGGTACACGTCGGGGATCCACATGTGGAACGGCACCACGCCCAACTTGAACGCGAGACCCGAGACGATGAACACGAGCCCGAATGCGAGCACGACCTTCGAAGGATGATCGCTTTGCAGAATGCGTGCGGCGCCTTCTGCAACCTCGGTGATTTCGAGTGTCCCCGTGGCGCCGTAGATCATCGACATGCCGTAGAGCAAGAGGCCCGAGGCGAGCGCCCCCAGCACGAAGTACTTCATCGCCGCTTCGGTCGCAACCGCGGAATCGCGGTTGAGCGCCACCAGCGAATACAGGCAGAGCGACATCAGCTCCAGGCCCAGGTAGAGCGTGAGGAAGTGGTTCGCCGAGATCATTACCATCATCCCGAGCGTGGCAAAGAGCGCGAGCACGAAGTACTCGCCGCGATACAGACCCCGGTCCGCCATGTAGGTGCGCGAATACACCAGGCACAGCGCCACCGCGATGTAGGTGAACATCTTGAGCACACTCGCCATCAGGTCGAAGACGAACCTGTCGTTGAAGGTGTAAGCGAGCTGTCCGCCCGTGGCGCCCGTCACCGACAGCGTGACCAGGGCGCAGCCGAGGAGCGTTGCGAGCGACAGCGCATAAGTGATCCAGCGCGTGCTCTGCGTTAGAAACAGGTCGATCAGCAGGATCGCGCAAGCTGCCACGAGGAGAAACATTTCCGGGTAGGCGATGATGGGAAGATCGCTCAGCATGTCCTCGCGCCTGTCACAGCTTGCTCACCGCCAGGTGCTTCAGCAGCTCGTTCACCGAGGCGTGCATGATCTCGGTGAAGGGAGCGGGATGCACGCCCAGCCACAGCACCGCGATCGCGAGCAGTCCGAGGACCAGCAGCTCGCGCGCGTTGGCGTCTGACAGCTCCGCCACCTGCTTGTTGGCCACCTCGCCGAAGATGACGCGCTTGTACATCCACAGGGTGTAGGCGGCGCCGAAAACCAGTGTAGTGGCGGCGAGGAACGCGATCCAGAAGTTGAACTTCATCGCACCCACGATCACCATGAACTCTCCGACGAAGCCGCTCGTCGCCGGCAACCCGCAGTTGGCGAGCGCGAACAGCATCATCAGCGCTGCGAATTTCGGCATCGTATTTACCACGCCGCCGTAGTCGGCGATGTTGCGCGAGTGCATGCGGTCGTACATGACGCCCACGCACAGGAACAGGGCGGCGGACACGAAACCGTGCGAGATCATCTGCACAAGCGCCCCTTCGATGCCGTAGGCGTTGAAGATGAAAAAGCCGAGCGTCACGAAACCCATGTGCGAAATCGAAGAATACGCGATCAGCTTCTTCATGTCGGTCTGCACCAGCGCCACCAGCCCGATATACACGATCGCGACGAGCGAAAGCGTGATCATGAAGCCGGAAAGATAGTGGCTCGCATCGGGCAGGATCGGCAGGGAAAAGCGGATGAAGCCGTAGCCGCCGAGCTTCAGGAGGATCGCCGCGAGCACCGCTGAGCCCCCGGTTGGCGCCTCGACGTGCGCGTCGGGAAGCCAGGTGTGGACCGGCCACATCGGCACCTTCACCGCGAACGCCATGAGGAAAGCGATGAAGAGCAGAATCTGCGCGTTCAAGGGCAACGGCAGCTTGTGGTAGTCGAGCACCGCGAAGCTGCCGCCCGACTTGTTGTAGAGATACAGGAACGCGACCAGCATCAGCAGCGACCCGAGCAGCGTGTACAGGAAGAACTTGACGGCCGCGTAGACGCGGTTCGGCCCGCCCCATACGCCGATCACGAGATACATCGGGATCAGCGTCGCCTCGAAAAACACGTAGAAAAGCACCGCGTCGAGCGCGGCGAAAGTGCCGTTCAGGAGCCCCGACATGATGAGGAACGCCGCCATGTATTGGGACACCTTGTCGCGGATCACGTCCCAGCCGGCGATAACCACCAGCACGGTGATGAAGCTGTTCAGGAGGATGAACAGGACCGATATCCCGTCCACGCCGAGGTGGTAGTTCACGTTGAAGCGCTCGATCCAGGGCTTCAACTCGACGAATTGCATGGCGCTGGTGGCCGTGTCGAAGCCGGCGACCAGCGGAACCGTGACCAGAAACCCGATCAAGGCGCCCACCAGCGCGATGATGCGCGCTTTGGATGCGTGCCTGTCCCCACCCGTGGCAAGGACGACCACCCCGGCAACGATCGGGACCCAGATCGCGAGGCTGAGCCAATGAAAAGAGGACGGCATTTTTTCTTCTTAGTGGACGAGCGTCCCTTTGATAAAAATGAAGTAGGTGAGCAGCAGGGAGACGCCGATGATCATGAAGAAGGCGTAGTGGTAGATGAACCCCGATTGGATCAAGCGCACCACCCCGGCGAACCAGCCGACGAGCCTCGCCGAACCGTTCACCATGATGCCGTCGATCACGGTCACGTCACCGAAGCGCCACAGGCCGGAGCCGAACTTTCTGGCGGCGCCCGCGAAGAACCATTCGTAGAAGCGGTCGAAGCCGTATTTTTCCTCGAGGATGGTCACCAGCACACCAGCCTTTCTCCGCAGCACGGGCGGCAGGTCCGGCCGGAGGATGTACAGGATCCAGGCTGCGGCGATGCCCGCCATTGAAAGCCAGAATGGCAGTGTGGTGAGCGAGTGGATCATCATCGGCACCACGCCGTGGAACTCCTCTGCCATCTCGCGCAGTCCGGCATGCGAAGGCGCGACGTATATCGACGGGCCGAAATAGTCCCCGTAGAGGACGGTGCCTATCACCCAGCCCGCGCAGACCGAAGGAATCGCGAGCAGCACCAGCGGTACAGTGACCACCGCGGGTGACTCGTGGGGAGGATGAGCATGGCTGCCGTGACCCGCCTCCCCGTGCCCCGCCTCTCCGTGCCCACTGCTCTCGAAGCGCTCCTTGCCGTGGAACGCGTAGAACACCAGCCGAAACGTGTAGAACGCGGTGACGAACACGCACAGCGTGACCGCGAGCCACGCAAAGCCCGCGCCGGGCGTCTTCGAGAGGTGCACCGCCTCGATGATCGCGTCCTTGGAAAAAAAGCCGGCGAATCCCGGCACGCCGGCGCTGGCGATCGCGCCGATCAGAACCGTAACGTAGGTTATCGGCATGGTTTTGCGCAGACCGCCCATCTTGCGCATGTCCTGCTCGTGGTGCATCGCGATGATCACCGAGCCCGCGCCGAGAAACAGCAACGCCTTGAAGAAGGCGTGGGTCATGAGGTGGAAGATGCCCGCCGAATACGCCGAGGCGCCGAGCGCCACCGTCATGTAGCCGAGCTGCGAGAGCGTCGAGTATGCGACCACCCGCTTGATGTCGTACTGCACCACAGCGATGAGCGCCATGAAAAAGGTGGTGATCCCGCCGACCACGAGAACCATAGTGAGTGCGGTCTGCGACAGCTCGAACAATGGCGACATGCGCGCCACCATGAAGATTCCTGCCGTCACCATGGTCGCCGCGTGGATCAGCGCGGAAATCGGCGTGGGGCCCTCCATCGAGTCGGGCAGCCACACGTGCAGCGGGAACTGCGCCGATTTGCCCATCGCGCCGACGAATAGCCCGATGCAGATCGCGCTGACGAGCAGCCAGGGCGCCCCGGGAACGACCGCTATCGTCGTCTGCGCCATGCCGGGCGCACGCGAGAAAACGCTCGCATAGTCGAGCGTGCCGAAATACGCGAGCACGAGCGCGATCCCGATCAGGAAACCGAAGTCGCCGACCCGGTTTACCAGAAACGCCTTCAGATTCGCGTAGATCGCGCTCGGCCGCTTGTACCAGAAACCGATCAGGAGGTAGGACACCACGCCCACCGCCTCCCAGCCGAAGAAGAGCTGCAGGAAATTGTTCGCCATCACGAGCATCAGCATCGCGAAGGTGAACAGCGCCGTATAAGCGAAGAAACGCTGGTAGCCGGGGTCGTCGGCCATGTAGCCGATGGTGTAGATGTGCACCATCAGCGATACGAAGGTCACCACGACCATCATGAGGGCGCTCAAGCGGTCGATCAGGAAACCGATCTCGAAACGCGTCCCGTCCGAGACCAGCCAGGTATAGACCGGTCCGTTGAAGGTCGTGCCGCCAAGCACATCGATGAAGACCAGGCACGAGGCGAAAAAGGAAATCGCCACGCCCAGGATGGCCGCCCAGTGCGCGCCCGCGCGCCCGACCTGCCGGCCGAAAAGTCCGGCGACGATCGCGCCCGCAAGCGGGGCGAGCGGCACGATCAGGTAGAGCTGCAGGTCCGTCATGTCAGCCCTTCAGACTGTCGAGATCTTCGACGTTGATGGTCTGCAGATTGCGAAACAGCACTACGAGGATAGCCAAGCCGATCGCCGATTCCGCCGCCGCCACGGTGAGAATGAAGAGCACGAACACCTGCCCGGCGATATCTCCGAGGTAGTGCGAAAAGGCGACGAAGTTCATGTTGACCGCGAGGAGCATCAACTCGATCGCCATCAGCAGGATGATGACGTTCTTGCGATTGAGAAAAATTCCGACGATGCTGATCGCGAACAGCACCGCGCCCAGAATGAGGAAATGCGACAGCGACAGCAAGATGTCTCTCCCTAGTCCTTTTTTTCCGCCGGCATGGAAACGAGACGGACGCGCTCGCCGCGCTTCACGGCGCTCTGCTTTGCCGGGTCCTGGTATTTCGTGTCCTTGCGTTTCCTGAGGGTGAGCGCGATCGCGACGATGATCGCCACGAGCAGCAGCACGGCCGCGAGTTCGAACGGATACGCGTAGTCGGTGTAGAGCAACCGGCCGAGTTCCTTGGTGTTGCTGTAGCCGGGACCGGGATCCGCAGGGCTGGGGAGCGCCTGCAAGCCGAAGTACTTGCCGCCCAGAACCAGCGCCATTTCGACAATCATCAGGACCGCGATCGTGGCGCCCAGCGGCAGATAGCTCCAGAAACCTTCGCGCAGGCGGTCGAGATTGATGTCGAGCATCATCACGACGAAAAGGAACAGCACCATCACGGCACCGACGTAGACGAGCACCAACGTGATCGCGAGGAACTCGGCGCGCAGCAGCATCCACAGCGCCGCGGCAGTGAAGAACGCCAGCACCAGGAACAGCGCCGAGTGCACCGGATTGCGCGCCGTGACGACGCACAAGGCCGCAATCACCAGGATCGCAGCAAAGAACCAGAAAACCGCATATTCGAACATGACGGGATTACCGGTACGCCGAGTCCGCGGCGCGGTCGCGGGCGATCTGTTCCTCGTAGCGGTCGCCGACCGCGAGCAGCATGTCCTTGGTGTAGTAAAGATCGCCGCGCTTTTCGCCGTGATACTCGAGGATGTGCGTCTCGACGATCGAGTCCACCGGGCAGGACTCCTCGCACAGGCCGCAGAAAATGCACTTGGTGAGGTCGATGTCATAGCGGGTCGTGCGGCGCGTGCCGTCCGTGCGCTGCTCGGACTCGATCGTGATCGCAAGCGCGGGGCACACGGCCTCGCACAGCTTGCAGGCGATGCAGCGCTCCTCGCCGTTGGGGTAGCGCCTGAGCGCATGCAGCCCGCGGAAGCGCGGGCTCATCGGCGTTTTCTCTTCGGGAAACTGAACGGTGATCTTGCGCCGGAACAGGTGGCGCCCGGTCAGCACCAAGCCCTTCGCCAGCTCGATCAGCAGGAAGCTCCCGAAGAAGTCGCGGAGTTTTTCTATCACGACGGACTTATTTCCAGATGTTCCACGGCGTCTGCATCCAGGCCGCGATCACCACCAGCCACACGATGGTAAGCGGGATGAACACCTTCCAGCCCAGGCGCATGATCTGGTCGTAACGGTAGCGCGGGAACGTCGCCCTGAACCACAGGAACAGCGACACGACGAAGAACACCTTGGCGAACAGCCATGCGAACGGGGGGATGGCGTTGAAGAGCGGCGTGTCGATCGGCGCCGCCCAACCGCCGAGAAACATGGTCGTGGCGAGCGCCGACACCAAAATCATGTTGGCGTACTCGCCCAGGAAAAACAGCGCGAATGTCATTCCGGAGTACTCGACGTGGAACCCGGCGACGATCTCGGATTCGCCTTCCGCTACGTCGAAGGGCGCGCG
>Ga0208454_1000243_pt1 | contig 37615 bp, 33 predicted proteins | sample EasRivMeERMZT100_FD_187530 | JGI IMG/M metagenome (GOLD analysis project Ga0208454, IMG submission 187530) | Soil microbial communities from meander-bound floodplain in the East River, Colorado, USA - East River MetaG ERMZT100 (SPAdes) (version 2) | ecosystem: Environmental > Terrestrial > Soil...
GCCGAGCGGATCGGAAAGCAGCCGATACACGGCGCCGCCATGCGGTGGCAAAGGAAGAAGAAACATATTGGGCCTGGCGGCATGAACTGGCGCGGAAACAACTCGCCAATCGACAATCGAAAATTGCAAATCCGCCGACGGTCTCTTCGGCTACTCTCGTTCACAACGACATCGATCGATTCATCGGCGCCAGACTGGAGGCAGCCCGCGTCAAACCGGCGCCACTGACAGATGACTATTCTTTTTTGCGGCGGGCGACGCTCGACACCACGGGCGCGTTGCCAGCGCCGGAGCAAATCAGAACGTTCATGCGCGACAAGAGCCCGGGGCGGCGTGCCACGGTCATCGATAAGCTGTTGGAGCATCCCGGCTGGGCGGATCATTGGGTCAGCTACTGGCAGGACGTGCTCGCAGAAAATCCTGGCATCCTCAAGCCGATGCTCAACAACACGGGGCCATTCCGTTGGTGGATTCACGAATCGTTCACCGATAACAAGCCGATGGACCGTTTCACGACGGAACTCATCATGATGGAGGGCAGCGTCCATTATGGCGGTCCCGGCGGCTTCAGCGTTGCCACGGAAAATGACGTGCCCATGGCAGCCAAGGCGCAGATTGTGGCGCAGGCCTTTCTCGGCATGGAAATGCAATGCGCGCGCTGCCACGACGCTCCCTATCACGACTTCAAGCAAAAGGATCTCTTCAGTCTGGCCGCCATGCTCCGCAAAGAACCTCAGCAGGTTCCTCCGAGCAGTTCGATTCCGACCAACGCCAACATCGTCATGGGTCGCGTCGTGAATGTGACGTTGAAGCCTGGCTCAAACGTCGATCCGGCGTGGCCGTTTCCCGAAGTGATGACCGAGGATCTGCCTGCGGGTGTCCTGCGCCACGCGGATGATCCGCGCGAAAAACTCGCGGCCCTCATCACCGACCCGCGGAACGAGCGATTTGCCAAGGTGATGGTGAACCGGCTGTGGAAGCGCTATCTCGGCTGGGGAATAGTCGAGCCGGTCGATGATTGGGAGACAGTCGAACCATCGCACCCTGAACTGTTGGAGTATCTCGCGCGCGAACTGGTCACTCACAATTACGACCTCAAGCATGTGGCGCGGCTGATTCTTAATTCGCACACCTACCAGCGCCAAGTTCTGCCCGTTGGCTCACCAGAGACCAGGCCCGAATTGCGGCTGTTCGCCTCGCCTGCCCGCCGCCGTCTGACCGGCGAACAACTGGTGGACTCCTTGTTCGCGGCCGTTGGAAAGTCATTCCACTCTGAAGAGATGAATCTGGATGTCGATGGCCGCCGTCCGGTGAAGGATTTTAATAATCTCGGCACGCCGGCTCGCGGATGGGAATTTACATCGCTGTCGAACGAACGCGACCGCCCGGCGCTGTCGATGCCCAAGGCCCAGGCCATCGTGGATTGTCTTTCCACGTTTGGCTGGCGCGAGTCGCGTCAGAACCCGGCCACCGTGCGGGATCATTCGCCCAACGTGCTGCAACCTGCCAGTCTCGCCCATGGGTTGGTGGGCCATGGCCGGGTTACTCGCTTGTCTGATGACAGTGCGATCACGGCGCTTTGCCTGGAAAACCGTCCCCTGCCCGATCTGGTTCGAAACGTCTTTCTGCGCGTTCTTTCCCGCCCACCCGCCACCGAAGAACTGAAAATGTTTATTTCCCATCTGGAGAACGGCTATGCCGACCGGCAGGTGGAACCGAGCGCCAGCCAAGCCTTCAAGAAGAACGGCCCCGGGCGCCCCGTTTCCTGGTCCAACCATCTCAACCCGGAAGCCACGCGAATCAAACAGGAACTGGAGCGGGAGGCTCGAGCCGGCGATTTGCCCACGGATCGACTGCGGCCCGAATGGCGCGTGCGCATGGAGGACATGCTCTGGGCATTGGTGAATTCGCCGGAGTTCGTCTTTATTCCGTAACCAGCCTCTTGCTAACAGCGCTGGACTGGATGCCAGCGAAGCAGCTTTGAGCTTACCCTCTTAATCGTAATCCTAATCTTACTCTTAATCTTAATCTCCTTCCTGACAACGAGATTAAGATTAAGATTCGGAGGACATGAACGCGTTCGGACGGGCTGGAAACGTGTCTGTTTAATTCGAGATTGAATATTTATCGAATTTCTGCCAGCATCCAGCTGTCTCAGGGATTATGCAGGCGCTCGTCCACAAAGAATCGTTCGATACACTCTCTGCAAATCAGCGGACCGCGTTGATCAGTCTTTTGGTGGATGAGGACCCCGCCATTTACCAGGTGGTGCGCGGCAAGCTTCTTTCCTACGGCCCAAGGGTCTGCGAATGGCTGCGCCCGCACATGCTCAGCAGCGACCCGGTTATGCGCCGGCGGGCATTGGAAATTGTCCATCATCTCGCTCGCAAGGACAGCGACGAGCGTTTCCTGGAATTCTGCCTGCACCATGGCGAGGAACTCGACCTGGAAGAGGGCACCGGCCTGCTGGCCCAGACGCAATACCCCGACACCAACATCGAAGCGTATCGGGCGCTCTACGATCAATGGGCCGCTGAGTTGCGCGAACGGATCGACCTTGCGGCCGATGCGGAAAAACTCCTGGGCATCGTCAATCACTACTTGTTCGACGAACTGGGTTTCGCTGGTAACGAACAGTATGGGGGCAATCCCGAGAACGGTTACTTGAATCGCGTCGTGGACGAACGCACCGGCAACCCGATTAGCCTCTCGGCCATCTACCTGTTTGTGGCCAGACGCCTGCGGCTGCCCATCGCGGGCATCGGCCTGCCCGGTCATTTTATTTGTCGTTATCAATCCACGACCCGCGAAATCTACATTGATGCGTTTCGGCGAGGTAACTTTTGGACCAAAGCCGATTGCATCAAGCACCTCCTCAATACGCACCACGGGTTGCAGGAGGGCTACCTCTCGCCGGTCAGCCCGCGGCGCATTCTGCTGCGGATGTGCGCCAACCTCCACCAAACCTACGCCAATCAGGAAATGCTGGAGGAGGCCGCCCGCATGCAACGCTATCTGGTTGCACTGGCCAAGTAGCCAGCTGCTTCGAAATCTCGTAAGAACATCTCGCAGGTTAGGCGTAATGCCTTTCGGGAATTCGCCCCGTTGTCCCGGAGGGACATAGTGAAAATAGCCCGGCGTTTCAACGCCGGGTGGCGCGGTTCAAAAACCACCGAGTCCCGGAGGGACGAAAGAAGATCAGGTTTAAGAGTTGGATTTTCTGCCGTCCCTCCGGGACTTGTCTGTATTGTCGGCTCAACCCGGCGTTGAAACGCCGGGCTATTGTCGGATGTCCCTGCGGAGGGTGTTATGAAACTCGACGCAAGTGACTCTGTTCGCATGAGAAAGCCCAAAAAAATCCGGAACGCAGATACCTTTAAGGTAGGTTAGCGCCAAAAGGGTAGAGGCAAACACCGCGGCGAGGTGCGGCCTCATTGATTCTTTTCTGCGTTTGGAGATCTATGTGACAGCGCTTCGGAAGTGAACCAGAAAATTGACCGACACCTGTTTGGATCAATGAAATCAAGGGTCGGCCATTTTCATTTCGTAACACCCTCCTGCGGGACAAACCCCTGCCTGAATTCCCGAACGGCATTACGGTCAGGCGGGAAAAGCTCCAAGCGCCAAATCCCATGCTCCAGAGAAACAGCAAACTGCAAGCTCCAAACCCCAGTCGGCTTCCCGAATTTCAAATCCCTTTGGCTAGGGCTTGGCCAGAAAATCCACCCTGGCGCTCAGTTCCGGCGTGAGAAAATAATCGGGCTCGTCGATTTGCACTTTCACCTGCAGCGTTCCCTTCTGGCGATTGGCTTCGGGGGCGATTTCGGCAACGTAACCGTGGTAAACTTTGTCCGGATATGCCTCGGGACTGACGCGGCATTCCTGGCGCAGGAAAACTTTGGCGAGATCGGATTCGTTCAAATCAATCTCCACCTGCAAATCTTTTGGATCGGCCACCGCCACCACCGCCGTGCTTGGGCCGCGCGTGCCGCCGAAACTTTGGGGAGTGACCAGTTCATTGGCATCCACCAGTTTTTCCAGGACCACACCGTTAATGGGGGAACGAATCACCGTCCATTCCAAATAGGTCCGTGCCAGTTCCAGCGCGCCTTGGGCTTCCTTGAGTGTGGCGCGGGCTGCTTCCAGTCGCAGCCGCGCATCATCTTCCCGTTCCGGCGTTTCGATTTTCTCGGCGATTAACTTCTTCGTCCGTTCGTAATCCAGTTCGCCCTTGGTGACGGCGGCTTTGGCGTTGCCCAGGCGTCCTTCAGCCTCCTGAAGCCGGGCCTTGTGTTCGGCGTCGTCGAGCAGCACAACCACCTGGCCGTTGGTCACGAGGTCGCCCTTTTTGACCCCAATCCATTTGACGACTCCCAGAAAACGCGGGCTCAACTCGATGCGCTCCCGAGTGATGATGTAACCACTGACGGTCAAGACCAGGCCGTTCGTTCCTTTAGGGGGACTGTGGATTATGGGATCTGCCTGAGCGCCTTGACGTGCGACAGGCTTCAACTTGTCACCGCCAAAAAGGCGCCGCTCAGCGCCCTTTTTGGGCCAGGCGTAATAGGCGAACACGCTGCTCAACAGGATAACCCCCAAAAAAATGAACCAGACCGATCGTTGCGGGCGTGACTTGGCCTCCGGCTTAATTTGAAGTGATTTTAGTTTTTCCGGGTCCATGCAACGTGGAGTTCAATGGCTCGCTCGTTGGCGGTAATTAACTAAACCAGACCCTGACAATCACGGAAAAAATGAAGGGATGGATTGCACTCTTGCTTTTGGAACGCTTGGATCGACGGCCAGATGAAAACCTTGCACTCCGGCACTGGGCACCGCTCGGTTTTTTTCATTCGTGAAGTGATTGGATAATTCGACCCATCCAGATCAACCAATCGCCCACTGCCTTCCGCGTCATCGGACAAAAAGCGTACAAGGCTGCTCTTGATTCAGCTCTCTGCTTTCGGTACGCTCGGTGAATAAGACAAATCAAAACTCCACCGAATTTATGAACCAAAGCGAAAATCATTCTTTGGGCAGCCGCGAGACGCGCCGATCCTTCATCAAAAAGGCGGCGACGGTCGCAGCCACTGTTGCCAGCGCCAATTTGCTCAAAACCCCGGTTTACGGACAGAACCAGGCGCCTTCCACGGGCAGAGTGATTGGCGCCAATGACAGGATTTCCATCGCCTACATCGGCACCGGCGCCCGCAGCATGACGCACATGAGGGGAGGAGACTCAAAGGACCCAAAGGAACACGGGGACTATGTGAAGGCCAATAACGTTGCCCAGGCCGCCGTCTGCGACGTTTTCCGGAAGCGGCTGGACGGCGCCAAAGAATTCCTGAACTTGTCGGAAGCCGACGCTTACACCGACCACCAGCGCCTGCTGGAGCGGAAGGATATCGACGCGGTGGTCATTGCCTCAATCGATAACTGGCACGCGCAGCACACCATCGACGCGCTGGCAGCGGGCAAGCACGTCTTTTGCGAGAAGCCGATGACACGTTATTTGGATGAGGCCTTCCAGGTTTACGACACGGTCAAGCGGACCGGCAAGGTTTATTGCATCGGCTCTCAGGGTTGCGCCGACCCCAAGTGGCACCAGGCCGCCAAGTGGATCAAGGAGGGCAAGCTGGGGCCGCTGGTCTGGGGGCAAGGCTCGTTTTGCCGCAACAATTATCCGAAAAGCGAGTGGACTTATCCGATTGATAAGGATGCCACGCCCACCACGCTGGAATGGGAACGCTGGCTGGGCAAGGCAAAGAAGATTCCTTTCAACCCCGAACACTACTTCAGTTGGCACAAGTTTTATGCGTACAACTCCGGCATTATCGGCAATCTGCTCCCGCACCGCTTTTATCCGATGATGCTCGCCACGGGTAATCCCGAATACCCGCGCCGCGTCGCCTGCACGGGCACGCGCAAGGTGTCCACGGATCGGGAAATCACGGACACGACCCATATTCTGGCTGAGTTTCCAAGTGGCCTCACGCTGCTGGTCGTCGGCAGCACCGTCAATGAAGTGGGCCTGCCCGACATCCTGCGCGGGCTCAAGGCAACACTGAATTTCGCTTCCAGCCAGAACAAGGTGGAATTGACACCTCAAAAGCCCTTCACCGAGGAATTGGAAGCCGAGACGTTCCATGATCCACTGCCGGCGGAGCGCACGGAACGACTCCACAAGAGCTGGTTCGACGCGATCCGCACGGGCACTAAACCTTTCGCCGACATCGAGCTGGCCATTCGCGGGCAGGTCGCCCTTTGCCTGGCTGAAATGGCCGAACGCATGAGCCTCACTCTGCTCTACGACGAGAAAACCCGCACCGTCAAGACGGGCGACGGCAAAGTCATCAAACCCATCAGCTACGACAACAATTTGCCCGGTTCCTCTTGATGAGTCGGGGTCGTGTTCGTCCTTCACATGCCGGACCGACAGATCGGTCGCCCCAATGCCCAAACCGCAATGGAGCGCGGACGTCCGTCCGCAGCATGTTCAATTGTAAGAAGGAAGTCGGAATCTCGCTCTGCGCTTCTCATTCAGACTCGTTGTGACCGAGACCGGTTGCGCTCCGCTCTTTGAGCAACTCGCCATTATTTGGGGAGGGCACTCCCGTCAACGTCCGTCACCTCGGCAAGGGCGTGCGCAGACGGACTCAGGACCCTGGCTGCGCGTGTCGCAACCTGCACCAACGGATTCGGAAACAGCCCCAGAAAGAGCATCCCAACCACGCAGGTGTAGAGCATGATTTTGATCGGACTTGAAAGCACGATTGGTGAAAGGTCTGCCGGCTCCTTCGACCAATAGATTGCGCGGATCACGCCAAAGTAATACCAGATCGAAATCACGACACCGACCATGGCAATCGCCACCAGCCAATAGTAAGACGGAGCCGCGCCACCTTGCTCCAGGGCGGCTTTAAACAACAGGAATTTCCCAAAGAAACCTGCCAGCGGTGGAACGCCGGCCAACGACACCATGGCCAGCGTCATCGTCGCGGCCAGCAAAGGAGAGCGTCGATTGAGTCCGGCCAGGGCAGTGATATCCTCGAGTTCCATCTTTCGAATGACGAGGCAGAGCACGGCAAAAGCGGCCAGCACCGTGAATAAATAGCCGCCGAGGTAATAGAGAATGGCCGCTCCGCCAGCGGTGGGGTTCTTCACGTTGGCCGCCATGGCTGCGACCCCCAACAGCAGATAGCCCGCGTGCGCGATGCTCGAATAGCCCAGCAGCCGTTTTAGATTTCGCTGTGGAATGGCGCACAGGTTGCCGTAAAGGATCGTGATGGCGGACATCACCAGCAGCAACCTGGCCCAATGATGTGTCACTTCCGGGACGACCGTGAAGAGAATGCGCAGCAGCACCGCAAAGCCGGCGGCCTTGGAGCCCACTGCCAGAAAAGCCGTCGTCGGAGCAGGCGAGCCTTGGTAAACATCCGGCGCCCAGATTTGCAGAGGGAAGGCGGCGATTTTAAACGCGAGGCCTGCCAGCACGAACAACAAGCCAAGCAAAAAAACGGGTTTGCCGGCCAGACTGGCAGACGCTTTGGCCACCACTTCAAAACGCATGGTGCCCGTTGAGCCATAAACCAGGGCGATGCCATAGACCAGAAACGCCGAGGCCAATGCGCCCAGGATCAGATATTTGATGCCGGCCTCCAACGACGGCAGCCGACTGCGTTGAAAACTAATCAGCACATAGAAGGTCACCGTGATGAGTTCGATGGAGACGAAGAGCATCGTAAAGTCATTGGCCGAGGCGGCAAACATCATTCCTGACAAGGCAAAGACCACCAGGCTGTAAAACTCCGAGATGCCAGTCTCGATTCGATCCGCGAATTCCACCGCCATCATCAACACCATGATCGCTGCCAGCAGGAAGAACCGTTTGAAGAACAGCGCCAGAACGTCCAGCACATAAGCCTGGCCGAAAGCATACTCTGGCGAAGCGCCATCGAATCGGAAGAAGCTGTAAACCAGCACCAGCACCAAAGCCGCTGCCGCGCCATACCCGAGCAGACGCCTGCGCTCGGGCGGTGTCCACAGATCCAGGAGCAACACCCCCAGGCCAAGGACCAGCACCGCAATTTCCAAAATCATCAACGAGGCGTTCATAACGAACAGGAGCGCGGACGTCCCGTCCGCCCTTTGGCATAAAGACAGACACGCTCCTGGATGCGTAACATCATTGTACGGGGCCCGGAAGCGGACGAGACGTCCGCGCTCCTATCGAGCGGCAGATTGAAAAATGTCCGGCACATGACCATCATTTGATGTGGGGCGCGATATCGGTTTGCGCGACCGTTTTAGGAGGTGGCGCCGGTGTTTTATCATTCGCCCGCGTCGCCATGTTCACGATTTCTTCTGCGCGGGGTTGGATCTTGTCCGTAAGCAAGCGTGGCCAGATGCCAAAAACCAGGAGACAGCCCAGTAGCAGCACGAAGGGAACTTTCCGCCAGGGGTTGGCGTCCCTTAGCCCCACCCATTGCTCTGGCAGCGGCCCGTGCGCGATGCTGCGGACTGCCCGCAACATGTAAATCGCTCCGATGACCAGCGCCCCCCAGGTCGCCGCGACGACAAACCATGGCAATGTTTTCCATGCGCCAAAAAGCACGAGGACTTCACCGGCAAAATTGGCGAAGCCCGGCAATCCACAGCCCGCAAACGCCGCCATGATGAAGGCGGCGCCAATGAAAGGAAGTTGCCGCAGCAATCCACCCAACTGCTTCAGGTCGAGAGTACCGGTAGTTTGATAGAGATAACCGCTCAGACCGAACGTCAGCGCAGCCAGAAGACCATGGGCGATCATCACAACCACGGCGCCCGTCACGCCGATCAGGCTCAGGCTGGCGATGCCCAGAAAGGCCACACCCATGTGGGCGACACTGGAGTTGCTGATGAGCAGATTGAGGTCGCGCTGGCGCATCGCTACCCAGCCGGCATGGATGATGTTGCCCAGACAGAGCACAGCCAGCACGCCGAGCCAATGCTTCGCACCTTCGGGCATGAGCGGCAGCGCCACGCGGATCAACCCATACAAGCCAAACTTCTTGAGGACGCCGGCGTGGAGCATGGCCGTGGCCGTGGGCGCGGCGCTGTAGCCCACAGGCGCCCAGGTGTGAAAAGGCCAAAGCGAAACGAGAATTCCGAAGCCGAACATCAGCAAGGGGAAGATGTAATGTTGCGCGCCGACAGACATCCGGTTCGCTTTGAAGTATTCCGTGATCTTCACGATGTCGAAGGTGCGCTGGTCAGCAGGCAATTGCACATAAAGGGCAATCAACCCGAACAGGGCGATGAGCGCGCCCAGGCTGAGGTAGAGGGTGATGTTAAACGTGGCGTAGTTCTTATTGGGTCCCCGTCCCCAGGCGCCGATCATGATGAACGTTGGCACGAGCGCCAGTTCATGGAAAAAGTAAAAGAAGAAAAGGTCCAGCGAGGCGAAGGCGCCAAGAATCCCGCCGGCCATCAGGAGCAGCAGAATATAAAACTCTTTCTCGCGCGATTTGATTTCCCAGCAAACGCACGTCGCCGCGAAGGCAACCACTGCGCCCATGAAGATCAACCCGATGTTCAACCCATCGACGCCAACGTGATAATTGATGCCGATGTCCTGCACCCAGGGAATGTTGGTGACGAATTGGTAGCCCACCGCGGCAGTGTCGAACTTCCAAAAGAGCAGACACGCCAGGACTAGCGTGACCCAGGTCGAGAAAAGCGCGGCCAACCGCATCACGAACCGGTAATTGCGTGGCACAAAGGTCAGCGCCAGCGCTGACAGGAGCGGCATAAAGATGATGGCCGTGAGCATGGTCAACGCAGGGCAGGCTTCCCGCCTGCCCTGAGGGACAAGTGAATTGAGGTTGAAAGGAGCAGGCGGGACGCTTGCCCTATGTTTATGGCTGCCGGTTGCGCCTTCATTTCAATGCGAGGAAAATCACGACGACAACGCCCACCACAAACAGAAAGGCGTAAGCCTGCAAGTTGCCCGTTTGCACCATGCGCAGGGCCCGACCGAAAAGGTCCGTCATGCCGGAAACGCCGCGAACACCCCATCCGGCGATGACATACCGGTCCAGCGTGTCAGCCAGGCGAGCCAGTGCTTCATGCGTGATGGCGATGAGCTTTTCGTAAATCTCATCGAAGTAAAAGCCGTTGCGCATCGCCCGCGAAAGGCCGCCCACCCTTTCCGGCAATGGGTCTTTGGTGGCATCGGCATACAGGGCATACGCGAAGGAAAGTCCAAAGGCGATCGCTCCCAACCCAGCCATGGCCGCCAAGGGCGCATGTTCAAAGGGCGCGAACAATTCCTGCCACCAGTTGCGATGGGTCACGTGATCCGGGTTGAAATGTTTGCCGAGCAAGGCATTGATTCCCCATAAACCGGCCAGCGCTGTTGGCACGGCCAAAATGACCAGCGGCCAGGTCATCACCTGAGGCGATTCGTGAGCATGCCCGGCCGCTTCCGACTTTGCGGCTCCGGTGAAAGCGACGAAGAAAAGGCGAAACATGTAGAAGGTCGTCAGCATGGCGACGACGGTCGCAAGAACAAAAAGAGCGACACTGTGGTGGGACGCGGCCGCCAGGATTTCGTCCTTGCTGAAGAACCCGCTGAGCGGAGGGACGCCGCACAAGGCCAGCGTTGCGATAAGGAACGTCCAGTAAGTGACCGGCATTTTCTGCGACAATCCGCCCATCTTCCAAATGTTCTGTTCGTGATGGAGGACGTGGATGACGGACCCCGCGCCCAGAAAGAGCAGCGCTTTGAAAAATGCATGGGTGGTAAGGTGATACATGGCGGGGGAAGGTCCGCTCAGGCCCACGGCCATGATCATGTAGCCAAGCTGCGACAACGTGGAATACGCCAGGATCCGTTTGATGTCATTTTGTTGAACAGCGATGACCGCAGCGAGGAGCGCCGTAAAGGCGCCCACCCAGGCGATGATATCCAGCGCGGTGATGTCGCCCATCCAGGACATGATTTCCGGCCAGGCGGGAGTGGCGGAGTAAAGGAAGAACACGCGGCAGAGCATATAGACACCGGCCGCCACCATGGTGGCCGCGTGAATCAGGGCGCTAACAGGTGTTGGCCCTTCCATGGCATCCGGCAGCCACACATGGAGCGGGAATTGGGCGGACTTGCCCATCGCTCCGCAGAAGATGAGCAAGCCAACCACCGACGCCATCGCTCCAAAAACGTCGGGATTCTTCGCCAATTGCAAATGCAGTTCATCGAACCTGATCGATCCGGTCATTCCCCAGATCAGAATAATACCGATCAGAAATCCAAAATCGCCGAGCCGGTTTGTAATGAAAGCCTTCAGGCTCGCATCCGCGGCGGCGGGCCGTTCGTACCAAAAGCCAATCAGGAGATAGCTGGAAAGGCCGACCAGTTCCCAAAAGATGAACATCTGGACAAAATTGTTGGCCAGCACGATGCCGATCATTGAAAAGGTGAACAGACTGAGGCCGGCAAAGTAGCGCGCAAGGCCGGGGTCGTCCTTCAGATAGCCATAGGAATAGACGTGAATCGCGCTGCCGACGCCGGTCACGATCAGCAACATCAAGAGGCTCAGCGGATCCAAAAGCAATCCGAGCTCGATCTTGAGATTGCCGATATTCAACCACTCGACGGGAGCGGCGTTCGCGACTTTCGATTCTCGCAATAGGAGAAAGACGATCAGGCTGACGACAAACGAGGCCACGACCGCGGCGATGGAAAGCCGGGCGCTCAACTTGCCATCCTTGCGGGTAAACAAGGTAATGACGACAGCAGCCAGCAGCGGCAAGAGCAAACTTATCCAGGCTAAATCTTCGGGGTTCATGGGCGGAAATCCTATATCGATTGCCAAAAGTAATTTCCAAAAAGGTGGGCGACGCCCTGCCGGGCGTTGCGGCAAACCGGCAGGTTTGCCCCACCTTTTTGGAAATTACTTTTGGCAATCACTCTAGTATTTCAACGAAGTCAGATCCTCCACATGCGCGGTTTGTTTTTTGCGATAGAGCGCAACGATGAGCGCCAGCCCGACCGCGACCTCAGCCGCCGCCACGGTGATGATGAAGAAGACCATGACCTGGCCATCCAGGTTGTTGTTGAATCGCGAAAAGGCCACCAGCGCGAGGTTGGCCGCATTGAGCATCAGCTCCAGTGACATGTAAATGATCAGCAGGTTGCGCCGAACGATCACGCCCAGAAGCCCCAGGCTGAACAGAACCGCGCTGACGACCAAATAATGTTCGAGACTGACGTTCATGGTCATGGAGAAGTCAAATGGGTTAAAATGGTTGAATTGTTAAATGAGGAAGCAGGTCTTCGGGGCGATTTAACTCTTTTAACCGTTTTAACTCATTTAACATTTTCATTTCAGGTCTTTCTTGCTTAAAAGTACGACTCCCACCATCGCGACCAGCAGCAACACCGACACGATTTCAAACGGCAGCAGGTAATCGGTGAAGAGTGCCTGGCCGAGTGAACGCGTGGCACCCTCGATCTTTGGTTGCAGGCCAGCGCCGAGTCCGGATTGCCAGATGGTGCCGATCACGACGAGACTCAGCGCTCCGACTCCAATCAAGCCCGCTGCGAAACTCACTTTGCTGAACTTGCGCCGCTGTTCCTCCTTCAGGTCGAGCAGCATGATCACAAACAGGAAGAGCACCATGACCGCGCCGGCATAAACCAGCACCTGCACCGCAGCGAGAAAGAAGGCGTGCAACAACACAAACAACCCGGCCAGCGAGCCAATGGTCAGTACCAGGAACATGGCGCTGGTGACCGGGTTGCGACTGAACGGGTTGGCCACGACGAAAAGGCCGCACACCAATGTGAGTCCTGCCAGGATGTAGAAAAGCGCGTCCTGCATAGTTCAGTGCGCGGGCTGAGCTAAAAACCGACGCATGAGGCATGACGAATAAATCGCCAGGTCCGACCGCGTAATCACTTGCGGATCGGTCACGCGAGGAATTGGACATTCGTCATTCATCCTCACGGTTTGACCCCTTGTTCCTCTGCCTCCTGGGCTTTTCGCTCCCACTTTCGAATCTTGTCCTGATGCACCCCGCCCAGGGCCAGTAATTTCTCTTTGTCATAAATCATTTCTTCACGCGTGAAACCCGTGAGCGAATAATCCTTCATCAGAAAGATCGCCTCCTCCGGACACACTTCCTGGCAATAGCCGCAAAAGATGCACCGCAGCATGTCGATCTCGAATTCCTTGGGCGCCTTCTCCACATTGCCGACCTCCGGCGAGCCTTCCGGGCCGGGGGGCGTGATGCGAATTGCCTTGGGCGGACAAACAAACTCGCACAACTGGCACGACACGCATTTGGTGCGGCCATCCTGGTTCTTCACCAGATAAGGCGCTCCCCGATAACCTTCCGGCACCACCCATTTCTCTTCCGGATACTGCATCGTCACCTTTTTTCTGAAGAAGTGACGCCGCGTGATCTTGAACCCGGCCCAAATGGCCGGCAGGTAAAGCCGCTCCCAGAAAGTCAGTTCCTTTCGCTTAACGATCATTTAGGCCTTTGAAAGACATCAGGAAGCGTCCGCACGGGCACTTCTCATTAACACCCTGCTTTAGCTGGGTGCCGGCCGTAGCACGAGACGAGCAAAACCGTTTCAACGGTTTTCCTCCTCCTCACGCCAGATTAGTTCGTAGCGCCTCACCAGGTGCTGCAGTTCCTCAGTAAAGGTCTTTTTCCGATGATGTTCCTCTTGTTCAGCGATGTACTTCGCCACTTCCGCAACGCCGGACTGCGACACTGAAAATGCTCCGTATCCACGCCCCCATGAGAACTTTCCTGGAACGAGGTCATTCTCATTTACCCAGTGCGAAGAACTGCCCTTTAGAAGCTGGACCACCTCCTCTATGCAAAGGCTGGTCGGTAAATCGATCATCGTATGAACGTGGTCCGCGTTCACGAAGTTTATCTTCATGTAAATGCCTTTCGTCTGCACATAAGCTTGCAGGTAGGCCGACAGCTTCGCGGCAGCGGGTTTGGAGAGCATGGGTTCGCGTTTCAGCGTTCCCCAAACTAAGTGGAGCCAACAACGGGAATAGGAGTGGAGCGACATATAGTCAGTTGAGGAAACCGTTGAAACGGTTTCTTGGTTGCCTCCCGTTGCTAGACACCCAGCTAAAGCAGGGTGTTAATGAGATCCTCCGTTTCATTTGGATTTGGCTTTCATCACTAGGATTAGTTTCTGATCCACAACCATACCGCCGTAGCCACGATGTTCACCAACGCCAGTGGAATAAATCGTTTCCAGCCTAAATCCATCAGTTGATCGTAGCGAAAGCGCGGCAACATCCAGCGCACCCATATGAACACGAGCATGAGCAACAGCATCTTGGCGAGGAATATCCCGATGTGCAGAAATCCTGCTCCCAGGGAATTGGCCGCCTGACTCACACCGGGGAATGTCCAGCCGCCGAGGAAGAGCGTCACCATCATGGCCGAGGACGCAATCATGTTCGCGTATTCACTCAGGAAATAGAGGGCGAATTTCATCGAGCTGTATTCGGTGTGGTAACCGCCTACCAGTTCCTGTTCCGATTCGGGCAGGTCAAACGGCAGGCGATTTGTTTCCGCAAAGGCGGCGACCAGAAAGATGAAGAAGGAGATCGGCGAATGGAAGATCAACCAGCCATGCTCGGCCTGATAACCGATCACCCGGCTCAGGTTCAAATCACTCACGATGAGGAACAATGGAACAACGGACATCCCCATCGAGATTTCGTATGAAATCATCTGGGCGCTGGAACGAATGCCGCCAAGGAACGGATACTTCGAGTTGGCCGCATAGCCGGCCAGCACGATGCCATAGACGCCCAGCGAGACGATGCCGAACGTGTAGAGAATGCCAACGTTCAAATCGGCGATCACCATCGGTTCAGTGCCAAGCCTCGATCCAAACGGTATGACCGCGATGGTCATGAACGCCGGGATCAACGTGATGGCCGGGGCCAGCCAAAAGTAGGTCTTGCGCACGCCCGAGGGAGTGAAGTCTTCCTTCAAAAACAGCTTCAGCACATCGGAAATGGGCTGCGCAAGGCCGAAAGGCCCGACGCGGTTGGGGCCGACGCGATCCTGGATGAACGCGGAGACGCGACGCTCCACCAGGACTGAATACGCCACCATTGGCAGGATCGCGAAGAAGATGACGACCACGATCTTGATCAACGTGAACAAAATGAAATTCCAGTCCATGGTCGAATCAGATCGGAACTGTCGCTCCCAGGTCACCGAGGCCGGCCCAGGTAAGTCCCTTGAAGGCGGGCACCTCACCGGCCATCTGATTGAACAGCCCTTCGATGGTCAGCCAGCCATTTTGGCCGGTGACGCTAAAAACGAGTTCGTGCAAAAACTCCCATTCGGCACGCGCCTCGCCTTTGGGTTCGATGGCCTTCATAAACCTCTGCACGCGGCCTTTAACGTTTGTGAACGTGCCGCGCTTCTCAGCGTGGGCGCAGCCGGGCAACACATAGTGCGCCAGCTTCGTCGTCTCGTTCGGCAGGATGTCGCTGACGATAAGCGCGTCCAGTCGGCCGAGCAACTCGGTGCCCAGGCCGTGCCTGGTGACGTCCTCGCCAAACACAATCAATGTTCTGATTGTACCGTTGCGGATGCCATCAGCGATCCGGGGGAGATTGATCCCCATCTCCGTAAACGATATCCCCATCAGCCGCGCGCCGGTACTGTTGGGATTTCTGTCCGCGTTGAGCAACAGCTTGTCGCCTTCCCCAAAACGCGGCACCGAATCGGTCAGCGCATTCAGTTTAACGGCGAGCTTCTTGAGCAGATAAAGCTCCTCGTTGGTTTGTCGCGCCGAGGCCACAATGGCGACCGATCCCGGGACAGCCTGGTTCAACTTCTCCGAAACTTCCTTCAGCGCGCTGCTCCAGGTGCGATGCGACATTCCGTTTTCCCCATTCCGCGTTTCGCACCGGGTGAGTCGATCGTCGCGGTTGATCCACTTGTAATTCAACCGGCCGTAATCGCACATCCAGCAGGAATTGACCGCATCGTTTTCGCGCGGCTCGTAGCGATAGATTCTATCCTCGCGCGAGCCCACCACCATGTTGCAGCCTGTGCCGCAGCTGGTGCAAACGCTCCTGGTTTCCTTGAGAAACCAGACCCGCATCTGGAACCGAAAGTCCTTCGAGGTGAGAGCGCCGACCGGGCAAATGTCCACCGTGTTCAGCGTGTAATTGTTGTCGAACGGCTTGCCGGGATATTTTGTCAGCGTGCTGTAGCTGCCGCGGTTGACGATTCCGAGCGCATCATCGCCAGCGATGTCGCGAGTGAAGCGAATGCAGCGCGTGCACAGGATGCAACGTTCGTCGTCGAGCACGATGCGCGGCCCCAAATCGACGTGCTTGGGCTTGTGGACCTTCTGCTCCACGAAGCGGCTGGCAGCCTGGCCATAGTCCACCGAGTATTCCTGCAACTTGCACTCGCCGGCCTGATCGCAGATCGGGCAGTCGAGCGGATGATTGATCAACAAAAACTCCAGCACACCTTCGCGCATTTGCTTCACGGACGGCGTGTTCGTGTAAATCTCCATGCCAGCCGAAACCGGTGTGGCGCAGGCAATGACCGGGCGCGGCGATTTGGCAATTCTTGGTGTGCCATCCGCATTGAGAAGGGGTTTCCTGTCCGGCCCTATGGCTGGCGTGCCGAATTCCACCAGACACATGCGGCAATTGCCCGCCACGGGCAGCTTGGGATGATAGCAGTAGTGCGGCACGTCCACGTTTGCCATCGCACACGCCTGAATCATGGTCGTGGGAATCGGTTTGCCCGTGAGCGGATCCGGCATCGTCTTCGGAACGCGAATGGTCTGGCCATCGATGGACACTGAAAGCGTGTCCACCGGAGGAGGTGTTTGGCAGTCCGCTGTTCCAACGTTTGCCATTTCGATCAACTTTGAGCGCACGCGGCGACTCTTGGCTCCGTGGCCGGACTTCGACCTGCCTCCATGACAGCGCGCTCTTCATCGGCTTTGCCTTTGGCGATGAACTCGTCCTTGAACTTGGCGACAAAACTTTGCACCGGCCACGAGCAGGCCTCACCGAACGCACAAATCGTTCGCCCACCGGGAATGTTGTCCGCGATTCGCACCAGATAGTCGGCATCCTGCGCGCGTCCCTGGCCGTGAGTCAGGCGATGGAGCGCTTTGCTCATCCACAGCGAGCCTTCGCGGCAAGGCGTGCACTGACCGCAGCTTTCGTGGGCGTAAAAGTCCGCGATGTTAGCCAGCGCTTCGACGATGTCAGTTGAATCGTCCATCACAATGATGGCGCCGGAGCCGGACATGCTGCCTGCGGCCGTAAGCGAATCGAAATCGTAAGGCAGATCCAACATGTCCACCTCCTGCTCGATCTCCTTTCCGTCCGGACTCTTCTTCTTGAGCTTGAATTTTTCGCCCGCTTTGAAAACTTTTGCGGAAGAGCCGCCGGGAATGACGGCTTTGAGTTTTCGCCCGTCTCGCAATCCGCCGCCAAAAGCCGGATCGTTGATGAGCTGCCCGATGGTGGCATGTCCAACCTGGATTTCGTAATAGCCAGGTTTCTTGACGTGACCGCTGATGGAAACAATGCGCGTGCCCGTATTGTTCGGCAGGCCAAGTTTGGCGAACTCCGCGCTCCCCATCTCGACGATGTGCTTCACGCTGCAGAGCGTCTCGACGTTGTTGACGATGGTCGGGCACAGGTAAAGGCCGAGCACGGCTGGAAAGTAAGGCGGTTTGATGCGCGGATAAGCGCGCTTGCCTTCGAGTGATTCGATGAGGCCAGTCTCTTCCCCGCAGATGTAGGCGCCGGCGCCCCGGTGGACGTGGATTTCCAGATCGTAGCCGCTGCCCAGAATGTTCCCGCCGAGAAGGCCCTTCGTGCGCGCCTCCACCAGGGTGCGATTGAGGATCTTTGCCCCTTCGACAAATTCACCCCGGATGTAGATATAGGCGAGATGAACATCGTTGGCGTAACAGGCAAGGATCATCCCCTCCAGCATCTGGTGCGGATCTTTGTAGATGATCTGACGGTCCTTGAAGGTGCCCGGCTCGGATTCGTCCGCGTTGCAGATGAGGTAAATGGGTTTGCCGCTCTTCCGATCCACAAACGACCACTTCAGTCCGCACAAAAAACCTGCGCCGCCCCGTCCGCGAAGGCCGGAGAGTTTGACTTCTTCACGGATTTGTTCCGGCCCGCTCATGGCTTTGCCATCGGGAAGAGTTTTCGGCTTTATGGCCAGGGCTTTTTTCAGGGCAACGTAACCGCCATGACGCAAATAGCATTCGAGGTCGGGCGTGTAGCCCGGCGCATCGGCGTTTTTCAGGATGAGGCGGTGTTCTTGTGGCATATCAGCGGCTTGACTGGGCGAGCAAAATCTTTACGTTGAGCCACACACCGGCGTGCCCGATGGTGTAATGGTAGCACAGCAGACTCTGGATCTGTTTGTCATGGTTCAAGTCCATGTCGGGCAGCCAATGATCGTTTTCGCCATCGTTCAACTCGCGCACTTCTCCAGGATCTCCTCCGCCTTCTGGCTGGAAACGTTTTCGTAAAAGGCGTCGTTGCACATCATGACCGGAGCGGTCCCACAACTGGCCAGGCATTCGACAAACTCGACGGTGTACTTGCCGTCTCGAGTCGTTTGCGCGCCGTGAGCGGCGCTGTCCAAGCCCAGCCGTTTGCAAAGGTGTTCGCGCAATTGATACGACCCGCCCAGCGCGCAGCTGAGCGTACGGCAGATCTTTAAATGATATTTCCCAACCGGCTCCTGGTGGAACATCGGGTAGAACGTAACCAGTTCATAGATGTTGATGGGTTGGAGGCCAAGCCTGGCGGCGACCCATTCGATGGCCTCGTTGCCAATGCGGCCGAAATGCTCCTGGATGGCATGCAGGACCATTAGCGAGGCGCTGCGCTTCTGCGGATAATGCGTGATCAGCTCGTCAATCTCCCGTTCGAGCTCGGCTGGAACGCTAAAGGTCATCGGTCACATTCTCCCATGACGAAATCGATCGAGCCCAGGATCGCCACCGCGTCGCTCATCATGTGGCCGGGCAGCAGATAAGGCAGCACACTCAGGTTCACAAAGGAGGGCGCGCGGATTTTGAGCCGGTGCGGTGTGCCGCCGCCTTTGCTGTTGATGTAAAAACCCAGCTCGCCCTTGGGATTTTCGGCGCCAAAATAGATTTCACCCGGTGGCGCGTTGACGCCCTGGGTGACGAGAATAAACTGGTGGATCAACTCTTCCATCCGGGTCAGCACTGTGTGTTTGGGCGGCAAGACCGTCTTGCCATCGGGAATGTTGATGGGGCCCTCAGGCAACTGGTCCAGGCACTGATGAAGGATACGCACGCTCTGGCGCATCTCTTCCATGCGGACCAGATAGCGGTCGTAGCAATCGCCCACCGAGCCGACCGGAATATCGAATTTCAACTGCGAGTAAACCAGATAAGGATGCGCCTTGCGCAGATCGTATTCGACGCCACTCCCGCGCAAGTTCGGTCCCGTCACGCCGTAGTCGATAGCGACTTCTTTCGGCAGCACGCCCAGATCCTTGGTGCGCTCGACAAAGATGCGATTGCGCGTCAAGAGCTTTTCCGTTTCGTCGAAATTGGCGACCACTTCGCCGAGAAATTTGCGGCATTGTTCGACCCATCCGGGCGGCAAATCGCGCGAAAGGCCGCCGATGCGGGTGTAGGTGGTCGTGAAGCGCGCGCCGGTGAGGGCTTCAATCAGATTATAGATTTTCTCTCGCTCGGTGAACGTGAACAGGAACACCGTCATCGCCCCAACATCCATGGCGAATGCGCCCAGGCCAAGCAGGTGCGCGGAGATGCGCGCCAGTTCGCAGCAGATGACGCGGATGTACTGGCAGCGGGGCGGCAATTGCTTGTCGATGCCCATCAACTTCTCCACAGCCAGGGCGTAAGCGACGTTGTTGGCCAGTGGCGCGAGATAATCCAGCCGATCCGTGTAAGGGATGAACTGGGTGTAAGTCATGTTCTCGGCGATCTTCTCGTCGCCCCGGTGGAGATAGCCCACATCGGGAATGGCCCTGGTGATGATTTCGCCATCCAGTTCAAGAACGATGCGGAGGACGCCATGAGTCGAAGGATGCGAGGGTCCCATGTTCAGGACCATCTTTTCGCCTTGCACGTCCGAAAGCTCTTCCGCCGAGCCGCTGCGGGCGCGGGCCGCAGAAAGGGCCGCGTCGGCTGCCGCAATCCGCGAGGGGGTGTCCTTAATCTCGATGTCCTGAACCGTGGCCATTTACTTAATGCTTCTCGATTGGTCCTGGACCATAAGCGTGGCCGTGAGCCTCTTTGATGTCCGGGCGGCGTTCCAAACGCGCATTGGTTTCGAGCGCGTCGGTTTCCGGAATACGCACGCGCGGTTCACGCGCGATCGTGTCCTGGCCGCCCGCAATGGTGACGAACGGCCCGCCTTCGAGCGGCGCGGGTCTGGTGAAAGCCACCTCGGGCAACTCGCTCGGTTTACCCGCCAAAGGAAAGTCCTTGCGCAATGGAAAATAAGGATAGCCGTCCCACATCAGAATCCGTCGCAGATCGGGGTGTCCACCAAAGCGGACGCCCATCATGTCGAAGATTTCGCGCTCATGCCAATCGGCCGTCCGCCAGACACCGGTGACTGAGGGCAACTCACCCTTCTCCTCGCTAACAGCGGTCTTCAGGCGCAGATGGCAGCGGTGGCGATAGCCGTAAAGCTCGTAAACAATTGTAAAGCGCGGATCGTCGCCGTAGTTATCCACGCTGCTGATGTCCACCAGGTAATCGAAGCCGAGGGAGCTTTTGGCAAACGCACACACCTCCGCAACGCGTTCAGCGTCGCGGAGCACAAGCGTCACCTCACCGCGAAACTCTGCGGGCGAGGAGAGTACGTCGCCGAATTGGGCGACAAGTTTTTTGGCAAGGTCGAGCGCAGACATGCACTATCTGGATTTAACAACGTCAGCTCGTGGTTGGGCATCACCGGCTCAAGCGATTGTTCAAAGCAGCAACAAGGTTCAACTTTGAGAGGGCCGGTTCCTTTTTCACCTTCTGCTGAAGTTTGAGCAATGCGTCCAGCAAGGCTTCTGGTCGCGGCGGGCAGCCAGCCACATACACATCGACCGGAATAACACGATCCACTCCCTGCAACACGGCATAGCTGCGATACATGCCGCCGGTAGATGCGCAGGCGCCCATGGCAATGACCCACTTGGGTTCAGTCATCTGGTCGTAGATGCGTTTGACGGCTAAAGCCATTTTATAGGTCACGGTGCCAGCGACGATCATCACGTCCGACTGCCGCGGCGAAAACCGCATCACTTCAGAACCGAACCGGGAAATGTCAAAGCGGCTGGCGCCAGCGGCCATCAGTTCGATCGCGCAACAGGCGAGTCCCATCGGCATGGGCCAAAGGGAGTTTCTGCGAAACCAATTGAGGGCGGCGTCCAGGCGCGTCACGACGACATCACCTTCAATCTTTGAGTTATAGCCTACTTCGGTGCTGGTTTGCATTACACGCAAGGGCCAAGGGCCGACGTCGAGGACAAGCTAACGAGGGCTCAGAACGCAGGCAAGGGAATTTGTGAATTTTTTCACAAACTCGGAGCATGAGCCAATTTGGGCTCAGAAAGGCACCATAAAACGCTATTGTCATTCGCTGGATGGCTGGCTATACTCCGCCGTAATTGAGTTTCATGACGTTGGGGCTGAGTCGCTCTGATCATCCGTGGAATTCAGGAACAATCGAGTGCCAGGTCTAACGAAACCGGCCAAGAAAGGAAAAACATGAAGTCTATTACAGCAATCGTCTGTGCCCTCGCCATGCTGGGCAGCGTGAGTCTCGTTCGGGCAGAATCCTGCTGCGACAAGGCCAAAGCCGCCGGCAAAGAATGCGAACACAAATGCTGTGTGACGGCCAAGAAAAACGGCAAAGTCTGCGAAAAGTGCAATCCCAAGAAGGAAGAGAAGAAAGAAGAGAAGAAGTAATATCGTTCTCACCGGCGACCCTCGGAGGGATCGCCCGGGAATAGCAGACATTACTTGGTTCCTCATTACTGTAAGTTTGACAGGCGGCTGGTTTCCGCGGGAACCAGCCGTATTTATTTGGTCGCTGGCGGGTCGGAGAGCCCGCGATAATAGTCCAGTGTTCGGGCCAATCCTTCTTGCCAGGGGACCGTCACGTTGAATCCCAGGGTTTGCTGAATAGCCGTAATGTCCGCAGCCGAATGCCTCACGTCACCGACGCGCGGAGGTTCAAACTTTGGGACCAGGTTTTGGCCGGTGAGGTGGCTTAGTTCCCTGACTAATTCCAGCAGGGAGATACTCTGCCCCGAGGCTACGTTGAAGACTTTGCCCGCCACTCGACCTGCCGGAGCCTCAGCCGCCAGCAGATTGGCCGCGACGACATTGTCCACGTAAGTGAAGTCGCGCGTCTGGGAGCCGTCGCCGTAGATGGTGGGCGCCTGACCTCGTAAAACGGCATCGCAGAATCTGGCAATCACTCCTGAATAAGGCGAACGGGGCGACTGCCGGGGACCGAAGACATTAAAATATCGAAAGCAAACGGTCTCCAGGCCATAAAGTTGATGGAACAGTTGGCAATATTTTTCGGCAGCGTATTTCTGGAGCGCATAAGGAGAGAGCGGCGAAGGCGCGAGTCCTTCGTGCCTGGACGATGCGTCGCTATCGCCATAAACCGCAGCAGAGGAAGCAAAGAAAAAGCGCTTCACACCCGCATGGCGCGCCGCAGTGAGCAGTTGGAGGGTTGCATTGAGATTCACTGCATGGCTGGCCAGTGGGTCGGCCACCGAGCGCGGCACCGAAGTGAACGCAGCTTGATGAAACACGCAGTCGCAGCCGAAGAGCAATGGGCGAAGGAGTTTGTCATCACTGATGCTGCCCTGGATGAATTCCACTCCTGATGCCTTGTGGCTCCAAGTCAAGTTGGATAAATCGCCCTGACTCAAGTCGTCAACGAGGATCAACCTGGCTCCCGAGCGCCAGAGGGCTTCCCCTAGATGGGATCCGATGAACCCTGCGGCGCCTGTTACCAGGGCTTTCATATGCAGTTGCCGCAGCCACCAGCCCGATCCGTGAGTCTCTCCATCTGCTGAATCACGAAATGGCTTGTAAGGAATGTGTTGCGCTTGCGCAAGGTTGGAATCCCCGGTTAGTATCTTTTCAATGGGCTCGATGGTGAACCTGGAAGCAGTGAAGCGGCACTTCCTGAAGGACCGTCAACGAGCTGCAGCCGAACTGTGAAACTTTGTGAACGAGTCGAATTTGGAAAAACCGACTTATTGCCGGCCGTTCCGTTGGCAGGGCCATGGCTGTGACCAACGGTGAGGGTGGTGTTGGTTCGAACCAACTTGCGCCTGGTCTGGAAGAGCAGGTCCATCCAGATCGCTCACTATCCTGGTTTCAGCGCCACCGCAGTTCCGTACGGCTGGCCTTTATCCTGCAGATTGTCTTCCGGGCATTCTCTTCGCTTCTCGCACTGGTCTGGGCGCCATTATTGCTTGGGAGCATGGGCAAGGCGCTCTACGGACAGTTTCTGAGTTTTCAGTCAGTGGCCAGCTTGGGAGGCCTTGGCGATCTGGGGATGGGGGGTGCGGTAAACATCCAAGTGAATCGCCTGCTTGGACAGCGCGACCATTCAACGTTGCAGTTGTTCCTGGCGTCGGCACGAGGGGTGTTTCTGATCATGTCAGCAACAGTGACCGCAATGTTGCTGGTTTTGGCTCCCTGGTTTCCGAGCTGGCTTCGCTTTGAAATGTTGCCAGGAGCCGGCTCGCTTACCGGACTGTTTGCTCTGGGAGCCCTGGGTGGCGGACTGCTTATTTTGAGCAGCTACATCACCAATCTCAATTACGGTTGCAGCAATTTGACTTGGCCGGTGATGCCCGCATTTTTGCTGCTCCAATTGAGTTTTCTAGGGCATTGGCTGCTGGCGCGTCAAGGGTCTGCGCTTTGGGTTCAGTATATTCCTTACGTGGTCACGGCTGCTGCCGGAGCCGCATTTCATTGGATTTTTGTCCGGTTGTCCCATCCACCGTTGGCAGCGCTGTGGCCGCCGGTGTTTGAGCGACAGCGGCTTCAAGCGCTTCTCGAAAAAAGTTTCTGGGTCTATTTATGTTGCTTGGGGCCTGGCATCGTCGTGGCCACCGATCGACTGTTAATCAACGCCGGATTTGGCGCTGAACGCGTGACGGGCTATCAGTTAAACTTCAAGCTTTGTGAGTTGGCGCTCTTTGTCATCAGCAGCGCGACCCTTGTAAGCTTGCCGAAAATTACGCAGTGGGTGAGTTCCCGAGAGGCCGCAGAACAAGAACGAGCCGCGCGCGAAATGGCCCGGCTAAACAAGTTTCAAACCTTTGTCGGCTGCGCGGCGGCGCTCGTGTACTTGATGATAAACGATACCTTCATCACTCTGTGGCTGGGCCGGGATTATCTCGTGCCGCTATCCTGGCAGGCGGCGTTTGCGGCCAACATGGCCGTAACCGCGGCAGGCTATGCCGGGTTTTTCCTCTCGGCGCGCTGTGGCGACAATGGCGTCCGCATTGGTGGGATCGGCGTGGCCTTGAGTACACTGCTCAAAGTCGGTTTGTCGTTCGCAGCCATGCAAGCCGGGTCGATTTTGGGGATCGCCCTGGCCACGGTCGTTTCTCAATCGTGCGTGGTCTTGGCCTTAAGCTGGTTTACCTTCCGGCAAATGAAAGTCTCCTTCTGGCATTTTGCTTTGAAAGGCTGGCTCGTGTCGCTGGCGGTGGTTGGGCTGGGACTAGCACTGAGGGTCTCTTTTCCGCCCAATTCAGTTGTAACCGTCCTGTGGTTGAGCGTGGTGTCCGTCGGAACTCTGATCATCGTAGCTCGCGCGCTCGACATAAAGCTTGAAGACGTGCGCCAGGAAATGGCAGCGGTGCGTTCCTTATTCGCAAAGGCGTGACGGTATAACAAGGCGTGACGGGGCGTGACGGTTAATGACTCGACAGGCCGACCGCCGGTTGCTATGGACCTTGGAGACTATGCGCTACCTCCGTTTCAGACCAGCTACTGCTCAAGACATTCCTTGTGGGTTTAGGCATTAAAACTTGGCTCATCGGCCGATATCGGATGGTATTCTGGTACCGCCTGCCCCGACTGCGTTGGAAACTTTATGGAGATACTTCGCAACATGGCGAGTATTTGTTTTTGCGGCGACTAATCGAGCCGTCATTTCCGAGATTCATCGTCGATGTGGGCGCGAATGACGGGCAGCGCAATTCCAATTCCTTTCCATTCCTCGCTAGAGGTTGGTCAGGTATCCTAATCGAGCCTAATCCGAGGGTTTTTGCGCGGCTCCAGGCGCTTTATCAGAAAAACGAAGACGTTCGGACATTGAATTTTGCCTGTGCTCGCAGCCCTGGCAAACTGCCCCTTTTTCTCGGCAAGGACGGCGAGATAGGCGAGTTCGCCACCCTCTCCACCCAGGACAACGAATACTATCGAGCCACCCGCACCAAAACATCCATCGAGGTGACGATAGAACGGCTCACCACTCTGCTCCAGCAATCCCGCTGTCCACGGGAGTTTGGGATTCTCTCTGTCGATACGGAGGGCTTCGATTATGAAGTATTGGCAAGTCTTGATTTTGACCAGTTCCGCCCACGCATTATTATCACCGAAGACGAGAATACGGACGATGAATCGAAGTTCAAGCTGCTGCAGTCCCAAGGCTACGCTTTCCTTCGCCGTTTCACCCGTAACAGTATCTGGAGCCTGCAAGTTGCGTCCAGTGCGCCCGCGTGCCTGGCTGATTGAATTACAGAGCACTTTAGACTGTCTTCTTCCGCGCCGTCGGATGGACAAAGAGGGCGTCACACCAGCGCAGTGCCTGAGACAGCGACCGCGAATGCCCATATAAATCCACGAGTTGGAAGCCCTGATCAATCAGCCGCGTATAAACCTCGTGAAAAAACGGCTGGCCTTCGTAAAAGCTTTCGAATGAAACCTCCGTGTAAATCAGCGCGATTGCGTGCTCTGCCAGCAAGCGGCGGGCACCTTGCAGCACGTGCAACTCGAAGCCTTGCACGTCCATCTTCAGTAAGTCGATGAACTGAACGTCGTTCGCGCGGCAATACTCGTCCAAGGTCTGCATAGTAACAGGAACCTCCACAACCGTTTTGGTGAGCTCCGCCATGGCAGCATCGCTGCACTGCCCAGCCGAGGACAACAGCGAGTCGGTGCCGCTGGATTGGTTCATGTGCAGTGTTCGAGTACCCATTGCATCGCCTAAGGCAATATTCACGGGCCGGACGTTGGGATACGCCTTTAAAGCGGCCTGTAGCGCCAAGAATGTTTTCGGAGATGGCTCGAAACTGTGGATGGCCGCCTGTGGAAATTTCTCGGCATACAGGACCGCGGTTTCACCCAGGTGCGCGCCCAGATCGAAAATCAGGTGAGGGCTCCGACCGAGGATTTGCTCGATATCATTGAGAGGATCCAGCCCCAGGTGGGTAGTCTTTCGAATGTCGTACCCGCACGTATTCAGCAGGCTCTTCAGAATGTTCTTCATTGGATTCATCTGCCGATAATCGGACTCGCCTGACCTGCATGGTCTGATTCAAAACCATAAAGAATGCAAACTTCATCACACGTTGCAATACCTTTGCGTGCCTGGCCGAGAAGCCGAAAAGCGACGCGAATGGACCTGCATTATTGACGTCGCGGGACCGCTTTCCTAATGTCAGGCTTGCAAAACTGACGGAATGCAGGCGCGACCCTCCAAAAAAATCGTCTGGCTGAGTGACGTGTACGATCAGCACTACCTGGCCGCACGAGGCGAAGACATTGCTCCGTGCATGAGTTCAGCCAAACGGCGCGACCTGTTTAAATGCGCCGAAATGGCAACAGGACTGCCGGTCATCGTGTTGTCGTCCCCGCCTAAGGCGGCTTTGCGTCGCAAGGGCAAATGGCTTCCAAGAATGCGCACGCGATTTTTCACTCACCCGCAGTTTTTTTGTCCCAACTGGGATGCTCCCAAGATGCGCATTCCCCTCTCGTGGTTGTTTTATGCCTGGCACGTCTTGCGGTATACGCGCCGTGGCGATCTGGTCGCGATTGATAATTACATGTTTAACAATGTGATGGCCGCCTGGTGTGCCAAAGTGTTTCGAGGGGCGAAGGTCGTGCTCGATTATGAAGATGGCAGGCATTTGATCGATCGATCCTGGCAGCGAGTGCTGAGCGGACTGGCGGAGTTTTTCGGTCGGCCACTGGTGCGAGCAGCTTTCGTGGTTCACCCCGCGCTGGCCGAACGATTGCCCAAGGGCACTCCAAGCGAGTTGGTCCCCGGTTTTTTTACTGCGTCACCCTTCCCCAAAAAGCCACGCGAGCCAGGTTGCCTTAAGTTTCTCTATGCCGGCACGCTCGCACTCACTCATGGGATCGATTTGCTTATCGAGACGTTGTCTCTGCTACCCGCGCGGGGATGGCATTTGGATATCGCGGGGACAGGACCCTTGGAGTCGAACGTGCAGCAAGCTGTTAAGGAGCGGCGGTGGTCTGACAAAGTGACTTTCCATGGTTCGCTCTCGACCATCGCCACGCAGGAATTGGCCAGCGGCTGCGATGTGGCGCTGAACTGCCAGAAGATGTCTCATCCGATCTCGGAAGTGACATTCCCTTCAAAGATTTTTACGTATCTGTCCGCGGAACTGGTGATCATTTCCAGCAGAGCGAGTCAGGTGGACAAGGTTTGCGGCAATGCGTGCATATACTACGACAAGGATGATCCCAAGGCGCTGGCAGCTGCTATGACCGAAGCCGTCTGCAACTTCGAGGGCATTCGCCAGCGATTGAAATTGGACGGCATCCGGGAGCGCTATTCACTGGAAGGAACCGCGGCACGGCTGCGGAAGCTGCTTATATGAGAATAGACGGTTCGGCGTACCCCGAATGGCAGCAGACATCTCATAGTCCGGCGCCCCTCACCCTGGTCTTCTCCCGAATGGGCCAAGGGAGGCTGTATCTCTTGAACTTTTTCGGCCAGGTTTAGTCCTATCACAGTATGCGTAATCTGCTCGTAACCGGGTCCAGTGGTTTGATTGGCAGCGAAGTCGTCTCCTTCTTTTGCGAAGGGGGGTGGAAGGTGTACGGCGCTGACAACAACATGCGGGCGGATTTTTTCGGTCCTCAAGGGGACACGCGCTGGAACCTTGCACGACTCAAATCCGGGTTCACTCAATTTGCCCATCATGAAGTGGATATCCGCCATCGCGCCTCGGTGCTCCAACTCGTCGGCGAAATCAAACCCGAAGCAATCGTCCATACGGCAGCCCAACCCAGCCACGATCTCGCCGCCAGCCGTCCATTCGATGATTTCGATGTCAATGCTCTTGGCACGCTGAACTTGCTGGAAGCCGCGCGACAGACGTGCCCGGAAGCGCCGTTCATCCATTTGTCCACGAACAAGGTTTATGGCGATGGCCCCAATCACATTGCTTTAAAGGAACTCGCGACGCGTTGGGACTACGCGGACGTAGACTACGCTAAAGGCATTCCCGAGACCTTTAGCATTGACCACTGCTTGCATTCGATTTTTGGGGCCTCCAAGGTTGCGGCGGACGTGATGGTCCAGGAATATGGGCGTTACTTCCAGATGCCCACCTGCTGCCTGCGTGGCGGTTGCCTGACGGGCCCCAACCATTCCGGCGTGGAACTGCACGGCTTCCTCAGCTATCTGATTAAATGCAACGTAGAGGGCCGCCTTTACAAGGTTTATGGATACAAGGGCAAGCAGGTCCGCGACAACATTCACGCTTACGACGTGGCCTGCTTCATGGATTGCTTCATCAAACAACCGCGCTGCGGCGAGGTTTACAATTTAGGTGGCGGGCGGGCCAATTCTGTTTCCATCCTGGAGGCGTTCCAGTTGGCCGAATCAGTCACGGGGAAAGCGATGCAATACGAGTATCACGATCAAAACCGCAAGGGCGACCACGTCTGTTACATCTCCGACCTGACGAAGACGAAAACCCAATATCCGGGTTGGCAGATTACCCGCAGCCTCGAACAGATCTTTCAGGAGCTCCAGGCGTCGTGGAAGCAACGCGTCTAAGGAGCCTTCAAGCGTTTGGCAAAGATGAACATGTCTAAACTGAAGACGCGCCTTCTAAGCACGTACCGACAGATGCGGCGCTGGGTCGATCACATGACAGGCACTAATTTTCCGTTTAATCGCGTCGACCGCGATGCGCTGCAGCAGACCATCGAGCACAATCGAAAGACTTTGGGACGCATCCCAAGCTGGATACAAGACAAACAACTCGAGAGCAGCGTCTTTAACTACGGGCTGACACCGCAGGCGCGTAGGTTGATCGATCTGCCTCTGGCCAACTGCTGCACCCATGCGGATTTGTTGGTGTATTTTGCCCAGCGACTGAATAAACCGGTGCGATACCTTGAATTGGGTGTGTCGGTCGGCAAGACGTTCTGGCAGGTGCTTCACGCAAGTGAGAAGATTGAGTTGGTTGGTTTCGACATAGAGGAGCTCAACCCCGCCTTGGCCGCATCCCTTCTTTTGGAATCGAAAGAACAATGGCCAACGATGCACAGCTCGCTCAAGAAAACCGATTCGTCGTTTTCAATCTACCGGAATCAGCGCTCCGAATGCCGAGTGCACTACCTCTGCGGAGACATTTTTGACCCGAACTCCTGGGCCCGACTCGACGGCAGGAAGTTCAATCTGTTGCTCTCCGATGCCTTCCATTCCGTGGACGCAATCGAGTGGGAATGGCAGCAGTTACTCCAAAGGCGGCTGCTTGACCCGGAGGAATGCGTCATAATGTGGGATGACCTCGATGGCGAGATGCACCAGTGGTTCCTCGCCAAACGGTCGGCTATTATGCAGGCAATGGATATCGGTGCCAGTAATATAGGCACACTGTGGATCTACGGCTGGCTTGGGCGGCGCGAGTATCTCCATCGCATCGGACTGGCATTTAGAGGTGGCGTGTTGGAGCGGGGATTGAGATGAATGTCCTCAGTGGAACCTGAACAATTTGTCGGCCTTTTCAGGAAGAGAGATGAGGCGGTTGCAAGCCGTATCGAGTCCTCCCTTTTCTAACAGCGGACGGCACCGCTTCGCGGTTCGAAGCCAAGACTAGCCTGCGGTTTTGACCGCTAGCCGGCCCGTGTAGTCAATCCGATGCAAATAAATCTTCTCACCTCGCGCGCGGAAATATTCGTCAACGGCCCTCCTCGCGCCCTGCCAATGTCCGTAGTCGTCAACAATCAAAATGCCCTTGGCATGCAGCAATGGATATAGGTGAGTGAGTTCGTGCTTCGTGGATTCATACCAGTCGGTGTCAAGTCGTAAGATTGAGAGTGCGTGCGGAAGGATGCGCGGAATCGTGTCTTCAACTTTGCCCTTGATCAGATGGATTTTGTCTTCGGGATAACCAGTGGAGAGGATATTCGCGCGAACGTCATCAAGGCTGGCATAGCACCACACGCCAGTCCCTCGCGGTTGTCCCTTGAGTTGTTCGTCAGCAGAAACTCCGTCGAAACTCCGGTCGAACGCCGTTGGAACGGACATACCCTCGTATGTGTCATAAAGATAAAGTGATCGTGTCCTTTCTCCGTGAGCGAGCAAAGTCAGAGCGATCGTCATCATGCTGCCTCCCCGCCAAACGCCACATTCGGCAAGATCGCCGGGAATGTTATTATCGACTATATAAGTAACCGCATTGATCAATGCAGCCATTCGTTCAATACTCGTCATCGTAAAAGGTCTTGCGGTCGCGATGATCCTCCTTTCTTCGTCCGAAAGGTCGGCGAGCTCGGTGGGAGAATAGCGCACCACGTCCCAACCGAAGCGGCGTAATGTACTTTTTAGTAAGCGTTTCATTAATTGTGCCAGTGCCTGATGGACCAGAGCCACAAGCATCCCTGTGGGACAGCGCACCAATACTCCGCCCAAGCGGCGTTGTGCAGACATCTTTGACCGCTTCGTAACGGAGGAGCGGCCACGATATTATCTGAGTGCACTTAAGATCAAATCCGTACTCATCCTGTCGAATTGGCTTGTCGAATCAAGCTCGCAGTACTAGTCCCAGCGGGAAAAAACCATGTCCTGGGTGAAAGCGGCTTCCAAAAGACCAAAGCACGATTCCAAGACGCCCGGCAAATGATGGGCCGAAGAACCTTTCTTTGTACTCGTGAAGACAATCGTTTGATGGTAGAATCTTGAACTTTAAATGAATCTCAAAAAGGCTTTGTCACATGCGACGCCGGTTTTCGATGGCACAATCGGGTTTTCAGCGCAACGCGTGAAATCCGGCAGCTAACTCCGGTATGTTCGATCTGATAAAACGGCGAATCCGTCAACGAGTGTTTCGGTTCCTGGCGGGAAAGCGCCAGCATGCTTCACGGTACATGCAAAGCGTGAAGGCCTGCATTTATAAAGAGGATGGTTTCGGCGACTTCATTCTCGCGCTCTCGGCGATGCGCCTGTTGCTTGATGAATTTGGACCCGAACAGGTTGTGCTCGTGACCGGGAAGCAGGGCGAGGAACTGGCAAGGCGAGAATTCCCTGCCGTCCAGCGCGTCAGTCTCCGCGCGATCGAGAGCGCGACGGGTTTCCAGCGATATCGGGTACTGCGCCAACAGCAGCGTTTGCTCAGCCCGTTCTCTTTTGAAAAGCTGGTCAGCCTGCGCCATCAGCGGAGTGATTATCACGACTTGGCGCTGAGTTGGGTGCGAACCAGGCAAAGCTTTGGAGTGGTTCATCGAGGCGCATTTGAACGTGACCCGTCAAGCAGCGCCTTTTTATACACCCTGACCGATCCACTAGAGAGGGCATCGAAGTCTGTAGGTGAAAGTGCTAACGGACTCTGTGAGGAACTGCAAACTCATCGGGCGCTAGTGAGCGCGGTGCTCGGTCGAAAGATAGAAGCAGCGGCCATCCTTCCTAAACTGACTTCGATTCAGTCGAAGGAGGGAAGCTACGCGGTCATTTCGCCGCTTCCTTCAAGGGTGGGTCCTTTGCGCATCCTAACCCTCGATCACCTCGTCGTGGGTGTTCGCTGCTTGCAAGAGCGTTCAGTGGGAGCTGTTTATCTTTGTGGCAGCTCAGAGCAGCGAGAGGCATTGCAGCAGTTCGCAAATGGTCTTGCGCGGCAGAAGTTGAAAGTGGAGGTGATGACGCCGCCGAGCTTCGGCGAATTCCTCAACTTGGTGGCGGGAGCCCGAATCATTTTCACAACCGAGACGGCGACTGCCCATCTCGCAGCCGCGCTCGACAAGGCAAGTGTCATATTGATTGGCGGAGGCCATTACGGCCAGTGTGGGCCTTGGTGGAGGTCGTCGAGGCAAATCTGGCTTACCAACCGCCTCGAATGTTTTGGATGCAACTGGCATTGTCCCTTTGATGAGCCCTTCTGTCTCACGCGAATCGCGGCCGCTCAGATTGAGACGGCGATTGACCAGGTACTGACGCGCGATAAAGGTGGAGCTTAATGAAATCTTGTCGTGCTCTGATTGGCTCACTCACTGATGAGCAGTCCATGAGGAAGTCACCTGCTCTTCCCTCACTCAGATTCCCTTCCCAAAACTGACCTGCGCCCACTTGCCTCACATTGCCATTGCCTGCTTTCCTCGCCTGGTCTTACATTCGCGGGCCAGTGAAAGTTCTCGTCAACTGCGCTCTTCCCTTTGCTCTCGCACATGGGGGACAACAGATTCAGGTCGAACGCACCATGGCGTTCCTTCAGTCCATCGGCGTGGAAGTCGAACCGGTCCGTTGGTGGGACGACGAGCAAACCGGCCAGATCGTTCATTACTTTGGCCGGATGCCGAGCCTGCACATCGAGCTTGCACATCAAAAGGGCATCAAGGTTGTTATGACGGAGCTGCTCACAGCAACCGGTTCTCGGACCGCAAGGCAGTTGCGATTGCAGAGAATTCTTCGTCGTGCGGCCGAAAGTGTCGCCCCATCCCATTTTCTAGCGCAGTTCAACTGGGAATCATACCGCCTTGCCGATGCGATCATGGCCATGACCTCTTGGGAAGCGCATTTGATGCACTATCTGTTCGGCGCACCGCGCGACAAAATCGTCATATTGCCAAACCCGGTCGAAGAAGCTTTCTTCCAAGCATCGCCCACCAAACGGGGCCAATGGCTGGTTTGCACCGCCACTATCACGCCGCGCAAACGTGTCCTCGAAGTTGCGCAGGCTGCCGTGCTGGCGCAAACACCGCTGTGGGTCATCGGGAAAGCCTATGCCGATACGGATCCGTACGCCCTACGTTTTCACACTTTTGTGCAGCAACACCCGAACGTGTTGCGGTTCGATGGACCGGTCAGCGAGCGGGAAGGCCTTGCCGCCATTTACCGAGCTGCCCGCGGATTCGTCCTCTTGAGCACGATGGAGACGCGCAGCCTTGCCGCAGACGAGGCTGCTGCGTGCGAGTGTCCGCTTCTTTTGAGTGATCTGCCCTGGGCGCGCAGTGTATTTGGCGAACACGCCAGCTATTGCCCGCTTGCTTCGCCAGAACGGACCGCCAGATTCCTCCGAGAGTTCTACGACAAGGCGTCAGAACTGAAGCCTCCGCCTAAGCCGCTTCGCGAGATGGATATTGCTCACCAGCTAAAGGGCTTGTACGAGCGCGTTTTGGGCACCGGCCAAAAAACTCAGTGAAGGTCCTTGCGCGGCTGTCACTTCCCGGATTATTTTTGAACCTGGCTTAAGATGCGGGGTCTATGTTAGGTGTTCATCCAAAACGGTGTTTTCTGGCCCTAGCATCATGAAAAGCGAGGAGGCCGGGCGTGTTGATTTCCGCCAGCCCGAAAGCGGATCTTTATTGAGCGTTCCATGACCGATTCATTTCCTGTCCCTCGCAAAATAATAATTCTGGCAATTGTCATTCCCCTGGCCGCGCTGCTGGGCTATTGGCTGGCAACCCCGGAGCAAACCACCAGCATGGCCTTTGTTGCTTTAGTGGTGGGCGCTCTGGTCCTCCCCATTCTCCTGGGCTGGCATTATCCGCTGTTATTGTTCAGTTGGAACACGGCCATTACGGTGTTTTTTCTGCCGGGTAAGCCACTGTTATGGATGCCGGTGGCGGGGATTAGTTTGGGCATCAGTGTTCTGGGCTATTGGCTCAACCGCCAGTCCGGTTTCCAAAATGTCCGCTCCATCACATGGTCGTTGGTCTTCTTGAGCCTGGTGGTTTTGATCACAATGAAAATGACCGGCGGCGTTGGTATGCAATCGTTGGGGGCGTCAACCTTCGGCGGCAAGAAATTTGTTTTTATTATCGTGGCGATTCTGGGCTACTATGCCCTCAGCAGCCAGCGAATAGCGCCGGAAAGTATCAACCGCTACACTGGACTTTATTTCCTCCCCGGGATAATTGGACTCTTGCCCAATCTTATCTACATGGCTGGACCCGCCTTCTGGTGGTTATACTTGTTCTTCCCAGTTGAATCCGCGCTCTATCAGGCGATCGAGGATTTTCAAACCACGAGTGTGGACGCCCGTTTGTCTCGGATCGGCGGGGCTCCTTTCGCAACCATGGCGGTGTACGGCTATATAATGGCCCGCTACGGTATTCGGGGAGTGTTCGATTTGAGTCGGCCCTGGCGGCTGACGGTCTTTCTGGCTGCCCTCGCCCTTGGCCTTCTGGGTGGGTTTCGCTCGCCCCTGATTCTGTTTGCCCTCATCTTTACGGCCCAGTTTTTCCTGGAGGGACTGGTTCGCACACGCTTGTTTTTGGTGCTGCTCCTGATCGCGGTGTTGGGCGGGGCATTCCTAGTGCCCTTTGCCGACAGACTGCCGTTATCTGTGCAGCGCAGCTTGAGTTTCCTGCCGTTGGAGGTCGATCCGGTAGCCCGTCAAAACGCCCTTGCGACCCTCGAATGGCGACTCGGGATGTGGAACACGCTTTGGCCGCAGGTTCCGCAGTATCTTTGGCTTGGAAAAGGTTACGTCATCGATCCGACCGATCTATACTTGACCGACCTGGCCGTGCGCCACGGTTTGGCCAGTGATTATGATGCGGCCATCGTCTGTGGCGATTATCATAGCGGACCGCTTTCAATCCTCATTCCGTTTGGGGTTTGGGGAATGATTGGGTTTCTGTGGCTGCTGATTGTCGGAGTCCGTGTGCTCTATCGCAATTACCGGTTCGGGGACCCAGCCATCAAAAATCTGAACGCGTTCCTTTTGGCGTCATTTTTGGGCCGATCTATTCTTTTCTTCGGGGTCTTCGGAGCCCTACATTCGGATCTGGCCGCGTTCCTTGGGATGATCGGTTTCAGCGTCGCGATCAATGGCGGCATCCGGCCTAAGAAAGCCGCCGAGACACCGTTGGCCGTGGCCGCCGCCGCGCCCGAACCTGCGGCCGCATAAGGCGCCTTCTTTGGTACGTGAATCTCGCCTGTTGATACCTTGTGCGTTTCTCCATCATCACACCGAGTTTCCGCAACTCAAATTGGCTCAAGCTTTGTATCGCTTCGGTCAACGACCAGGGCGTCGAACTGGAACACATCGTTCAGGATGCGGGCTCCGATGACGGCACGTTGAACTGGTTGCTAAACGATGCGCGCGTGCGCGCCTTCGTCGAAAAAGACCACGGCATGTACGATGCGGTGAATCGGGGCATGCGCCGGGCGACCGGCGATATCCTCGCCTACCTGAATTGTGATGAACAGTATCTGCCGGGCGCACTGCCGGGCGTGCAGGCCTATTTCGAACATCATCCCCAGATCGACGTGGCCTTTGCGGATGCGATCGTCGTGGACGCGCAGGGTGAATACCTTTGCCACCGACAAGCGTGTCTTCCGCTAAAATCCCATACGATGGTCAGTGGCAATCTGGCCATTTTGACCTGCGCGACATTTTTCCGGCGCCGTCTGCCGGTCAACCAGGGTCTGCTCTTTGATCCAACCTTCAAAGTCATAGGCGACGCCGAATGGATTCTGCGTCTGATTCAGCACCGCGTGCGCATGGGGTTGCTGAAGAGATTTACCTCTGTCTTCACCGAAACCGGGTCCAACATGGATTTATCACCGCGCGGCCAACCTGAAAAAAAACAGATGTTCCGTTCCGCCCCAGCCTGGGCCCGTTCGTGTCGCCCTTTGGTGGTAGGTTTCCATCGCTTTCGCAGGCTGCTAGCGGGTCATTATCGTACCAAACCATTCAGCTACTCGCTCTTTACAGTGCGAAGTCCGCAGGCTCGTGAAATAAAATGTGTCTCGAAGCCCACGTTCCAGTGGCTACGCCGGGGCGCGGACTGAAGTGTGGTGCCGAGAGCCTGGAACAGGGCCTCATTGAAATTGAGCAGGATGGGAGTTTTTCCTGTAGCGTTTCCCGGTCGCTACCGAGTAAGCTCCGACTTCAATTTTGCGCAATGAAACCTGAACCAACCGATTCAGTTTTAGTTTGTGGCGCGGGCGGATTTATCGGCGGCCACCTGGTGGCCGATCTCCTGAGGCAAGGATACCGCTCCATTCGCGCCGTTGACCTCAAGCCGTTCCAGGAATGGTACCAAGTCTTTCCTGAGGTCGAAAACTTACAACTTGATTTGCAGCTCAGGGAGGCTTGCGATCAGGCCGCAAGCGGCATGCGCTGGGTTTACAACCTGGCCGCGGACATGGGGGGCATGGGCTTCATCGAAAATAATCGCGCGCTCTGCATGCTTTCGGTGCTCATCAACACGCACTTGCTGATGGCCGCGCGCCAGCACCGCATCCAGCGCTATTTCTACGCCTCCTCTGCTTGCGTCTACGCGGCCGACAAGCAAACCTCGCCCGATGTCACAGCCCTCAAGGAGGCGGATGCCTATCCGGCCATGCCCGAAGATGGCTACGGCTGGGAAAAACTTTTCAGCGAGCGGATGTGCCGGCATTTTCGTGAGGATTTCGGCATCGTGACTCGGGTGGCCCGCTACCACAATGTTTACGGGCCCCATGGCACTTGGGACGGCGGCCGCGAAAAGGCGCCTGCTGCCATTTGCCGGAAGGTCATCGCTGCCAAATTATCCGGCAAACATGAAATTGAAATCTGGGGCGACGGCAAGCAAACGCGCAGCTTTATGTACATCGATGATTGCCTGAAGGGGAGCCAGACGATCATGGGGAGCGAAATTGAAGAGCCGATCAATCTTGGCAGCAGTGAGCTGGTTTCGATCAATCAGTTGGTGGACATCGTGGAGGATATCGCTGGCTTGAAATTGAAGCGGACCTACAACCTTAAAGCCCCGAAAGGTGTCAATGGACGGAACAGCGACAACACGCTCATCAAAGAATATCTCGGCTGGGAGCCGAGTGTTCGTTTGCGCGACGGCCTGGAAAAGACTTATCGCTGGATCTATGACCAAATGGTGGGCGCAGACAAAGGTCAGACCAAAGGGCAAGCCGGTCGCTAAAAGACCCGTCCTTCCGGGAGGCACTGAATTGCCTTCGCTTTGGGGCGATTAGCAATTACCTGAATTTTGCACGGAAATCACCGTTTTCGCCCTGCCGGAGCGAATAGAATTGTCTCCGATCGATTGTTAGATTCCGATTTTTTTCGTCGCGTTGATGAAGTGCAAAGTTTTTTTTGCGCTTAAAAT
>Ga0208454_1000245_pt1 | contig 37443 bp, 35 predicted proteins | sample EasRivMeERMZT100_FD_187530 | JGI IMG/M metagenome (GOLD analysis project Ga0208454, IMG submission 187530) | Soil microbial communities from meander-bound floodplain in the East River, Colorado, USA - East River MetaG ERMZT100 (SPAdes) (version 2) | ecosystem: Environmental > Terrestrial > Soil...
AACGCCAATTCGCGAACGCGGACCGTGTCTACGTCATCACAGCCAGCCTGGCGCTGCGCGACGGTAGCGTTTCGACGGGAGTCATGCCGCAGACCAACGAGCTCTACGAGCGCTACCTGCGCATCGACTTCCCGGAGTTCGAAGCGATCGCCCGCGCCAACAACTGGAATCGCGAATCGACCCTCACGGCCGGCGATCGCGCCGCGCGAGTCGTCGCGCTCGCGCTGGACCCCGAGTTCCTCGACATGTTCGATCTGCCGCTCGTGGCCGGCGACCGGAGTCGCGCATTGCGCGATCCGACGGGCGTGCTCCTCACCGCAAGCGCGGCGACGCGGCTCTTCGGCGAGGCCGATCCTGTCGGTCAAGCCGTCACGCTCGGCGGCAACCTCATCGATGCCACGGTCGTCGGCATCGTCGGTGACATTCCCGACCCTTCGCACATCGGCAACTCCGCGTCGGCCTCGCTGAATTTCGATCTCATTGCGCCCTACGAGCTCTACGAGCGCCTACGCACGGCGGTCAACACGCCGGCCAATCCGCCGCCGGCAGAGCGGACCCCCGCTGCAACCGACGCGCCGGCGGCGGCCGACGCCACGAACGCCGGTGGCACGCCGTCCGAAGCGGCAGAGACGACAGCGCACCCCGCCGCCGCTGCGACGCCACCGCCGCAGCCCGAGAACTGGCTCGGCGGCTATTGCTGCACCACCTACGTGATGCTGCGCGAAGACAGCCGGCTCTCGCTCGCCGAGTTGAACGCCCGTCTGCTTGACTTCGGCCTGCGGCGCGTGCCGGCCGAGCAGCAGCAAATGGCGAGCGTGGAAATCGGCGCCGTGCCCGTGAACGGCCTGATGGTGACGCAGTTGAACGCACAGCTACTCGGCGGCGCACGCGGTTGGCTGTCGATCACCACGCTGTTGTTCGCGTTGGGCACGCTCGTCCTCGTGGTCGCCTGCGTCAACTACGCGAACCTCTCCACGGCGCGCGCCGCACGGCGCGCGCGAGAGATCGGTCTGCGCAAGGTCATCGGCGCTAGCCGCGGCCAAGTCATCGTCCAGTACCTGTTCGAAGCGGGATTGCTCACGGCCGCGGCGCTCGCCGTGGCCGTCGTTACGGTGCAACTCATCGCCCCCGTCGTCGCGAATGCGATCGGCATCGACATGCGTTTGACGTTGTTCGACGGCGCGGGGTTCTGGCTGTTCATCGTCGCGCTACTCGCGGGTGTCACGCTGCTCGGCGGCGCGTATCCCGCGCTCGTGCTGTCGCGCGTGCGTCCCATCGAGGCGCTGCGACTCGGCCGCATGCGGATCGGGCCGCGCTTCGCCTCCACGCTGCTCGTGGGCGCGCAATTCGCCGCCGCGAGCTTCCTATTGATCGCCGTGATCGTGATGTACACACAGAACGAGGAGCTGCGGCGCACGGGGCTCGGCGCAACCAGCGACCCGTACGTGGTCATCAACAACTTCGGCCGCGTCACGGGCGTGCAGAACGAAGTGCTGCGCGAAGAGCTGCTGCGCGTGCCGCAGGTGAAGGGCTTTACCGAGATGGGCATGACGCCCTGGAGCGATAGCGTGAACCTCATGGTGTTCGCACGCTCGCCCGAGGAGACCACAGCGCTCAAGACCGCGTTTGCCAACAACGTCGGCCAGGACTTCTTCAGCACGCTCGACATTCCAATCGTCGCGGGCCGTGTCTTCGACCGCGAGCACAACGACATGCAGTCGGACGAACCGGGCGCGCAACAGAACATCGTCATCGATCGCACGTTGGCCGTCGAGCTCGGCTTCGGCTCGCCGGAGGAAGCGGTCGGTCAGATCGTCTATTTTCCGCCCGGCATGGGTCGGCCCGCGCAGCCGAACGAGATCATCGGCGTCGTCGAAAGCCGGCCGCTGTTCTTGCGCGGCTTCGGCACCAATTCGAACGCGTATGTGCTCGGCAGCAATTTCACCAATCCCATCGTGCGCCTGTCGGCCGAGGATGTGTCGGAGGGCGTGGCCGCCATCGAAGCCATCTGGCGGCGGCTGGCTCCGCAGGTGCCACTGACACGCCGCTTCATGGATGATCTCTTCAATCAGGGTTACGAGACGTTCGCCCGCGTCAACCAGGTCTTCTCGGGGCTCGCACTGTTCGCGTTCGTGATCTCGATCATGGGGCTGTTCGGCATGGCGGTTCAGGTGGCCGGGCGGCGCGTGCACGAGATTGGCGTGCGCAAGTCCGTCGGTGCGCACAAGGGGCAGATCGTGGGCATGCTGCTGCGCGACTTCGCGAAACCCGTGGTCGTCGCGAATCTCATCGCCTGGCCGCTCGGCTACGTCGCTGCGCAGGCGTATCTCAGCGTGTTTATCCAACGCGCCGGGCTCACACCCGTGCCGTTCGTGTTGAGCCTCGTGATTACCGTCCTCATCGCTTGGGCAGCGGTCGGTAGCCAAGCGTGGCGCGCGGCGCGCGTGAATCCGGCAACGGTGTTGCGCTTCGAGTGACGCAACGTCTGCTGAGCTTGCTCCCCCGCGAGCGCTCAGATCGGCAGCTGGTTCCCCGCCACGACCTTACCGTCGAGTAGATTCACGATTCGGTGCGCGCGCTCCGCGTGGCTCGGTGAGTGCGTGACCATCATGATCGTCGTGCCCTGCTCGTTCAGCGTGTTCAGCATGTTCATGACTTCCTCGCCGTTCTTCGTGTCGAGGTTGCCCGTCGGCTCGTCGGCGAGGATGAGCTTCGGGCTGCCGACCACCGCACGCGCCACGGCGACGCGCTGTTGCTGGCCGCCCGAGAGCTGCTCCGGTTTGTGCTTGGCGCGGGGGCTCAACCCCACGAGCTCGAGCGCCTCGCGCACGAGGTTGCGCCGCTGAGCTTTGTTCACGTTTTGATAGAGCAGCGGCAGCTCGACGTTCTCGTAGACGTTGAGCTCGTCGATCAGATTGAAGCTCTGGAAGATGAAGCCCACGTTGCCTTTGCGCAGATCGGCGAGCTTGTTCTCCGAGTATTTCGCGACGTCTTGCTCGCCGAAAAAGTACTGGCCGCTCGACGGCGCATCGATGAGACCCACGATATTGAGCAGCGTCGATTTGCCGCAGCCCGACGGACCCATTACGGCCACGAATTCGCCGGCACCTAGCTCGAAGTCGATGCCGTCGAGAGCCGTGGTCTCGAGCTCCGTGGTGCGATAGCGTTTGGTGACACCGTTCAGCTTGATCATATCGTTCCCCCGGTAACGAGCTCTGTTGTGCGGCGCCGTGCCGGCTTACGAACCTTCGGTACGAAACTGGATGCGGTCGAAATCCATGAGGCTCTCGTAGCTCGACGTGATGACTTGCTCGCCGTCGCGGAGTCCCTCGAGCACTTCGATGCCCTCTGGATTGCGACGGCCGAAGCGCACCGCGCGGCGCTCCGCGAAATCGCGTGACGGATCGACCACGAATACCCACTGACCGCCCGTGTCGTCGAAGAACGCGCCGTTGGCCACGACGAGCGTATCGGCCGGCTGACCGATCTCGAGCCGCATGCGCACGGTCTGGCCGCGGCGCACACCCTCGGGCGTCTCCATGAACAGCAGATCGATCTCGAACTGCCGCTCGCGCACGTCGGGATAGACCTTGCTGACGTCGAGCTCGTGCGTCTTGCCGCCGATGTCGACGGTGGCGATCTGGCCGATCGTCACGCGCGACAGGTAGAACTCATCGACGAACGCGGACACCTTGAAGGCATTCACTTCATCGACCTGACCGACGCGTTGCCCAGGCGCCTTCGACTCGCCGACGTTCGCTTCGAGCAGCGTGAGCTGCCCGGTGATCGGCGCCACGACCACGAGGTTGGTGAGGTTCTCGCGCGCGATCGTAAGGTTCTTGTTCATGGCTTCGAGCGCCGTGCCCATGCGCGCCATCTGGTTGCCACGGAACTCCTCGTCGAGCTGCAGCGCCTGAATAGCCGGTCCGCGCAGCCCCTGGTTGCGCTTGAGCTCGGCTTCGAGGTCGTCGATCTGGCCGAGCGTGGCGCCGCCGGTGGCGACGAGCGGCCGTTTGCGCGCGAGATCGCGCGTGAGCCGATCGATCTGGTAGTCGATCTCGATGAGTTCGCGTTGGTTGCGCAGATGGCTCTGATCGAAATTCTGGCGCGTGCTGCTCAGTCGGTCGAGCTGCTCCGTGAGCTGTGCCTCCGCGCCGATCACTTGCAGCTGGAGATTCGTGTTCTTGAACGTGACGAGGGGCTCACCGGCCGTGACGAACGCGCCTTCCTCGACGTGCACGGCCGTTACCTGCCCACCGTCGACGGCATCGAGGTACACCGTGGTGCGCGGCACGATGTTGCCCGTGACGGGGATGTACTCGAGGAACCGACCGTAGCTCACGGCGGAAACGGTAAGCCGTTCTGCGCCCACCGTGAGCGTGCGGTTCAGACCGAACTGCACGTAGGCGTAGGCGCTGATTGCCAATAGCAAAAGCACGCCGGCGGCGATGGCGATGCGCTGCGGGGTGATGAGGCGCTGCTCGATGCGCCGGTCCATCGCCGACAGCACGACGTCGTCTTCGCTGCGCGGCCCGTCGCCGTCGTTCTTCTTGAGAGTCAAAATCGGCATGCGCCGCCGGCAGGTGTGTTACCTAGGCAATACAGTAGTACTGTACTACAATCGCCGTCAAGTGAACCGCGTTGCGCTACTTGCCATGACTGCAAACGTCCAAACCTGGCATCAAGACCGGCCAATCTATCGGCAGCTCATGGAGCGCATCGTCGAGCGCATCCTCGATCAAACCTACCGCGAGGGGGAGTTGCTGCCCTCGGTGCGCCAACTGGCCAACGATTTTCTCGTCAACCCGCTCACGGCCGCTCGCGCCTACCGCGAGCTCGAGGACTACACGGAAACGCGCCGCGGCATTGGCCTCATCGTCAAGGAAGGCGTCCGCGAGCTGCTGCTCAAGCGCGAGCAACGACGTTTTCTGCGCGAGGAATGGCCCAAGCTGCGCGAGCGCATCAAAGCGCTCGAGCTCGATTCCGCCGAGCTTCTCGGCGATCGTTAGCTTCAGGAGGCGTTGCCCCAAAGCTGCTCGAACAGCTCGACCAGCTGCTTCTCGCCACGCTGCGTCAGCACGTTTGCCAGCCGCTGGCTGAGCTTGGCGTTGTGCTTATAGAGCGCGAGCGTTTCGATGATCTCCTCCGCCACGGCCGAGCGCGCCGCCGCTACGAGCGCCAGCAACCACTGGAACGCGTTCTCGCTGCGGTGCGCGGTGATCGCGCGCAGCAACGCACGGCGCAGCTCCTCGCCGACCAACACTTCGTTCCAGGCCTGTTGCAGATGCGGCAGCGCCGCGTCGAGGCGCGACTCGCCAAGCGCGAGCGCGGCCTGCTCCTTGACCGCTTCGTCCGGATGGCCGAGAAACCCCGCCACGAACCCAACCGACTCATCGGGCTCGACGGCGAGCAACCCCGTGAAGCACTCGCCGAGCACCGCGGGCTCGGCATCGCCCGCGAGCGCCTTGCTGCGCAGCAACAGCTCGGCTTCGCGCGGATTGCCGCAACCGATGGCGCGCGCAGCGCCAAACCGCGCCTCGGCCTCGGGGTCGTGGAGCAGCGCCGTCAGCTCGACGAGCGCCCGCGGATGGCCGGTCGCGACCAAACCCATTGCGCAGGCCGAGCGCACCTCGGCCGCCGTGTCGCGAGTGCCTCCCCACACGGGCTCCGGCTGGCGGTATTGCAGGCCACGCGTATAGAACTGCGTATCGTCACAATCGAGCGCGACGAGCGCTCGCGCAATGGCCTTCTTCGCGAGGCAGCTCGGGTCGGTCTTCAACGGCTTGTCGAGGAAGCGCGGGTACGCAGCGAGCAACGCGGGCAGCAGGTCGTACAGCAGACCGTCTTCCGCCAACCGCGCCGCCTTCGCTACGATGCGATAGTGCCTGTCGTTCAGCGCCTGCAAGAGGCGGGCGAGTTGCTCGGCCCGAGCGGCCGGCAGCGATTCGAGCGCGACCAGCTGTTCGTCGACGGACGGAACAGGCTCTTTGGATCGCCGCGCCACGGCCGACCTTAAGCTACCGCAGGATCGACAGCGGTGTGGCCGCAACCTCACCGATCAAACGCGCGAGGCGCTCGGCGAGATACTCGAAGTGCTGCGCGCCGCGCCGCGCATCGGCACGCGCCGCGTTGCCGCAAACGCCGGCGGGATTGAGATCCTCGCTGCGCCAACCTATGCCGACCGGTTTCTCCGCGCCGAGCAGCTCGTTGCGCTGCGCGAGGTGCTGCGGTAACCCACGGAAATCCTCGAGCATCGCGGTGCGCACGAGCTCAGGTTTGAGATGCAGCATGAGCGAGGTTTCCACCTCACCGCCGTGTAGATCGTGCGCTAACTCGCTGCGGTCGAATAAGCCGGGTGGCGAGCCGAAGGCGAAATAGGTGGCGCGAACGACGAGCATGCCGAGCTCGTTGCGCAAGCGCATGGCGACTAGGTCGACGAGCGATTTCTGACCGCCATGCGTGTTGAAGATGACGAGCTTGCGCACCCCGGCGCGTGCGACGCTGCGACCGACGTCGGTCCACGCGTCCGCGAGCGTCATGTCGGCCACGCTCAACGTGCCGCTGAAGCTCGCGTGCTCGGGGCTGAGCCCGATCGTCATGGCCGGCAACACGAGCAGGACCGGCCCGTCGCCTGTCTTGGCGAGCGCCGCACGCACGATACCGTCGTTGATGACGGCGTCCGTGGACAGCGGCAGGTGCGGGCCGTGTTGCTCGATCGCCGCCACGGGCAGCAATGCGACCGTGCGCTCAGGGTCGATCCGGCTGAAGTCCGCCGACGTTCCGTCTTGCCAGTAGCCGCTTCGCAAGCCGCGCGTCTCGATTATTGTCGCCTCGCGGCATCGTGCGGGTTGCCCAGACCCGCGTCAACCTTGGATAATGCTCGGCCTACCGCCCATTTTTCGTCCTTGCGAGGAGACCTCCATGAGCAGACCAGAGCGCGCCGTCGTTGCCGATAACGAAATCCAGGAGCTGGTCGCCAAAGCCCGGGCGGCGCAAGCCATCTACGAAGGTTTCTCGCAGGAGCAAGTCGACGCCATCGTTCGCGACATGGCCAAGCACGTGTACGACAACGCCGAAACGCTGGCCCGCATGGCCGTCGACGAAACCGGCATCGGCAATTACGAGGACAAGATCCTCAAGAAGAAGGGCAAGGCCCGCGTCATCTGGAACAACCTGAAAGGTAAGAAGTCGCGCGGGATCATCGGCGAGGACGCGGAGAACAACCTCGTCTTCGTCGCCAAACCCATGGGCGTCGTCGGCGCCGTGTGCCCCGTGACGAACCCCATCGCCACGCCGATGTGCAACGGCATGTTCGCGCTCAAAGCCGGCAACGCCGTGATCTTTGCGCCGCACCCGAAAGCGCAGAAATGCACCGAGCACCTGACGACCGAGTTCATGAAGATCGTAAAGTCGCACGGCGGCCCCGACAACCTGATTCAGACCATCAAGAAGGGCTCGGTCGAGAAGACCCAAGAGCTCATGCGCTCAGTCGACGTCGTGGTCGCCACGGGCGGCGGCGCGATGGTGAAGTCGGCGTACTCGTCCGGCAAACCGTCGTATGGCGTCGGCGCCGGCAACGTGCCGGTCATCATCGATCGCGGCGTGGACATGAAGGACGCCGTCGGCAAGATCGTGACGGGCGCCGCGTTCGACAACGGCATCATCTGCTCGCACGAGCAGTTCGTGCTGACGCCGGAGGAGAGCTACGACGAGACCGTCAAGCTATTCAAGGACACCGGTAAGGTTTGGTTCACGAGCGACGAGAAGCAAATTCAGAAGCTACGCGAGGTCGTGTTCCCCGACGGACACCTGAACAAAGACGCCGTCGGCAAGACTCCACGCGAGATCGGCGCCATGGCCGGCATCGACGTGCCGGCGAGCGCACGCATCATTCTGCTGCCGGCCAAGGGCGCGGGCACGGGCGACGTCCTGGCCAAAGAAAAGCTTTGCCCCGTCGTCGCGATCCTGCCGTACAAGAGTTTCCACGACGCCGTCGCGAAGGCCAAAGCCAACCTTCTCGTCGAAGGCGCGGGGCACTCGGCCGCGCTGCACTCGAACAACGAGCAGAACATCCGCGAGGCGGGCGTCGAGCTGCCGATCAGCCGGCTCGTCGTGAACCAGCCGAGCTCCCTGACGGCCGGCGGCTCGCTGACGAACGGCTTCGCGCCGACGACCACGCTCGGTTGCGGCTCGTGGGGCGGCAACTCGATCTCCGAGAACTTGGATTACAAGCACCTCATGAACGTGTCGCGCATCGGCAAGGTCATCACCGGCAAGAAGGTGCCGACGGACGAGGAGATCTTCGCCTAGAGCGACAACAACGACGCGTTGCCGCCGGCAGCCGTCGTGTTGATGCACGCCACGCGCTCCACGGCGAAGCGCTTCAAGTAATGCGGGCCGCCGGCCTTCGGGCCGGTGCCCGACAACCCCTCGCCGCCGAAAGGCTGCGCACCGACCACCGCGCCGATCTGGTTGCGGTTCACGTACAAGTTGCCCACGCGCACGCGCGAACGAACGAGCTCCGCCGTGGCATCGATGCGGCTGTGAACACCGAGCGTCAACCCGTAGCCCGTGGCGTTGATCGCAGCGCACACCGCCTCGAGCCGGTCGGCCGAGTAACGCACCACGTGCAGGATCGGACCGAACACTTCGCGCGTCAGACGGCCGATGCCGTCGATCTCGAACGCGCGCGGCGCGAAGAAGGTGCCGCGCTCGGCGACGTCCGCCGCCAGCGAGGCACGCGCAATGAGCCGGCCTTCGCGCGTCATGCGCTGCGCGTGCGCGTCGAGAGCCGCGAGCGCATCCCTGTCGATGACGGGCCCGACATCGGTGTCGAGCGCCAACGGATCACCGAGTTTCAGCTCGGCCATCGCGCCCTCGAGTAGCGCGAGCACACGCTGCGCGATCTCTTCCTGCACGAATAACACGCGCAACGCCGAGCAGCGTTGGCCCGCGCTATCGAACGCCGAGGTCACGGCGTCGCGCACGAGCTGCTCGGGGAGTGCCGTGGAGTCGGCGATCATCGCGTTGAGACCGCCTGTTTCGGCGATCAGCGTGGCGATGGGCCCGTCGCGGGCCGCGAGCTGCCGGTTGATGAGCTGAGCCACCTCGGTAGAGCCCGTGAATGCCACACCCGCGACCCGTGAGTCGCGCACGAGCGCCGCGCCGATCTCGGAACCGGAGCCCGGCAAGAAGTGCAGCACCTCGCCCGGCACGCCCGCTTCGTGCAGCGCCTGGATGGCCGCACTTGCCGTGAGCGGCGTCTGCTCCGCGGGTTTCGCCACCACGGCGTTACCAGCCGCGAGCGCGGCAGCCACCTGGCCCGTGAAGATCGCGAGCGGAAAGTTCCAGGGGCTGATGCAGGCGAACACGCCACGACCGTGCAACCTTAGCTCGTTGCGCTCGCCGGTCGGGCCCGGCAAGGCGAGCGGCGCGGCGAAATCGGCCCGCGCGCCGGCAGCGTAGAAGCGCAAAAAATCGACGGCCTCGCGTACGTCGCCGAGCGCATTCGGAAGCGTCTTGCCGGCTTCCCGCACGCAGAGCCCGACGAGCAACGGCAGCCGCAGCTCGAACAATTGCGCGGCGCGCTCGAGCACTTCGGCGCGCGCCGCGCCGCCGCGATCGTCCCATGCCCCCTGTGCCGCGTTAGCCATCGTGACCGCGCGCTCGGTCTGTGCTGCGGTGGCGGGAGCGACCGACCCCACTCGCCGCTCGCGGCAGGCGGGGTCCATGACCGGCACCGCCGCCACGAGCGGCGCGGCGACGCCGCCGATCGATGGTGTCGCGACCAGCGGCACTCCGAGCTCGCGCTCGATCTGGGCCAGCAGCGTCGTGCTGCGCGACGCTTCCGTCAGCAACACGCCCTCGGAGTTGCGACGGCCGGGAAAAAGTGCACCGGGCAACGGAATTCGCGGGTTGCGTCTCGGTTCCGCGGCGCCGAGCACCTCGACTGGATCGGCAACGATCGCATCCAGCGGCGTCTCGTCGTCGGCCAGGCGATTGACGAACGACGTGTTGGCGCCGTTCTCGAGCAACCGACGCACGAGATAGGAGAGCAGATCCTCATGCTCGCCCACTGGGGCGTAGATGCGCACGGCGACGCCGAGGCCGTCGGCCGAGGTGACATGCTCGTAGAGCTCTTCACCCATGCCATGCAGACGCTGAAACTCATAATCGCGCGCGTCTGTCGCCAGCGCATGCACGGCCGCCAACGTGTGTGCGTTGTGGGTCGCGAACATCGGGAAGAACGCCTGTGGGTCCGCGAGCAGCGCGCGTGCGCAAGCGAGGTACGAAGCATCGGTGGCGGCCTTGCGCGTGAACACGGGGTACTCCGAGAGCCCCTGCTCTTGAGCACGTTTGATCTCGCTGTCCCAGTACGCGCCCTTCACGAGGCGCACGGGCAACCGGCGACCGCGAACCCGCGCGAGCGCCGCGAGCCAGTCGATGATCGCCGTGGCACGTTTACCATAGGCTTGCACGGCGATGCCGACGCCGTCCCAACCGCCCAAATCGCGGTCGGCGCAAACGGCGTCGAGCACATCGAGCGTCAGCTCCGCACGGTCCGACTCCTCGGCATCCAACGTGAGGCCCACGTTCCGCACGCGCGCGGCGCGCGCGAGCTCGAGCAATCGCGGCACGAGCTCACGCATGACTCGTGATCGCTGCTGCGGCTCGAAGCGCGGATGCAGCGCCGAGAGCTTCACGGATACCGAGTTGCGCTCGAAGATGCTGCGCCCGGAATCGGCGGCCTGGCCGACGGCCGCAATGGCCGCGGCATATCTCGCTGCATAACGCTCGGCATCTGCCTGCGTCACGGCCGCCTCCCCCAGCATGTCGAACGAGAACCGACAGCCGCGGCGAGCGGCCTCACGACTGCGCTGCAGCGCTTCCTCGATCGTGCGGCCGAGCACGAACTGGGTGCCGAGCATGCGGATCGCCACCGTGACCGCCTGGCGAATCAGCGGCTCGCCGCTGCGCGCGAGCAAGCGACCGAGGACGTCCTTCCAGTCGGCCGCTCGCTCGCCGAGCTGCACGACGCGGCCCGTCAGCATCAACGCCCACGTTGATGCGTTGACGAACAGCGAGGGCGACTCACCGAGGTGCTTTTTCCAGTCGCCGGCCTCGAGCTTGTCACGGATGAGCCGATCTGCCGTTGCGGCATCGGGCACTCGCAGTAATGCCTCGGCCAGGCACATGAGCACCACGCCCTCATGAGTGCTGAGCGCGTACTCGCCGAGAAATGCCTCGAGCCCGCCGCGGTCGCGGTTGGCGCGCACGCGCGTGACGAGTTGCCGCGCCAGCGCGTCGGTCTGCCGGCGCTGCTGCGGCGACAGCCGCGCCAACGGGAGCAGGCGGTCCACGAGCTCCGCCTCGTCGGCGAGATAGAGCTCGGCCATTCGCCGCCGCGGTGCCGCGAGCGCCGCCGCGTCGCGCGTTGCCGCCACGCTAAGCCTTCCTCATCAGCGTGCTCTTACCGAACAGCGAGCCAATCAGCTCCACCGTTACCTCCGCCGTACGGTTGCGCATATCGAGCGCCGGGTTCAGCTCCATGATATCGAGAGAGGCGAGCAAACCGGTATCGGCAATCATTTCCATGCAGAGCTGCGCTTCACGGTACGACGGCCCGCCGGGCACCGTCGTGGCGACCCCAGGGGCGATATCTGGATCGAGGAAGTCGACGTCGAAGCTCACGTGCAAATGCGTGGCCGCATCGAGGCCCTCCAGCGCGAGCTCGAGCGTCCGACGCATGCCTTCCTCGTCGATGAAGCGCATGTCGAACACCTCGAGGCCAGCGGCGTGCACGAGCCGTTTCTCGCCCTCGTCGACGCTGCGAATCCCGATTTGCCGGATCGTGTCGGCCGTCAGCGCGGGGCTCTGTCCGCCGAGCGTGGTGAGCGCCGTCGGGCCGCGGCCGGTTAGGCAGGCCACGGGCATGCCGTGCAAGTTACCGCTCGGCGTGAGCGCGTGCGTGTTGAAGTCGGCATGCGCATCGAGCCACAGGACGCGCAGCTGGCGCCGCCGCGCGCGACAGTAGCGAGCCACCGCGCTGATGGAGCCGATCGCGAGACTGTGATCGCCACCGAGCAAGATCGGCAGATGGCCGGATTCGAGGTCGCTAGCGACCGCGTCGTACACGACCTGATTCCAGGCCGTGACCTCGGCCAGGTGCCGGAAGCCGTCGATCGGCTCTGCTTCGGGATTGGGGGGACCGCTGAGATTGCCGCGATCGTGAACGCGACGCCCTTGCGACTCGAGCATGTCTTGTAGGCGCGCGACCCGCAGAGCCTCAGGCCCCATCGAGGCGCCGCGGCAACTGGCGCCGATGTCGGTCGGCGCACCCAACAACACCACATCGCGCATAGCCGCGGCCTCAGCTCGCCGCGCGCAACGGTGGCCGCGCGGCGCGCCCCACGGTGCCACCGAACAGATTCTTCGGATCGTCGAGCGCGGGGACGAGGTCGATGTCGCGATGCCGCCCCGGTGATTGGCAAACCAACTTGTAGAGGTAGCGCAGCGCCGAATAGTCCTCGATGGCGAAGCCCACCGAATCGAAGATCGTGATCTCCTCCGCGCTGCGCCGACCCGGCACGACCCCGCGCGCGATGGCTTCGAACTCCGTGACGGGGAAGCCCGGCGGCAGCTGCTGGATCTCCCCCTCGACGCGCGACTGCGGCTCGTACTCGACGACGATGTGCGTGCGCGGCATGAACAGGATCTCGCGATGCAGCTCAGTCTTACCCGGGCAATCGCCGCCGACGGCGTTCAGGTGCATCCCGGGCGCGAGCATGGCCGGCGTCAAAATAACGGCGTTGCGTTTGTCGGCCGTGATGGTGGTCACTATGTCGGCACCGCGGCAGGCCGCCGCCGTCGACTCCGTCCGCACGACTCGCAGGTCCGCTAGCTCGGGCATCGTGCGCAGATTGCGCTCGAGCTTGGTCATCGCCAAAGGGTCGATGTCGAAGATGCGCAGCTCACGAATGCCGATCTCGCGATGGAACGCAATCGTCTGGAACTCCGCCTGTGCGCCGCAGCCGATCAAGGCCATCACACGACTATCGGGACGCGCGAGGTACCGCGCCGCGAGCGCCGACATCGCCGCGGTGCGCAGCGCAGTCGTCACCGTGAGCTCCGACAGCAACAGCGGATAACCGGTGGCCACGTCAGCCAACATACCGAAGGCCGTAACGGTCAGGAGTCCTTTGGCTGTGTTCTTCGAATGGCCGTTGACGTACTTGAACGAGTAGAAGTTCGCATCGCTGACCGGCATCAATTCGATGACGCCATTGGCCGAATGACTCGCGAGCCGAGCCGACTTCTCGAACTCGGGCCAGCGTCGATAGTCAGTCTCGATCTCGTTGCTCAAAGCCGCGATGAACTGCGCCGGACCCGCCTCGCGCACCAGCCGTTCGATGTCGTTGACGCCGATGTACCGCACCATGGGGATGCTCCCGTAAAGCCGACGTCCCCATAATCCTGCTACCACTGGCTAATCAGAACCACCAAAAGCGATCGTTTCTTTCGACTTACGTGTCACAATGATCACCTGCACTGAGCACTTTGCGCAGAAGGGAGCGCCCGATGGACGACCTCGACCGCCAGCTCATCGGTTTGCTGCGCGCGAACGCGCGCACCTCGGTGGCAACGTTGGCCAAGAAGCTCGGGGTCGCGCGCGGCACGGTTCAGAACCGCGTCGGCCGGCTCGAGCGGGACGGCACGATCGCCGGCTACACGCTGAAGCTCCGGCCGCAAGTCGACGAGCGCCGCGTGGCCGCTCTGATGACGATTGCCGTGAGCGGCAACTCGGCCGACAACGTGCTCCGCACGCTGCGCGGAGACCCCGCCGTGCAAGCCTTGCACAGCACTAACGGGCGCTGGGACATCATCGCCGAGCTGCGCGCGGAGACGCTCGAGGAGTTCGACAAAGTGCTGCGGCGCATTCGGCTCGTGCCGGAGATTACGCACTCCGAGACCAATCTGCTGCTCTCCACCTACAAGATGTAGGCGTGGACACTGACGCCTTACTTGCCCTGCAGGATGTTGCCGAGCGTGCCTAGCACCGAGCCTTCGTCCGTGCGCCGACCGAGCGGCCCGAGATTGGCCATGATGCGTCCCGCGAGCCGCGAGAACGGCAGGCTCTGCAGCCAAACGTGGCCCGGACCGCGCAACCTGGCGAAGAACACCCCCTCGCCGCCGAAGATCATCGACTTCACTCCGCCCACACTCACGACGTCGTAGTCCACCGTTTGCCCGAGCGCCACGAGGCAGCCCGTGTCGACGTGCAATTCCTCGCCGACTTTGAGCTCGCGCTCGACGAGCGTGCCGCCCGCATGCACGAACACCAAGCCGTCGCCTTCGAGCTTCTGCATGATGAAGCCCTCGCCACCGAACAAGCCCGTGAGCACGCGCTTCTGGAATGCGATGCCGATCGTTACGCCCTTGGCAGCCGCGAGGAACGAGTCCTTCTGACAAATCAGCTTGCCGCCGTGCCGCGCGAGATCGAGCGCCAGAATCGTGCCGGGATAGGGCGCCGCGAAGGCAACGCGCGCCTTGCCGCTACCGGTGTGCGTGAACACCGTCGTGAACAGACTCTCGCCGGTCAGCACACGTTTGCCGGCGCCGACGAGCAGGTCCATGAAGTCGCCTGTCTGCCCCGAGCCGTCGCCGAAGATCGTCGACATTTCGATGGCCGTGTCCTTGTACATGAGGCTGCCGGCCTCCGACACTGCGCTTTCGCCGGGATCGAGCTCGATCTCGACGAACTGCATCTCGTGGCCGTGAATCTCGTAGTCGATCTCGTGTGCGGTCGGCATGGGGTCTCCTCGCGCCGGGAATTGGTCTGCCGAATGGTAGCGGAGATCTGGCGTAGACTGGCGTGGTCGGCCGGAGAGCGAGAGCCGCATGTATCGCCGGGATTTGATCCGCTTGTCCTTGACCGCTGTCAGCGGTCTCGGCGCCGTCCTAACTTCGATACCCTTCGTCCGCAGCCTAATGCCGAGCGCCAAGGCGCGGGCGCTGGGCGGCCCGATCGAGGTGGACCTAACCGGTCTTCTGCCCGGAGCGGTTCGCGCGCGCCTGTATCGCGGCGAAACCATGCTCGTCTTGCGACGCACGCCGGAGATGCTCGGCGCGATCGCCGCAACGGAGCCGTTGGTGCTGCACGACAGCAGCAATCCGGACTATGCCGACCCGCACTACGTCGATCCGCATCATCGCGCGATCAACCCCGAATTCCTCGTGCTCCGAGGCGTGTGCACGCACCTTGGCTGCGTGCCACAACGTAAAGATGCCGACGGCAAACGAATCGTCGGCGGCTGGTGGCCGGGCGGGTTCATCTGCCCCTGTCATCAGTCCGGATTCGACTATGCCGGCCGCGTGATCCGCGGACCCGCGCCGCGCAACCTGCCGATTCCGCCCCACCGCTACTCCGAGCCGGCCCGCATCGTGATCGGCGAAGAGCCCGTCCAAACCTAAGGTTCTCGAGCGCGGTGCTACGGCGTCCAGGCGTAGCTCAGCTTGAAGAACAGCGTCCGGCCGGTCTCCTCGAGCGTGGCCGTCACGTCATCCTCGCTGCTGTTGCTGGAGTAGCCGGCGAAGAGCACGGTCTGCGGGTTCAGCTTGTACGAATACAACAGCTGTGAGTTGAGCGACGAGGTGCTCGGGTCGGTCAACGGGTCGTTATACATTTCCACGTTGCGCTCGATGTCTTGGTCTTGCACGGTGAGGCGCACGAAGCTGCGAAGATTGAACTGCCACGTGAGCCGCAAGTCCGTGAGCTTGGCGTTGAACACGGTTGGGCCCTCTTTGCTGCTCAAACGATCGGACGTGTAGCGCAATCGCACCAAGAGATGCCGCGTGGCGTTCCAGTCGATGGTCGGCTGGATACGCCGTTGATCCGCGAGCCGTGAATTGGCGTAGTCGATCTGCTCGCCGCGGCGCGCCTGAATGTTGATGTTGAGGCCGCTTCGCGGCCGCAGCTGCGCGAACATGAAACCGCCGTCCATCTCGAACACTTGCCCGTTCCAGAACTCTTCGCGCGGCCCGATCCCGATCTGCATGAACGATTGCAGCGGCCCGCCGAACGAGAAGAACGGCTGAAAGGTGCGCTCGAGCATCTGCCCGGCGGCGTCGGTTGAATCCGTCCAGCGCGTCCCGACGCGAAGCTCGTTGAACCATGTGGTTTCCGTCCCTTGCCACGTGCGGTTCATCTCGAGGCTGTCTTGCTCGAAGTCGACGCGCGGAATGAAGCCCGAGTCCGCACGGAACTCGGGGTCGAGCTCTTGGTGGTAGAAGTTGGCAAACCAGTTCCGCGAGCCGTAGCGATACTCCAGCCGCATCGCATCGCCGTTAAGCTCCGCCTGCTGTGCGTATTGCGTCTGCACGTCCAGCGGGTACTCCGTGCGCGCGTCGAGATACTGAAAACGGAACGTGTTCTGGTCGTTGATGAAATAGCGCCCGTCGAAACCCGCAATCTCGTTCTGGTAACCCTCGCCCTGGCGGCTCGTGACGAGGGCACCGATCGTCGACGCCTTGCCGAAGCCGCGCGTGTAGCGACCGACGAACCCGTCGTTCTCCTGATCGAGTGAGGCGGTTTGCGAGCCGAAAGCCCCTGGGAGCAGCAGATTGGTGATCGCATCGTTGGTCGCGAACACGCCGATCGTGTTGTTGCCGGTGCGGCCGGTGAATTTGGCGCCGACGTCGGGATCCGCCACGGTGCGAGTGAACACCGCTTGCAGGGGGCTCACGTAGTAGTCCTCGCCCTCGAGGAAGAACGGCCGCGACTCCGGGTAGAACAGCGCGAACTGCGTGTTCTCCTCGAGCTGCGCGACGTCGGCCTCGACCTGGGAGAAGTCGGGATTCAGAGCCACGTCGAGCGTGAGATCGGGCGTAATGCCCCAGCGCACACCGAGCCCGAGCTCGGTTTCGAAATCGCCGGGCGTGAGTTGCTGGCTGTTGGGGTCGAGCCGCGCATCGGTGCGCGAGGAGGTCAGCGTGGGCACCACCTCGAGCGCCTTCCCAGGCTCGGCGTTGGCGAAACCCGTGAACTTGCCGAACTGGCAGAGGTAGCAGTTGCGATTGCGGTCCTGCGCGTTGTTCGAGATGCGCACACGTTGCTCGCGGGGTCGGAAGCGCAGCACGTCGATTCCCCAGGTTTGATCGCCGGCGGTGCTCGGAAAGCGCAGCTGACTGAACGGGATCGCCATCTCGACCGTGAAACCGCGCTCGTTGATCTCGCCGCCCGACTCCCAGATGGCGTCCCACGAATCGCTCTCGTTACGGGCCACGTCGTCTTGGATGAGATCCATCTGCACGCCGAGCGGGTTCGTGAAAAACTCGAATGCGCGGCGCTGATCATTGAAGGTGTCGAGCACGACGCCGACGAAGTCGTCGTTGTAGGCCGTATCGCGGTCGCGCAAATACGCGCGAATCGACGTGGGGTCAGGATCGCGAGCATCGAAGGCGATCAGGAGCTGATCGCCGTTTTCAACCAGGTACGCCGTGGTTTCGACCGGAGCCGCCAGATTTTCGCGGGGATACGTCTCGATCGTCAGTGGCAGCATCAGCGCCTGCTGCCAGATCGGATCGTCGAGCACGCCGTCGACTTGCGCGCCGAGCGTCGAGTGCGGAATGGCCGCCGCATCGACCCGGCCGGACGCTAACGGCGTGTCGGGCGCTTGGGCTGCAGCGATCGACGCGGCCGTCGCGAACGCTACCGCGCAGACCGCGCCCAGTGTGCCACTCGTGCGCAAAGGACTCCTCCCTAACCGGAGCCGCTACGAAGGACAGTGCCCGGTGTCTGCAGCCTTAGATGCACACGGGCGCAGAATGGTTACCGATGGCTCGAATTGATGGCGCGAAGCCGCCGGCCTGTAACCTTTCCCCCGCGGTTGAATCTTAATCACGAGACCACGCAGCTGGCCACCAAGGATTCAGTGAAGGACGCGACCGACTCGGAGTTGATGCGGCAGGTTCGCGGCGGCCGCACGGCGGCCCTCGCGACACTGTTCGAGCGCCACCACGCTCGGCTCTATCGCTACTGCCTGCGGATGACCGGTCAGGGCCCGTCCGCGGAGGATTTGGTACAGGACGTATTCATGAAGATGCTGAAGTACAAGGCCACGTTCAGGGACGACAGCGAGTTCGTCCCTTGGATGTTCGGTATCGGCCGCAATGCCTGTCTCGCACTCCTGCGGCGTGTCCCAGTCAACTCCGCGCCGGAAGAGGAACTCGAGGCCATGCCGGCCCCAAACGGCAACGCCGACGACCATCACGGCAGCGAGCAGCAAAACGAGCTCGTGCGCCGCGCACTGCTCAAGCTGCCGGTGGAACGGCGCGAAGTCCTCGTGCTGAGTCGCTACGAGTTCAAGACCTATGAAGAGATCGCACGGACGCTCGACTGCTCCGTGGGGGCCGTCAAAGTGCGCGTGCACCGTGCGATCAAGCAACTACGAGAAATCTACTTGGACATGGCCGGAGAGACGCCCACATGAGCTGCGAAGAGACGACGGCCTTGCTCGCCGACCGCTTGCTTGGACAAACCTCCGCCGACGACGAGCGGCGACTCGATGCGCACCTGGCCACTTGCGCCGCTTGTCGCGCCGAAGTTGCGGCTGCTAGCGAGCTATGGACCGACATGGGCGCGCTCGACGCCGAGGTGCCCCACGAGCGGCTGCGCGCTCGCTTCCACGCGGCTCTCGCCGCATACGAGGCGCGCGAGTCGAGCTCCTGGCTCGAGCGGGCGCTCGAGCGTTGGTGGCCGCGGCAACCGTTGCTCCAGGCGGGTCTCGCGGCCGGGCTGATGTTGGTGGGCGTGCTCATCGGTCAGCAACTGCCTTCGTCCACCGACGGCGAGGTGGCTGCGCTGCGGGACGAAGTTCGTTCCGTGGGTCTGGCGCTGCTCGACCATCAGTCGGCCTCGGAGCGCCTGCTGGGCGTGGCCTGGTCGCGGCGCACAGAGCAGGCGCCCGAAGTCGTGAGTGCGTTGCTCGAGCGCGTGCGCTACGACCCGAGCGTCAACGTGCGGCTCGCGGCGGTGGACGCGCTGCGCTCGCGACTGTCGCGGCCCGAGGTCGAAGCCGGACTAGCCCTTGCGCTGGAGCAACAAGATACGCCGCTCGTGCAAGTGGTACTGACCGACGCGCTGCTCGAATCCGGCAGCGATGACGGCATCGAGGCGGTGCGCCGGATGCTGGCGCGCGACGAGCTCGACCCGGCCGTACGCGAGTATGCAGAGACGGCTCTGACGGAAACCGGCGCCACCGTGACGCCTCGCACTGACATCTGAGGAGAACGCCATGCAACGCCCCCTATTAGCCGCCGTGAGCACCGTCGTCGTCACTCTGGCAGCGTGCGCGAGCCTCGCGCATGCCGATGTGGTCGACACGCGAATGCTGGAGCAAAACGTCCCCGTCGACGCGGGCGAGACGCTCGTCGTCGTGGTCCACAACGTGTTCGGCTCGGTCCATGTAACCGCGCACGATCTGCCGAGCATCGCCATGACAGCGACTGAGACCGTGCGCGGCGACCTGCGAGCGGATATCGACCGCGCCCGCGCCGAGGTGGAGCTCAAGACGGAGCGCGAGCCCGGCCGAGTAGCGTTTCGTGTCCGGCGCATAGGCGACGACGGCGATTGCGACTGCCGCAACTATCAGTGGGAGGGTTACCGCGTCGAGTACGACATCGAGCTGCGTGTCCCGCGTGCGGCGGCCGTCGATCTGTCGACCGTGAACGACGGCGATGTGACGGTCGACGGCGTGCAGGGGGACTTCGAGGTCAGGAACGTCAACGGCGCGGTGCGTCTGCTCGGGTTGCGCGGCACGGGGCGCGCGACTACCGTCAACGGCGACATCGAGGCGTCATTCGCGCGCGCACCCGCCGAGCCAACCGCGTTCAAGACAGTGAACGGCAGCCTCGACGTGGCGTTCCCGGACGATCTCTCGGCCGAGCTCGAGTTCCAAACGATGCACGGCGAGGTTTACACAGACTTCGACCTCGAGCCCATCAGCCAAACTGGGGGCGCAGAGCGTACGCGCGAACGAGGCATGTTCGTTCTGAACTCCAACCGCGAGTCGGCGTTCCGCGTTCGCTCCGGCGGTCACAGACACTCTTTCCACACACTGAACGGCGACATCTACGTGCGCAAGGCGGCCCAATGAACCGACTACCCCTCTACCGAGTGTCTCTAGCCACAGCGTTGCTGGTGGTTGCGTCCAATGCGAACGCGCAGTCCGACGAGCGCGTCGTCGTGCCGCTCAGCGACCCGTCGCGCCCCGCGATCGTCGAGATCGCGCTGTTCTCCGGCGACATCAGTGTCAAAGCGTATGACGGCAACGAGGTCATCATCGTGACCGATACACCGGTGCGCGATGCGGACGAGCCCGAGCCGCCGCGAGCCGACGGGCTACGTCGTATCCAGAGCTCAACGGTCGGGCTCACGGCCGAGGAAAGCAACAACACCGTTTCGCTCCGCATGGATTTCAGTCCGCGCGGCGTCGATCTCGAGGTCCAGGTACCGCGCCGCACGTCGGTGCACGCAAGTCTCGTCAATGGCGGTGACATCACGATCAACGGCGTGACGGGCGAGCACGAGCTATCGAACGTCAACGGCGACGTGATCGCCACCGATGTCACGGGGTCCGCCGTGATGAACTCGACCAACGGCGACGTGCAAGCCACCTTCGTCGAGGTCAGCGCGACCAAGCCGATGTCGTTCAGCTCGTTCAATGGCGACGTGGATGTGACCTTGCCGGCGAGGCTCGTCGCCGACTTGCTCGTGACGAGCCAACAAGGCGAGGTGCTGACGGACTTCGACGTCGTGGCGCAGCAAGATCCGACCGTGCTCGAGCGCAACGGCGGCCCGGGCGGTAACTACCGAGTGCGGATGCAGCGCCAGACTCGCTACGCGATCGGTGGCGGCGGTCCCGACATTCAGCTGCGCACGTTCAACGGCGACATCATGATCCGCAAGCGCTGAGGGCGTTCGCTTGACCTAGTGATCGTGCCCGTGACCGCCCGGCCCGTGCGCGTGCCCATGCGCGAGCTCTTCGGCCGTGGCGCTGCGCACGTCCACGATATCGATGTCGAACAGCAGCGTCTTGCCGGCGAGCGGATGATTGAGGTCGAGGTCCACGTTGAAGTGCCCCACCTTGACGACACGCGCTTGGCGCGCGCCTTCGCGCGTGTTCACGGCCACCATCTGCCCCTCGACGAGCGGGCCGCGCGTGTTGAGATGCTTGAGCGGCACGCGTTGCACCGCGTTCGGGTCGCGCAGGCCGTAAGCGTTCTCGGGTGCGACTGTGGTCGCGAACTTGTCCCCGCTCTTCTTACCCGTCATCTCGGCCTCGAGCCCCGGCACGATGTTGCCGCGGCCATGCATGTAGACCACGGGGCTTTGACCCTCGGAGCTCTCGCTGAACGACTGATCGGCATCCCGGAGCCGGTAGTGGAAGGTGACGACGGTGTCGTCGCCGATGATCGCTGCTTCGTCAGTCATGCGCTGCTCCGCGCTCCTTGCGCTTCGGTTTGAAAGGTTTGTGAGTCTTGCGCGCCGGCGGCGGCCGCTTCGGCGCCACTCCTCCGGAATCTACACTGATCGCCAACTTCTGTCCGCACACCCACGTCTTGCGCAGCTGGTCATAGATCTCGGGCGGCATGCCCTCGGGCAGATCCACCGTGGAATACGCGTCGAAGATGTTGATGCGGCCGATGTGCGCCGAGTCGATGCCGGCCTCGTTGGCGATGGCGCCGACGATGTTGCCGGGCTGCACGCCGTGCTCGTGGCCTACTTCGAGGCGATAGCGCACGACGCCCTTGGGCGGGCCGACGCCGTCGCGCGGTGGGCGCGGCGGCCGTGCCGAAAAGGGCCGGTCGTCGGGCGGAGCGCCGCGCTCCGCGTCGCGCTGCCTGCCGCGCGGCGGCGCCGCAGGTCCGCGCGCCGCCTCTTCGCGCCGCCGCGGCGCATCGGGCGCCGGCAGCAGCGGCCGATCCTTTTGTGCTAGATAGGCGAGCGCAGCCGCGATCTCCTGCGGCTCCTTGCCATGCTCCGCCGCGTAGCTCGACACGAGCCGCTCGAAGAAAGCGAGATCTTCAGTGCCGCCGAACACGTCGGTGATGCGTTGCTTGAACTGCGCGGTACGTTTGTCGACCACGGCTTCGCGCGTCGGCATGTGCATCGGTGTCACGTTCTGCCGCGTCGCGCGCTCGATCGCCATGAGCATGCGGCGCTCGCGCGGCATCACGAACAGGATCGCGTGACCGGTGCGCCCCGCTCTACCCGTGCGGCCGATGCGATGGATGTAGCCCTCGACGTCGTGCGGGATGTCGAAATTGACCACATGCGTGATGCGCTCGACGTCGAGCCCGCGCGCTGCCACGTCCGTCGCCACGACGATGTCGAGCTTGCCGCTCTTCAGCTGCGCGATCGTGCGCTCGCGCAATGCCTGCGTCATCTCACCGCTGAGCGCCGCGCTCGCGAGGCCGCGCGCTTCGAGCTTCTCGCTCAACTCGGACGTCGCTTGCCGCGTGCGGACGAAGATCAACATCGCGTCGAAGTCCTCGACCTCGAGGATGCGCGTGAGCGCTTCGAGCTTGTCGAAGCCGCGCACCTCGACGTAACGCTGATCGACCGATGCGACGGTGGCTGTCTTTGCCTTGATCTTGATCTCGACGGGCTCGGACAAGTGGTGCTGCACGACCTTACGAATCCGATCCGGCAGCGTGGCCGAGAACAGCGCGACCTGCTTCTCCTCCGGCATCTGCTGCAGGATGTCCTCGACCTCGTCGATGAAGCCCATACGCAGCATCTCGTCGGCTTCGTCGATGACCACGGCTTTCAAGCGATCGAGCTTCAGCGTCTTGCGCCGCAGGTGATCCAGGATCCGGCCCGGCGTTCCGACCACGGCATGGACACCGCGGCGCAGCTGCTTCAGCTGAAAATCCATGCCCTGGCCGCCGTAGATCGGCAGCACGTGAAAGCCCTTGAGGTGCCGCGCGTAGGTCTGCATGGCTTCGGCCACCTGAATGGCGAGCTCGCGCGTCGGCGTGAGCACGAGCAACTGCGGCTCGGCGCGCTTCAAATCGAGCCTGCAGAGCAGCGGCAGCGCGAAAGCCGCCGTCTTGCCCGTCCCGGTTTGAGCTTGGCCTAGCAGGTCTTTGCCTTCGAGGAGCGGCGGGATCGCGGCGCGCTGGATCGGCGACGGCGACTCGTACCCCACCTCGCGAACGGCCGCGAGCACGCCGGCGGAGAGCCCGAGCTCTTCGAAGCCGCCGGGGGTTTCTATGGGGGTTTCATCTTTCATGGGGGCGGCGATCATCCTCGAACCGTGCCGGCAGTGCAACGAAAATGGCGATAATGATGCTCATGAACTCGGTCCGCGTCGAATCCGCCGTCGAGCGCCTGAACCGCGAATGCCAGTGCATGGGCGCCGACATCCCTGCGCTGCACCGCTGGCTCGAGCAGGATCTCGGCCAGCGAGGACTCACCACGGCCGTGATCTCGACCCATCCGCATCTCTTCTCGCATCTGCCCGTGTTCGTCGGTGCCGCGCAGGTCGCGGGGCTGCGCGGGATCGTCCGTGCCGCCGAGGAAGTGATCGCTCTCCCGGCCTATCGCGACCGGGTCTTGGCCAACGCGCCGGCCATCGCTCGGCCGCAGCCGGCGGCCCTCGGCGTGCTCATGAGCTACGACTTTCACTTGGCGGGGGGCACTCCGCAACTGATCGAGATCAACACTAATGCCGGTGGCGCACTCCTCAATGTCAGCATGCGCCGCGCGCAACTGGCTTGCTGCGGCGTCGCAGCCCACTACCTCGCCACGCAACCTACGCCGGAGGCCCTAGAGGAGCAGGTCTTTGCGATGTTCGCCGAGGAATGGCGCCATGCACGCGGCGCGCGACCGCTCGGCTGCGTGGCCATCATCGACGACAATCCGGGGGCGCAGTATCTGTACCCCGAGTTCCTTCTATTCGCCAAACTTTTCGAGTCGCGCGGGATGCGGGCCATAATCGCGGCACCCGAGCAACTGACCTTTGACGGTGACGCGGCGCTGCGCTGCGACGGCCAGCTCGTCGATCTCGTCTACAACCGTCTCACCGATTTCTATTTTGAAACTGCGGCAGCGGCGCCACTGGCCGCAGCCTATCGGGCCAATGCGGCGGTAATCACGCCGCACGCACACGCCCATGCGCTCTACGCCAACAAGCACAATTTCGAATTGCTGACGGACGAGCCGGCGCTGCGCGCCATGGGCGTTACGCCGCAGACGATCGACACCCTGCTGCGAGGTATACCCCGCACCGTCGCGCTACGCAGTGCAACGGCGGAACAGTGGTGGGCCGCGCGCAAGGAGTGGTTCTTCAAGCCGGCGCGCGGTTTCGGCAGCCGTGGAGCCTATCGCGGCGACAAGCTGACCAAACGAGTGTTCGAGGAGTTGCTGCGCGGCGACTACGTCGCGCAGCGACTCACACCGCCGAGCGCTCGGTGGAATGCGAGTGGGGACGCCCCGCGGGCACTCAAGCTCGATCTGCGTTGCTACGTCTACGACGGCAAACCCGTCCTGCTGGCGGCACGCCTATACCAAGGACAAACGACGAACTTCCGTACCGAAGGCGGCGGCTTCGCTCCCGTGTACGTCATCGACAATCACCCCGGGGCTGCGGATGACTGCTGAGAGCCCTGGTCAGTCCTTGAGCGTGAACGGTGTGAAATCCGTGTCGGTGTCGTAGAAATCCACGTGCTCGTGGCGCTTGAGCCAGCCCACGATCGCATAGGTGGCGGGCGTCATCACGACCTCCACCATGACCTTGAAGAACCAATTGAAGGCAATGACGGTGGCTAACGTCTCGCCCTCCCAAATCCCGGCGAAAGCGATCGGATAGAAAATGATGCTGTCGATGCCCTGCCCCACGATCGTGGAGCCGATCGTGCGTGTCCAGAGCCAGCGCCCCTTCGTCAGCACCTTCATGCGCGCCAGGACGTAAGCGTTGACGAAGTGGCGTTGAACGACTCGGTCGGCGAAGCCGGCAAGTGGACCACCACCGCGGCCATCACACTCGCGAACACCATCGCGATAAAACCGGCCCAGATCACGCGGCGGGCCCGCGCATAGCCGTACACCTCAGTCAGCACGTCGCCGAAGATGTAGCTGATTGGGAAAAAGATGTTGCCCACGCCGAACACGAACGTGGCACCGATGAAGGGCAGCGTGAGCTCCGAGACCTTGGCCGTGCCGATGAGATTCGAGCACAGCAGCACGGCGACGAACCCCGCGAGCACGAGGTCGTAGTAGCGGTAGTGGCGCGCGGGTTCTGTTGCTGCGGCGGAATTCACGCGTCTTCTCCTGCGGCCCAAAGGCGGCTCGCGCACAGCTTACGGGGGTTTGCGTAAGTGGGCCATGCGCCCACGCGCGCTGCACCGTTGCCGCGGTCGAAGCGCGCGGCCTACGATGCGCGACCAGGATTCAGGGGAAGCGAATGCACATCCCGCCGCAAGTTGCCGGCGAGGCGTCGGCCGAGCTCGGTCGAACCACGCTCGCCAAAGTCGGCTGGCGGCTCCTGCCCTTCCTGCTGCTGCTCTACGTCGTCGCCTGGCTCGACCGCGTCAACATCGGCTTCGCGGCTCTGCAAATGAACGAGGATCTCGGCTTCAGCTCGGCCGTGTACGGCTTCGGCGCGGGTGTGTTCTTCATCGGCTATGCGCTGTTCGAGATACCGAGCAACCTGATTCTCGCGCGTGTCGGCGCGCGCCTCTGGATCGCGCGCATCATGATCACGTGGGGCGTGCTGTCGATCGCGATGATGTTCGTGACGGGCGCGATGAGCTTCTACGTGCTGCGCTTCTTGCTCGGTGTGGCCGAGGCGGGCTTCTTGCCCGGCATCATCTATTACCTCGGTCATTGGTTTCCGGCCGCCGAGCGGGCACGAGCCGTCTCATGGTTCATGCTCGCGATTCCGCTATCCACTGTCGTCGGCGGACCGCTCGCCGGCCTGTTGCTCCAGCTCGACGGTTGGCACGACTTGACGGGTTGGCAATGGCTGTTCCTCGTCGAAGGAACTCCGGCCGTAGTGCTCGGTTTCGTCGTGCTGCGCTTTTTGACGGACACTCCGGAACAGGCCGAGTGGCTCTCCCCCGACGAGCGAGCCTGGCTCGCCGAGCGCGTGCACGCCGAGCACCGCGCGGCGGAAGCCCGGCACGGCGTGGGACTGCGCGCCGCGCTCGTTCACCCGACGGTCTGGTTGCTCGGCTTCATCATCTTCGCCTGCCAAACCGGTAGCTACGGACTGACGTTGTGGATCCCGCAGATCGTGCGCGGGCTCTCGGGCTCGAGCGATTTTCTCGTGAGCATGATTTCCGCGCTGCCCTACGTGGCGGCGTCCGTTGGCATGATCCTGATCGGCCGAAGCTCCGATCGCAGCGGCGAGCGCTTCCTGCACATCGCAATACCGAGCGCCATCGCGGCCGTCGGTTTCGTGGCGAGCGCCTACTTCACTTCGCCCGTGCCCGGCATGCTGGCCCTAACCGTGGCGGCCGTCGGCGATCTCGGCACGCGCGGCCCGTTCTGGTCGCTGCCAACACGCTTCCTCGCTGGCACCGCGGCGGCAGGCGGCATCGGCCTCATCAATACCCTCGGATCGCTCGGCGGTTTCGTGGGGCCTTACGCCGTCGGCCTAGTCCGCCAACTCACCGGCGGCTTCGCGGGCGGTCTCGTCTTCCTGGCCGCGTTGTTGCTCCTGGCGGCCGTAGCGGCCCTCCAGCTGCGCCGCGCGCGCGTGCTGGCCGACCCGGCAAACTAAACGACCGTCGACACAAGCCCGAATCCTCGGCACCGTGCGTTCACCTCGCGTTCAGCGGAGGCCCTATATGTTGGTTCCACATAGAGGTCGCGCAACCGGGGAAAACGATGATGGGTGGTGTACAGAGGTCTGCAGCTCCGCGGAGCGCAATCGTGCTGAGTTGCCTCGTCGCGGCAGGCTGCGCGGCCGTGACGCGCGCGCCAACTCCGGCACCCATCGTCCCGGCCGCGGCACCGGTCGCTGCGACATCGGTGGACACGCCGCCGATGGCGGCTCCGCCGGCCACGGTGACAGCACCCATCGCGACCGCACCCGCCCCGGAGGTCGCTGCGCCCGAGCAACCCCCGGTCGTCATTGCGGCGCCGCCCGCCCCACCACCGCAAGAAACCAGACCCACGGTGGTGGCTGCCGCACCGGTTGCTGCACCCGTTGCTGCACCGACTGCCGCACCGGTTGCCGCATCACCTACGGTGGCGCCGCTCGACTTCACGTCGCTCGGCACGCGACTCCGGGAAACCAAGACCATCGGCATGCTGACCAAGCTTGCGGTGAAGAATCAGGCCGACGACCTGGTGGACAAGTTTCGCGCCTACCACCAGCAACAGGGAACGGCGACGCTTGCCGAGTTGCGCCAGGCCTACGACACGTTGCTCAGCAAAGTGCTTTCGCTCCTCGAGGACGGCGATCCGCCGCTCGCCCGGGACATCGTCCAATCGCGCGCCGCGATCTGGGACATCCTCGCCAGTCCGAGGCGGTTTATCGAATCCAATCTGATGGCAGGAGCTACAACATGAGCAGAGTCGAAAAGTCGCTGATCCTGGCCGTCACCACGATGATGTCTGGCGCTCCGTCGCTCGCGCAAGAAGCGACCAACGACATTACGACCGCCAAGGATCTGACGGCCGTGATCGCACTGCAGGGTCAGCCGTGCGGGCAGGTTGTCGACGCCGCAGAGCAGGCTGAGGGCCGTTACCTCGCGACGTGCCAAGACGGCAATCGTTATCGGGTATTCGTCAATGCAAACGGCCGCGTAATCGTCGAGAAACTCGACTAGCGCCCTCGTCGTCGCGCTCCGACCCACGCGGAGTAGCTCTTCAGGACGTCGAGCTCCTTGAGCTCCGTCCAGGCGGCGATCGCATCTCGTCGTGTCGCTCCCTTCTCCGCGGCGAGGAACTCGGCGACGAAGTTGATGTAGCGGCCGTGAGGGATCTTCTCGAAGCGCTCGGTCTTGTTCAGCGCGACGTACTGTCGAACGAGGTCGCGATAGGTTGGGCGCTTACCGTCAGTGATCTCATCCTCGCGCCAACGGTTCAGTCGATACCACACGCCGGATTTCTCCCGAACCCCCGGCGCCATGAGCCGCGCTTGCTGAACGATGAAGTCCTTAGTCGCACGATTGCTCGTGCAATTCTCGATTCGCAGATGAAGACTGAGCCCGCGCTCGAGACCCTTTACACCCGACTTGCGCAACGCGCGCTTCGGCGGAGACGCCGGCTTGCCGGTGCGGAGGTACGCCAGAATCACCTTCTCGAGCTCGTCCTTGCGTAGCCTTTTCGCGCCTGGGATTGCGACACGCTCGGCGAAGCGCCTGAGCTCATCGACATACCAATAGCCGTTCTCGAACTGACGCAGCGTCATCTTCGAGGAGAGGACCTTCGGCCTGTCGATCACGGTGCCCTAGCGCGGCGGTGGGGCCTTCTTTCCGCCCGAAATTTCGGCCACTGCTGCTGCTCCTGCCTCTCAAAGGCTGAATTGTAGTACGGCCCGCGCCGTGACGCGGCGAGAGTAGTACAATCTGCAACGCCAACACGGACGGCTCCTACCTCGACCCGCAGAACGCCCCACCCACCCCCTTCAAGCGTTCCCGTCATCGTCATTACCGCACCATGAGTGAACAACGCTCCTTGGCCCGTGCCACGCTCGGCGCTCTCGGCGTCGTCTACGGCGATATCGGCACGAGCCCGCTGTATGCCCTGAAGGAAGCCACGGCCGCGGTCGGCGGTGCCACAGACGCGGCCGCGGTGCTCGGCGTGCTGTCGCTGATCTTCTGGAGCTTGTTCATCGTCGTGACGCTGAAGTACATCGTGTTGATCCTGCGCGCGGACAACGTAGGCGAAGGCGGAACGCTATCGCTACTGGCGCTCGTCCAGCAGAAAGTGGGCTCAACGGGGATTTGGGCCACACGTTTCATCGCGTTAGCCGCCCTCGGCACCGCATTGTTCTACTGCGAGGCGTTGATCACGCCCGCCATCTCGGTCTTGAGCGCCGTCGAGGGACTCGAGCTACTGGACCCTAGCTTTCGCGGCGCGGTGATTCCCATCACGCTCGGCATCATCATCGCTTTGTTTGCGCTGCAGCGGCATGGCACGGCGCGCGTAGGCCGGATGTTCGGGCCGATCATGGTGCTCTGGTTCGGCACCCTGGCCGTACTCGGCATCATGCAGATCGTGCGCGCACCGCAAGTGTTGTTGGCTCTGAATCCGGTTCACGCGGTCCGGTTGCTGGCGGTGCATCCCTCGGTCGCGTTGACGATTCTCGGCGCGGTATTCCTAGTGCTCACGGGAGCCGAAGCGCTGTACGCGGACATGGGCCACTTCGGCAAACGGCCGGTGCAGGTCGCATGGTTCACGCTGGTCTGGCCCGGACTGCTGCTCAACTACTTCGGTCAAGGAGCGCTGTTGCTCCACTCCGAGGCACCGATCGCCAATCCGTTCTTTGCGCTCGCGCCGAGCGGTTTCCTGCCTGCGCTCGTCGTGCTCGCGACCGCGGCCACGATCATCGCCTCGCAGGCCACGATCTCCGGCGCTTTTTCCGTTACGCGCCAAGCCGTGCAGCTCGACCTCCTACCACGTGTCCAGATTCTGCAGACCTCGCCGGACGAACGCGGTCAAATCTACGTGCCCGCCGCCAATCGCACCATGCTCATCGCCGTCATCGGTTTCGTCTTGGCATTCGGCTCATCGAGTGCGCTCTCGGCTGCCTACGGCGCTTCGGTGATCGGCGCGATGCTGATCACCACGCTACTCGGCGCCGTAGTCGCGCGCACCTCGTGGCGATGGCCGCTGGCGACCATCGTCGCGGTGTTCGGTTTGTTCCTGTTCGTCGACATCTCCTTCGCCGTCGGCAATGCGACCAAGATCCTGCATGGCGGTTGGGTGCCGCTGACGCTAGCCGCACTGATGTTCGCCGGCTTCGTCACCTGGCGGGACGGGCGCGCGCGGCTGCGTCGCGAGTTGCAGCTGCGCGCCGTGCCGTGGACGACACTGCCAGAGCTCTTGGGCAAGGCCACACGCGTGCCGGGCACGGCGGTGTTTCTCGTCAGTCACAGCGGTTTCGTGCCGACCGCGCTGCTGCGCAATCTCGAGCACAACCACGTCTGCCATGAGCGCATCGTCATCCTGCATCTCGAGATTCTGCGCACTCCGCGCCAAGACCGCGCGGCACGCGCCTGGGTCGAGGAGCTCATGCCGGGCGTGCACGCCGTGCGTGCACGGTTCGGCTTCATGGAAACGCCGGACGTCACGGAAGCGCTGCGCGGCGCACGCCAGCGTGGACTGCGCATCGATCCCGCCGATTGCACGTATTTCTTGGGCTGGCACCTCGTGCGCGCCATCCCGCGACCCGGGCTCGCCGGGCTCAAGGCCGACGTCTTTGCCTACCTACAACGGCGCAGCGCGCAAGCCGCGGAGTTTTTCCGCATGCCGACGCGACGGGTCGTGGTGCTCGCCACGGAGATCGAGATCTAGCCGGCGCGCCGCGTGCGCGAAGCGCCGCGACACGTTACGCTAGCGCGGCCGTTGGCGGCGCCTCGTCTGGTTGGTTGAAAGGAAGGCCCATGCTCTACATCGTGCAGTTCGAGGACAAACCCAATATGGGGGAGCTGCGAGACAAGCTTTTGAAGTCACACTTCGAATTCCTCGATCGCGTCAAAGACCGCGTCCTCGTGCCGGGCTCGATGCGCGAAGTGCCGAGCGACAAGCCGCTCGGCGGCCTGTGGATCATCGAGGCCAAAGACGAAGCGGAAGTGAAGGACATCTTCAAGGACGATCCGTTTTGGACGAGCGGCATGCGCGCGAGCGTGCGCATCAACCGTTGGCAGAAGGCCTTCCCGGATCGCAAAACCTTAGTCTAGGCGCGGTGCAGAACACGCGCCGCGAGCCTCGATCGTAAGACCTAGTGGCTCGCGACGAATCGCCCGATTCTTTCGCCGGCCTCGGCATCGTCCCACAAGAGCAAGTGGCCGCCGCGCTCCACGACCTCGAGCCGCGCGCGCGGAATGCGCTCGGCCAGCATGTGACCGTTGGCGAGCGGCACGAGCGGATCGTCATCGCCGCAAATCACGAGCGTTTCGTGAGTGATCTCCGGCAGGAAACTCCAGCTCGACCATGCCATGCCGCCGAGTAGCTGCATGGCGTAGCCGTAAGAAGTCGGCGGCAATCGGTGCCGGGCGGCCATCTCGCGCTGGTGGCGTGCCGGGTCACGACCCGTCGCGCCGCCATAGACACGGGCGGCGGTGCGCTCGAAGTAGGCGGGCGAATAGAAGCGCAGCGGCGTGGCCAGCACGGCCAACGCCGGGAGCGACCCCAACACGGCGCCGATACCGCACGTCGTCGAGGCCAGCACGAGCCGCGCGACGCGCTCGGGATGGTTATAGGCCAGTTGCTGGGCGATCGCGCCGCCGTAGGAGTAGCCGACCACGTCGGTGCACGCCACATGGCGCTGGTCGAGCACGGCCGCGGCGAGTGCGGCCAGTGACTCGACCGAGATGGGATAGTGCGGCGTGCTCGAGCGGCCGGCGCCCGGCGCATCGAAGCTGATCAGCCGCCGCCGCGGGAACTGCTCCATGAACGGCGTCCACATTTCGGCGTTGCAGCCGAGACCGGGCACCAGAAACAGCGGCTCGCCTTCGCCGCACTCGGTGACGCGGATAGTGTGACCGCGCCACCGCAGAAACTCATTGTGCAACACCCTGACTTCCCCCCGACCCCAAGAACTCGACCGTGCGCTTCCACAACGCCGCGGCCGCTCGCCCCGCCACGATACCGACATGCCCGCCGGGTAGCCGCAGCACCTCGACCTGCGGCACGATACGACGCACCGCATCCACCCCTTCGGGTGGCGCAATCGTGTCCTTTTCCGCGGACACCGCCAGCACCGGCATGGATAGCTGGGCGAAGTCTATCAGCCGGTCGCCCACCGTCGCTGTGCCGGCCATCAAACCATTCACACCCGGTCCGAACTTACGGTAAAGCTCAGCCAATAGTCGTCCGGGCGCCGGAACCACGTCGTCGACCCAGCTCGCCATCGTCCGCACCTCGCGCAGCCGGTCCGCCGGGTCATCGAGTCGATCCCAGAGATCGCTGACTCGGCCGACGACGCTGTTCGAGCCCGGCGACAGCATTTCGAACCAACTCTTGACCTCGGCCGCCGGCACGAGCCGCGGCTCGTCGTAACTCTCACCAGCCAAGCCCATGCGGTGCGCAACCCAGGCGATACCACCTTGCACGTCGCCGTCGACCGTGGTGGTGAGCAGCACGAGGCGCTTTACGGTGGAGGGATACAGAGCCGCGTACAGCAGCGACAACGTGCCGCCGAGGCAGTAGCCGACGATGTTGACGCTCGACTCGCCCGTCAAAGCGGCGACGGTGCGCACGCAGCGGCGCACGAGTCCATCGACGTAGTAAGCGAGGTCGGCAAAGCGATCCTCGCGCGTCGGCGTGCCGAAGTCGGCGATATAGACGTCGAATCCCGCGGCGGCGACGAAGCCCGCGAACGAGCGGCCCGGGAGCAAGTCCATGATGAAATAGCGGCTGACCGGAGCAGGCACGAACAGCACGGGCGGCCCACGGCGCGGTTGACCCGACTCGTCGAGCAACCGCAACAGGCGCAACTTGTTCTCCCGATAAACGACGGTCGACGGCGTGGCGCCGGTACCGAAATGGCCGGGCGACGTGAGCACCTCATGCAGCCGCTCGAGCTTGGCGCGGCCGCGGCGGGACAGCGCAAGCAGCGCCTCGAGCTCACGCTCGCGCTGCGGATCCGGCGGAGCCTCCGGCCCGCTGTCGCTCACTCGGTGTCCTTGTGCTTCCCCGATTTGCTCTTCTTGCCGCGCTTCTTGTCGCGGTTACTGAGCTCCTCGAGCGTCAACCGCAAGTCTTGTACCTGCCCTTGGAGCTCGTGGAGCGCGAATAGCACTCGATCCAACCGGTCGTCGGCGGCGTTCTCGGGAGTTGCGGCGCCGGCGGCGGGGGCCGATGGATAAGGTTTGCCGGCGAGCAGTGAGCCGCGCATGGCATTGCCCAGGTGGACGAGAAAGTCGTCGTTTTTGACCACCGAGTCGAGGTAGGTCAGCAACGTGCGTTGCCATTGCTGTTGCTCGGCGAGCCAGCGCTCGACGAGCGTCGATTCGGTCTTCGCGGTCTCTTCAGCCACTGTCACGACCTTCTAGTCGCGCACCGCAGCGGTTGCGGCGCGCTCTTTGCACCGTATCGTACTGAGTGGACCGAAGGCGAAACAAGGCGCGGTGGCCGTGGGAGGGGGGGGAGGAACCCCACGGCCACCGCTAGGGAAACGTCGATTACTTGGCCGCCGGCGCGCTCTTGGCGGTGAGCTTCTCAGCGAAGCTCTTCTGCTGCTTGAGCAGCTTCTGCGCGAACGCGAAGGACGCCTCGGTGACTTCCTGCGCGGTCGGGAACGTCGCCGTGAACGCGGCGGGGATCTCGACGGGCGGGGTCACGGCGGCAAACTGCGCGGTAAACGCGGCCGTGTTTTTCAAAAAAGTGTCTTGCATCTCGGCCAACGTGGAGAGGTATTGCTCGCCGGCGTCGGTCGCCAACTTTACATAATTTGACATGGGCTTCGCTCCTGGCTTGCGGGTTTTGGCTTGCTTCAGCACGTGCGTAGTATGCAACGCATGTGCAATGCATGTCAAGCATGCCGCCTCTGCGGCGCGTGGTGCCGACGGCTAAGCGGCGGTGGCGCCCTGCTTGCTCGCGTCGGCCAGGAACGCCGCCAAAGCCGCGCGAACGCGGTTGGCGTGCTCCGTGATCGCCGCGCTCGTGGCATCCGCGCTGCCGGCGCGCAGCGCGCTCGTGAGCCCTTTGTGATCGTCGAACACCTCGCGAATCGAGGTCGGCGCAACCAATAGGACCCGCCGCATGAGCTCCGGCAGGTCCATGGCGTTATAGATCTCGAACAAGCACGGGTTGCGCAGCAGGCTCAAGAAAATGCGATGGAACGCATCGTCGGCGCGGATATAGCGCGAGACGTGGGCTGCCGACGCGCCGCGCACGAGCGGCGTGAAAGCGCGCAGGCGCGCCACCAGCGCGTCGCGCTCCGCCTCGATCGACAACGCCGTGCCGAGCGCCTGCGTGATCCCGATTTCGATCGCGGCCCGTGCGTCGAGCGCCATAACGAGCGAATCGATATCACCCGCGAGGTTGGCTTGCTCCTTCGCCACGGCGAGCGACAGGTCTTCGATGACACCGCCCGGACGAAGCTCGTCACGCTGCGCTTCCGTATCGCCCTGCTCGGCGAGGGCGCGCCGCACGCCGCTCGACGAATGTTTACCCCATGACAGGATCGCCTTGAGCGCGCCAGCCGCATCACCGGCGGCGAGCGAGTCGGTCAGATACTCATGGAAGTACACGACGTTCGTGGGAGCGGCCGCGGTGTTCTTGAGCGCCGCCGCGTACAGCTCGCGCAACCTGAGGCGCCGAAACCCGAGCGACAGATGCTCGTTGGCGGCGAGGTCGACGATCGCCGCGTGGTAGCTCTCGTTGGCCGCGAGGAACGCGGCGCGGTCGACGAACACACTCCCTTCGCCGAGCTGCCCGAGCATGACGCGAAGCCGATCGTAGAGGGCCGCGGAGGTCGACAACGGGATCGAGCCGCGGCTCAAGCGCAACCACGTGGCACCCGCCTCGAGCACGGCCCGCGCCTCGACGGCCGCGCGAAGCTGCGGGTACGAGACGTCGACGATCTCCGCTTGGATCGGCATCGCCGTGGCATGCGTGGTGGGCTGCAGCAAACGCCGCATGATCTTGCCGCTCGTGGTCTTCGGCAGATCGTCGATGATCTCGACGACGCGCGGGTACTTGTAGGCGGCCATGCGCTCGCGGGCAAAGGCGCGAATCTCTTCGGCGGTGACCGTTTGGCCGGGCTTCAAGCTGATCACGGCTTTGATCGTCTCGCCGCGGTAGGCATCGGGCATGCCGACAACTGCCGCTTCGCGCACCGCGGGGTGCTGGTACAGCACCTCTTCGACCTCGCGCGGCCAAACCTTGAATCCCGACGCGACGATCATGTCCTTCGAGCGATCGACGAGGTAGAACCAGCCCTGCTCGTCCATGAAGCCGACGTCGCCGGTCCGCAAGCCGTCGGCGCGCAGCGCTTGCGCGGTCTCCTTGGGCTTCTGCCAGTAGCCGGGCACGATCTGCGGCCCGGCGATCACGAACTCGCCGATCTCGCGCGGCGCCGCCTCGTAACCGGCATCCGTCAACACTTTGACGTGGGTGTTGAACACCGGCACGCCCACCGACATCGCCCCCGTATGCGGGTCGATCGGCGGGATCGCACCGTGCGGCGTCATGTGGGTGGGCGACGTCGCTTCCGTGAGACCGTACATCGGTTGGATTCGCACACCGGTGCGCGTGTGCCAGTCCGTCAACACGCTCGCGGGCGTCGGCGCTCCGCCCGTGTAGAGCTTCGTCAGCGACGACAAATCGTGCTTGCCCATCGCGTCACTATTCAGCAATGCGATGAACGCCGTGATCGCCGAGACCGCGAACGTGGCGCGGTGGGCCGCCGTCAAACGGCAGGCCTCGTTGAGATCGAAGCGGTAGAACAGAATCAGCGGAGCGCCCGTCAGGATCGAGAGCGTGACGTGCCCGATCAGACCCGTTACATGGAACAGCGGCGCGAGACCGAGAATGCGGTCGGCGCGCGTGAGGCCGATCCATCTCTCGTACACCGACGTTGCGAACACCACGTTGCGATGAGTGTTCATCGCGCCTTTCGGATCGCCCGTGGTGCCCGACGTATAGACCATGAACGCGACGTCGTCGCCCGTGAGCTCGGCGGCGCGCGGCTTTTGGCCGGCGTGCTGCGCTATGAGCTCGAGCAGATCCGCGGTTTGCGCCGCGCGCAGACGCGTGACGCCGGACAGCATCGGCGGGCGCGGCGCGGCGGGGTCGAGAAACTCGAGCGGGGATGTCGTGATCGTGTGCTGCACGGCCGTCGACGGCAACGCCCCTTGCGCGGCCTCGGCGTAGACGTCCTCCTGACAGAGCAGCACGCGGCAACCGGAACCGGACAGGACCTTCACGAGCTCACGCTCGCGCAGCATCGGATTGCACGGCACCACGACGGCGCCGCATTTCCACGCCGCGAGCACCGCAAGCAGTACTTGCGGGATGTTCTGCATATAGACGGCGATGCGGTCGCCCGTCTCGACACCGCGCTGCTGCAGCGCGACGGCGAGCGCGTCGGACATCCGATCGCATTCGGCGGCGGAGAGGGAACGATCGAAATAGTAGACGAGCGGCCCGTCGCCGCCTCGGGCGAGCATCGCCCGGAACATCGCGAGCGCCGTCTCGCTCGACGGTTCGATCGTGGCCGGCACACCTCGATAGAGGTCGAGCCATGGACGCGGCGGGGTGTCCTGCATCGCAATTCTCAATTCGGCTCGAGAGGACGGCTGCGAACCGCCACTTTGCGAGCCGCTACTTCTTCTTATCCGGGCCCGCCATCGCCCTACTGAGCTCCTCCATGAAGCGACTCTGATCGGCGAGGAGCTTGGCGGCGAACGCGTAGGACGCTTCCACGAGCTCGCTCGGATTCGGCATGACCTCGGATGGCGTGGGCTTCGGCCACGGCGGCGGCGGCCCCTTGCCGAGTCCCTCGCGCCACGCCTTCACCGCTGCCACGTAGGCTTCTTGCTGCGCCCGCAGCAACTCGCGCGTCCTGCGCTGCAGCTCGGCGACATTTTCGTTGGCCTGGTTGTCGGTATCCGGCATGCCTCCCCCGAGGTCGCGCGCCGCTCGTATCTGCGAGCAACGCACGTTGAGAGGAGCCTGGACCAGGACGTGGGCGCTGTCAACGAGAACGGACTGGCGGTCGCGAGTGCGACTTTAGGTGTCAGCCGCACCGACCAAAGAACGATAGATTCTGATCAGCGCGTCCTTCTGCGCTGGCTGCAAACGCTGATCGAGTTGAATCGCTTGCTCGACGCTCGTGGCACTCGAGCTCTCGTCTTCGTCCATGAAACCGAGCATCGTGTACAACTGCTTCGGCTCGAGGCCGAACGCTGCCGCCAACGCCTTGACGACCTGCGGCGACGGCCGATAGTTGCCACGCTCGATCTGACTCAGGTAGGAATCCGACACGCCCGACATCCGCGCGAGGTTGCGCTGCGATACCTGCGCGAGACGGCGTTGCGCACGCACAAATTCGCCGAACGCGACTAGTTGCTCATCGTTGTCGTCCATGGTCTCGACGATTATGGCGCGCACACGGGGGTCGTCAAGCCACGGCGGCGCGCTGGTGGCGAGCCCGCAGCGAATTGTGCAAGATGAGGCGACCGAGCCGCGGTACGCCGATGCAGCAATTACTCGTCTACAGCGATTCGCTGAGTTGGGGCATCGTCCCAAATACGCGC
>Ga0208454_1000247_pt1 | contig 37338 bp, 36 predicted proteins | sample EasRivMeERMZT100_FD_187530 | JGI IMG/M metagenome (GOLD analysis project Ga0208454, IMG submission 187530) | Soil microbial communities from meander-bound floodplain in the East River, Colorado, USA - East River MetaG ERMZT100 (SPAdes) (version 2) | ecosystem: Environmental > Terrestrial > Soil...
AGGCATCGATTCCGTCTGCGAAAGCGGCGACTCCGGTGTCGAGGTGCTGATCGCGCGCGGCGAAACGCACGGTGCTCGGGCCGGCGACATCGTCTCCGTCGACGTGCTCGAGCATCCGACCAAGCGCAGTCACGCTATCGGCCGTGTGATCGCGATCGTCGGTAGCAAGGACCAGCCAGGCATCGACACGGAAGTGGCGATTCTCGCCCACGGCATTCCCAATGAGTGGCCCGAGGAAGCGCTGGCGGAAGCGCGCAGTTGGCCGAGCGAAGTGACGGCCAGGGCGAAGGAAGGCCGCGAGGACTTGCGGCATCTGTCGCTCGTAACAATCGACGGCGCCGATGCCAAGGATTTCGACGACGCCGTTTTTTGCGAGCGGCAGGGCGACGGGTGGCGACTGATCGTGGCGATCGCCGACGTGAGCTACTACGTGCCGGCCGACTCGCCGCTCGATCGCGAGGCGCGGGCGCGCGGCACGTCGGTGTATTTCCCCGACCGCGTCGTGCCGATGCTGCCGGAGGAGTTGTCGAACGGTTTGTGCTCGCTGAAGCCGCATGTCGATCGCCTCTGCCTCGTGTGCGACATGCAGGTGTCGGCCGGCGGTGAAGTGACACGCTCGCGGTTCTACGAAGGTGTGATGCGCTCGGCGGCGCGGCTCACCTACACGGAAGCGGCCGAGATCCTCGCGACGCCGCGGCCGCAGGGCCCGCACGCGGCCCTGAAGCCGGCGCTGCAAGAGCTCGAAGCGGTCTATGAAGCGTTCGCCGCCGTGCGTAAAGAGCGCGGTGCCATCGACTTCGACTTGCCGGAAACGAAGATCGAGCTCGACGAGCGTGGCCAGGTGCGCAGCGTGCGGCCCGTGCAGCGTCTCGTGACGCACAAGCTGATCGAAGAGTGCATGATCGCGGCCAACGTCGAATCGGCGAAGCGTATCCACAAAGGGCGCATCGCGGGCCTGTACCGCATTCACGAAGGCCCCGACGCGGAGCGGCTCGACGAGCTGCTGCTGTTCCTGCGCACCTTCGGCTACAAGCTGGCGCCGAAGAAGCTCACACCGATAGAGATCAACCGCATTATCGAGAGCGTCCAGGGCAAGCCCGAGGCGGAGCTCGTCGAGACCGTGGTGCTGCGCTCGATGAAGCAAGCGCGGTACCAGCCGGGCAACCTCGGCCACTTCGGCTTGGCGCTCGGGGCCTACGCGCATTTCACGTCGCCGATCCGTCGCTACCCGGACTTGCTCGTGCACCGCGCCATCAAGTGGCTGAACGACAAACGCTCCGCGAAGGGCTACCGCTACGGCCTCGAGGAGATGGAGCATCTCGGCACACACTGCTCCGCGACCGAGCGGCGCGCCGACGAGGCCACGCGCGAGGTGGCCGAGCGGTTGAAGTGCATTTATCTGAGGGAGCGTGTCGGCGAGACGTTCGACGTCATCATCAGCAGCGTCATGGCGTTCGGCTTGTTTGTGCGGCTGCCGGAGGTGCAGGCCGACGGGCTCGTGCATGTGACGGCGCTGCCCCGCGATTATTACCATCGTGACCCGGCCGGCACCACGCTGACCGGGGAGCGCTCGGGCAAAGCGTACCGGCTCACCGAGACGCTCAAGGTGCGGCTCACGGCCGTGAACGTCGAAGAGCGCAAGCTCGACTTCGTGCCTGTCGACGTGCCCCGCGATGAAGCCACCGCGCCGCGGCGCGAGGCGCAGCGCGGACGGCGCCGTCGTGGCAAATAGGCACCAGCAAGTCTACGGGTTGCATGCGGTACGTACGTTGTTCGAGCGGCGGCCCGAGACGATCGTCGTCGCACGCGTGTTGCGCGACGCGAGCGGCAAGCTCGCCGATCTCGCGCGGGCATTGGCGGCGCGCGGCGTGGCCCTCGAGCACGTGTCGCGCGCCGATCTCGATCGACTCTCGGGTGGCGGCGTTCACCAGGGCGTGCTCGTCGAAGTCGAGGCCGCGGCCGAGTTCACGATCGGTGATTTCGAGGCGCTCGTGGTCGAGCGCGGGCGAGCGTTGCGGCTGCTGGTTCTCGACGGCGTTGAGGACCCACGAAACCTCGGCGCATGCCTCAGGACCGCGGATGCGGCCGGGATCGATGCGGTCGTGGTGCCGAAAGCCCACGCGGCGAAGCTCACGGCGGCTGCGGTCAAGACCTCCACCGGCGCCGCCGAGACCGTGCCCGTGTTTCGGGCTCCGAACCTCGCGCGCACCCTCTCCTGGCTCAAGGAAGCCGGCGTATGGGTCGTGGGGGCGGACGCCGAGGCCGGCCAGTCGTTATACGCCGCCAAACTCGCGCCGCCCGTGGCCATAGTGCTTGGCGGGGAGGGGCGGGGTGTCCGGCGGCTGACGCGCGACCTCTGCGACGAGCTCGTGTCGATCCCCATGCGCGGCACGGTCGAAAGCCTCAATGTGTCGGTCGCGGCCGGCGTCGTGCTGTTCGAGCTGCTGCGCCAGGCCCCGAAATAGCCCGCCGCGGCTTGAGCCGCCTCCGCGGAGCGGTTAGGATGGCGCGCCCCCCGGAACCGAACAATCGGGGAACTCCTTGCCTCACCGCTGACGGGAGGCTGTTAAACCCATAGGGAGATATCAGTGAGACACTACGAAGTCGTGTTTCTGGTCCATCCTGACCAGAGTGAGCAAGTGCCTGCGATGTTGGAGCGGTATCGCGCCATGATCGAGGGCGCGAACGGCAAGATCCATCGGCAGGAAGATTGGGGTCGCCGCCAGCTGGCGCACTCCATCAACAAGGTTCACAAAGCTCACTACCTGCTGCTCAACATCGAATGCGACAAGCCGACGCTCGACGAGCTCGTCGGCGCGTTTCGCTTCAGCGACGCCGTGTTGCGGCACCTTGTGATCGCGCGTGACGAAGCGATCACGGAGCCGTCGTTCATGGCCAAGGCGCGCGAGGAAGAGGAAGAGCGAGACGCGTCAGCGGCTCGTTCGCGTGAAAGTCGGCCTCCGCGGCCAGAGTTCACGGCCGAACCGCCCTTCGCCGACGATGCCCCCGAGATCGTTGAGCGCGAATAGTGCGAATTTGCGGCCTCGGCAGTCGCCTGCCCAGGCGCCTCAGGAATAGGAGAGATCAGCATGGCCCGTTACTTTCGGCGTAAGAAGTTCTGTCGGTTCACGGCGGAAGGCGTCAAAGAGATCGACTACAAGGATCTCGCGACGTTGAAGGCGTACGTCAGCGAGACCGGCAAGATCGTACCGAGCCGGATTACCGGCACGCGTGCGCCGTATCAGCGCCAGCTAGCGACCGCGGTGAAGCGCGCCCGCTTTTTGGCGCTGTTGCCTTACACCGACCAGCACTAGCGAGCTGCGGCCGGCGTCGCCGCGGTCAAACGGCCGTGAAAGCGTTCGTCGACTGGCTGCTGGCGCAGCGGCAGCGGCTCGTGATCGTCGCTGTCGTGGCGGCGCCGTTGTTGCCGATCGTGTCGGCGGCGCTCATCGCGCTCGAGACGGCTCGGCGCGGTGTTCCTGCCGGGCTGGTGAGCGCGGTGGCGGCCGTCGGTGGTCTCGCGCTCCTCGCGGTGCTGTCGCGTACGGATCTCGCGATGTTCGCAGCCATCGGCACGGTGAGCATGGGCTCCGGTGTCATTGTCGGGGCGCTACTGCAGCGAGCCGGCAATCTCGCGTTTGCGTTCCAGGCCACAGTGCTCGCCTGCTACGTCTTAGTCGCGGCGTTCGGCTTACTGGGGCCCGATCCGCAGGCGCTGTTTGCGCCCGTGCTGCGCGAGTTCGAGGTGGTCCTGCGCGCGCCGGAGTACACGGACGCTGAGGTGGCCGAGGTCATGGGGCAGCTGGCGTTGCTGCTGCCAGCAGTGACCGTGTTTTCGTCGCTCGTTGGGGCTTTGCTGCTCGGGTATTGGTGGTACACGTTGGCCAGTGGGGAGCGGCGGTTCGCCGCGGAGTTCCGTCGGCTCAAGCTCGGCCGCTGGCTGGGGGCGGTCGCGACGGTGAGTGTAGCGCTTGGCCTGGTGTTCAGTGCGCCGCTAGTTCAGAATTTGACGCCCCTGGCTTGGCTTGCGTTTCTGTTTCAAGGTTTGGCGGTGGTGCATGCTTGGGCGCACGCGCGGCGTTGGCACCCAGGGCTTTTGGTGTTGTTGTATCTGATGTTGATGTTGCCGCCGCTGACTGTGCTGGTGATGTTGCCACTCAGCATCGTCGGTTTGGTGGACAATTGGTTGAACCTGCGGACGCAGTTACGCTCCGAGGCATGACGAGAGTAGAGACATGGAAATCATTTTGCTCGAAAAAGTGGATAACGTCGGTGGTATCGGTGATCGCGTCCGCGTGAAGTCCGGGTACGCCCGGAACTTCCTGATCCCACAGGGCAAGGCCACGTTGGCCACGGCTGCCAACATCGCCAAATTCGAAGCGCGTCGCGCCGAGCTCGAAGCCAAAGCCGCAGCCGAGCTCGCAGCTGCGCAAGCACGCGCTAAGAAGCTCGAGGGCTTGGTCCTCAAGATCACGATGCAAGCTGGCGCCGAGGGCAAGTTGTTCGGCTCGGTCGGCACCGTGGATATCGCGGAAGCGATCGGTAAACGCGGCGTGAGCGTCGAGCGCAGCGAAGTGCGCTTGCCCGACGGCCCGTTGCGCGTCGCTGGTGACCACGAAGTCGTGCTGCACTTGCACACCGACGTGGATGTCTCGCTCAAAGTCGTCATCGAGGCCGAAGAGGCCGCGAACGCGTAGCGCAGCGGCGGCGCCCGCGGCAGCCCTTAGATCACGATGGCCGAGGTCGCTGTAACCGCCGACATCGCCCGCCGCGCCACGGAGCGCCTACGTCTGCCTCCGCACTCGGTCGAAGCCGAGCAGTCGATGCTCGGCGGGCTGATGCTCGATCAGCGCGCCTGGGACCAAATCGCCGATATCGTGAGCGGCCAGGACCTGTACCGTGCCGACCACCGGTTGATCTTCGCCGCGGTGGCGGCGCTGGTCGAACGCAACCAACCGCCGGACGCCGTCACGGTGAGCGAGCACCTACAGCGCCTCGGACAGCTTGAAGCCGCCGGTGGGCTGGGCTATCTGGCGCGCCTCGTTCAGGACACGCCAAGCGCCGCCAACATTCGGGCTTACGCGCGCATCGTGCGTGAGCACTCGATGCTGCGCCAACTCATCGAAATTGGCGGTGACATCGCGGCGAGCGCCCACGCCAACGAGGGTCGCACGGTCGACGAGATTGTCGACATGGCGGAGCAGAAGGTCTTCGAGATCGCCGATCGCGGCCAGCGCCGTGGCTCGGGCTTCGTGTCGCTGAAACAAATCCTGCCGCAGACCATCGATCGGCTCGACATGCTGAGCCACTCGACGAGCGACATCACGGGCGTCTCGTCCGGCTTCGCCGAAATGGACAAGATGACTGCCGGTTTACAGCGCGGTGAGCTCATCATCATCGCCGGCCGGCCGTCTATGGGTAAGACCACGCTGGCCATGAACATCGCCGAGAACGCGGCCATCGGGTCGCAGGTGCCCACCGCCATATTCAGCATGGAAATGTCGGCCGAGCAGCTGAGCTTTCGCATGATCGGCTCGATCGGGCGCGTCAACCAATCGCGCCTGCGTAACGGCAAGCTGTCGGAGGAAGATTGGTCGCGAATCGATTCGGCCGTGTCGATGATGTCGAACGCACCCGTCTACATCGATGACAGCGGCGCTTTGACACCGACGGAAGTGCGGGCACGCGCACGCCGTCTGAAACGCGAGCATGGGCTCGGTCTGATCGTGGTCGACTATTTGCAGCTCATGCAGGTGACCGGCACGACGGAGAATCGGGCGACCGAGATCTCGGAAATCTCCCGCTCGTTGAAGGCGCTCTCGAAGGAACTCAACGTGCCAGTCATTGCGCTGTCGCAGCTCAATCGCAGCGTGGAGCAGCGGCAAGACAAGAAACCTGTGATGTCGGATCTCCGGGAGTCCGGCGCCATCGAGCAGGACGCCGATCTGATCGTGTTCATCTACCGCGAAGAAGTCTACGAGCCCGACACGCCGCGCAAGGGCATCGCTGACATCATCATCGCCAAGCAGCGCAACGGCCCCGTGGGCGAGTTCCGTCTGACCTTTCTTGGTGAGTTCACGAAGTTCGAGAATCTCGTGGCGGAGGCCTACGGCGAAGGTGCATTTTGAGTTGTCCCGGGCAGCGCCCTCATCGAGGGCCTTCCGGGAGCGCCGCGAGTACGTCCCTGTAGCCTCGCGCGGCGCCATCCATGGCGCCGAGCGTCCCGGAAGCCCCTCGATGAGGGCGCTGCCCGGGACGACGAATACGATTAGTTGATGAAGAAGCCCATCTTCACGCCGGCGAGCTGAATGACGTCGTTGTCCTGCAGCTTGCGGGCCTGCGGGCCGATCGCCATGCCGTTCACTTGCGGGAAGCCGTCGGCTTTGCCGCTCTCGACGTGCACGATGTAGTAGCCCTCGGCGCGGCGCGTAATCGCGGCGACCTGAACGCCCGGACGGCCGAGCGTCGTGAGGGCCTTCGTGAGCTCGAGCTCGCGACCGGCGAACGTACCGGACAACACCTGTAGTTTGGCTAACGGCAGGAGCGTGGCCGCCGTGGCCACGGCCTGGTCGATTTCCTGCGTCCTGGTGGGCACAAACGGTCTCCTCAGCCTCGCTGAGGTGCCGTCGATGCTGGCTCGCGGAGCCCCTGCGGCAGCGTCCTTGACGGCGGCCACTTCCGCCGCACGGGCGGCTTTGGCGACCTGCTTCTCCATCTGGCCACTCGGCTGAATGACCATGGTCTTCTCGAACTCGTCCTCAGGTGCCTGCTGCGCCTCATCGACATAGCGCAGCTGGTGATGACCAACGGTGATGACGTCGCCATGTTGCAACGCGTGTTTCTTGATCAGCTTGCCGTTGGCGTAGGTGCCGTTGGTGCTGTTCAGATCTTCGAGAAACGAATCGTTGAGGATATTGATGATGAGCGAGTGGTGACCACTGACCGCAGCGTTGTCGATGCGAATATCGTTATCGGGCAACCGGCCGACCGTATACCGTTCCTTGGTCATGTTGTATTCGGCCAAGGTCTGGCCGTCCAAGCTGAGAATCAAGCGTGCCATGGTATGTGTCCCAATTGCCGAGTTTTGCTAACCAACTACGACCCGAATAGGCTGCGGAACTTGCCTAGAAAGCCGCCATCCGCCGGAAAGGAATCTGCAACGCGCACCAAGATGACCGAGACATTGTCGCGACCGCCGTTGTCGTTGGTGAGCTTGATGAGCTGCTCGCCGACCGTGCGCACGTCGTTGTTGAAGGTGCTGATCGTCAGGTGAATGTCTTCGTCCTCCACCATGTCGGGGAGGCCATCGGAGCACATCAGGAAGTAGTCGCCCTTCTGCACTTCGGCTTCCTGGACCTCCACGTCGACGTTCGCTTCGACGCCGAGCGCGCGCGTGACGTAGTTGCGATTGGTCGAGCGCTGCGCTTCCTCTTGCGAGTAGAAACCCCGGTCCACGAGCTCTTGCAAGAGCGAGTGGTCCATCGTGATCTGCTCGAATCGGTTGGCTCGCAGACGATACATGCGGGAGTCGCCGACGTGCGCGATCGACACCCGGTTGTCATAGAAGAGGCAGGCAACGAGTGTCGTGCCCATGCCTTCGCATTGGGGTTGCGACTGCGCTGTCTGGTTGATGACCTTGTTGGCGCGGAGAATGGCGTCGCGGAGCACGATCGTCTGGCGCATGTATCCGGTGCCGCTCTCGATGTCGGCGCGTTTCGCCGTTTTGCAGGCTGCGGCGACTTGCTCGATGATCGTTTTCACGGCGATTCCGCTGGCTACCTCGCCCGCGTTATAGCCGCCCATGCCGTCAGCCAATACCCACAGCCCAATGTCGGGCTGCGAGCCGATGGCGTCTTCGTTGTGGTCGCGAACTTTGCCGACGTCCGTGACCTCCACATGGACAAATTTCCCTTTGAGGCTGCTCATGCGCGGTACATGCGTGCGTAACTGGGGCCGCGTCTCGGTCTAGGCAGCCTGGACTAGCCCGCCACGCAGCGCCGCAGCCATCTCGGCGCCGGTTTGGTAGCGGTTCGCCGGGTCCTTCGCGAGTGCACGGTCCACGACCCCGTCGAGCCACTGCGGAAGATCGGCACGAACCGAGATGACGGACTGATGCGGTTCGTTGGCGATCACGAACATAAGCTTGGTCATGGAGGCTCCGCGGAAGGGCAAATGGCCGGTCAAGAGTTGATATAGGCTAACACCTAGCGCGAATAAGTCAGTGTGCCCGTTCACGTTTCTCCCCTCGAGCTGCTCGGGGGACATGAATGCGGGCGTCCCCAAAACGACCCCGGTTCGCGTCCGATTGGCATCGCTCAACTTGGCAATTCCGAAGTCGGTAATCTTCAGCGTGTCTGACGTCGAATCATACATAATATTGGCGGGCTTGATATCCCTGTGGACGACGTTTTGGGCATGGGCGTAGTCGAGTGCGTCGGCCGTCCGGCTCAGCAAATCTACAACCGTTTCGACGGGCAAGAGTCGATCAAGCGTGACGAACTCGCTCAGGTGGCGACCCTTGAGATACTCCATTGCGATGTAGGCCAACCCGTCGGTTTGGCCGACATCGAAGACGGTCACGATGTTCGGGTGGCTCAGGCCGCCGGCGATGGTCGCTTCGCGCAGAAAGCTCTCGCTCACGCTTTCGAGCTCAGCGCCTTCGTAATCGAGCGTCAGATCGATGGCCTTGAGTGCCACGATGCGGCTGATGATGGGATCGCGGCCGAGATAGACACAGCCCATAGCACCCCGGCCGATCGGTGCAAGCAGCTGATAGCGACCCAGCGTCGCGGGCATCGCGAGACGCACGTTGGGCGGAACGTCGTTCGGGTGACTGGCCCGAACGAGTCGCGCGGCGACGTCGCGAAAGCGCCCGTCCACCTGGGCCACGCGGTGATAAAGATCTGCTGCCGCGTCGCGCGCATCCTGATCGTCGAGCGCGCAAGCGAGATCGTAGAGCTCGGACAACAGAGCCGAGCTCGCCGAAAGCTGCCGGTACAAAGCCCAGGCCTCGTAGAGTCGGCCGTCTGCTGCAGCGCGCCGCGCTGCCACGAGCGGCTCGGGAGCGGTAGCGCTCTGGATAACTGCGAACGCGGCCTGACGGCGCATGACGAGCAGACTGCCGGCGAGCAGTATCCAAGCCGTCGGGCCTGTTGCCGGAAGCCACACGTCCAACGTGTTGAACAACAGCGCGGACACCCCAAGGAGCGCGATCGAGCTTGTCGCGATAGTGGCCGCGGCCGCCCCGCGCGTGGTTGTTAAGAACCCGACTGCCGCCAGCACCAGCAACGCGAGGGACCAGCCGCCGAGCGAGCCTGGCGCGCCGGAGGTTAGCCACCGATCTTGCCGATGGTTGGTCAGCATCTCGGCCACGAGCTCGGGTGTTCCGATGAGGCCGAGGGGCGTCACGTGAATGGGCTCGGGCAAGCCGGCGACGACGATGCGGTTCCGCAATTGCTCGGGCGCGGCGAGCGCTTCGGCGGCGCTGATCGAGGCGAACGAGTCGGTGCCATGAAAGCGGAGCCAGCGCTGGGACACTGCGTCGGGCGGCGCCACCCCTCGGTGGGCGTTCGCCAGGAGCCGAACTGCATAAAGGGCAAGCGATGGCGGCTCGTTGCCGTTGCCGGGCAGGGGGCTATCGTGGCGCACAACGCCGTCGACATCAGGCTCTACCCACAGATGTCCGCCGCGTAGCCAGGCGGTGGAACGTGTTCGCCGCGGGCCGACCCGCACCTCGACGGGGCCGATCGCGAGGTCCGTGACGACGGGCGGGGGTTGCGGCAGCGTGCTGATGACGAGCTGAGCGGACTCCCGCTCGGCGGCGTCAATGAGCTCCTCCAAAACGGTCGGGCTTGGTAGCTGGACCAACAGAATATCGTCGGGTGGAGCCGGCGGCGCGAGGCCGGACCAGGTATCGAAGAGCCAGCCGTCCAGCCGCGCCGCGATCTGCGGCGGCTGCACATAAAGGACTGCCGTGGCCAGCAAGCCAAGAGCTGCGGCTTCAACAAAACTGCGACTCAGATTGCGGAAACCATCCATTGTCGATCTGCCCTTGGCGCGGGGCAGTATGGCACGGGTGCCTAGGCGGCCCGTGTGATGCGCGGCCAGTTTCGGGCGGTGTCGCACCGCCGCAAGACGCAGTCACCGGGCCCGGCTCGGGGCCGTTTCGGCTATTCTCGCCGCATGCCGAAGGCGAGGACGATCTATACCTGCGAGAGCTGCGGTGGCCAGCAGCCGAAGTGGCAGGGGCAGTGCCCCGATTGCGGTGCGTGGAACACGCTCGGTGAATCCGTAGCCCCTGGCAAGCGGGCTGAACGCGTCCCCCACACGGTACAGGTCGAGCTCACTCGTCTCGACCGTGTCGACGTCAGCCGCGTCGAGCGACTCTCCACCGGGCTCGGTGAGTTCGATCGTGTGCTTGGGGGCGGGCTCGTGCCGGGCGGGGTGGTTCTGATCGGCGGCGACCCCGGCATCGGTAAGTCGACATTGATGTTACGCGCCCTCGCGAATCTCGCGCCACGAGTTGCGTCGTGTTACGTCACCGGCGAGGAGTCCCTCGATCAGATCGGTTTGCGCGCGCAACGACTCGGTGTGGGGCAAGTGCCGCTCGACTTGCTCGCGGAGACCTGCGTCGAGACCGTGGTCGGGCGCGTAGCGGCGCAGCCGAATCTTGGTGTGCTGGCGATCGATTCGATTCAAACGTTGTTCAGCGAGGAGTTGCAGTCGGCGCCGGGGTCGGTGAGTCAAGTGCGCGAGTGCGCCGCGCAACTCGTCCGTTTCGCCAAAACCCGGAACGTCGCCACGATCCTCGTGGGGCACGTGACGAAAGAGGGCACGCTGGCGGGGCCGCGCGTGCTCGAGCACATGGTCGACACGGTGTTGTACTTCGAAAGCGACTTGGGCAGCCGGTTTCGCATCGTTCGTGCGGTCAAGAACCGTTTCGGTGCCGCGAACGAGATGGGCTTTTTCGTGATGAGCGAGGACGGTTTCCGCGAGGTGAAGAACCCCTCGGCCATCTTTCTCGCACGTCACGCGACGCCGGTGGCGGGCAGTGTGACGCTCGTGACGCGCGAAGGCACGCGCCCGGTGCTGGTCGAGGTCCAGGCCCTTGTCGACCGCACTCAGGCGCAATCACCGCGGCGCTTGGCGCAGGGCTTCGACAGTCAGCGGCTTGGGTTATTGCTTGCGGTCTTGCACCGACACTGTGGGTTCGCGAGCGGTGACAGCGACGTGTTCGCCAACATCGTGGGCGGGCTGCGTGTCGGCGAGACCGCAGCCGACCTGGCCGTTGCGTTGGCGGTCGTGTCGAGCCTCACGGAGCGTGCGGTGCCGCAGGACTTGGCGGTCTTCGGCGAGATTGGTCTGACCGGTGAGATTCGCCCGGTGCCGTTTGGCGAGGAGCGCATCACGGAGGCGCAAAAACACGGCTTCCGCCGCGTCCTCGTGCCGCGCGCCAATGTTCCGCGGCGCCACCTCGATATCGAGGTGGCGCCCGTCGATAGACTGAGCGAGGCGCTAGCGCTCGTGCATTCCGGTTAACTTCGACTGAGCGGCCGCCGTTAAGCGGCCACCTTCGGCGGTGGCGCCGAGCCGGGAGCGAATACGCGCACGCGCTTGATGCCGTGCTCGCTAGTGTCGAGGACCTCGATGGGATAATTAGCGACCGTGACGCCGGTGCCGGTCTCCGGAATCGTTTCGAGCTGCTCGACGATGAGGCCATTCAGCGTTTTCGGCCCGTCGGTCGGCAGGTTCCAGTTCATCACGCGATTCAGCTGGCGAATGTTGGCGCTTGCATCGACCACGTAGCTGCGCTCACTTTCCTTGGTGACACCGAGGTCCAACGCCGTGGCGTCGCGGTCGAGCTCGCCGACCAACTCGTTGACGATGTCTCGCGTGGTGATAAGGCCTTGCACGTCGCCATACTCGTCGACCACGAACGCCGAGCGGCGCCGATGTTGCTGGAAGTTCAATAGCTGTTTGGTGAGCGGTGTGCCTTCCGGGACGAAGTAGGGCTCACGAATACGCTCGAGAAGCGTGGCCTGCGTCAACTCACCGCGAACCAGCTCGGGAAGCAAATCGCGGATGCGCGTGACGCCAACGATGTTATCGACGTCTTCCCGATACACGGGCAACCGGTCGTATGAGCTCGTTTGGATGATGGCCAGGTTCTCTACCCACGTGCGGTCGAGATCGAGGCCTTCGATCTCCTGGCGGGGCACCATGATGTCATCGACCGTGATCGCGTCGAGATCGAGGATGTTGAGCAACATCCGCTGGTGGCGCCGCGGCACCATCACTCCCGCCTCGGCCACGACGGTGCGCAGCTCCTCGGCGCTCAGTGAGTGCGAGGCAATCTGATCGGGGCGTACGCCGACCAGGCGCAACAAGCCGTTGGCGATGAGGTTGATGAGCCATACGGCCGGGTAGGCCACCTTCAGCAGCGGGTAGTAAATCAACGCGGCCGGTAGCGCGACCCGCGCAGGATGGAGGGCGGCGATCGTCTTCGGCGCGACTTCGCCGAAGATGAGCACGACGACCGTCAAGATCAAAGTGCCGGCGAGAATGGCACCCTCGCCGCCAACGCGCAGCGCGACGACCGTCGTCAGCGCGGCCGCACCGAGGTTGACGCTCGTGTTGCCGAGCAGGATGAGGCCGATCAGTCGATCCGGCCGCTGTAGCAACCACTCGGCCACGCGGGCGCCCCGATGTCCGCCGCGCGCTTGGTGGCGGAGCCGGTAGCGGTTGAGGCACATCAGCGCGGTCTCGGTGCCCGAGAAAAAGGCCGACAACACGACCAGAACGAGGATCAGGGCGACCAACAGGCCTAGCGGAGCTTCGTTACTCAAGGGCTTCGGGCCCTCCCCGGGGACCTACCGCCAGTTTAGATTGGATGAAGCCGAAACGGAGTGTCAAGGAAGCCGGCCCGGACCTCTGCTGGCCTTGTTCGGCGCGGCGCGGGTGGCGGCCCAGATCCATCCCGGTCAGCCCCCGCACGGGCCTGTCGAGCGTGTTACGCTTGCCGCAGGCTCGACCTTACCATTAGCCATAAGCACCGATGTTCGATCAGCTAACCGCGCGCCTCACTGAGGCGATCGGGCGCGTAACCGGCCGCGGACGGATCACCGAGGAGAACGTGCGCGATACCGTGCGCACGATCCGCATGGCCCTTCTCGAGGCCGATGTGGCATTGCCGGTGGCCAAAGCGCTCGTCGAACGCGTGCGCGACCGGGCGCTGGGCGAGGAGGTGGCGCGCAGCCTCAATCCCGGACAGGCGTTCGTCAAGATCGTCCACGATGAGCTCGTAGCAGTGCTCGGCGGCGATGCCGCGCCGCTGGCGCCGCACGGCCGACCGGCCGTCATCATGCTCGTCGGTCTGCAGGGCGCCGGGAAGACCACGACGGCCGCGAAGCTGGCTCGCCATCTATCCACGCAGCTCGGTGGCGCCGTGCTGCTCGTCAGCACCGACGTGTACCGGCCCGCTGCGCGTGAGCAGCTCGCCAAGCTCGCGAGCGAGCTCGGCGTCGGCTACTTTCGTAGCATGAGCGATGCACCGGCCGTGATCGCACAAGAGGCCGTCGCGGCCGCTGAACGCGGCGGGCAGCGCTGGTTGATCCTCGACACCGCGGGTCGGCTGCACGTCGACGCGGCGATGATGGATGAGGCGCGCGAGCTGCATAGGCTCGTAACGCCCGCCGAGACGTTGTTCGTCGTCGACTCCATGGCCGGTCAAGATGCCGTCAACTCCGCGCGGGCTTTCAACGAAGCGTTGCCGCTGACGGGTGTCATCCTAACCAAGGCCGACGGCGACGCGCGCGGCGGTGTGGCTTTGTCGGTGCGCGAGGTGACGGGCCTGCCCATCAAGCTCGTCGGTACCGGCGAGAAGGTCGACGCCTTGGAAGCGTTCGTACCGGCGCGGTTCGCCTCACGCATCCTCGGCATGGGGGACGTGGTGGGGCTCGTGGAGCAGGTGCAAAAGAGCATCAACCGCGAGGACATGGAGCGCGTCGCCGCCAAAGTGAAGGACGGCCGCCACTTGAGCCTCGAGGATTACCGCGAGCAGCTCCGGCAGCTCCTGAACATGGGCGGAATCGAGCAGCTCCTAGACAAGCTGCCGGGCATCAAGCCCGAGCAGCTGGCCGGGGCCAACTTCGATCCGAAGCAGTTCCGTCGCCAGATTGGCATCATCGATGCGATGACCCCCCGGGAGCGGCGCCAGCCGGACCTCATCGACGGGTCGCGGAAGCGCCGCATCGCAGCGGGGGCCGGGCTGCCAATCCAGGACGTCAGTCGCCTCCTGAAGCAGCATAAACAGCTCACGAAGACCATGAAGCAGCTCTCCAAGGGCGGCGGAATGCAGCGCCTGCTGGGCGCCATGCGCCGGGGCGGGCCGCCGCCGCTGCGGGGGCGCCGCTAGCCCTGGGTGGCCGGGGCTTACACTCCGCCGGCGAACCCAGTAGAATTCCACGCATCAGGGGCGGTCCATTGGGGGCCGCCCCGGCTTTTTTGCGTACTCATTCGACTCGGGGTTTTGCCCTTATGGTGATTATCCGGTTGGCGCGCGGCGGTACAACGAAGCGGCCTTTTTATCATCTCGTCGTCGCTGATCGGCGTAGTCCTCGTGACGGTCGCTACATCGAGCGCATCGGGTTCTTCAATCCGATCGCCACAGGCGGTGAGGAGCGGCTGCGCGTCGATCTCGGTCGAGTCGACCATTGGCTGGGGCAGGGCGCCCAACCATCAGAGCGCGTCGCCGATCTGCTGAAGCAGTACCGAGGCATCGCCGCAGCGGCGTGATCGCCTGTGCGCCCTGCGATCCCGCAGTGAGCGCTAGGACTCACAAATTAGTAACCCTTGGCCGCATCAGCGGCGTGTTCGGCGTCAAGGGTTGGGTCAAGGTGAATTCGTACACCGAGCCTCGCGACACCGTCGTGGGTTTTGGCGTATGGACCGTTCGACTGGACGGCATCGATAGCCGAGTCGAGGTGGAGGAAGGTCAAAGCCACGGAAAGCAAGTTGTGGCGAAGTTGCGGGGCTTCGATGATCGCGACCGGGCTCGCGAGCTCATCGGCTCCGACATTCTGATCGAGCGCGAGCGCCTGCCTGCGTGTGCGGCCGGTGAGTATTACTGGACCGACCTCGAAGGGCTCGAGGTGCGGACGTTGACGGGCGAGGTGCTCGGCACCGTGGATCACCTGCTCGCCACCGGCAGTCATGACGTGCTGGTGCTGGCCGGCAAGCCGCAGCGGCTGATCCCGTTCGTGCTGGAGCGCGTGATTCGCGAGGTGGATTTGGCGGCCGGGCTCATCGTCGCGGACTGGTCGCCGGACTATTGAGCGGCGCATGTACCGGATCGGTGTGGTGTCGTTGTTCCCGGAGCTCGTCGAGCCAGTGGTGCGCTTCGGCGTCGTCGGGCGCGCGCGCGAGCGCGGCCTGATCGAGCTAGAGCAGGTCTCGCCGCGGGACTTTACGACCGACCGGCACCGGACGGTCGATGACCGGCCATACGGCGGCGGCCCCGGGATGGTGCTGAAGTACGAGCCGTTGCGCGACGCCGTGCGGGCCTTGCGCAGCAGGTTGCCAGCGGGCAGCCGCGAGTTGGTGCTGACGGCCCAGGGGCGACCACTCGATCAGGCATTCGCCCGCGAGCTCGCGACGGCGCCGGGCATGCTATTGGTATCGGGACGTTACGAGGGGATCGATGAGCGGCTGGTCGCGGCCGAAGGCAGCACCGAGGTCGCGCTCGGCGATTACGTTCTGAGCGGCGGTGAGTTGGCGGCAGCGGTGATCATCGACGCTGTCGTGAGATTGCTGCCGGGAGTGCTGGGCGATGAGAGCTCCCACGTGGAGGACTCCTATACGGCCGGCCTGCTGGACTGCCCGCAGTACACGCGACCAGAGGTGGTGGACGGCAGGGCGGTACCGGAAGTGCTCCTGCGGGGCGACCACGCAGCTATACGACGCTGGCGGTTGAAGCAATCGCTGGGCCGAACTTGGCAGAGGCGCCCCCAGCTGTTGGCGGCGCGGCAGCTGAGCGCCGAAGAACGGGAGTTATTGGCGGAGTTCAGAGCGGAGTTGGCCGGGCTGAACTCGGACGATGAGAATGCGTAGAATATCGTGACATTGCGCAACGGCCACCGAACGCGAATCAAAGAGGATAGAGCCATGTCCAGGGTTATTGATCACATCGAGCAGCAGCAACTGAAAAAAGACGTTCCCGACTTTGCGCCCGGCGATACGGTGGTCGTTCAGGTGCGGGTTACGGAAGGCGATCGCGAGCGCCTTCAGGCCTATGAGGGCGTCGTCATTGCGAAACGAAACCGGGGGCTGAATTCCGCTTTCACGGTGCGAAAGGTTTCGCACGGCGAAGGCGTGGAGCGGGTTTTCCAAACGCATAGCCCGGCGGTTGCCGAGATCAAGGTGAAACGACGTGGTGATGTTCGCCGGGCCAAGCTCTACTACCTGCGCGATCTCAGCGGCAAAGCGGCTCGCATCAAAGAGAAGGTCTGACGCCGCGAGGTTGGTAACGCCGAGCATGGGTGGTGCGCTGCGCCGCCTGGGCTGCGCCGTCGTCGCCGCGGCACTCGTTAGCGGTTGCGCGAGCTTGATCGGCTCGAAGGCCGCTGACACGCTGGCCGCGGCTATCTTGAACCAGGACGACCCCGAGCTCGTGGAGAGCGGCGTTCCGGCCTATCTGCTGCTCATCGACGGTCTGATTTCGCAGAATCCTGACAGCCCGGCACTGCTGTCGGCCGGCGCGCAGCTATTCGCGCTGTATGGGTCGCGGTTTGCGCCAGCCGGGCGCAGCGTCGCCTTGACTGGCAAAGCGCGTCGGTACGGTCAGCGTGCCATCTGCCTCGCGCACGAGCCGGCGTGTCGCTGGCAAAACATCGGCTACGAGCGGCTGGCCGTGGAGCTCGCTGCCGTCGGCAAGAAAGACATTGGGCCCCTCTACGCCTACGCGGTGAGTTGGCTCAGCCATCTCGATGCCACCAGCGAGGACTGGACGGCAGTGGCCGAGCTGCCGTGGGTGGAGGCCGTGCTCGAGCGGGCTCTGGCGCTCGACGAAACCTACGAAAACGGCGCGCTCCATGGGTACCTGGGGATCCTCAACGCGCTGCGGCCACCCGCGCTAGGCGGCCGGCCTGAAGTGGCGCGCGCGCATTTTGAGCGCGCGCTCGAACTTTCCGGCGGTCGAGACTTGTCGATCAAGGTAGAATACGCGCGCCGTTACGCTCGCCTCGTGTTCGATCAAGAGCTGCACGATCGGTTGCTGACCGAGGTCTTGAACGCACCAGCCGAAGCACCGGCGTACACGCTGTTCAACGTGTTGGCGAAGCAGGAAGCAGCGAGCTTGCTGGCCACCTCAAAGGAGTATTTCTGATGGGTGAAGGCAGAGCGGCAACGTTGACTCGCCAGCTGTGGAGTTTCGTCACACTCGTGTTGCTGCTGGCAGCGGGCCCGGTCGGTGCCGTCGACCTCAAGATCGCTAGCGTCGCGCCGGACGGCTCGCGCTGGATGCAACAAATGCGTGCGGGTGCCGAAGAGATTCAAGCGCGCACCGGTGGGCGTGTGGTCATCAAGTTCTATCCGGGCGGCGTCATGGGCAACGATGCCCAGGTGCTGCGCAAGATTCGCATCAACCAGCTTCAGGGCGGGGCTTTCACGGCCGGCGGCCTCGGTGAGCGCTACGGTGCGCTGAATCTGTACGGCATTCCGCTGCTGTTCCGTTCGCTCGAGGAGATCGACGTCGTTCGCGCCGAGCTCGATCCGCAATTGGCGGCCGGCCTCGATCACGCGGGATTTGTCACCTTCGGCTTCATCGAAGGCGGCTTCGCCAATCTGCTGTCCAACGAGCCCATTCACAGTGTCGAGGACATGCGGCGCAAGAAGGTCTGGGTGCCCGATGGGGATTTCATCAGCTTCATGGCTATGGAGACGCTCGGCTTGTCGCCCGTCGTGCTGCCGGTCACCGACGTGCTGACCGGGCTGCAGACGGGCCTCATCGAAATCGCCTTCGCCTCGCCCGTCGCGGCTCTGGTGTTGCAGTGGCACACCAAGGTCAAGTACATGACGGATCTGCCCATCTCTTACTCGATGGGCATTTTGGCGATCGAGAAGAGCGCATTCGGCGCGTTGACGGCCGACGATCAAACGATCGTGCGTGAGGTGCTGACTCGCTACGTGGGTGATCTCGATCGGGAGGCGCGCAACGATAATCGTCGCGCCACGGACGTCTTGGCCGAATCGGGTGTCCAGAGCGTGGCGGTCAATGGTGGCGATGTCGACACCTGGAGGAGCACGATCGCAGGCATTCACCCCAAGCTGCGCGAGCGTCCCGAGATCGACGTCCCGATGTTCGAGCGGCTCCTCGGTCTGCTCGCGGACTATCGGCAATCCCATCCCGAGCCCGGGCGCTGAGAACGCTTGAGCGAGGGCTCACGCCATAGCTGGTGGGACCGCGTCGAGCGGTTCGGCCGTGCCGCGGAGACGTGGCTCATCGTCGCGTTGCTCGGGGGGCTCATCGTCTTCGCCAGCGCCCAGATCGTGCTGCGCAACTTGTTCTCGATCGGCCTCACTTGGGGGGACGGCCTCACTCGGTTGACCGTTCTCTGGCTCGCGCTGCTCGGCGCGCTGGCTGCGAGCCGGGAGGGTCGTCATGTGACGATGGGCGCCGTAACGCGTTGGTTGCCACTGCGGTGGCAGACCGGTGTGCGTGTCGCCGCGGACCTCTTCGCCGCAGTCGTTAGCGGGGCGTTCGCCTGGTACTCACTCCAGTTCGTGCAGGATTCGCGCGAGTTCGGTGACGTGCTGCTGAACGACGTGCCGGCGTGGCGGCTGCAAGCGATCATGCCCATCGTGTTTGCATTGATGGCCGTCCAGTTCTTGGCACACGCGTTGCGACGCGCGTTACGGCGCGAGCTCGGTATCGAGGCGAGTTGATGGGTGGGTTGACCGCGCTCCTGCTGATCGCGCTGACGTTGCTCGGCGCGCCGCTGTTCACCGTCATCGGCGCAGGCGCCATGCTCGGTTTCCACCGCGAAGGCGTCGACCTGTCGGTCGTGGCCATCGAGTTCTTCGGTTTGTCGGAGACGCCCGTTCTAGTGGCGATTCCGCTGTTCACGTTCGCCGGTTTCTTGTTGAGTGCCGGTCAGGCCCCGCGACGCTTGGTTCAGCTGTCACAGGCTCTGCTCGGCTGGTTTCCGGGTGGTCTCGCCGTGGTCTCGCTCGTCATGTGTGCGCTGTTCACGGCCTTCACTGGGGCTTCGGGTGTCACGATCATCGCGCTCGGCGCGCTGTTGGTTCCGGCGTTGTCGCAGGCCGGCTACGACGAACGCTTCAATCTCGGGCTCATCACATCATCGGGGAGTCTCGGCTTGCTGTTTGCCCCGTCGCTGCCGTTGATTCTCTACGGTGTAGTCGCCGAAGCGCCAATCGACGATCTATTCGTTGCCGGTGTGTTGCCTGGCGTTCTACTGATCGTGGTGTTGTCGGCGTACTGTTACTGGCGCAACCGGCGTGTTCAGTACATGAAAACGAAGCTCCCGCCGGGCGCCACGTGGGCGGCTATTCGCGAGGCACGTTGGGACTTGCCGCTGCCGATCGTCGTGTTGGGTGGCATCTACAGCGGGTACTTCGCCGTATCCGAAGCAGCCGCGGTGACTGCGCTCTACGTGACGATCGTGGAGCTCGTGATCTTGCGGGATGTGTCGTGGCGCGAAGTACCGCGGCTCATGCGCGAGTCGATGGTGCTCGTGGGCGCCATTCTCGTCATCCTCGGTGTGTCGCTCGCCTCGACCAATTACATGATCGACACGGGCGTGCCGCAGCGTTTGTTCGAAGCCGTGCGTGCCTACGTCGAAGGCCCGACGACGTTCCTGCTGGTGCTGCTCATATTCCTGTTGATTCTCGGCGCGATTCTCGACATCTTCTCGGCCACTGTCTTGATCGTGCCGCTGATCCTGCCGGTGGCCGGCCAGTACGGTATCGACCCGATCCACTTGGGTATAGTGTTCTTGGCCGCGATGGAGCTCGGGTATCTCACACCACCCGTCGGACTGAATCTGTTCATCGCAAGCCACAGATTCGACAAGGACATCACCGAGATCTACTGGGCTACACAGCCATTTCTACTTGCGTCACTGCTCGCGGTGCTCGTGATTGCGTTTTGGCCGGGTTTGTCTTTAATGCTACTGCGTTGAGTGGCCCTTTTAAGGGCGAGGCTAATTTATGAATGATCGCGGGTGGCCTATGCGTGTTGTGACTGCCATTTGGCGTGGTCTCGATCGCTTACGAAAAGTGCTCCACTTGATCGTGCTGCTCGGGCTGTTCTTGTTGTTGCTCATCAGCGCGGTTGGCGAGCGTGCCTTCGTGCCGGGTCGGGCGGCGCTCGTGATCGCTCCGGAGGGCGTGCTCGTTGACCAGTTGTCGGGCGATCCACTGGAGCGTGCGATCGCTAGGGTGCGCGGCACGCCGTTGCAAGAAACGCTTCTTCGCGACGTGCTCGACGCTGTGCGCGCCGCCCGTGACGACGATCGAATCAAGGCGATCGTACTGCAGCTCGACAAAATGAGCGGGGCGGGGTTGAGCAAGCTGCAGGAGCTCGCCGCCGAAATCGCCCGTTTCAAGGAGAGCGGCAAACAGGTGATTGCCCTTGGCGACGGCTTCACGCGCGATCAGTACTACTTGGCCGCGCAGGCCGACCGCGTTTACATGCATCCCATGGGGCTCGTCTTGCTCGACGGCTACAGTCGCTTTCTGCCCTACTATAAATCCGCTCTCGACAAGCTATACGTGGATTACCACGTCTGGACGGTCGGGGAGTACAAGTCCTTCGTCGAGCCGATTACGCGCGACGACATGTCGCCGCAGGACGAGGAATCGAGCCGGGTGTTTCTCGACGCCCTGTGGGGTCAGTATCAACGCGACGTCACGACGGCGCGCCGCTTGGCGGCGCCGGCGTTACAGCGGTATGCGGACCAGATCGTCGCGCTGGTCGAGGAGGCGGGCGGCGACACCGCCAAGCTCGCTGTCGACTACGGCCTCGTAGACGAGTTGCTGACGCGCGATGCGATGCGGGCGCGGATTCGCGCGGCAGTGGGTGAGGACGGAGCCCCGGAGGAGTCCGACGAGTACCCGCGTGTCTCGCTAGATGACTATGTCGCCTCGCTGCGCTTGGCCGGTGACCCCGTCACAGCGTCGAACAAGGTGGCTGTCATCGTGGCGTCCGGGACGATTCTCGATGGAGTGCAGCCGTCCGGAGCGATTGGCGGCGACTCGTTGAGCAAGCTGATTCGCGATGTACGTAGCGACGACGAGGTCAAAGCCTTGGTGTTGCGCGTCGATTCCGGTGGCGGCAGCGCGTTCGCGTCCGACGTAATTTTGCGCGAGCTGCAGGTCTTCCAAGAGTCGGATCGGCCCGTCGTCGTGTCGATGGGCAGCGTGGCGGCGTCGGGCGGCTATTGGATCTCGATGGCCGCCAACGAGATCTGGGCGAGCCCGGCGACTCTAACGGGCTCGATCGGTGTCGGCGCCACCATCCCAACGATTCCACGTACGCTCGATGCCCTGGGTGTGCACGTCGACGGCGTCGGTACCACCCAACTTTCTGGTGCCTTCGAGATCACTCGCCCGCTCGGCGAAAGCATCAAGGGAGTGATCGCGCAGTCGATTCGTAGCACGTACGCCGAGTTCATCGGCAAGGTCGCGCAGTATCGCCGTCGTTCCGTGGACGAGATCAACGCCGCGGCGCAGGGACGGGTATGGGTGGGTTCGGATGCGCTCGATCGTGGCCTCGTAGACCGACTCGGCACCCTAGACGATGCGATCGAGTCGGCCGCCGAGCTCGCGGGGCTCGAGGAGGGCGCATATGCCGTCGATTTCATCGAACCGGAGCTGACATTGGCCGAGCGAGTCGCCTTGTCGCTCGCGGCCAAAGTGCTGCCGGTCGTGGACAAGGCGGTTGGTTGGCCCCACTGGTCGTCGGACTTGGCCCGTCTCGTCGAGTCGGCGCTCGATCCGCTGGCGTTCGTCGAGCGCTTGAACGACCCTCGCGGCATCTACGCGTACTGTTTCTGCGACACGCGTTGAGCAGCGCGCATGGTTGGCGATCGCGAGACCGACGCCGAGCGCTTGCGAATCGATCGCTGGCTTTGGTGCGCGCGGTTCTTCAAGACGCGTAGCGCCGCGGCGGAAGCCGTGCGCGGCGGGCACGTTCGTCTCAACGCCCAACGGGTCAAACCGTCCCATGCAGTGAAAGTCGGCGATGCGCTGATCGTAGACTTGCCGGACTCGACCGAGCGCGAAGTTACGATCGAGGCTATTCCGTTGCGGCGCGGGCCGGCGTCCGAGGCTGCCTTGACATACGTCGAATCGGCTGCGTCGATCGAGCGACGGCGACTGGCTGCGGAGCAGCGTGCGCTGCGTCCGGTATTCGCGCCACCGACGCTGGGGCGCCCCGACAAACGCACAAGACGCCTGCTGTTGCGGGCGCGACAGCGTGGCCCTCTCAATTCGCAGTGATGGGCGGCGCCGGATTCTTCGGGTAGTCGTAGTAGACGAGCTGCCGCGATGCCGTAGCTAGCTCTGCCCAGTCATGAGCATCGAAATCGATCGCGACGACCCCGCAGGTGGGTAAGTTGTCGACATCGAGATCGGGCAGCAAGTGATTGGCGAGATCGGTGAGGCCGGGGTTGTGTGCCACGACCAACAGGCAGGCGGAGTCGTCTTTCTCGCCAGTGACCACAGCGAGTAGCGCCGCGTGGCCGGCGAGGTATAGCGCCGGCTCGAGCCGAATCCGCGAGCGCGGGTAGCGGAGCGCGTCGGCTAGAAGCTCCGCCGTGCGCCGCGTTCGGACGGCGGGGCTCGAGAGGAGCAAATTTGGGCTCGTTCCGTGGCGATGGAGCCGCTCGCCGATTCGCGGCGCGTCGCGCTCGCCGCGCGCCGACAGCGGCCGTTCGTGGTCTTGCTGGCCGTCCTCCGCCCAGCTCGACTTGGCGTGGCGGCAGAGTATCAGGCGCTTCACGGCGGCCAGCGCCGGTGCGTTCGGATCACAGCAGACCGGCCTCGAGGCGTGCTTCTTCGGACATCATCGACTGGTTCCAGGGCGGATCGAACACGAGTTCGACGTCGGCCCGCTCGACCGTGGGAACGACACCGACTTTCTCGCGGACGTCCTGTGCCAGGATCTCGCCCATGCCGCAGCCCGGCGCCGTGAGTGTCATCTTGATGTTGACGATCCGTTGCCCGGACTCGCTGCGCTCGATCTTACATTCGTAGACGAGTCCGAGCTCGACGATGTTGATGGGGATCTCTGGGTCGTAGCAGGTGCGCAGCTGCTGCCATACCGCGGCCTCGATCTCGGCTTCCGTTGCATCTTCCGGCACGTCGGGTGCCAGCAGCGGCGGCTTGCCTATGGCGTCGCCGTCGCTCCCGGCGATACGGAATAAGTTGCCTTCGATGTAGATGGTGAAGCTGCCGCCGAGCGCTTGGGTCATGAACCCCTTGCTGCCTTCGGGTAGCGTCACGCGCTCTCCGGCCGGAATCAGCACGGCCGGGCAGTCGCGGGCCAGGGTCACCGGCTCGTTCTGTGAGTGGTACATCGGCGCTACTCGGTCGTCACTTTGTCTGCCGGATCGTCGGCGATCGCCGCCTTGAGCGCATGCCACGCGAGGCTCGCGCACTTCACGCGCGTCGGGTACTCGCGCACTCCGCCGAGCGCTGCGAGCTTGTCGAGGTCCTCCGGCTCGTGGGAGTGCGCGCCGGTGAGGAGGTCGTGGACTTTGTCGAACAGTTCGAGAGTCGCAGGCAGGGTGGCGCCTTTAACGCGCTCGGTCATCAGCGAGGATGACGCTACCGAGATTGCGCAGCCCGTGCCCTTGAAGCTGATGTCTTGAACCTTGCCGTCGGCGACCTTCACGTACAGCGTCATCTTGTCGCCGCATAGGGGGTTGACGCCCTCGATCACGCGATTCGCGTCCTTGAGCTCGCCGAAATTTCGCGGGCGGCGATTGTGGTCGAGAATGACCTCTCGATACAGCTCTTGCAGGTCATCCACGGAAAATCTCCACGGCTCGCTGCAGACCCGCGATCAGCCGGTCCACATCGCTCTGGTTGTTATAGAAGGCAAACGACGCGCGCGCTGTTGCGGGGACGCCGTAGCGGTCCATCACGGGCATCGCGCAGTGGTGTCCAGTGCGAATCGCGACGCCTTCGCGATCGACGATCGTACCGAGGTCGTGCGCGTGGATGCCGTCGATGACGAACGACAGCACGCCGGCCTTGTGTGCGGCCGTGCCGATCAGGCGCACGCCGGGCACGTCGGCGGTTAGGCGGGCCGTGGCATATTCGAGTAACGTCGCTTCGTGAGCCGCGACGCCTTCGCGATCGACGATCGTACCGAGGTCGTGCGCGTGGATGCCGTCGATGACGAACGACAGCACGCCGGCCTTGTGTGCGGCCGTGCCGATCAGGCGCACGCCGGGCACGTCGGCGGTCAGGCGGGCCGTGGCATATTCGAGTAACGTCGCTTCGTGAGCCGCGACCGCCGCGAAGTCGAGCCGCTCGAGGTAGTCGATAGCCGCGCCGAGGCCTACGACGCCGGTGATGTTTGGCGTGCCTGCCTCGAACTTGTAGGGCAGGGCGTTGTAGGTGCTGCGTTCGAAGGTCACCGTCAGGATCATGTCGCCACCCCCTTGGTAGGGTGGCATCGACGCGAGCAGGGAGCGTTTGCCGTAGAGCACGCCGACTCCCGTCGGGCCGAACATCTTGTGCGCCGAGAATGCATAGAAGTCGCAGTCGAGGCCGCGCACATCGACGCGCAGGTGTGGCATGGCCTGGGCACCGTCGATGAGCACGATGGCGCCCGCGCGATGTGCGGCGGCGGTCAGTGCCGCAACGGGGTTCACGGTGCCGAGGGCGTTTGAGACGTGTGCGATCGCTACGATCTTCGTTCGCTCAGTGAGCTTCGCTTCGAACTGTGCGACGTCGAGTGCACCGTGATCGTCGATAGGAGCCACGACGAGGCGGGCACCGGTCCGCTCGCAGAGTAGCTGCCACGGCACGATGTTTGAGTGGTGCTCCATCCAGGTGATCAAGACCTCGTCGCCTTGACGTAACCGAACGCCGCCGAGGCTGGACGCAACGAGATTGATCGCCTCGGTCGTGCCGCGCGTGAAGATGATTTCTTCGTTCGATTCGGCGCTGATGTAGCGTCGCACCTTCTCACGCGCGCCTTCGAAGGCTTTCGTGGCGCGCTCGCTCAACGCGTGCACGCCGCGATGCACGTTGGCATGATTCAGGCGGTGTTGTTGAGTCATCGCCTCGTGCACGGCGTTCGGCGCTTGGCTCGACGCAGCGTTGTCCAGATAGGCCAAGGGTTTGCCGTGCACGAACTGGTGCAGCGCGGGAAAGTCGTCTCTTAGGGTCGCGAAATCACGTCGCAGAGCGGGTTTCGCGAGTTCTGCGGACCGCGGTGTCATTTTGGCTGCTCCGCTATCCTGGTCAGCTCCGCTGCCACTAGGCCGACGAGATACTCGTGCGTCTCAAGGTCCCTAACACGCTCGAGCACGGTGGCGGCGAATGCGGCCGTCAGCAGCTCACGTGCCTCGGCCTCGCCCATGCCGCGCGTGCGCAGATAGAACAGCTGATCGGCATCGAGCTCGCCCACGGTCGAGCCGTGACTGCATTTCACATCGTCGGCGTAGATTTCGAATTCCGGCTTGGTGTCGATCTCCGCGTGCTCGGCCAGCAATAGGTTGTCGCTGCTTTGCCGCGCGTCGATGCGCTGTGCATTGGGGCGAACGATAACCTTGCCGTTGAAGATGCCGCGACCGCGGCGGCCGATGATGCCGCGAAAGTTTTCGTCGCTGCGCGTCTCCGGCGCTGCATGATCGACGAGGACGTGATCGTCTATGTGCTGCCCGGCGCCGGCCAGGAACAGGCCGAACAGCTCGGTGCGCGCGCCGCGCTCGGCCAGCTTCACATCGACGTCGTTGCGAACGAGCCGTCCGCCGAGATCCATGTAGCCGACGGTGAGCTCGGCGTCGGCGCCGACCTCGGCCGCCAGGAGCGACGTATGCGCCTGCTCGGGGCTGTGCCGTTGAATGCGGTACAGGTCGAGCTTCGAGTGGGCCGCCTGTTGGACCTGGGTCACGCTGTTGATCCAGCCCGATCCCGGGTGGCTGTCAATGTAGTACTGCACGACGGTCAGGCTGGCGCCTTCGCCAGTCTCAATGACGATGCGCGGCTGCGGAGCGAGAGCGGCTCGTGGTGAGCTGATGAACACCAAGTGCAGTGGCGCAGCAACGGCGGTTCTCGCAGGCACGCGCAGCCACAAACCTTGCTGCGTGAAAGCCGTGTTCAAGGCTGCGAGGGGATGGTCCTTCGTTGCGATACGGTCTGCGTAGCTTGCTTCGAAGCCTCGCCACCCCGTCTCGAGATCGGCGATCTCGAGGTTCTCGATCGTCGTTGCGCTGAGCTCGGGGATGCGATGCCCGTCGACGAACACGAGCCGGCACTCCCTGTTCGCCGCCGGTGTGGTTGCGAGCAGTGGTGCCGCAAGCTCGAGCTCCGCCCTCTGGGGTGCGCTCGGCGCGAGATCGAAGTCGCCGCCGACAAGACCGTGAAGATCGGTGTAACGCCAACGTTCGCGCTGCGGGGTGGGCCAGCCGATGGCGGAGAACTCCGCAAGCGCGGCCTCGCGGCGCGGCCGCGTGCTAGCTGGGCCCGGCAGCGGGTGGTTGGCAACGGAGTGAAGCGGTGCGTTGGTCACGCCGTAGCCTCGGTTGCGATCCAATCGTAGCCGCGCGCGTCGAGCTCGCGCGCAAGCTCCGGGCCGCCTGACCGGATGATTCGGCCACCCGCGAGCACATGCACGCGGTCCGGAACGATGAGCTCGAGCAGGCGCTCGTAGTGCGTGACCAGCAGCATCGAGCGGTCGGGGGAGCGCAGGCTGTTGACCCCGTGGGCGACGACCTTGAGAGCGTCGACGTCCAACCCCGAGTCGGTCTCGTCCAGTACGGCGAGGCGCGGCTCGAGCAACAACATCTGCAGGATCTCGTTGCGCTTCTTCTCGCCGCCGGAGAAACCCTGGTTGACGCTCCTGTTCAGGAAATCCTTTGGGGCATTAACGAGTTCCATCTTTTTCTTTATAAGTTTCATGAACTCGAAAGCGTCGACGGCCGTTTCACCGCGGGCTTGCCGTTGAGCGTTGAGCGCGGCTTTCAGGAGGTACGCGTTGTTCACGCCCGGGATCTCGATCGGGTATTGGAAGGCCAGGAAGATGCCCGCGCGAGCGCGTTCCTCGGGCGCCAACGCCAACAGGTCCTGACCGCCGAAGGACACGCGGCCGGCCGTCACGACGTAGTCTTCCCGACCGGCGAGGACCTGGGCGAGCGTGCTCTTACCGGACCCGTTCGGGCCCATGATGGCGTGCACCTCCCCTTGTGGAAGATGCAGGTTCAACCCTTTGAGGATTTCGCGCTCGCCCACGCGCGCATGCAGATTTTCGATCGTCAGCATCCGTTGCTCTCCAAGTCAGCCGACCGCGCCTTCTAGGCTGACGTTCAGCAGGTTTTGCGCCTCGACGGCGAACTCCATTGGTAACTCCTTGAAGACTTCGCGGCAGAAGCCGTTGACGATCATGTTGACCGCGTCTTCCTCGGACAGGCCGCGCTGGCGGCAATAGAACAGCTGATCAGCGCTGATCTTCGAAGTGGTCGCTTCATGCTCAACGCGCGCCGACGGGTTGCGGGACTCGATATAGGGAAACGTATGGGCTCCACAGTCGGCGCCGAGCAGCAAGGAGTCGCATTGAGTGTGATTGCGCGCGCCGTGCGCGGTCGGGAGCATCTTCACTAGTCCGCGGTAGGCATTTTGCCCGTGACCTGCAGAGATGCCCTTCGAGACGATCGTGCTGCGCGTGTTACGGCCGATATGAATCATCTTCGTGCCGGTATCGGCTTGCTGATAATTGTTCGCCACGGCCACCGAATAGAACTCCCCAACGGAGTTCTCGCCGCGGAGGACGCAGCTCGGATACTTCCACGTGATGGCCGAGCCGGTTTCCACCTGCGTCCAGGAAATTTTCGAGTTGGCGCCGCGGCATTCGCCGCGTTTGGTCACGAAGTTGTAAATGCCGCCGCGGCCTTGCTCGTCGCCCGGATACCAGTTCTGCACTGTGGCGTATTTGATGCTGGCATTATCCAATGCCACGAGTTCCACCACGGCCGCATGCAGCTGGTTCTCATCGCGCATCGGCGCCGTGCACCCTTCGAGGTAGCTCACGTGGCTCCCCTCGTCGGCCACGATCAGCGTGCGCTCGAACTGCCCCGTTTTCGCCGCGTTAATGCGGAAATAGGTCGATAGCTCCATGGGGCAGCGCACGCCTTTGGGGATGTAGACGAACGATCCGTCTGTGAAGACGGCCGAGTTCAGGGTCGCGAAGAAGTTGTCTCTATAGGGGACCACCGTGCCGAGATAACGCCGGACGAGCTCCGGGTGACTTTTCACGGCATCGGAGAACGAGCAGAAGATCACACCGGCCGCGGCGAGCTTGTCCTTGAAGGTGGTTGCTACAGAGACGCTGTCGAAGACAGCGTCCACCGCCACGCCAGCGAGCCGGGCACGCTCATGCAGCGGTATCCCGAGCTTGTCGTAAGTTTCCAGTAACTTAGGATCGACTTCGTCGAGACTCTTCGGCGCGTTCGCGGGAGCTTTGGGCGCGGAGTAGTAGGAGATGGCCTGGTAGTCGATCGGCGAATATCTGACGTGCGCCCAAGTCGGCTCCTCGAGCGTGAGCCAGTGTCGGTAGGCCTTGAGGCGCCATTCCGTGAGGAACTCCGGTTCGCCCTTCTTGCTCGAGATGAGGCGGATGACGTCTTCATTGAGTCCAGGCGGGACGGTGTCCTGCTCGATGTCCGTCACGAACCCGTGGCGGTACTTGCGCTGGACGAGGTCCGCGAGTTGTTCGGAGTCGGTTGCCATCAGTGATCTCTCGTGCTCAGCGAGCCACAGCCGCTTTGCGCAGCTCCAGAGTCGGCAGGGGCTCGCGCGGTTCTTGCAGATCCGCGAGGCTCACTGTTTCGAGCGCCCGGCGGATGCTGTGGTTGATGCGCTGCCACGCGGTGCCCACGCGACAGAATGATTCGAGGTCGCAGCCGCCGCGGGACGAGCTGCACTCGGTGATCGCCACGGGTCCTTCGAGGGCGTCGAGAATTTCGGCTGCGCTAATGGCCGAGGCGGGTCGGGCCAGCGTATAGCCGCCCTGAACCCCGCGCGTGGAGACCACGAGGCCCGCGTGAACGAGCGATTTCAAGAGCTTGCTGACCGTAGGTTGGCCTAGATGGGTGGCATCGGCGACTTGGCTGGCCGTCGACAAGCCACGACCATTGGCCGCCAGCTGGGCCAGCACCATGGTTCCATAGTCCGTCAATTTGCTCATACGCAGCATCGCGGCGAGTCCTCTCGTCACGGCAATAGTGGACTATTTTAGTCCTATTTTGCTTGGCTGCAAGAAGGCGCCGGTCGGGGTGGGCTACTGCGGCCCGTGAACGTTGGCGAGTTCGCGTTGCTCCTCGGGCAGGTACTCGATCAGCTGATCGAGGCGCGACCTGAAGCGGGCGCGATCCACGGTGTGGACGTCGGGCGTTTCAAGGGCCATGCGCACTTGGCCGATTGCGAGCGGCAGGTTGCCGATCGACGCGTAGTAGTAGGACATGTAGAAGTACGCGTTGGCGACGTCCCCCTCGGCGTTCGCGGCGCGAGCGATCAAACGTAGCTGCGCCGGAGTCGCGGGCACGTTGTTCAACAGATCGAGCAGCAGCTCGTGCGCTTCGGCCGGTTTACCAGCGGCGATTAGAGCTTCGGCGTAGCTGATCGTGAGCGGGACATTACGCGGAAAGAGCCGCACCGACTCGGCATACACCTGCATGGCGGTCTCGGTCGCGCCGCCTGCGGCCATGGCCTCTGCGAGTCCGACGCGGTAGGCCATCACAGCCGGGTACTCTTCGATCAGATCGCGGAATAGTCGCTCGGCGTTGTCGTTCAACGAAATCCGCATCGACGCGAGGGCGAGCCCGTAGCGGTCTGCCGGAGTACCCGACTCGTTATGCTGAAACGCTGTCATGGCCGCTTCGGGCGTCTCCGCCCCCAACACGCGTATTCGGGTCTTCGCCAGGGCGTAGGCTGGGCTGTCGGTGTGCGTGATCGGTGGCAGCTGCCGGGCGCGGCCACGCGCCTCGGCCACGCGTTCGGCGGAGACCGGATGCGTGAGCAGTAGCTCGGGCACGTATTGCGACGAGCCGTAGCGCCGACCCAGCTTCTCGAAAAAGTTCGCGATCCCATTCGGATCGAATCCGGCCGTGGCCATGAGCTCGATGCCGACGCGATCGGCTTCGTGCTCGTTGGCGCGCGTAAAATTGATTTGCCGTTGTGCGGCCAGTGCCTGAGACGCGGTGATCACGCCCGACATGGCGTCGCCCGGCATGTCGGTGGCAACTCCGAGGACTATAGCGGCCAGCGTCGCAGCTATCGACATGATGCTCGTGCGTTGGTTGTCGTATGCGGCGCGCGCAATGTGTCGTTGTGTGACGTGCGAGATCTCGTGAGCCAAGACGCCGGCGAGCTCGCTTTCCGTTTCACTCGCTTCGATCAGACCGGAGTTGATGCCGATGAAACCACCCGGCAACGCGAACGCGTTGATGCTGTCCTCTTTGACGAGGAAAAAGTTGAACTCCTGAAGATCCTCATCATCATCGTTGGTGAGGCTCGAAAGCTGTGATCCGAGACTGCTGAGATACTCTGTGAGCAGGGGATCGTCGACGACCACACCGGCATTGCGCAGCTGCAGCATTACGCCGCGGCCGATCTGCGCCTCACGGCTCTTGCTCATGGCGGCGTCCGCCGGCGTGCCGAAGTCTGGTAGCTCCGCCGCCTCGGCAGACAAGGCCAAAGCCGTCGCTAACAGTGCTGCCCAGACTCGCACGTGACTGAACTCCCCTTCGTTAACCGTTATGGACTGCGTCGCCCGAACAACGTTCCGTCAAAGGTCTTTGGCCGCAGCGAGTACCTCGTCGACGTGGCCGTCCACTTTCACCTTGCGCCACTCGTGGCGTAGCACGCCGGCGGCGTCGATGAGAAAGGTGCTGCGCTCTATACCTAAGACCTTTTTACCATACATGTTCTTCTCTTTGATCACGGCGAATCGCTGGCAGAGCGATTCGTCGGCGTCGGAGATTAGGTCGAACGGCAGTTGATACTTGGCCTGAAACTTGGTGTGTGAGGCGAGGCTGTCGCGTGACACACCGAGCACGCGGACCTTCAGGTGTTTGAATCGGTCGTGATGATCGCGAAAGTCTTTGCCCTCGAGCGTGCAGCCCGGCGTGTCGTCCCTTGGGTAGAAGTAGAGCACGTAGGGGGCCCCGGCGAGATCCTTGCTAGTCAGTTTCGCTGCGGAGGTGGTGACTGCGCTGAAGGCGGGGACCTTCTTGCCGATAGTGGGCGTGGCCATGGGGTTCTTCCAGGTAACGACTTGACTCAGGAGTGCTTCACGGGCTCCAAGATCGCGTCGACATTCAGTTGGTCGCAAAAATCCATGAACTCCTCGCGCAGGCCCGAGATATGGACGCTGGCCGGGATGTTGATGGCCATTTGCACCGAGAACATGGGAGCGCCCGTGTGAGTGGCCGCGTAGCTGCGCGTGGAAACCTCGGCGATCTCCACTTTGCGCGCGGCAAAGAATCCGCTCAAGCTGTGGACGACGCCCGGCTGATCGAGGCCGACGACGTCGACGGCATACGGTAGGAGCTCTTTGCCGAAGCGGCGGGGCTCGGTTCGCTTGAGCTGCATAGTGACGCCGTTGCTGCCGGCGAACCGGTTGAGCTCACGCTCCATGCGACTGACGGTGTGCCAGTTCCCCGATACGAGCAGCAGCATGGCGAACTCCGAGCCGAACGACGCCATCCGGCTTTCCTTGATGTTGCCGCCACAGTCCATGATGACCCGAGTCAGTTCCTGCACGACGGCGGTGGGATCGCCGCCGACGGCGGAGATGACCATGAGCTGTTCCATCTGGGGCGTGTCCCGCGGCTTGACCAGTCCGCCAGTGTACCCCGAAGATCAGGGTCCGCAACGCTCAGGTTGCGCGCCCCAGGACCCGCCGGTACTATCGTTCGCCTTTTTGGCGCGGCAAGGTTTCGACGATGTTATCCGGCAGTATGGTTGCGGTAGTGACGCCGATGGACGCCGACGGGGCAGTCAATTACCGGCAGTTCGCCAACGTGATCGATTTCCACGTGGAGGCGGGCACGGAGGCGTTGGTCGTCGCCGGGACCACCGGCGAGTCCGCGACGCTCGATCATGAGGAGCACGTCGCCGTCATCGAGCGAGCTTGCGAGCTCGCCGCTGACCGTATCCCGATCATCGCCGGCACTGGCTCGAACTCCACTGCGCAGACGTTGAGGTTGTCACGCGCCGTCGATCGTTTGCCGATCGCGGCATTCCTCGTCGTAACCCCGTACTACAACAAACCTACTCAAGAAGGGATGCGCCGACATTTCTCGGCGGTGGCCGACGCCGTGGGCAAGCCCCTGATCCTGTACAACGTACCGGGCCGCACGGGCGTGGATCTTAAGCCCGATACGGTCGCGAAGCTGGCAGCGCACCCGAATATTCAGGGCGTCAAGGAAGCTACCGGGGAACTCAGCCGCGTTCGCGTGCTCAGAGACGGGTGCGGTCCGGAGTTCGCGCTGCTGAGCGGCGACGATGCGACGAGCTGCGAGTTCATGCTGCTGGGTGGGGACGGAGTGATTTCAGTAACTGCAAATGTGGCTCCCGCCAGAATGCGCCGTCTTTGCGATGCCGCGAGAGCTGGCGAGCGAGCGGAAGCCGAGCGTTTGGACGCGGACTTGCAGCCGTTGCATCGGACATTGTTTTGCGAGAGCAATCCAATACCGGTGAAGTGGGCGGTGCAGCAGATGGGGTTGATCGGCCCCGGGATTCGTTTGCCGTTGACGCCGCTAGCCCCGCAGTATTACGCCGCCGTGCTGTCGGCGATCGCGGCCGCGGGCGTCGGGGTTGCGGCCGCTTGATGACACGTCGCTGCGCCCTGCTTGCATCGATCTGCGTCGCCGCCGCGCTGGTGGGGTGCTCGCGGGAGAAGACGCTCTCTTGCGACACGGACGAGCGCTACTCGACTGTGCAGTCCGTGCAACCCTTGCAGATTCCCGACGACCTATCCCCGCCGGACGAATCCGGGGCTCTGCGATTACCGCCGGATGTGGCCGGTAACGGTCGTAGCCCGACTCAACCCTGCCTCGAGTCGCCGCCGTCGTTCTTCGGCGATCAGCGGCCCGGACCGAGCGGACGGCCAGCGAACGCCGAGCCAACGCCCGCCGAAGCGCCAGAGGCCGACCCGGAACGCTCCATCGATAACTGATTTTTTATGCCGCGACTGGAAGAGCACGGCTGAGCTCTCGTTAGCCCGCCCCGACGGCGCTCGGCGTGGCTCCCGCCTCCACGAGCTTGCGCAACACCCGATCCCGCACCCACTGCGCGCTCCACCAGTCGATCGGCGTAATGGCGTTCCCGCCGAGCAGCATCGTGAAATGTAGGTGATCGCCACCCGCGAGCCCGGTGGCACCGCTGCGACCGAGCTCCGCCTCGAGCTCGACCATTTGACCGGTGGTGACGGTGATCGAGGAGAGATGTGCGTACAACGACTGCAGCCCCATGCCGTGATCGACGATGACGCAGTTGCCGTAGATCCCGAGCCAGCCGGCATGCACGACCCGGCCGCGATTGGCGGCAAGCACCGGAGCCGCGGCGGTGGAGGCGAGGTCGAAGCCGAGGTGTACCTGATGATCGACGTCTTGCCCCTGGTACACATAGGTGCGCTGATCGGCGAAGCCAGCCTCAACGGCCGTGTTCAACAATTGCTTGAACGCGCCGCGCCAAAAAATCTCGGACGCCGTATCTTTGGCCAGGGCGGAGATCGTTTCGTTGTTCATCCGCCGCAGGTCGCGGTTGATCGCGAGATAGGCAGCGAGCAGGTTGCTGGGATCATCGACCGTGAGCTCCGTGGAGTTCTGCAAGATCGGCGGCACGACGCGGCTGAGAAAACGGTCGTCGAGATTGATCGTGCTGGCGCGAAATTGCTTCGGGAACACGCGGAAATCGAAGCTGCCGCTACCCTCGTTGCCAACGCCGTCGCGGGCAAAGACCTGGATCGGGGTCTTGATGTCTTGGTCCCAGAGCAGCGCGAAGAACGCTACGCGCAGAGCCGGGTCGGCCGTAGCGATGCCGGCGCCGCTGGCGGGAAAGCCGCGATACTCATAGTTGCCCACGCGCACGCCGGATTCGGCGTCGGCTGGTGTGACGCGGTATACAACCACTTCCGAGCCGCCGTGATTCACGTAGTGAAACTGCGATAGCACGGCGATCTGCGGCGGCGTGAGCCGGACCTCCACATCGCGCGACGCTGTCGACGCGGCCTGGCGGAACCCGAAAAGCACCGGCCGCACGGCCGACACGGTGATTTGCGCCGTGCCGGCTTTGAGTTCCGGCACGACGCGCTTACCCGTCGGGCGCGTAACGCTCACGTTATCGCCGGTGATGCTGAGCTCGGCGGTCGAGTCCGGTGTGAGGCTGAACACGGGTATGGTCCTATCGCCCTGGATGAGGGTGACGACCAAGGACGTCAGGGCGCCACCGGGAGTCGTGACGCCGACGCTGACTTCACCCGTTTGGCCGATGACCGCGGGGCCGGTGATTTCAATGCGCGGGCCCTCGGCGCTTCCGGCGTTGACCCACAGCGCGGCTGCGCCGGCTCCGACCAAGACGAGAACGACAAACAGTTTCCACATGGGCCGCAATTGTACCGACTGCGCGCGTGATTCACACTTGTCGCAATATTCGCTGCCGCGTTATCGACCACTGGGAGCAGCCATGCGAAAACTACCGCTTGCGACGCTGTTGGGTATCGCGCTCACGGCTGTGCTCTTTCCCCCTGTCGGCCATGCGCAGGAACGCAGCGACGCTCCGGCGTCGCGCGAATCCGCGGAGTCGCTGCCGGCGACAACGGCACCCGTGCTCTGGCAACCATCGATGAACGTATTTCGTCGCTTTGCCGTGGCACCGGAGCTGATGTACCAGTTTTACGGCGAGGTGCTCGGGTTCGCACAGCTATCGACGTTCAGTGTGGGTAACGGCGGAGTTGCCCGGTTCCAAGCGGGTGCGCAGGAGCTCAAGCTCACTCGCCGTGTCGCGGGCCGCGAGTATCAAGGAGGAGGCGTCGCGGGTGCCACCGGGCTGCGGCTGTTGTCGTTCTTCTTTGCCGACGAAGCAGCGTTGACGCAGCGATTCATTGCGCACGGCCTTCCTGCTCCAGAGTTCACGCTGCTGCCCGGGGCGAACCGTCGTACCGCGCTGGTTGAAGATCCCGATGGGCAAGCCGTGGAGCTCGTCATCTTGCCAGGCGCCGACGCGGCAGCCCTAGCCGCCATCGAGGTCGGCCTCACCGTCGCCGACCTCGAGCGCAGCCGTGCGTTCTACCGCAGCTTCGTTGGACTCGAAGAGTTGCCACCCGCACACGATGAGCGTTTTCACACGGTGAAATATCAGTTCCGCCACGGGGCCACGACGGTCGCCTTACGCAGCTTCGGCGCAAGCTTGCCAACGGACACGGGCAGCGGCGGCATCCAGTATGTGGTGTCGAACGTCGAGGTGGTCGACGCCTTGGCCAAGGTGCGCCAAGTAGCCATCGATCAGCCGCTGCAGGGGTTGCGCGGCTTTGATTTGCGCACGATCTGGCTCGACGACCCTGACGGTATCACGAACTATTTCGCCGAAACGGCTGCCAGCCGCGGAGCGGTAACAGGCTCGACCAGTCGTTGACGAACAGGCACTGAAAACGACAACGCCGCGCGGGTTGCCCCGCGCGGCGCCGTGCCGTGAAGCGCAACCGTGTCGGTTGCGATCAGACGCCCATGGCGCCTTTGATCGCGGCTTGCTGTTTGGCGATGAACTGCTCGAACGTCTGCAAGGCCGGGTTCAGCTTGCGCGTTGTGTCGAGGTCCCGGGCCGCGAGGACTTCCTTCTCGAAGTCGCGGTATACCTGGAACATGTTGCCCATTTCGTCAGCACCGGGGAAGCCGAAGCTGCGATAGAGGTCCGCCTCGACGGCGTTGTACTGGATGGGGCCGACACCGAGTGCCTTACTCAGGGCCTTGCCCATTTGCTCGATCGTCAACGCCTCGCCGAAGATACCGACGGTCTTGCCGATGTACTGGTTGCCGGCCTTGAAGATGCCGTAAGCCACCTTGCCGATGTCTTCGGCGGCGATCCCAGCCAGCTTCGACGTGCCCATCGGGAACGTCCAGGCGAGCTTGCCATCATCACCTTTCTTCGGTGCGAGGCCGAACATGTAGAGGTTGTCCCAGTAGAACGAGGTGACGAGGAGGGTGGTGGGCAGACCGCTGAAGCTCGCGTTGGCTTCGGCTTTCGCATCGAAGTGCGGCACGCGATACTTCTGTTGCAGTATCGGCATGCGTTTGTCGTCAGCCTTCATGAGATTGCGCGTGTCTTCGAGCGTGGACCACACCACGTGCTTCACGCCCGCTGCCTTGGCGGCGTCGGAAATGTTTTTTGCTTGCGCCTTTTCTTTCTCGCCCGAAAAGTGCTCCCAGAAATTCGTGACAGCGTAGACGCCGTGGGCGCCGGCGAACGCCTTCTTCAGACTCTCGACGTCGTCGAGATCGGCTTTGACCACTTGCGCGCCAGACGCGGCGAGCGCCTTGGCCTTGTCTTTGCTGGTGTCGCGTGTCACCGCGCGGCAGGCAAAACCGCCGGCGGCGTCCGCGAGGATCGCGCGGCAAAGGCCGCCGCCCTGCGAGCCCGTCGAACCCAGTACTGCAATGATTTTCTTGTCGGCCATGTCAATTCCTCAATGAACGTGTGCTGGAAATAAGACGCGCAGCATAAACGGCTTTGCTGACCGAAAGTAGTGGTCCTGCCACCGGATTAGCGGTGACGCCAGCGCTTGGCGCCGCCGGGTCTCGACGCTTCGACACCGAGGCACTGTTGCAGAAGCTAGCGGCTCAGCTCCAGCGAAGCCCGGTGCGTGAGTCGCTGCGCTGGTTCCGCGCGTCGGTCGGCCAGGCGATCCGCATGGTCGCGGTCGACGATGTCGATTTCCTGCGCTCCGAGGACAAGTACACACTGATCGCGTGGCGCGACGATTCGGGCGAGGCGCGCGAAGCGATCATTCGGACGCCGCTCAAAGAGCTCCTGCCACAGCTCGATGCCTCGCGCTTCGCGCAGGTACACCGCTCGGTCGTCGTCAACCTG